>Ga0187804_10000001_pt1 | contig 77771 bp, 67 predicted proteins | sample NC_wetland_sal_i_3_FD_132961 | JGI IMG/M metagenome (GOLD analysis project Ga0187804, IMG submission 132961) | Wetland sediment microbial communities from Neuse River Estuary, North Carolina, USA - Control_4 | ecosystem: Environmental > Aquatic > Freshwater > Wetlands > Sediment | place: USA...
AGCCGTGGCACTGACGGCCCCTGGCCCGTCCGCTACTGAAATCGATAAGCTTCTGACCATCGCGTGCCGCGGGTTTCGCCTCCGGATTTTTGGCTCGGAATGCGGTTACAATGGCCGCACCGGCCGCGAGCCGCGCATCACCTTCGAACACGATAAAACGCCAAGGCGTGAGCTTGCCATGGTCCGGCACCGAACATGTCGAGTTCGAGCGCCAGCGTCTTGCGCGTGCTCCGCTGGTTATCGCCGTGGTCAGTCGCGCCGCCCCGCACGTGAAAATTCCAGAATGGGAGCAAGTGCTGTCGGCCGGAGCCGCTGCCATGAACCTTGTCCTTGCCGCGCATGCGCTCGGATATGGGGCGAACTGGATCACCGGGTGGTACGCCTATGATCGGGGCGTGCTCGATGTTCTTGGCCTGGCATCGCACGAGCGCATCGCCGGATTCATTCACATCGGAACGCCGTCGGGGCCGGTTACCGAACGGCCACGACCGCCTTTGAGCGAGATCGCCACCCGGTTCTCTGCTTAGCTTTGCACGAAACGAGAGGCCGGTGCCGTGTCACTATCAGGCCGCATTTATGGAAAATGCGGCGCGATATTGAGCGGATGCCTTAGGTCAGACGTAACTCGGAGGAACTAAATCCAATTAACCGGGGGTTGGCTTTGTCGTCAGGGAGGACCTGCGCGATGAAAAGCTTTGTTTCCGGTTTCGTCAAAAACGAGTCTGGTGCCCTGAGCTTTGAAGATGGCCTGACCATCTTCTCTTTGACGGTCGGGTTTGTCGCTGCGCTTGCGCTTATGAACGGCACCATCGTCCAGCTCTTTGCTACCATTTCCGGTGTGCTTCCCGGCGCCCGCTGAGCGCCCGAGGACGACTGCGTTAAGATCCTGGGTGCCGCGGCGCCGGTTTCTATCTGCCCGCCGACTGATCCAATCCGTTTTGCACCTTGGAAAATCATCCATTTGAAGCCCGGCGAGCTCGGAATTTTCTTGCCTGCAAAGCCATCCATCCAATAGGGAAGACCATAATCCGAGGGACCTTCTCTGATGGCTGCGATCGGAGAAAAAACGGCGTTTGTCTTCAGCGGCGGGGGAAGCCTCGGCGCTATTCAGGTCGGCATGTTGCGCGTCCTGTTATCTTATGGATTAAAACCGGATTTCGTGGTCGGTGCGTCGGTTGGCGCGATCAACGCGAGCTATTTTGCCAGCGCGCCAGATGCCGAATGTGTGGCGAGGCTGGAGCGGATCTGGTGCGGGCTGCGGCGTGCGGACATTTTTCCTTTTACCGTGATGAGCGCCTTTGGCCTGGTCAGGCATCGAGGGTACATCGTTGATCCGAGCAAGTTGCGTCGCGTGATCGAGACAAATCTGCCCTGTTCGCGGATCGAAGACGCGCAAATTCCACTTCATATTATGGCGACGACCCAGCAAGGCATTGGCATTCGCCTTTCGAGCGGTCCTGCGGTCGATGCGATTTTGGCGAGCACGGCGATTCCAGGCGTCTTTCCCGCTGTGAATGTCAACGGCGAACCATTGATGGACGGGGCTGTCGCGGCCAACACGCCGGTGCGCCTGGCGGCTGACCTTGGCGCCTCGCGGATCATCATACTGCCCACCGGTTACGCCTGTGCTTTGAAAGAACCGCCGAGGAGAGCGATCGCCCGAGCTCTGCATGCGATCACGCTGATGATTGCCTGGCAGCTCATCTATGAGCTCGAGCGTATGTCCGAAGATATACAAGTCCATCTTGTTCCGACGCTTTGCCCGCTCGCGGTATCGCCGTTCGATTTTTCAAAATCCAAGGAGCTTATCGAGCGGGCGGCGCAGTCGACACAGAAATGGATCGAGGAGGGCGGGTTGACGCGAAGGTCTCTTCCGCAGGAACTCGCGCCGCATCGTCATTGAGTTTTCGGCAACGCCGCCCAGCGCTCTGAAAGGGAATTTTTAGGACCGAGCAGGCGGTTGCGAGCCACTACCCGCTTCTCGGCCGGATATACGCCCAGCATGGCCTCCGCTAAAATTATTGCGTGCGAGGCAAGTACACCATTGAATTGTTTGGCGATGGCGGCGAGCGCGCCGGCATTGAGCGAGTACTCGTGCAGCACCACAATCTTGCTACTTCTCGCGCGCTCTACAAAGCCGCCGTTAAAAATAATCCAGAGCGTTTGGTGATCTTGCGCGACAGGTCGCAAATATTGGAGCGCAGCGATCAGCCCGAAACAACGCCCCCGACGACGCCCACTATGAAATCGTGATGGGCGGGTGCTGCTGCCTGATCCGCGCTGTCAGTTTTGCGACGACGTTGGCGTGATCTCAGGTGGCTTTGATTTCTGCTTCTTACCCGCAAGATTTTTAGGCGGTGTCGTCGGTCGTAGCGGGGGCAGCTCGGAGACGGTTTCGTGCTCCGCGTTTTGGGCGGCAATCGCAGCGAGTTGACGCTGCTTGGCCGCCGCCTGATCCTTGGGCACTGAGACATATCCTTTGACTGCCATGCAGTCCTGGTCATCCCCGGGCTCGGTTTGACAGGTCATGCGATCAAGCTCGAGTTGTCGGTGCAGCGCAGGGTTGCCAGCGATATCCTGCCCGTCGGTGCGCAAATAAATCGCCCGTTCGGCGCAATCAGTCAGCGCGAACATCCCAAGCAGTAAAGCGACCTTGCGCATGACGGCCCGCGTCATTTCTGGCAGCGGTGCTACGTTTAGCGCGATTCGCCGGGTCCGGTGGTACCGGAATCAGCAATCCGATGGCTCCCATCGTTGGTGACAGGGAAAAGCGGGGGAATAGGAAGAAGGGGGAGTCAAGATCGACCGGGAAACATCCGTCACATCGGGCGCCGAGATTTTTCCGCCAGGATTGATCGGCTGGGGCCACCCAGCCGCGAAAGCTTCGAATAATCGCGTGTAACTCAAGTGTCGTGAAAGCCTAGGAGGCGCCTTCCGCCGGGGAGCGGAAGGCGGCGAGTTGCCGTGCGTTGCTCTGCCACCAGCTACCGGCGGGTGGCCTGATTTCATGGAAAGATGTACGAGAAAATCCGACTAGCTGAGTGAGAACCAAGGTACGATGGCCAGACTGTGATCGCTTGCCGCGCGGAACTAAAAGCACCGTGGCGCGCTAGGAGCTTGTGAGACTTTTCAGTGGTTAACTTTGCGGTCCCTGAAGCGGGGCCGTTTTTCTTTTGTTCAACGGCAGTGGCCGGGCCGACGGCACAGTTCAAGGGCGGGTACGCTCACGCCACGACATGCGCGAGATTTAGAAAGCCGAGGGGGTTGAGTCGAGAAAAAAGAGCCCCGAATTGCTCCGGGGCTACTTACCTTAGATCGAAAGCAGTCCTACTGCGGCTGCTTGGGCTGCTGCTGGCCGTGGTGCGCCGACATGTAAATGTGATGATGCACGTAAATGTGATGATGCACGATGCGGGTTCCGGTCGCAGGAGCCGCCGACTGCGGTCCAGGCCCTCCCGGCATGACGCCCGGTCCAGGCGGTCCCGGTACCGCAGGATTACCAGCTGCGCCGCCCATCACAGGCGGGTAGCCACCTGTCGGGAGACCGTTTTGCGCCATCGCAAGCGAAGTTCCGCCCGCAAGCAGCGCGATCGCCAACATTGAAGTCTTCAGGGTGGTCATCACTTGTCCTCCAAATGGGTCTAGTCGCGCTCGCCCCTGCGCGCACAAGAAAACGCTGCTGCGGAGGACTCTGTTCCGCGTACCGCGCGCCTAAGACGGCTGCGGAACCCTACGGAACCTTAATTCACGCCTGACCGCGGCTTTATAACCCGAGCAATAAACCTGGCAGCGTGGCGATATTCGCCGCGATCTGCCGCGCCTCATCGCGCGTGAGCAACTTGGCTGCGTTGACGACAATCGCTACTCGCGAACTTTCCGCATATTCAGATCAACGGCAAGTCGCTAAAGCAGGAGAGTGCCAGCGGCTATCTCTCCCTACAGACCATCCGGCCCTCCGCTGCCTGTCGGGCCGCCTCCGCAGCCTCCGCAGGCTACTGCACCTCTGCAGCCTCGGTGGATTGCGCAGCTTCTGCAGCCTCCGTGGCCGCGTCCTTTGGCAAGTTGCAAGCCGAGACGATGTGCTCCGGCGTTTTCGTTGTCGAAGACATAGAAAGTCGCCAAGCTGACGTCCGAGATTTCTTCCTCACCGAGAGTAATTACCGGTGCCGTGTTCTCCCTCGGTGTATCGCCTGCCGGACCAACGACTGCCCCGGACGCGCCGCCCGCCAGCGACAACGCCCCAGCGACTCCCAATACCGTTACGGCTTTCGCCCGACTCCTTCGCTTCGAAGCCTGCTTCGCGTGTGACATCGTGGAGACCTCCCATATAAACCTCGGATGGGCGTGGCTCCGAGCCAAACAGATTGTAACAAATCAACCCCGCCTGCGCTCTTCCTTCCGAGGGGGTCGTCCTATTCTTCGACAACGGCGGCGGGAAGCGGCGGGCGGGATTAGCCATTACTGTTTGTTCTTGGCCGCCGCTGGTGGAGCTGGCCGGACATCGCCCCACGGATCAGGTTTCTTTTTTTCTGGAACCAAAACCCCTTTAGTCGTCGATTGGTACGCGCGATCAATTTCTCTGTCGTTTTTCTTTTCCAGGTCAGTGCGCAAAGCATTGCTATATCCCGGCAATCCCGATTTGTCCGTCTGAGCGGAAGCGGCCCCTATCGTCAGAATTACGATCAGCGTCGCGTAGATGGTTATGCGCAGCATGATGGAACACCCTAGTGCGGCAGGCACTCGAACCTGGGCATCATTGCGACACAAAGTGAACGATTAAAGCAAGTGCCATAATCAAGATCAGGAAACAGGCTAGGGCAACAATTAGCGCTTCACGCATAACCGTTAGGAGGCCCACTCCTCCTCCGCCTCCCGCTTCACCGCTGGCGCTTTCGGATTTTTGACCTTGAGCCAATGCGGGGACTTGTTGATTTTGTTGGTGCCGGGTGAGAGATTTGAACTCCCGACCAACGGTTTACAAAACCGCTGCTCTACCACTGAGCTAACCCGGCTCGCCGTGTTTTTCTCACGCTTGTGCTGATTTGGCTAGCCAGCTGCTAAGGGAACAATTGCCGCTCGGCGGCCGCCCTTATCGAGAGGTGTGTGGAAGACATGCGGTGCCCACGCGGCCGGCCGAGCTAACCTTGTATCAAGAACTCCGCCGTAAAGAGGGGAGGGGCGCGGCGCGCGTGGAGTTCCGGCGCGACACAATTTGGACTCACGCCGCGGCGACAATTCGACGGATTTGGACGGCTGGGGACGCCGGTTCATGCCCAAGCAGGGCCTGCCCAAGCAGCATCATTGGCCTGATCGCCGCGCCTTTGTCGCACTGGTGCCGGGCGCCGCGTTCGCGTTTGCCGGCTGCGCCACGCGGCCGGCGCAGCCGGTCGTTTACGGGCCGACCCAGCAGCTCGTCACCTATGTGACGCACGAGCGGCCGGGCACGATCGTGGTCGATCCCGCCAATCATTTTCTCTATTCGGTGCAAAAGGGCGGGCAGGCGGTGCAGTATGAAGTCGGCGTCGGCAAGGAAGGCTACGGCTGGTCCGGCATGGCGACCGTGCATGACAAACAGGAATGGCCGGACTGGTATCCGACGCACGACATCCTCGATCGCAAGCCCGAGATCCGCCAATACATGGTGCCGCTGCAAAGCGGCTACGGCATGCATGGCGGCCCCGACAATCCGCTCGGCGCGCGCGCACTCTATCTGTGGCAGGGCAAGATCGACACGCTCTACCGTATTCACGGCACCAACGAGCCGGAGAGCATCGGGCATGACGTGTCCGCCGGCTGCATCCGCATGCGCAACGAAGACGTCATCGACCTTTACGAGCGCACGCCGGTCGGCACAAAGGTCGTCGTGCTCGCGGGAAATTCGATCTGATTCACGGCAATGCGGTGACGCGTTTCATCCGCCCCCGCGCAAGCGGGGGAGGGGGGACCACCCGAAGCTCGCGTAGCGAGCGCAGGGTGGTGGAGGGGGCATCTGACACGAGATCAAACAATGCGTCGACGATTTGCATCGCGTCGCTGCTCACGCCCCTCCCACCGCGCAAGAGCGCGGTCCCCCCTCCCCGCTGTCGCGGGGAGGGATGTGAGCGAGCGCGTCGTGCGGACGGCTTTGCGCTCCGGCGCGCGAAATTTTACTCTGCGCCGAACCGCATCGGGGGAGATAAAGACTAATGACTCACACCGGCGATCACTGCCCCACGCATGCGACGGTTCAGCCCCCGGGTTTGCACAGCCGCAGAAGCATCGTCGTCGCGCTCGCATCAACCGCCGCGGCGTCGTCCGGTCCCGTGCTCGCGAAATCCGAAGCGTCGCCCGAGGACGAGCGCTTCATGCGCATGGCGCTCGATGAGGCGCGGCAAGGCGATTATGCGTTCGGCTGCGTGATCACGCGCGCCGCTGAAGTGATAGCGCGCGGGCGCAATCTCGGTAAAACCAACGACGATCCGACCGCACATGGCGAGATGGTCGCGATCCGCCGTTGCCTGGCCGATCACGGCAGCGCGGCCTTGCGCGGCGCGACGCTCTACACCTCCGGCGAACCCTGCGTGATGTGCATGGGCGCGATCGTCTGGTGCGGCATCGGCCGGTTGGTCTTTGCCGCATCGGTGCCGCAGATCGGGAGCCTGACGAATCAGATCATGATCACCAGTGCCGAAGTGGCGGCGCGGGCAAAATGGGATCCGGTCAAGATCACCGGCGGCGTCTTTGCCGACGAAGCGATGCGGCTGTTTAGATGACAGCTCCTGATTCGTCATTGCCGGACTTGATCCGGCAATCCATGCGGCCTCAACGAACGCTCGTCGCTTCAGCATAGACCACCGGGTCAAGCCCGGTGGTGACGAACGTGTCATAGCGCCAGCAGCTTCGCCATGATGCGCTCGCGCGTCAGCGGCAAATCGCGCACGCGGACGCCGAGCGCGCGCGAGACCGCGTTGCCGATCGCGGCAGCGGTCGGGCCGGCCGTCGCTTCGCCGACGCCGAGCGGTGTGTCGCTGTCGCTTGCGACGAGCTCGATGGCGATCTCGGGAACTTCGCTGAAGCGCAGCACCGGATAGGTCTCCCAGTCGATCGGGCCGCCGCTCGCAGTGTCGAACCGGACTTGTTCCTTGAGCACCCAGCTCGCGGACTGGATGATGCCGCCTTCGAGCTGGTTGATGACGGCGTCCGGATTGACGACCAAGCCGGCGTCCGCCGCGCACCAGGCGCGCAGCAGGCGGATCGATTCCTCGACTTCGAGCTCGACGACGACGGCGGCATAGGCGGCGCGATTTTTGTATTGGGCGAAGCCGACGCCTTTGCCGCGCTGAGCTTGGCCGCGATTGGCGTTCCGTTCGCTTTCGCCGCAATTCGCCATCCAATTCGCCATGGCCGCCGCCCGCTCGATCACGCGCCGCGCCCGCGGATCGGACAGACGCGCCAGCCGGTAGGCGATCGGGTCTTGCTGGGCGCGTTCGGCGAGTTCGTCGATGAACGATTCGAGCGCGAAAACATTCGGCATGGCGCCGAGGCTGCGCAGCGCCGAGGTACGCCGCGGCACTTCCGGCACCAGATGATGGATGATCCGCTTGGCGTCAATATCGTAAAGCGGTTCGCCATTGCGTGTGGCGCCGCCGCCGGCGGCTTCCGGCACGTCGATCGGCGCCGGAACGGGCGGCGGATCGGGCAGCGCCTCGGCCGCGAGCAGGCTGGCGCCGCCGCCGGGCCGGCCCTGATGCGTGCCGCTCCAGATTTCGGTCGTCCAATCCACCGGATGGCCGGCGGCGTCGAGCGTGGCGCGCACCTTGACCACCATCGCCGGGCTCACCGGCTCGAACGCGAATTCCTCCTGCCGCCGCCAGCGCACGCGGATCGGACGGCCGGGCAAGCGCAGCGCGATCACTGCCGCATCGGCGGCCGCGTCGTCGGCGCCATTATGGCCGTAGCAGCCCGGTCCTTGAACGTGGCGCACCGAAATCGCCGCGGGATCGAGCTTGAGCATGCGCGAAAGCGCCGCGCGCAGCGGATAGACGCCCTGGCAGTGCGTCCACACCGTCAGATGCCCATCGCGATAAAGCGCCAGCGCACACGAGGGCGCGATCGAGGCATGCGCGAGATGGCCGCGCGTGAAAACCGCCTCGTAGCTCTGCAGTCCGCGCGCGGAATCCGATTCCGGCGCACCGATGACGCGATCGATACTGGGGCGCTGCAGGAGCCAGTTCGCTTCCTGCTGTAGCGCGCTGGGCCGCTCGACGCCGCTCCAACGGGAGTGATCGGCGGCCGCGGCTGCGGCGACTTCAACGGTTGTTTCGTCGTCGCCGACGATCGCCAGAAAATTGCCGTCGCGCACGAAACTGATCGGACCGCGCGCAGCGCGCCGGATTGCCGCCTCATCGATCGGGTCTAGCGTGGCGCCGCGATTGGGCTGGCGCACGACCCGCGCATGCGCCATTCCCTCGAGCACCATGTCGTGGACGAAAGTGGCTTTGCCGTAGAGCTTCGCCGGCAAATCGACGCGCGCGGCATTGCGGCCGACAATCGTATAATCCGCAACCGGCTTATGCGCCGCGGTTCCGGTCGCCTCGCGCGCCAGGCTCACGAATTGCGCGAGCGACCAATAATCAAACTGCGTCGCTGCACCGTTGTGCAGGATGCGGCCGTCGTGAACCGAGAGTTCCGTCGCGGCGCAACCAAGGCGCTGTGCCGCAGCATCGAGAAACAGCGCGCGCGTCTCGGCGCAGGCCGCGCGCAGCGCGATGCCGCCCGCCTGCATCGATTGGCTGCCGGCGGTATAGCCCTCGTTCGGCGTGCGGTCGGTGTCGCCCGAGCGGATGGCTATGCGCTCAAACGCGACATCGAGCTCTTCGGCGGCGATTTGGGTCATCGCGGTGAGCACGCCCTGGCCGAGTTCGACGCGTCCAGTCGCAAGCTCGACCTTGCCCGGCGTGGCGAAATTCAGCCATCGATCGAGGCGGGGATTATCGGCGAGCACGCTCGGCAGCGTCATGGCAACGTCATGGGCGGGCGCCTTCGCGCAAGCGGGCCGCGGCTTTTTCGACGGCGCGCAAAATCCGGTTATGCGCACCGCAGCGGCAAATATTGTCGTCAAGGGCGCGGGCGATTTCCGCCCGCGACGGCGACGGATTGCGGTCGAGCAGCGCCTTGGCCGAAATGAGAATGCCGCTGAGACAATATCCGCACTGGCCCGCTTGCTCCTCGAGGAAGGCTTGTTGCAGCGGATGTGACTTCTCCGGCGTGCCAAGACCTTCGATCGTCGTCACGCTGCAGCCGGCGACGCTTGCAAGCGAACGGCGGCAGGATTTCACCGACTTGCCGTCGATCAACACGATGCAGCAGCCGCATTGTTCAAGGCCACAGCCGAACCGCGTCCCGGTCAGCCGCAAGTGGTTGCGCAGCACGTCGAGCAAAGGCGTGTCGTCGTGCGGCGCAATGACGTTGACCGCACGGCCGTTGACGGTGAAGGCGATTGTCTGGGGCATCTGCCCTTGCGCGCGCCGCCGATCAGGAGAATGTGAAAGCGTCGTGGTAGGCGCCTTGCACGCTGCCGCCGGGAAGCGGGCCGCCGCCGGGCACATGGACCATGTTTCCGATCACCGCCGCGGTCGCGCCGTGCAGCCCATGGCGCGGGATCGGCATCGGCGCGAGTGCCTCCCACGTGTCGGTCTTCGGGTCATAAGCCTCGTTGGTGCCGAACACGCGTCCGGTGGCTTCGCCGCCGAACACCACGATCTTGCCGTCGATATAGACGGCGGAGACGCCGCTGCGCGGCGTCGGCAACGGCGCGCGGAAGGTCCAGCCATCGGTTTTGGGATCGTAGACGGCGTTCAAGCCGGTGTTGAAGTCATAAGAATCCATGCGGCCGGCGATGGCATGGATTTTCCCGTCGACCACGGCGACGCCCATGTGATCGCGCTGGCCGACAAAAGGCTGCGTTCCGGTCGAGCCGCGCATGCCGCCGAGGATCGTGTATTTGTCGGTCGCCGGATCGTAGATCTCGTGCCATTCCACCGAGCGCACGTCGCGCCCGCCGAGCAGATGAATCTTGCCATCGAGCACGATCGCCGATATGGCGCCGCGCGGCCGCGCCAGGCCGGCGATCGGTTGCCAGGAATCGCTCGCGCTGTCGTAGACAAAGCACTTGGAATGCGGGCAGCGATTCTGCTCGAGGAAGCCGCCGAACGTGTAAATCTTTCCTCCGATCGACACGCCGGCGACATGATTGCACGGCAGCGGAAACGCCGCCTTCTGCGACCAGCTTTTCGACTTGGGATCGTAGACCTGGTGAAAGCCGCCATCGACGCGGTGGCGCGCATAGCCGGCGATCACATGAATTTTGCCCATGCATTCGATCACCGCATGCTCGCCGACCGGAATCGGCAAGCGCGGCTGCTCGACCCAGCGCCCCGGATTGGCCGCGACCGGGGCAATGCTGGTCATGTAACGCTGCTTCTCGACCGTCGACGGAATGCTGGTGATGTTGCGATCGAACAGACCGGCGAACAGCGGATCGCTTGTTGCGGCCTCCGGTGCGGCTGCCAATGTCATTGTTTCCTCTCCGAGGTTGCTATTGCTGTCGGTTCGCGCGGCTTAGACGGCGTAGGACGAAACCGAATCGCGCAACACCATGCGGGTCAGTTCGACGCCCTCGCGCGCCACATCGTAGGGCGAGCGCGCCCATTGTTCGGGATTGGGCGCCTCGTAGCTGAGATAACCGGTGTAGCCCTTTTCCGATAACAGGCCGAGCACCTCGCGCCACTGCACCATGCCTTTGCCGGGCGGCAAGCGGTCGGTCGGTCGCGCGACGCCGGTCACCGGTTGGGACGAAACATCGCTGTACTGGAAGCAGAAGATCCGCTCCGCCGGCACGCTCTCGAAGCTTCGTCCGCCGGCGCCGCTGCGGGCGAAATGATAGGTGTCGATCAGGTAGCCGCAATTTTTCTGTTTGGCGCCGTCAAGGAGTTCGCGCAGGACGGCGAGCTTGTTGAGGACGGGATGTTGCGAATTGAATTCGATGGCGAGCCGCAGCCCATATTCGGCGGCAATCGCGCCGGCCCGGCGCAAATGGCCGACCGCATCCGAAATCGGGCCGGCGATCGGCCCCGGCGCGCTCATCAGCATGTCGCAGCCGAGTGCCGCCGCGTTCTCGCAGGATTCCCGGAAAACGTTGAAAAGGCGCTGGCTTTCATCGCCGCTGGCGAATAGCCAGCCATATTCGACGCCGAGCACGCCGACCGGAATGCCGCTACTGCGGATCAGGTCGAGCACCTGCTGGTTGCTCATTCCGGTGTCAAAACAGCGCTTGAAATCGGTGCGGCGCAGCTCGACCGCGTCAAAGCCCGCTTTACGTGCCGCATCGAGCGCGGTCGCAAGCGGCGTGGTGTCGATCGTCCACATATGCAAAGCCAGACGCCCGAATTTATTCGTCATTGCTCACACGCCCCTTCGAATTGGAAACGCACTGCCCCGTGGATTTGTCGCCAGTACCGCAATAGTGCCGCTTTATGCCATCAGATCAAGACGAGTGTCAGTGGGCTGGCAAATAAGCCGTCGCTGCGCCTTGCTGGCGCTGATGTGCAGTCTTAATCTGCCGGCAGAACTCTCGAAAAGCACCCATCCGATGGTCTTGTGTGAAGCGATAAAATGGTCCGCGACGGCAGTGATTGCGGGCGCGCTCAGCCTGTCCTTGCTTACGGTTGCGAACGCGCCCGCGGCCCACGCGCAATCGGCCGATCTGGTGCTGTGCGAACGCATTGCGGCTGACCCCGCCGACCCCGACAAGCCGGCCGACGTCAAGGGAGTTTCCGACATTGCTCCGTCCGATGTCGCAACTGCGATCAAGTTCTGCAAACGCGCCTCGACAAGTTCGCGCCGGGCGCTTTATGAACTGGGCCGCGCCTATGCGGCAAACCGGCAAATGGCGGAGGCGGTGAGTGCCTACCGCAAAGCTGCCGACAAAGGCAGTAGCGCCGCCATGGTTGAACTTGGCGCGCTACTGGCGAATGGCTCAGCTGGCCCGAAGGATGAGACCGAGGCGCGGACCTTGTTTGCACGGGCCGCGCAGGCGGGTAATGCGCGCGGCGCGGCCAATCTCGCGGCACTTTCCGCGGATGGCGGTGGATCATCCGATCCCGCCGAGGCACGAGCGATGCTGACGAAAGCCGCGGAGACCAACTCGGCCGAGGCGCAGTTTCAGCTTGGTCTGATGATGGCGAACGGAGTTGGTGGCCCGAAAGACGACGTCGCCGCGCGTGGCTTGTTCGAAAAAGCGGCGGTCCAGGGCCACGCCGGCGCACTGGACTGGATGGGCAATTTCGCCGAAAGCGGACGCGGTGGACCGGAGGACAAAAACGCCGCCAAAGGTTATTACGAGAAAGCCGCCGCGCTCGGCAACGATGACGCGAAGGCCGCGCTTGAGCGGATCAAATGCCCGCTGGTGATGAAAACCAAACGCGGCGAAGTTTGGACTCATCTTTGTTTCTAGCCCACAGCCGCTTCGGGCGCTCACCTGAACTCGCCGATCATTGAAAGGAACGCCTGATGTCTTCCCGCCGCCAGCTTCATCTCGGCGCCTTCATGAGGCCGGCCAGCATTCATACCGGCGCTTGGCGATATCCCGGAGCGTGGCCGGATATGAATTTTAATTTCGCGCATATCAAGGAATCGATCCAAAAACTGGAACGCGCGAAATTCGACGCCTTTTTCATGGCCGATCACATGGCGGTGCTGAATATGCCGATGGATGCGCTCAAAAGAAGTCACACCGCGACTTCGTTCGAGCCGTTCACGCTGCTCTCGGCATTGTCGCAGGCGACTGAGCGCATCGGTCTTGTCGCCACCGGCTCGACCACATTCGACGCGCCGTATCACATCGCGCGGCGCTTCGCCTCGCTTGACCACCTCAGCAACGGCCGCGCCGGCTGGAACATCGTCACGACCTCCAATCCGGACGCCGCGCTTAATTTCGGGCTCGAGGAGCATGTGGAGCACAGCGAGCGTTATCGCCGCGCGCGCGAATTTTACGACGTGGTGACCGGGTTATGGGACAGCTGGGCCGACGATGCATTTGTCCGCAATGTCGAAGACGGCATTTTCTTCGACCCTGCAAAAATGCACGTGCTCGAGCATAAGGGCAAATATCTTTCGGTGCGCGGCCCGCTCAATATCGCGCGGCCGGTTCAAGGCTGGCCGGTGATCGTGCAGGCCGGTGCGTCGGAGGCGGGGCGGCAGCTCGCCGCGGAAACCGCCGAAGCGGTATTCACGGCACAAAGCGATATCGCCATCGGACGCCAATTTTATGCCGACGTGAAGGGCCGCATGGAGCAACTCGGCCGCCCGCGTGCGCACATGAAAATCCTGCCCGGATGCTTTGTCGTCGTCGGCGACACCGTCGAACAGGCGCGGGCGAAACGTGCGAAGCTTGACAGTCTGGTCAATTACGCCAACGCGATTGCCTCGCTGTCGATCGCGCTCGGTCACGACGCTGCGAAATTCGATCCCGACCGGCCATTGCCCGACAATATTCCCGAAAGCAATGCGTCCAAGAGCGGACGAGAGCGCGCCATCGCCCTCGCCCGGCGTGAGAACTTGACCGTTCGCCAGCTCGCACAGCGGCTGGGCGGCTATTCCGGGCTAGCGATGGTCGGCACGGCGCAAACCATTGCCGACGAAATGCAGGAGTGGCTGGAAACGGAAGCCTCCGACGGCTTTACCGTGATGTTTCCCTATTTGCCCGGCGGGCTGGACGATTTCGTCGAACGCGTAGTACCGGAATTGCAACGGCGTGGAATGTTTCGGCGCGATTATGAAGGCGCAACTTTGCGCGAGCACTTGGGACTGCCGCGTCCGAAGAATCGTTTTTTTGAGAACTGAAGTGAGTTTCAGGCAAGATCTCCAGCGAGTTCGGTTCACATGACCTAAATTGGTTCCGTCAAGCGCGAAAATTTGAATGGGAACTTTCTTCCACCAAACCCGATTTCCAGAGAATGCAGAGGAATCAATTATGATGTGGAATTCAAAATGGAAATTGATACGGAAGATCATGAAACGAACGCTGAAAAATTTCGCGGCTACGCTGCCGAATGCCGCCGGCTGGCGCGCACCGCCTCGGAGACAGATCGGGCTGTGCTGATCGAGATTGCCGAAGCCTGGATAGTTTGTGCCGAACAAGCCGAACGCGACGCGCCATCGCAAAGGTGAGACCTGTGATAGTCGCAAAGCCGCCGCGATCGCGCTGGAAGGCGCAAATGAAGGAGCAAATGAAGGCGCAAGCTCTCGCTGCCTGTGATCTGAGCGAATTGCGGGCACTTTCGACTGGCCCTAAAGCGAAATGACATTCAGTCAAACTGGCGTTTCGCTTTAGCTTTTTATTTGAGCATGATCTTGTCCGAAAACCGGCATCCACTTTTCGGGATCATGCTGTAGAGTAGGCCGGCCGGAGGAAACCTCATGTCCGGGCAGAGTTTGCGCGCTTGGTCCCTTGAACGATCAGAGCTGGTTGAACGAGCAGGTCTCGACGAGCTGCGCGCATTACAACTGGTGCGGCTGAAGCAGGCGCTTGCCCGTGCTGCACTGGTGCCGCAGTACTGCAAAATGTTTGCGCAAGCCGGTATTGCTCCCGACGATCTCAAGCGTCTGGACGATCTGAAAGGTTTTCCGTTCACCACGAAAGAGGATCTCCGGCAGAATTATCCGTTCGCAATGTTTGCCGTACCGATGAGCGAGATTGCGCGCATCCATGCGTCAAGCGGCACGACCGGAAAGCCTACGGTGGTCGGCTACACGCGCGGTGACATTGAGTTGTGGTCGGCCTTGATCGCCCGTTCGATCCGGGCCGCCGGCGGGCGGCCGGGCGACAAGATGCACGTCGCCTACGGCTACGGATTGTTTACCGGCGGGCTCGGCTTCCACTATGGGGCAGAACATCTCGGCTGCACGGTGATTCCGGTCAGTGGCGGATTTACTGAGCGGCAGGTCCAGCTCATTACCGATTTCAAGCCGGATCTGATCGCCGTGACGCCGTCTTACCTGCTGGCGATCGCCGACGAATTCGATCGGCAGGGCCTTGATGCGCGGCAATCGTCGCTCCGCATCGCGCTGTGCGGCGCTGCCGAAGCCATGCGCGGCGAAATCGAGCGGCGAATGAATGTCAACGCGCTCAACGTCTACGGCTTATCCGAAGTCATCGGTCCGGGCGTGGCGCAGGAATATCGGGACATTAAAGACGGCCTGACGATCTGGGAGGATCATTTCTATCCGGAGATCATCGATCCGGACACCGGCGCGGTTCTGCCCGACGGCGCGGAGGGCGAATTGGTGCTGACCTCCCTGAGCAAAGAGGCCATGCCGGTCATTCGGTATCGCACCCGCGATTTGACCCGGCTGTTGCCTGGGAACGGGCGCGCTATGCGCCGCATGGATCGGATCAAAGGGCGGAGTGACGACATGCTCATCATCCGCGGCGTCAATGTCTTTCCCAGTCAGATCGAGGCGGCGCTCGCGCAAGAAGAGGCGTTCGCGCCGCATTATGTTCTTGAAGTGACGCGGCCGGGGCGGCTCGATGAACTCGAAATCATCGTCGAGACGAGAACGGCACTTGCGCCCGATGCGGCGACGCAACTGGCAAATCACGCGATGCATCACATCAAGTCGCAGGTGGGGGTTACGGCCAATGTCCGTGCTGTCGTGCCGGGTAGCATTGAACGATCGCAAGGCAAGGCCAAACGCGTCATCGATAAGCGACCGCGGTCATAGGGCGAAAACGATGGCCCTTGTCGATCAACATTCAAGAAGCAAGACTCTAGTCGGGTTTGATCGTGCCGGCCTACCGCGCGAGCTGGTGGCGGCGTGGCTCGACAGCGACGATATGCTCACCGCCGACTTTCGCCGCGATTGCGAGAAATTTTCGCGGCGCTGGGGCATGGGCGCGGAGCTTCTGGCGCAATTGCCAGCGAAGCCGGCGCGTTCGGACGCGCAAGCAGCGACCGCAGTGTCCATCATGGAACGTGACCGTGCGGCGCGCGCGAAGTTTCTCGACGTTCACGTCGAGACGCTCTATCGGCGGCTGACCGCGGACTTCGCGAAGTTCAAGCGCGTCGACGACGTGGTCAGCGACGCGGCTGCGGCCGTGCCGGGGCTTGTTCCGGACCAGAAACAACTGTCGCGCGACAGTGCCTTGCCGCAAAAAGACAAAGACGGCGTCGAAATCGATCAGGGCGTGTTTCTTTCGCGCCTGCTCGGCCATTGGCAATGCGGGATGCATTTGTGCCATGCCATGCTGCTGCCGCGGGCAGAGGCGGCGGAACACAGCCGCCGATTTCGCAAAGGCAAAAAAATCGAATTTGCAGGCGCTACGCTCGAACGGCGCGGTAAGGCGGCGCAGGTCACGATGCGTAATCTGCGTTATCTCAACGCTGAGGATGAATCGACGCTCGACGGTCTCGAAATTGCGATCGATGTCGCCACGCTCGATCCAACAACCGATATTGCCATTCTCCGCGGCGATGTGGTCGAACACACAAAGTATCGCGGCCGGCGGCTATTCTCCGCGGGAATCAATCTGACCCATCTGTATCAGGGTAAAATCGGCTACCTTTGGTACATCCGGCGTGACATGGGGCTCGTCAACAAGCTTTTCCGCGGCATTGCTCAGCATGATGCCAGTCCCGACGAGCTCATCGGCGCAACAACGGAAAAAGCCTGGATCGGCGTGGTCGAGGGCTTTGCGATCGGCGGCGGCTGTCAGCTCCTACTGGCGCTGGATTATGTGCTGGCGGCAAGCGACGCCTACATGACGCTGCCGGCGCGCAAGGAAGGCATCATTCCGGGCGCCGCAAATTTGCGGCTATGGCGGTTCACCGGGGATCGGATAGCGCGCCAGGCGGTCCTCTATGGCCGCCGGCTCGACTGTGACACGGCGGAAGGGCGTCTTATCTGCGACGAGATTGCCGCTCCGTCGGAAATCGATGACGCGCTGGAGCGGGTCGTGGACGGCTTCACCAGTTCGGGTGTGGTCAGCGCCGCCGGCAATCGCCGAGCATTTCGGGTCGCGGAAGAGCCGCTTGATATGTTTCGTCGCTACATGGCGGTCTACGCGCGCGAGCAGGCGCTCTGCCATTTCAGCCCGGCGCTGATAGCGAATCTTGAACGCAATTGGAACGCGCACGACCGTGCAATTTAAAGCGCGATGAAATTAGATTGAGCTGTCATGCCCGCGCATAGCCGTTCGAAGAACGGCGTCGCGGAGCCTGTCATCGGGCCGGCCACTTCGGGCCGGACCCGTTGGCTCGCCTATGTCGCGGGCATCCACGTCTTTAATGCTATGCTTAATCAAAGGCGTGAATGGCCGGAACAAGTCCGGCCATAACGAACTACCAGAAATCGGCTATCGCGCGGCGAAAGTCATCGTCTGCAAACGATTCTTCTGCTCGTCGCTCAACTTGCTTTCGAAATCTTGCAGCGCCACTTGAATCGACAAAATCGCGCGCCAGGTCGCATCGAGGCGTGACTCGATGGCTTCCAAACGCGCGACCGCAGAGCGCGGCACCGAAGTCGGGCAGTGCGCTTCAAGATCGTTTGCGGCCTTGCTGAACGCCTCCTGTACGTCCGTCAGGAAGGGTCGTTGCTGCTCGTTCGGTTGAACCGATTGGTCGATTTGGCCGATCGACCAATCGATCGCCGTTGCGGAAGCGCCGCATGAGCGAACGGCGGTGTTTTCGTTGCGTGAAGAGGGAACGCCCTTCGCCGCGGCACCGCCGCTGAGCTTTGCGCGCTGTTCGTTTGTCAGAGATTGCTCAAATTCCTCCAGCGGCTGATGGATGATATCGACGGCCATCGTGAGCACTTCAATCTGCGAATCCATCAGCTGCAAGCGCGCGGTCGGCTGCTGCGGGATCTCGGTCGGACACGATTTGGCGAGATAACCGGCCGCAGCGCCGATGGCGCCGCCAAGCCGCTGCAGGCGCTCCATTTGCTCCGCGGTCAGTGCGATTTCGGCGCGCAGGCGCGCGACGATGGCGTTGGCGTCGACCGATTGTCGGCAGTCGTCGTTTCGATCCGCAGACGCTGCGGCAAAGGCCGTCGTGAAAATCGTATCGTAGCCGAACGGCCACGGCGAGGAAAATGCCGGCCAGAACACGTTCTGAAAAATCGGGGGCAGGGCGCGCGCCGGATACAATAGAGCGAGACCAACCGCGCGCTGTTGCGGGGTTGGCTGAGGTTCATGACGGACAACATCATTGGTATTGCCGTGCATGTATAGTGGGTGATGGTGATGCCCATGCCCGAAAAACGGCACTCCAAGGTGAAACGGCCCGATCCGCAAGCCGAACGCTGCGGCCGGCGGCGAAGCGAACGCAATTAACGCGAATGCTGCAATTGCGAGATGAGCGCCGACCTTTTTCATGATCTGGCACCTAAATTGGCGAGAAAATCAGCTCCTATTAACGCGCAGCCGTGCCGGCGAGTTCCAACCGCTCGCCCACATTTGCGGGCTCGCCCTGTCGCTTGTTGCCGAGGCGCAACAGTGGGACCAGTATGAAGGCAAAGGCCGTAAAGGCGGCCGAAATCAAAACCAGCGGCGGCAATGCCCTGTGGAAAGCATGCGTGTATAGGAACGATCCAACATTGTCGGCGAGCGTGTTTGCCAGGTTGATGATCGACATCAGCACCGCGAACGAAAATCCCTCCGCACGCGGCGGGCAAAAATCGGCCGCAAGCGTCAGAGTCGCGACAGTGGTCAGCATGGCGGCAAATCCGCCGCCAAAGCTGATGATCGCTGCGGCGGTCTCGTTCCAAAAGAAAAGATAGGCGAGGCCTGCGCTCGTGCCGATAGCGATGCTGAGATTGAGAAGGTTCTTAAGAGTCATATTTCCAAAAAATCGGTGATAGAGGAGCGCGCCGACGACCCAACCCGCGGCGCTAATCGATCCCAATAGGCCGATATAGGCTTGCGAGAAACCGAGGTCGTCGGTCATGTGATAGTACAGAGGGGTGCTCAAGCCCGGACTGAAATAGTAGAGAAAAATAAACATCGCGACGATCCATAGCTCGCGGCGGCGGAACGCGGTCGCCAAGCCGCGGAGCGTGTTTTTCATTCCCGCCAGATCGGTTCGGGTCTTTTTCTCCGGAACCAGAAAAATAGTACCGACGATCACGGCGCAGGGAGCGACGGCGATGATGGCGGCCGCAGCATGCAAGGCATTTGACGGGGCCAGATGCTGCACGAGCTGGCCGCCGGCGACGGCCGCGATCATCGCGGCGATGTTGAACCAAAGCCATTGCTGGTTGACAAAAGTCCCGCTCTCTTTGAGGCGCTGGCCGTTCTCCACCAATACCGCGCCGCACAGCGTCGAGGAGATCGCCATCGCGTAAGCGGTCAGCATCAATGCCAAGGCGAGATCGCCCGGTGCATTAAGCTGCGTGGCCCAGAGGTAGCCGCCGGTTGCCGCGATATTGGCGATGATCAGATAACTTTTGCGCCGATAGCCGAAGAGCGGCAGGAAATCGGATACGAGTCCGTAGATCGGTTTAATGATCCAGGGCAAATTGAACAGGGTGACAAAGGCGGTAACCTGGAGCGGGCTCCATCCATGCACCTCCTTGAGATAATAATTGAGCGGTTGAGAGATCAGCCCGACGATCTGACCCAAGCCCTCGACGACGTAGACCACAGCAAAAAATAACAGGAGACGCTTGACTGTGCCGGTATTGGCGTCCGCGTCTGACGTCATGCCGGTCGCCGAAATAGACGGCTCGCTGGCGGCCTCGGTCGGTGGGGCATCCGCCATAGGGCGATCGCTTGCTACCGGCTCGCCTGGCTCGTTTCAGCCGTCACAGATTGGACGCCGAGCTCACTTACGATCGCCTCGACGATTTCGCGGGGATGCGGCACGATCGAAACCACGACCGGGCGTTCGTCGGCTTGTGGTTCTTCCAAAGTTGCGAACTGGCTGTCGAGCAGCGTCGTCGGCATGAAATGATCGGCGCGCGCGGCAACGCGCCGGGCGATCAAGTCGCTGTCGCCTTTTAGAAAAACCAGGCGCACGTCGCGCCGATCGCCGATCAGGACGTCGCGATAGGCCCGCTTGAGAGCGGAGCAAGCCACAACGCCGTGTCCGCCGGCGCGCCGGGTCGCATCGATCCACTCGGCGATGGCGTGGAGCCATGGCCAGCGGTCTTGGTCATTGAGTGGCTCGCCGTGGTGCATCTTTTCGATATTGGACTTCGGATGAAACCAGTCGGCGTCCTCGTAAACCCAATGCAGCCGCTGCGCCAGCATCGACGCGATCGTGCTTTTGCCGGAGCCGGACACGCCCATCACCACGAGGACTCTTGTGTCATTCGAACTTGTCTTCGGATTCATTTCATCGCTCCGGCGCAGCGGCCCGAATTAGGAGCCAGACCAGATCGCCTTGCGCATAGGCCCGGTGCGCCGGGAGATCTTCGCCGGCAAAGACGCGAGCAACAATCTGGCGCTTGTCGGCACTGTCCACCAAGAACAGCATTTCGTGCGTTGAGGCCAGCACCGGGAATGTCAGCGTCACGCGTGGCACGTACGGCTCCATACCCGCTTTCGCAACGCCGACAACCCAGTGTTGCTTTTCTTCCAGTGCAGGAGAATGCGGAAACAGCGACGCCGTATGGCCGTCCGGACCCAGTCCCATCAATACAATGTCGAACAGCGGCCGGCCCGGATCAAGGCGATCGGTGCCGTAGAATTGTTTTAGTTCATCTTCATAACGATGCGCGGCGTCTGCGGGATCGTTCGCCGCGGTCGGAATCGGGTGAATGTTTTGCGGCGGCAACGAGACCCGATCGAGAAATGCGTGCCTGGCGGCGCCCATATTGCTCAACGAGTCGCTCTCGGGAACGAAGCGATCATCACCCATGAACCAATGCACGCGCGTCCAGGGCACTTCGCTGCGTGACGGATCTTCCACGAGCAGGCGGTAAAGCCCGAGCGGGCTCGAACCTCCGGTCAGGCACACCGCCGCGCGATTGCCATGCCTGATGCGGTCGATGAGCCGCCGGGCCGCCGTTTGCGCCAAGACGGCGGCATCGGCAACGACGACGATCTGTGGATGGTTTGCTGCGGTCATGGCGCTTTGATCATGACGCTTTAATCATGGTGAGTTCAACCGATCGGCCGCCAGCGGCGTCCGTCGCGCGTGAGCAATTCGTCGGCCTCCTTGGGTCCTTCGCTTCCAGCGCGATACGTCGCCAATTGCTGATCACGAGCGTCGCGAAACGCGTCGAGGAACGGCTGCACCACGCGCCAGCCGGCTTCGATGCCGTCGGCCCGCGGGTAAAGAATGGCGTCGCCGGTCATGCAGTCATAGATGAGCGTCTCATAGCCGGTGCTTGGTGCGGCTTCGAAATAATCTTCATAGCGGAATGTCATGCTCACACCGCCAAGCGCGATCGAAGGCCCCGGAACCTTGGCATTGAATTCGAGGCCAATGCATTCATTGGGCTGAATGCCGATCACCAGGAAATTCTCTGCAAGACGGTCGACCGGTGTGTCCCGGAACATTGCGATCGGCGCTTGTTTGAATTTTATCGCGACTTCGGTCTGCTTGCCGCGCAGCGCTTTGCCGGTCCGCAAATAAAACGGCACGTCGGCCCAACGCCAATTATCGATCATCAGCTTGAGCGCGACGTAGGTTTCGGTCGTGCTGTGCGGGTCGACATCTTTGGTTTTGCGGTACGGCTCGACCGGCTGGTTTTCAACAAAGCCATTTTCGTATTGCGCTCGCACCGAATTGTGCAGCGCCTCGTCCCTGGTCGGTACCTGCACGGCTTCGAGCACCTGCGCCTTCTCGGCCCGCACCGCGTCGGCGGCGAAGCGCGACGGCGGCTCCATGGCGATGAGTGAAAGGAGCTGGAACAGATGGTTCGGCACCATGTCGCGCAACGCGCCGGTCGCGTCGTAGTAATTGCCGCGGCGGCCAACGGTGAGCGATTCGGCGACCGTGATCTGGACGTGGTCGATGTGATTGCGATTCCAGATCGGCTCAAAAAGTCCGTTGGCGAAGCGCAGCACCATGATGTTCTGCACCGTCTCCTTGCCGAGGTAGTGGTCGATGCGGAAGATCTGGTGTTCTTTGAGAATGCCGAGGAGCTTTTGGTTCAGCGCATGCGCGCTGGCAAGGTCGGTGCCGAACGGCTTTTCGATAATGACGCGCCGCCAGGGGCCCGAGCCGTTTTCCCGCGCCAGGTCTTCCCGCGCCAAGCCGGATTGGCCGAGATGACGGCCGATCGGCGCGAAGCCCGCCGGCGGCGTGGCAAGATAAAACAGGCGATTGCCGCGCGTGGCGCGTTCGCGTTCGATACGCGCGAGTTCCTGGCCGATCTTCGTATATGTCGACTCATCGTCGGGGTCGCCTTGTACATAGGCGACGCAGCCGAGAACGTGCTTGAGCACCTTTTTATCGATCGGTCGGCCGGCGAATTGCGGCAAGCTCTTCGCAAGATCCTCGCGAAAAGCCTCGCTCGATGATGGACTGCGGGCAACGCCGATCAGTCCGAACGCGTCCGACAGCAAGCCGGCGGCTGCGAGGTTGTAGAGCGCCGGCACCAGCAACCGGTGCGTAAGGTCGCCCGAGGCGCCGAAAATAACGAGGCAACAAGGATCGGCGGGGCGCGCCGTCGTAGCGCCCGTCTTCGGTGTCATGACGGCTTCGCCTTGCCGTCGCTGGGTTCGACATGTGCGCCAAAACCCTTGCGCATGGCGGAAAGAATTTTTTCCGCAAAGGTGTGGTCGCGGCGCGAGCGGAAGCGGGTATAGAGCGCGGCGGAAAGCACATCGGCGGGCACGGCCTCTTCGATCGCGGCCATGACCGTCCAGCGGCCTTCGCCGGAATCCTCAACCACGCCTTCGAAGCCGGTAAGTCTCGGATCGGACGCGAGCGCGCTTGCGGTCAAATCGAGCAGCCATGAACTGATGACGCTGCCGCGGCGCCATACCTCGGCGATATCGGCCAAGTCGAAATCAAAACGCGCGTCGTCGGGCAGGGCCTGACTGTTTGCGTTCTTCAATATGTCGAAACCTTCGGCGAATGCCTGCATCAGACCGTATTCAATGCCGTTATGGATCATCTTGACGAAATGACCGGCGCCGCTGGGGCCGCAATGAAGATAACCGAGTTCCGCGCGCGGATCGCGGCCATCGCGGTCCGGCGTGCGCGGGACATTGCCGAGCCCCGGAGCAAGCGCCTTAAATAAAGGATCAAGGCAATCGACGATCGCTTTGGGCCCGCCAATCATCATGCAGTAGCCGCGCTCAAGGCCCCAGATGCCGCCACTGGTGCCGACATCGACGTAATGGATGGCGCGCTCCTTGAGCATTTTGGCGCGCCTGATGTCGTCCTTCCAAAACGTATTACCGCCGTCGATAACGATGTCCTCCGGCGCAAGCAGCTTGGCGAGCTGGACGATCATGTCTTCGGTGATCTTGCCGGCGGGCAGCATCAGCCAGATCGCGCGCGGCGGACGCAATTGGTTGACGAGTTTGTCCAAGCCCGTAGCGCCAATCGCGCCGTCACGACCCAAGGCCGCGACGGCCTTGGCGTCATGATCGTAAACGACCGCCTCATGGCCGTTTTGCATCAAGCGGCGCGTAATGTTGCCGCCCATGCGTCCGAGACCGATCACACCGATCTGCATGTGACAACCCCGATCAGGCCAGGGCGCGTTCGAATGCGGCCTGCAGCGCTTTAAGTCCCGCCGCGATATCGCCGTTGAGATGGACCCGAAGCGCGCGCCGGCCGCGTTCGAGCAGAACGTCAAAGTCGCCGCGGGCTTGCGCGTTCTTCACCACGCCGAAACTGGCGCGGTGTCCGGGAATGGCGAGGTCCTCGCCGTCATCGGCGGTGATCTGCAGGAACACGCCGCTGTCCGGACCGCCTTTATAAGCCTGGCCGGTCGAATGCAGAAATCGCGGCCCGAATTCGAGACAGGTTGCGATGTGGCGGCGGTCGCGCAGCGCCAACCGCAGGTCCTGTAGCGCGGATGTGTTCTGTCCGTTGCGCGCGAGATAGGCCAGCAATGCGAAATAATCGCCGTTGGCGATCCGCGCAAAATGCGCGGCGAGCCAGCTCACAACGCTGTCGCCGGCTCCGGCTTTGCGTAATGCGGCCGCATTCGTGTCGTCGGTAAAGACAGCGAGCGATGGTTCGGAATAGACCGGCGTCTCGCGCGGCAGTTCGCCGGACTTTTCGAATGCGCTCGTCAAATCGCGCGTTTTGCTCTTGCTTGCTTCCACATCGGGCTGATCGAACGGATTGATGCCAAGCACGGAGCCCGCGACCGCGGTCGCGATTTCGAACCGAACGAATTCCTGGACAATATGCGCGACCGAATTCTGCGCGATGCGAATGACGGGATGGCCCGCGGTTTCGAGTTTCTTCAGTTTGGCCTCGTGCTCGGCATCGTTTTCGCCTCTAAGCGCAAGATCGATAAAGAGCCGATCGTCGCCATAGACTTCCGGTCTGCCGAGCGGTTCGCCGTCGATGGGGATCAAGCCTTTGCCCTGTTTGCCGGTGGATTCCGCGAATAGTTGCTCGACCCAGGCGCCAAAGCTCGCAAGCGCGGGCGAAGCCAGCATCGTGATTTTGTCGCGGCCGCGCCCGGCCGCGACACCGAGCGTAATGCCCAGCGCCACCGCTGGATTTTCGGCCGGCGGCACGTCCGGGCCGCACGAGCGAATCATGGTCCGTGACAGTTCCACCATGTGCGGAACGTTCAGACCGGCAATGGCGGCCGGCACCAGGCCGAACGGGGAGAGGACCGAATAGCGTCCACCGATCGTGGGAACGCCGTAAAAGATCTGGCGGAAGCGCTGCTCCTTGGCGCGCCGTTCCAGCGCCGAACCTGGATCGGTAATCGCGATGAATTGTTTGCCTGCCTGGTTCGCGTCACCTTTGTCGGCGACTTTGGCGAAGAAATAATCCGCTAAAATATTGGGTTCGGTGGTTCCGCCGGATTTGCTGGAGACGATGAATAATGTGCGGCTCAGGTCGAGCTCGGCTTCGAGCTCCTCGATCTGCGCGGGTACGGTGGAATCGAGGATGCGCAATCGCGGCCAACCGTTTTGTTGGCCGAACGTTTCGGCCAGCACTTGCGGGCCGAGGCTCGATCCGCCCATGCCGAGAAGCACGGCATCTTTGAAATTTCCCTGCTTGATCTTATCGGCAAACGCGACGTATTCGGCGATCTGGGCATCGTCGATGGAATCGAGCCAACCGAGCCAGCGATCCTCGTCGCTGTTGGTCCACAGCGATTTGTCGTGCCGCCAAAGCCGCCGCACATTGCCGTGCGCGCGCCATTCGTCGGCGATTTCGTCGAGGCGCTTTTTGAGTTGTTGATCGAGAGCAGCGCTCTGCCGGTCGACTGCGTCGCCGAGGATTTCGATTCTCTTGTGCGCGACGGCGGCGAGGAGCTTGTCGGCGGCGTCGGCAAACAGCCGCACCCCGTCGCGAATAAGCTTGTCGGTGACCGCTTGCAGTGAAACGCCGGCGCGGTCGAGTTCGCCAAGGAGCCGCTGCGCTTCGGCGACGTCTGCCTGGAGCGTGTCGCGCAACTTGCCATGATCGCGGAACGCTTCGATCGTCGCCAAGGGCATGGTGTTTATCGTGTCAGGCCCAATGAGCTCCTCGACATAAAGAACGTCGCTGTAGGCTTTGTTCTTGGTTCCGGTCGAGGCCCATAACAGCCGCTGCGGCTTGGCGCCGTTCGCTTCAAGCGCGTGCCAGCGCTCGCCCGCGAACAGGCGCAGATAACGCTGATAGGCCAGCTTGGCATTGGCGACCGCGACCTTGCCTTTCAATGCCGCGAGGCGGGCTTTTTCGTCGGGATCGTTGGCGCGCGCGATCTTTTCATCGAGCAGTTTGTCGACCTCGGTGTCGATGCGGCTGACAAAGAAGCTCGCTACGCTCGCGATCCGCGAAATCTCGCCACCTTTGGCGGCGAGTGCTTCCAGTCCGGACAGATAGGCCTCGACGACTTGTTCGTAGACTTGCTGGGCAAACAACAATGTGATGTTCACATTGATGCCGTCGGCGGTCAGGTCGTGAATGGCCGGCAGGCCCTGCGATGTTGCCGGAACCTTGATCAGCAGATTGCGCCGATCGACTTCCCGCCACAGGCGCTTCGCCTCATCGATGGTTCCTTGTGTGTCCGTCGCGAGATAAGGTGACACTTCAATGCTGACAAAGCCGTCGGCGCCGTGCGTGGCGTCGAATACGGGACGAAGCACGTCGGTCGCGCTGCGAATATCCTCGACCGCGAGCTTCTCGAAGATTTGCCCGGGCGGATAGTCATGGCTGCGCAGCATGCGGCTGATGCCGTCGTCGTATTCTTTGGTGCGGCCGATGGCCTGCTCGAAAATCGAGGGGTTGGACGTCACCCCGCGCAAGCCATCGTCATCGACCAGCTTTTTTAATCCGCCATCGGCGATGAAGCCGCGCGAAAGAAAATCAAGCCATACCGCCTGACGATGATCTTGCAGTGCTTTCACCGGGTTCATTGCGATTGCTTCCCTGCGCTCTCAACAATCTGGTGCTTGGCAATCTGATCTTTGGCGGCCTGTAATACGCGATCGGCAACGAATCCGAATTTCCGCATCACGCTCGTTCCGGGTGCCGAGCCGCCGAAACTGTGCATGCCGATGATCGTCCCTTCGGGACCGGCATAGCGGTCCCAGCCGATCACGGCGCCGGCTTCGACCGTGACCCGGGCTTTCACGCTCGGCGGAAGGATTTCCTCGCGATAATGCCGATCCTGCGCTTCGAACAGCTCCCAGCTTGGCATGCTCACGACCCGCCCAGCAATTCCCTCCTGCTTGAGCTGTTCGTAAGCGGTCACACAAAGTTGCACTTCGCTGCCGCTGGCAATGAGGATGACTGCCGGCGTCCGTTCCTTCGAGCCAGCCATGATATAGGCGCCGCGGGCAAGGCCCTCGGCGGCGGCGTAGCGGCTGCGATCGAAGGTCGGAAGCTTCTGCCGGCTGAGCACCAGGCAAGCCGGTCGATCGGTCAGCGTCATGATCACTCTATAGGCCTCGCGCACCTCATTGGCATCGGCCGGCCGCAGCACCACGATGTTGGGAATCGTGCGCAGCGCGACGAGTTGTTCGATCGGCTGATGCGTCGGCCCGTCTTCGCCGAGGCCGATCGAATCGTGAGTGAAGACGTGGAAGACCGGGATTTCCATCAGCGCGGCGAGCCGGATCGCGGGGCGCATATAGTCGCTGAAGGTGAGAAAGGTCGCGCCGAAGGCGCGGAGCTTCGACAGCACCAGGCCGTTGACGATGGCGCCCATGGCGTGTTCGCGCACGCCGAAGTGCATAACGCGTCCGCTAGGCTCGTCCGCCTCAAGTCCCTTGGCGTCGGCGAAGGCGGTTTTGGTCGAGGGCGAGAGATCCCCCGCGCCGCCGATCAGCCAGGGTACGGTTTTGGCGATCACATTGAGTATCTTCCCGGATGCGTCGCGTGTCGCGAGGCCTTTCTCGTCCGCCGGAAAGGTTGGCAGTTCACGATCCCATTGCTCCGGTAATTTGCCTTGCAAGAGTATTTCCACTTCGCGCGCCGCCTGCGCATCGAGGCTCTTATAGTCGGCGAAGGTCTTGATCCAATCGTCGCGCACGGCCCGGCCGCGATTGCCGATGCCATTGCGGAACGATTCGTAGACGCCATCGGGCACGAGGAATTGCGCGTCTTCGGGCCAGCCGTAAAACCGTTTGGCGAGCTTTACTTCGTCTGCGCCGAGGGCATCGCTATGCGCGGCCGCGGTATTCTGCTTGTGCGGCGCGCCGTAGCCGATGATGCTGTCGACGATAATGAGCGTGGGGCGATCCTCGGTGCCGCGAAAGATCTCGACTGCACGAGCAAAACCCTCGATGTTATTGGCATCGGCCAACCGCACGACGTTCCAGCGATAAGCTTTAAAGCGCGTTGCGACGTCCTCGCTCATGGCGAGATCGGTGTGCCCCTCGATCGTCACGGTGTTGCTGTCGTAGATCCAACACAGATTCGAAAGCTGCAGATGTCCGGCAAGCGAGGCCGCCTCGCTCGCAACGCCTTCCATCATGTCGCCGTCGCTGCAGATCGTGTAGACATCGAAATCGAATATTGTGGCATTCGGCCGGTTGTACCGTGCCGCGAGCCAGCGCGACGCGATCGCCATCCCGACGCTGTTGCCGCAGCCCTGGCCGAGCGGACCGGTTGTGGTCTCGACGCCGGTGGTGCGGCCGTATTCCGGGTGGCCCGGCGTCACGCTGTCGAGCTGACGAAAATTTTTGATGTCGTCGAGCGTAACAGCGGCATGGTCGGTCACGCGACCCTCTTCGACGCGGCGCACGCCGGCGAGATGCAAAAGGGCATAGAGCAGCATCGAGGCGTGCCCCGCGGACAGGACGAAGCGGTCGCGGTTCGGCCACAGCGGATCGGACGGGTCGTAGCGCAGGAAGCGCTGCCACAGCGTGTAGGCGACCGGCGCCAGCCCCATCGGCGCGCCGGCATGGCCCGATTGCGCCTTTTCGACCGCGTCTATGGCCAGCGTGCGGATGGTGTCGATACAGCGCTTGTCGAGATCCCGCTGGCCGACGCTGCGGCGGGTGTCGTGTCGGGAAGCGGCAGCTTCGAACCTCATTGGGAGCTCATGATGCAATGCCTGTCGGAGTATGCAGAATCGGCCCTTAGCGCATGATCCCGAAAAGTGGGAACCGGTTTTCGGAAAAGATCATGCGCAAACAGAACGTTAGTGATGCGCTGTAATTTCCAGATCACGCTCTAGGTACGAAAAACGATTGAGGGGTTAGGCTGTTCCCGCAAATGGCGAGCCATTATTCATATTCCAATCCTGCGACATATTTGACGCCCATTCGCTGAACCGCAGTCGGCGCCTAGAGGTGCGGCAATGCAAGCGTGGAATACGATGTGGGCGACGGCTTATGGCGGGGCGATCGGGCTGGTCGCGGCCCTGGTCAAATCCTTCGCTCCCTGGAGCAATACGCAATCCGGCTCGGCGATCGCCAAGGAGCTGATCGGCGCGACGCTTGCATTCGCGCTGTTATGCGGGCTGGCGGCGGCTTTGCGCAATTTCATCTTGCGCCGGCTGACAAGGTCGGAGTTTCACTAAACGATTGTCCCAGATCATTCACTTCGTCATTGCCGGGCATAGCCGTTCGCAGAACGGCGTCACGTCGCTCGCCTATGCCGGCAATCCATAGGAGTGTCACGTCAGTATGGACCGACGGGTCAAGCCCGGCGGTGACGAAGAAGGCCCGTCCGTGGTCAGACCCGGGTCGCCCGTGACGCGATGTAGAGCGCCAGCGCCGCCGCATTCGACACGTTGAGGCTTTTGATCGCGCCGGGAAGATCAAGCCGGGCGAGGCGGTCGCAGGTCGCGCCGGTGAGCTGACGCAACCCTCTGCCTTCGGCACCGAGCACCACCGCCAGCGGTTGCTGTAGTGCGACCGCAGCAAGATCATCAGGCGCCTCGCTGTCGAGACCGACCGTCAAAAATCCGCGCGCCTTCAATCCGGCAAGCGCCCGCGCCAGATTCTGCACGATCACGATGGGCACAAGCTCAAGCGCGCCGGAAGCTGATTTCGCCAACACGCCCGTTGCCTCGGGATTGTGGCGCGCGGTCGTGACGATAGCGGCGACGGCAAAGGCGGCGGCGGTGCGCAGAATCGCTCCGACATTGTGCGGATCGGTGATCTGATCGAGCACCAGGACGATGCCGGTCGCCGGCAGATCCTCGATCGCGGGCGAGGGCAGGGGATCGGCCTCGGCGATCAATCCCTGGTGCACCGCATCGGGCGTGAGCCGCGCCGCCAGCGCATCCGGCCGCATGATGTCGGGCGCGACCGGGACGGTGATGCCCTCATCGGCGAGCCGGCGCAGCGCATTCTCAGTCGCCAGCAATCGGCGAATGCGGCGATTGGGATTGGTGAGTGCTGCCGTGACCGTGTGCCAGCCGTAAAGGACTACGCCGTCGTCGGCGTCGCGTCGCTCCGCGCTCCGATCGCGTCCGCGATCTTGGCGCCGACGCGCCTTCGGCTTCGACTGCCATTTCCGTTCGCGCATGACGAGTTTCTGTCACGGCGCAGACGCAGTTGGCAACTTCCAAGAACGAGGCCATCGCGCAACGTGACGATTTCTGCTGTGGAGGATATCCAAGCGGCTGCCGCCCATATCTCTTATGGGTCAACAAGCGACATTCCAGCACGTTCGCGTAATGTCTGTTTTGCCCCTAAAAGCAGACAATCAGTCGTGTGCACTTGCGATGTCCGCGTCGTTGCCAAAAGCGGACGTCAAAGGTGTATTCGGAGGCCTCACGGTGGGGCCGTCCTTTGCATCGAAGGGAGCTCACCCATCGAGCGCATCCAAGCGGCGAGCTGCGGGCGGGCAACAGTGAGATCTCCAAAGCCTCGCTTAGCCGCGACGTCGAGCGCCACTGCGAGGGTCAAGTGCGCCATAGTCAACGCCCCTTGCATCAGCGGATCGGCCACACGGGCCTCAAATACATCCGCCACACGCTGGGCGCGGGTTACTTCATGCGCCAAAACAGTGGGCGAACGCTCGCCTGCGGGTCGAACCATTTCGCGTACCCATACGCAGATGCCTTCGCACATATTACGCGCCGCGAACTCAAGCCGCTGGTAAGGCCAATCCGTTTGCCGGGCGGGGTCGTGGAAACGTGGCTTACCATCCAGGCTGTCGAGATAGGCGCAGATGAGTTGGCTGTCCTCCATGCCAACGCCTGAGTCATCGATGAGGCACGGTACGCGCCCAGACGGATTGATCTGATAGTAAGGACTATCCGCGACGCGCGTCTTCGCCGCGATAACCTCCACGCGATCCTCGAGCGATTTTTCAATCACCAGGATGCGAGCCAGGCGCGCGTACGGTGAGGTAAACGTAACATATAGTTTCATACTGAGGGGGCCTCCGAATGTTCGTCAATCTCGTCGCCGGCTTAGGATCGCCTGCTAATTCATTTCGACGACGGATCTAATCGTTCACTTGTTGAAAATGTTACACTGTTCTATGCTCGCTGGAGTGTGCCGGGAATAGTCCGTCGGCAAAACTCCCGGCGCACTGGGAGGGCAACATGAGATCAATGTTTGTCCTGTTGACACTATTCTGTGCGACAAAAGCGTTCGCTGCCGATCAATACCAAATCATTCCGCTATATTCCGTCGCGAATCCAGGACGACCTCAGGTTCACGGGGCTCTAATAATTAATGAGACAAATGGCGATAACTACACGTGCTCAGCTTTCGTTCATCAGGAAATGCCGATCAGTTTTGATTCTATAGAATGCTCAAAAGCAGTGAATAAGGTTGGTTCTATGCCGCCTGGCCCGGCAGCGCTTTCGCCTTTTGCCCACCAAACTGCCGCGCCATATCCGGCAATTTGGAAGATTGATCAAACGAATGGCACGCTCACGTTTTGCGCCGCGACAGAAGTACCGGCCGGCGGCTGGCTCTGCGGATCGTCTAAGCTGCCATAGTCAAACTAAATTAGCGCAATCGGTCTCCTCGCGCGTCGTTTTCGCCAGCACAACGAACGCAGCCGCTGACCTCAATGTCCGCTATGGGTCATGAGCGGAAATCGAAAGACTTGTTGGTATCGGTAACCTAATTTTTTCGCGCGTGTCGTTTTTGAAGCTCGTATCCGACAGCGTTGGATCGACCCGGCCACGGGTTCAAATTACAGAAACCGCGACTGCCGCCGGTCACGTTCGGCACACATTCCGCTATCGTCCGATATTGGCAGTCCCAGTAAACGTCTCCTCCCCCGAGATTTATGACTGCACACCAGGGGGCATCACGCACGGCTCGGCGAAGTTCCGAACAGTGTCGCCGCCGCAAGGGCAGCGATGCCAACTGGCAATTTAGCAACAGTTTTCGCCATGACGCTTCTCCTTAGTCTGTCTCTCTAGGGTTTCAGCCTTGCGGCTTCGCGCTATAGCCAGTTTGCTGCTTGCTCCTTAGCGTCGTCGCATCGCCATCCCAAAGTTCAGGACTACAGCTCAGGACTACACCGTTCCCAAAGTGGGAATTACAGCAGGGATTTGCGGCTGGCGAAACGGGGTTCGGGCTTACGGTGGAGAGGTCTTCCCCGATGAGAGGCGCGGGTGAAAAAGCGCCGGGGACGGGCGAAAACTATTTGTCACTGAAACATTGACCTTGGTCTCCAATACAGTTACATATGGGGCTTCGAACCTCGCCCATCTCGGACGCGGCCCGGCAGGCATAGCCCGGATTGCGGGGCGAGGGCGGTGCCCGCGGGCGGACTTGCAACCCGCGCTCGGGCGGCTTTGGGCATCATCTCTCCGGCACTATGACCGGAGCGCGAGGTGCTATCGCTGGACTGGGACAGGTAGGGGCGGGTAACACCCGCTTAGCGACGATCGAGGCCGCGTCCCAGGAAGCCTGGCCTGAGGCTGAGTCCCTTGCGATGAAAGACTCCTTGGGGCGAGAACCGCGGTGGGACGCCGACAGTCGTGCGCCTGGCGCTCCAGGCGCGGCCGTGCCGAACGCACGGCAGAAGAGCCTTGCGTCTGTCGGCGTTTCGCCTCCGAATCTTTTTCGTTCTTCCGTTCTTTTCTTCGTCATGCCCGGGCATAGCCGTTCGCAGAACGGCGTCGCTTCGCTCGCCTATGCCGGGCATCCATGCAGAAGCTTCGCTGGCACAGGCGCTTCCACCGGCGTTCGGGCGCGTCGCCTCAGCATGGACCACCGGATCAAGTCCGGTGGTGACGACTTCTGAGAGTGGCGTGCCATAGCTCGGGCGCTCAGCCGCATCGCGAGAACGAGAATCTTTTCCCTCCCACCGCTTTCGCGGGGGGAGGGAAAGTGAGGCGCCGCCGCGCGAAGCGCGCTGGGGCGCCGCTCGCGGGGCGGGATGTAGAGAAAGCGCTGCTTTAATCCGTTCACCTTTCCGTCCGCTGGCGCTCCCGGACATTTGAACGAAAGTTAGACCAAAGACTTCTTATGCTGGGGATCGGAATGCATCAGGGTGTCAGTATGTTTCTCGGCAAAATGTCTGTAGGCACGGCGCCTGGCGGCGCTTGGCTACGCAGCTGCGCGCTTGCGGCCGCGTTCGCTCTGCCGCTCGCAACGCCCGCGAGCGCCAGCATCCTCGTCACCATCGACAAGAGCACGCAGCAGATGTCGGTCGCGGTCGATGGCGCGCAACGCTACGTCTGGCCGGTCTCGACCGGGCGGCCCGGCTATGACACGCCGAGCGGCACGTTCAAACCGAACCGCATGGATGCCGACCACTACTCCCAGGAATGGGACAATGCGCCGATGCCGCATACGGTTTTCTTCGATCTCGAGGGTCACGCCATCCACGGCTTTTTCGACGTGAAACATCTCGGCAGCGCGGTATCGCATGGCTGCGTGCGGCTCTCGCCCGATCATGCGCAGACGTTGTTCAACCTGATCAAGGCTGAAGGCATGAGCGAAACCAGAGTCGTGGTCTCCGGCCGCACGCCGGGTGGCGACAACGCGCCCGTGGCACGCGCGCGGCTGCCGCTTAACGAGACGGTATCGTCGGAGCCCGCGCAGCCCGGTTACGGTCAGCCCACTTATGGCCAACCCAGTTATGGCCAACCCAGTTATGGTCAACCCACTTACGGCCAACCCAGTTATGGTCAACCCACTTACGGCCAGCCCACTTACGGCCAGCCGACCTACGCGCAGCGCAATTACGCCCGGCCCTATGCTGGGCAGTCCTATTACGGCCAATCCAATTATGCCCCGCCCGGTTACGCGCAGCCGGGCAATGCGCAGCCGGGCTATGCGCAGCCTGGTTTTCCGGCACAACCGCCGCCGGTTTACCGGCAGTGGTGACGCCAAATCTGTTGATGCCAATTCGACTCACGTTTCGTCAAAGCTGACCTGCCGATTTGCACGGCGCGCAATCGAATAGTTCTGCCGCGCCGGTTGTTCTACGCAGTGCAATCTTGCTTTCCGGGAAAGGACTAATCATGCCGGACGTTTGTCGTTTCAAATTGCGTCGTTCCAGTTCGCTGCGTTTTGCTTGCATCGCTTCCGCCGCGCTCGCTTGCCTTGCTGCCGCACCAGCCGGCGCCGCGCTGATCATGCATAAGGATCTGTCATTGGACGTCGCCAAGACCATCGCCGAAGGCGCGGTGGCGGCCTGCGCCGCCAAGGGCTATCCGGTATCCGCGGTGGTTGTGAATCGCGACGGCGACACCATCGTCGCCATGCACGGCGACGAAGCCTCGCCGCATACGATGGAGAATGCGCGGCGCAAGGCCTATACCGCGATGGCCTTCAAACAGCCGACCGCAGAATATGCCAAGAAGCTGCAGGATCCGACGTCGGTCGCGCATCAGCAGGTGACGCTGCCGAACGTCATAGCAATTCCCGGCGGCCAGCCGATCAAGGTCGGCAATGCGGTGATCGGCGGCGTCGGTGTGTCGGGCTCGCCCGGTGTCGACGATGACTGCATCAACGCCGCTCTCGACAAGGTGAAGGACCAGCTGCAGTAGCGTCGCGTCTGTTCGTCACCCTGAGGTGGCCGCGAAAGCGGCCCTCGAAGGGTGGCGAGGCCGCTCATCCTTCGAGGCTCGCGGAGCTTGTCATCGGGCCGACCACTTCGGGCCGGACCCGTTGGCTCGCACCTCAGTATGACGGCCCGCAACTCACATCGGCTTCTGAAACTTCAGCACGAAATTGTCGACTGGCATATCGCGCTTGAAGCTCGGGAAGTCGTGCGAGTCGGCGGCATTGCGCCAGAAATCGCCGGTGGCGATCAGTTTGAAGCCCGCGGCTTCGACTTCCTGGCGCAAGGTCGCTTCCTCGATACGATGCAGGGTCTTGCCAACCGAGACGCCTTGGCCGGGCAGCGCCGAATGATCGGCGATGACGAGAGTGCCGCCGGGCTGAAGCGCGGCGAACAATTTGCGATTCATCTGCGCGCGGTCGACCTCCATGTAGGTCGTGTCGTGGTAGTAGAACAGGAAGGTGATCAGGTCGAAGTCCGCCACACCCGCCGGAACCGGATCATCGAACGGCGCGGTATCGACGACCGTATTCTTCATCGCCGGCGTCGCCAGCCGCGCCTGGAACGCGGCCTTGGCGCGCTCGCCGAGATCGGCCGGATTTTGCGCAAACACGACCCCGTTCGGCGCTACCGCCCGCGCCATCAGTTCGCTCGAGTAGCCGCCGCCCGCGCCCATATCGAGCACCTTCATCCCAGGCCGCGGCGCGGCAAAAATAAGAAACGGCGCCGGATCGCGGCGCTTGTCGGCGTCGCGGTCAGCATCGCTGCGATCGGTGGCGGCAAGGAGAGCAGCGTAATCGGGGGCAGGTTGCGCCATGGGCGGGGGCGTGAAGACGCCGAGACAGGCGGCCGCCGCGATCGTCGCGGCGATCAAAAAACGTGAGCGCGGGCGTGGTGCAATCATTGCGAGTCCGATCATTCCAATGGCTCCGGTAAACTTTCCCATGTTGTGGAAATATAGCGGCGATGGCTGTGGAAATGTGACAAACAAAGCGTGGATCGCGCGGTGAATATTTTTGGCATTTACGGGAATAAAAAGTGTGCGCCGCCGTCCTTGTGAATCCGGTGGAGAGCTTTAAAAACGATCGATGCTGCAATGAATTACCAACCGCTTCCGCACGCAGCGGATACTGCGATCGGCACGCTGACAACCGATGAACAATCGGCGCGACGGGTCGCCGACCGCTTTGCCGAGGCGTTTTTCGCCGACGACGTCGCGGTCAGCCTTGTGGATACCGGGCAGGGCCAGTGGCGCGTGACGTTCTACTTCCGCTCCAATGTCAGCGAGGGCGCGGTGCGCGATTTGGCGATTTCGGCGGCCGGCGCCACGGCGGGCAAGGGACTGCGCTTCGCGCGCATCGCCGCCAAGGATTGGGTCGCCGAGAGTCTCCTCGGGTTAAAACCGATCGCGGCGGGACGCTTTGTAGTCCACGGCGCGCACGATCGCGGCTGCGCGGCGCCGAACCGGTTCGGCATCGAAATCGAGGCGGCGCAGGCCTTCGGCACCGGTCATCATGGCTCGACGCGCGGCTGCCTATTGGCGCTGGATCAGCTGTGTAAGTCGACCGGCAAAGATCGCCTGACCGTGGGTCGTCATCCTGAGGTGCGAGCGAAGCGAGCCTCGAAGGATGCCGGCCGGCATCCGCGACCCACCCTTCGAGGCTCGGCGCGGCGCGCCGAGCACCTCAGGGTGACGCGCGTGCCGCGCATTCTCGATCTCGGCACCGGCAGCGGCGTGCTGGCGATCGCCGCCGCCAAGAGCCTGCGCTGCCACGTGCTGGCGAGCGATATCGATGCGCTTGCGGCGCGGATCGCACGCGACAATGCAAGGCGTAATCGCAGCGCCCCCTTCGTGCGGGTCTGCCGCGCCAATGGTCTTGCGGCGGCGGATATTCGCGCAAGCGCGCCGTTCGATCTGGTCATCGCCAATATCCTGCTCGCGCCGCTGCAAAGGCTCGCTGCGCCCCTGACCGGGATTGTCGCCCGGCGCGGCCGCATCATTCTGTCAGGCCTCCTAAATGCCCAGGCCAGCGCCGCGCGCGCGGCCTATCCGGATTTCGCACTCGAGCGGCGCATCGAGGTCGACGGCTGGACCACTTTGGTTCTCAAGCGCGCCGCCGTTGTCCGCAACGGGTCGCGCCCTTAGATTGCGATCCTATGTCCGAAGCGCGATTCCAATCGTTCGAGGACCGCAGCGAGCGCGCCGCCAGCGCGCCGCGGCTCGCCGCGCTGCGCACCGAATTAAAACGCCGGGGGCTCGACGGCTTCATCGTGCCGCGCGCCGACCGTTATCAGAATGAATATGTGCCGCCCCGCGCTGAGCGTCTCGCCTGGCTGACCGGCTTTACCGGCTCGGCCGGCGTCGCCATCGTGCTCGCCGACCGCGCGGCGATTTTCGTTGACGGCCGTTACCTGGTGCAGGTCCGCGAGGAGGTCGACAGCGCGGCATTCGCGGTCGAGCATCTGGTTGAGCATCCGCCCACAGCCTGGATTGAGGAGAATCTGCCATCGGGCGCCAGGCTCGGCTATTCGCCGTGGCTGCATACGGTGGACGGCGCCGAGCGCCTCGCCAAAACGGCCGACGCGGCCGGCGGTAGCCTCGTTGCGGTCGCCGACAACCCGATCGATGCACTTTGGCAAAAGCGGCCGCAGCAGCCGCCCGGCGCCGCGGTGTTGCACGATCTGCGCTATGCCGGCGAAGACGCCGCAGCCAAGCTCGCGCGCGTGAACGAGGCGCTGGGAAGGCGCGCCGATGTGCTGATCGTCTCCGACCCGCAGGCGGTCTCTTGGCTGTTCAACATCCGTGGGCGCGACGTGCCGCATGTGCCGGTGGTGCTCGCTTTCGCCACTGTGCAACGCGGCGGCCGGACGGCGATCTATATCGAGCCCCGCAAACTGACCGGCGCAGCGAGCGAACGGCTCGAAACGCTGGCTGCTGTGCGCGCGCCAGCGGATTTTGAAAAAGATCTTGCGGCGCTGGGCAAAGCCGGGCGCGCGGTGATGCTCGATCCGGCTTTGTGCCCCGATGCCATCGCCCGGGCCGTGACCGAGAGCGGCGGCAAAATCGTGCGCGCGGCCGATCCGATCGCGCCCATGAAGGCGGTGAAGAATGCCGCCGAAATCGCCGGCGCGCGCGCCGCGCAGCTGCGTGACGGCGCCGCCGTGACGCGCTTTCTCGCCTGGTTCGATCACCAAGCGCCACGCGGCATGCTGACCGAAATCGACGCGGTCGAGGCCTTGGAGAGCTTCCGCCGCGACACCGGGCTCCTGAAGGATATTTCGTTTCCCACCATCGCCGGCGCCGGACCGGACGGTGCCATCGTGCATTACCGCGTCACCCGGCGGACCAACCGGCGTATTGCATCGGGCGAATTGTTCTTGATCGATTCCGGCGGCCAATACGAGGACGGCACCACCGACATTACCCGCACTGTCGCGATCGACACGCCGAATGCGGACATGCGCAAGAACTTCACGCTTGTGCTCAAGGGTCACATCGCGATCGCGCGCGCGGTGTTTCCCGACGGCATTACCGGCGCGCAGCTCGATCCGCTGGCGCGGCAATTTTTGTGGCGGGATGGACTCGATTTCGATCATGGCACCGGCCATGGCGTCGGCAGTTATTTGTCGGTCCACGAAGGACCGGCGCGAATTTCAAAATTGGGCACCGCCCCGCTCAAACGCGGCATGATCTTGTCGAATGAGCCCGGCTATTACCGTGCCGGCGCCTATGGCATTCGCATCGAAAATCTCGTCCTCATCACCGAAGCGACGCCGGTGGTGGATGCGGAAAAACCGCTGAACGCTTTCGAGACGTTGACGTTGGCGCCGATCGACCGTCGTCTGGTCGAGCCGTCCTTGATGACGGCAGAGGAGATCGCCTGGCTCGACGCCTACCATGTCCGCGTGCGCGATATGCTTGCGCCGCTCGTAGAGGAACCAACGCGCGCGTGGCTGCGCGGCGCCTGCGCGCCGTTAACAACAAATTAAAGCCGCCGCCGCGCACCGCGCGCGCCTTTGCGAGAGGAACTTTTGCGCCTAGCGGACGTTTGTTTGCATGCGGCTTTCCGCATCGGAAACGCGAGGCAACTCCATGTTATCGACCATTCTGATTATCGTTCTGATCCTGTTGTTGATCGGCGCCTTGCCGACTTGGCCCTACAGCGCCGAATGGGGTTATTACCCGGGCGGCGGCCTCGGGCTTATACTCGTGATCGTGCTCATTCTGGCGTTGATGGGACGACTCTGAACAGCGCTGTTTATGAGCGCTGTCGTTTTAACAAGACGGCTCAGCGAATGAGTTTCATCCATTCGTCTTCCGTCAGAACCGCAACGCCGAGCTTCTTGGCGTCGGCCAATTTTGAACCGGCGCCGGGCCCGGCCACGACATAGTCGGTCTTCTTCGACACCGAGCCGGACACTTTTGCGCCAAGCCGCTCGGCCGAGGCCTTGGCCTCGTCGCGCGTCATTCTTTCGAGCGTGCCGGTAAACACCACGGTCTTGCCGGCGACCGCGGAACCGCTGCGCGGCTTTTCTGCCTCGCGAATCTTGACCTGTTCGGCCAGCCGTTCGACGCGGCGGCGATTGTGCGCTTCGGCGAAATAGTCGCGTAGACTGTCGATCACCGTGCCGCCGATCTGATCGAGCGCGTCCATGTCCGCCCTGACCTCTTCGTCACGTTTGGCAAGCTTGAGGCAGGCGTCGTGGAAGGTCTGCCACGTGCCGTAGCCGCGTGCCAAGGCGACGGCCGTAGTCTCGCCGACATGGCGAATGCCGAGCGCGTAGATGAAGCGCTCCAGCGCGATCTCGCGCCGGGCGGAAATTGCGGCAAACAGGTTGCGCACCGAGGTGTCGCCGAAACCTTCAACCTCTTGGAGGTGAATTTTGCCATTGCGGTCCTCGAGCGTGAAAATGTCGGCGGGCTCCTTGACCCAGCCGTTTTCGTAGAACAGCTCGATCTGCTTGTCGCCAAGTCCGTCGATGTCGAAGGCGCGGCGCGAGACGAAATGCTTGAGATGCTCTACCGCCTGATAGGGGCAGGCGAATTCGCCGGTGCAACGGGCGACGGCGCCTTCTTCTCCGGCCGCTGTCTGGTCGCGGACCACTTCGGTGTGCAGCGGGCACGGACAACGTTTCGGAAATTCGTAAGTTTTGGCGCCGCGCGGACGTTTCTCCAGGATGACGCCGAGCACCTGCGGAATGACGTCGCCAGCGCGTTGGATTTGCACGGTGTCGCCGATGCGCACGTCGAGCCGCACGATTTCGTCGGCATTGTGCAGCGTCGCGTTCTGCACGACGACGCCGCCCACCGTCACCGGCTCGAGCTTGGCGACCGGCGTGAGCGCGCCGGTACGGCCGACCTGGATCTCGATGTCCTTGAGCAGCGTGATGGCGCGCTCGGCTGGAAATTTGTGCGCAATCGCCCAGCGCGGCGAGCGCGACACGAAGCCAAGGCGCTCTTGCCAATCCAGCCGGTCGACTTTGTAGACGACGCCGTCGATGTCGTAGTCCAGCGTCCCGCGTTGCGCTTCGATCTCACGGTGAAATTTCAGCAAGGCATCGAGCCCGTGGCACGATTTGGTCAGCGGATTGGTTTTAAAGCCGCAGCGCTCGAACCATTTGATCATGCCGGACTGCGTATCGGCCGGCATTTCGCTCATCTCGCCCCAGGCATAGGCGAAAAAGCCGAGCGGCCGCGACGCGGTGATCGACGGGTCTTTCTGGCGCAGCGAGCCGGCCGCGGAATTGCGCGGATTGGCAAAGATCTGGCCGCCGGTTTCGGCCTGCCGCTTGTTCAGCGCCAGAAAGGCGTGCTTGGTCATGTAAACTTCGCCGCGCACCTCGCAGATCGCGGGAATGCCGCTGCCTTTGAGCCGCTGCGGAACGTCGGCGAGCGTTCTGATGTTGGCGGTGACGTCTTCGCCTTCATTGCCGTCGCCACGCGTCGCGCCGGTGACGAGCGTGCCGCGCTCATAGCGCAATGACATCGAGAGACCGTCGATCTTCGGCTCGGCGGAAAATGCGATCTCATCGTCGTCGGACAGCCGCAAAAACCGCCGGATGCGACCGACGAAGTCGCGCACGTCATCTTCGGCGAAAGCGTTATCGAGGGAGAGCATCGGCACCGCATGACGCACCTTGGCGAATCGCGCCGACGGCGCGGCGCCGACGCGCTGCGTCAGGCTCGTCACGGTGCGCAGCTGCGGAAAACGGGCTTCGATGGCGCTGTAGCGCTGCCGCAGCCGGTCGTATTCGGCATCGCTGACGCTCGGCGCGTCGTCCTGATAATAGCGCGTATCATGCGCGGCGATTTCGGCTTCCAGGCGCGCGTGCTCGGCCTTGGCTTGTGCGGCGGTGAGTTCATCCACCGCAATTTTGGAAGCGTCCTTGGGTGCCATTCTGGCGATAATCCGTCGTTCCGGGTCCAGCCGCGCCGGCAGCCCGGAATTGATAACCACGCGTGCCGGGATTGTGTACTACCCCGCGGCGCGGATCAGGCGTTCGGCAGCGGCCCGGGCCTCGGCGGTGATTTCCGCGCCGGCGAGCATGCGCGCGATCTCCTCGCGGCGACGCTCGCCTTCCAGTTCGGCGATCCGGGTGGCAACCCGCTTGCCGCGGGCGAAAGCGTCCTTGGTGATGAGGTAATGGCGCTCGGCCCGCGCCGCCACCTGCGGCGCATGGGTAACCGCAATCACCTGAACGCCGGCCGCCAGGCGCGCGAGCCGCACGCCGATCGAATCGGCCACCGCGCCGCCCACGCCGGTATCGATCTCGTCGAATATCAAAGTCGGCGCCGAGCCGCGGTCGGCCAGCACCACTTTGAGCGCGAGCAGAAAGCGGGCCAGTTCGCCGCCGGAGGCCACCTTCATCAAGGGGCCAGGTCGCGTCCCAGGATTGGTGCGGACCCAGAACTCGACTCGATCGATGCCGTTGGGCCCTTCGCTTTCGCTGTTGATCTCCGTCGAAAACTCCGCCCGTTCCAGCTTGAGCGGCTTGAGCTCGGCATTTACTGCTTTATCGAGGGCCTGAGCTGCGCGGCGGCGCGCGGCCGAGAGGTTTTCGGCGGCCGCCCGATATCGCGCCGAGGTCTCGCGCGCCTCGCGCTCCAGAGCGGCGAGCCGCTCGGCTCCGGCGTCGATCAATCCCAGATCGCTTTCGCAGCGCTGGGCGAGGCCTGCGAGTTCGTCGACCGGCGCATTGTATTTCCGGCCGGCGGCGCGCAGCGCAAACAAGCGCTCCTCGATCTTTTCCAGTTCCTGCGGGTCATAGTCGGCGAGTTGCAACGCGTGCTCGAGCTGCAAGCGCGCCTCGTCCAATGCGGTGAGCGCCGCATCAATGGCTTTAGTCACCGGTTCGACCAGCGTCGGCGCCTGTGCGGCCCGCCGCTCGAGACGCCGCAACGCGCTCGCAAGCGGCGATACCGGCGAGTTCGGGCCGGCCAGGCTGTCGTAAGTCGAGCGCAGATCGTCGGCGACCTTCTCCGCCTGCATCATTGCGGAGCGGCGTTCCGCAAGCGCGGATTCCTCGCCAGGCTGGGGCGCCAGGCGGCCGAGCTGTTCGACGGCATGGCGCAGCCACTCGGCCTCGCGGCTGGCGCGCTCAACGTCGGCGCGATGGCTTTGCACCGCCGCTTCGCGCTCGCGCCATTGCGCCCATAGCTCTGCGACTGCGGCGGCCTCCCCCTCGATGCCGCCATAGGCATCGAGCAGGCCGCGATGTGTGGCCGCCTCAACGAAGGCGCGTTCATCGTGCTGACCGTGGATTTCGACCAGCGCGGCGCCAAGCGCGCGCAAGACCTGCACGCTGACCGGTTGATCGTTGACAAAAGCGCGGGTGCGGCCGTCGGCAAATTGCACCCGGCGCAGAATGAGATCGTCCTCGGCGCTGAGGCCGTTGTCGGCAAGAAGCGTGCGCGCCGGATGGTCCTGGCCGATTTCAAAAGCGGCAATCACCTGACCTTGCTCGGCGCCGTCGCGCACCAAGGCCACGTCGCCGCGCGCGCCGAGCGCAAGCGCAAAAGCGTCAAGCAATATGGATTTGCCGGCGCCAGTTTCGCCGGTCAGCACGGCAAGCCCGGAGCCGAAATCGATGTCCAGCCGATCGATAAGGACGATGTCGCGGATGGAGAGCCGGGCGAGCATTCGGAGGTCGGATGTCAGAGATCAGCTATCAGAGGTCAGATGATATGAGCGATTCTCTATTCTGTCCTCTGACATCCGACATCCGGGCGTCATCCGTTCTGTGAAGTCGCCAGCCCCATTTTCTGGAAAGCGCGGCTGATCCATGAGCCCTTGTTCTCGGTGGTGGGTTCACCGCCCGCGGTCTTCACCAGCCGATAAGCATCCTTGTACCAGGCGCTATCAGGGAAATTGTGCCCGAGCACCGCGGCTGCGGTCTGCGCCTCGTCGATGATGCCCAGGGCGACATAGCATTCACTCAACCGCATCAACGCCTCTTCGACGTGCCGCGTGGTCTGAAACTGCGTCACCACCACCTTGAAGCGGTTGATGGCGCCGATGAAGTCGCGCTTGTTGAGGTAGAAGCGTCCGACATCCATTTCCTTGCCGGCCATCTGATCGCGCGCCATGCCGATTTTCTTCTGCGCACTGACCGCATATTCGCTGCTCGGATATTTGCGCACGACTTGCTGCAACGCGTCGATGGCCTTCTCGGCGCGCGCCTGATCGCGCGATACATCGAGGATCTGATCGTAATACGAGGAGCCGATCAGGTACTGTGCGTAAGCGGCGTCGGGACTGCCGGGATGCAGCGCCACGTAGCGTTTGGCCGAATTGACGCAGTCATCGTACATTTCCGCCTGGTAATAGGCGAAAGCCGACATCAACAGCGCCTTGCGCGCCCATTCCGAGTATGGATTTTCCCGATCCACCTCGTCGAATTTCTTGGCCGCTTCCTTGTAATCTTGCTTGGTGTTCAGGAGAAAGAGGCCCTGATTGTAGAGCGAGTCGGCGGGGCTTTCGGGAACGTAATCGTCGTCTTTATTGAACAGGCTGCTGCAACCCACCAGCGGCAAAGCCAGCGGAACGCAAATCAACACCGCCGCGAACCAAGAGGTCCGCGCACGCGTTCCGTTCCCGGATCTCGCCGATCCTCGTAACCGCGCCGTCATCAGCGTAATTTGAGCCCCGTCTGACAGCCGGGCCCCGCCTGATCGACGCCCGCAGCCCCCTAAGAGAATACAGCAATTATGGCCGACAATCGGCCCGGATTAAGGCGCGAAATCTAAGCCCTTTAGGAGACGTCCGGCCCGTAAGCAGGGAGCGCGAAACCGATGCCAAGATCGGCATGGCCGCGCGGACGCCGTGTCTCGGGCATTTCCACATAGGTCCAGGCGCTGCGATCGGCCATCAAAGCGGTCAGCACCGCATGATTGAGCTTATGGCCACCGCGGACGGTGCGATAAACGCCAATCAGTGGCGCCCCGGACAGGGCCAAATCACCAATCGCATCGACGACCTTGTGGCGGACGAATTCGTCGGCGTAGCGCACGCCTTCGGGATTAAGAACCCGATCCTCGGCGACGACCACCGTGTTCTCGAACGAGGCGCCGAGCGCGTAACCGGCACTCCATAGCTTGGCGACATCGCGCATGAAGCCGAAGGTGCGCGCCCGCGCCAAGTCGCGACGGAATAAATCCGGCTCTACGTCGATGGCAAGCGTCTGACGGCCGATCAGCGGATGGTCAAATTGGATTTCCGTTTCGATTCTCAGACCGCGCAAATAGGGCCGCAATTCGCCGTAGCTATCGCCTTTGGCCACGCGCACCGGCTTGAGCACCTGGATGTAGCGCCGCGAAGGCGCAAGCGCGGCAATGCCGGCCTGATCGATTGCAGCAACGAATGGCGCGGCGCTGCCATCCATGATCGGAATTTCCGGACCGTCGACCTCGATCACTGCATTGTCAACGCCCAGAGCATGCAAAGCCGCCAAAACGTGTTCGGTTGTCGATATAGCGGGTCCGTTTTTGTCGCCGAGGACGGTTGCGAATTCGGTTGCGGTGACGGAGCGGAAATGGGCCCGCAGTTCACGATCGGGCTGGCCGTCGATCCCACAGCGCATGAACACGATGCCGGTATCGGCCTCGGCCGGATGCAGCGTGATGCTGGCGGGTAAACCGGAATGGACCCCGACGCCGGCAACGGTCACATGATCCCGTAGCGTCGTCTGCCTGCCGGCCGGCACGCCCCACGGCACGCCCCACGTCATGCTTTTGCCCCACACCTCACGGCCACTCCGCGAGTCAAAACACATCGCGAATAGGCCACCCCAACAGGAGGGGAACGCTTTCAGATTTCGAATTTGGGAAGGGCCGCAATGGCCGACCGACTCGAATCCCCCAAAACATCCCCTCGATGCGCAAACCCTAATGCTGCATCGCCACGAGGCCAATTCACGCTTTCTTACCGACTGTTACCTTTTTCCGGCCGCACTCCGGTCCGGACCTTGCCCAAAATTGGGCCCGGCGAAACTTTCGGGCACCCCGAAATGTGAGCCGGCGCCGCCGGCCGGATTGGGTGCTAGCGCCGCTTTCGATGGAAAATCACAGAAAAACAAGGAGTTGGATCGGTGCTCGGCGGAGAATGCCGCAGCGTAGGCCCCACGCTCATCGCAAGCGTGGGGCTGCCATTTCGTCAGTTTGCTTGCCGGCGCAGGAAGGCCGGGATGTCGAGTTGATCCGCTTCAGCGGAGTTATGCACAGCGCTGGTCCGGCCATGGTGGTCCAGCCCCTGCGGCATGGTCCGCTTGGCGTATTCGGAAACCGGCTCGGGACGAGGCTCACTCGGGCGCGGCATCGGCCGGCCCGGCAGGCGGTCAGCCCCTGGCATAGGGGCAACGGCGGCAGCGCGCGGTGCCGGTGGCGGCGATTTTGCGCCTTCCTCGCGGCGGCCGAGCCCGACCGACGCCAAGCGTTGCAGCAGGGACCGATGCCTTTTTTCGGGGTGATGATCGTCGGCAAGCTCCCCGCGCCTGGCGCGAATTTCATTCTGGGCCGGCAGCGGCAGCTCATCGATTCGCGGCATGCGTGGTGCGCGCATAGGCATTCGCTCGGGCTGCGGTGGAATGAACGCCGTCTCCTCCTCGGCTTCGGGCTCGCTCGCCGCCGGATCGATAAACAGCGATGGCTTGGGCGCGAGTGGGCGGATCGTGACGTCCTCGACGGCTGCCGCGATCGCCGCCTTGGCCGCGGATTCGATCGAGGCATTGATGCTACCGGCCGCGGCATTGGCCGGACTGGCCGCCTGAGAAGGCCTTGCCGGCTCGAAGCGCTCGACGCGCTCGGCATCTCTCTGCTTTTCCGCGCGCAGCCGTGGTCCGATATCCGCGAGCCGGGACTCGCTTAGGCCGGAAAGGCCCGGACGTTGCGCCAAGGCCTGGTCAATGCCCGTTGCCACGACCGAGACCCGGATCATGCCATCGAGGCTCTCGTCGAAAGTGGCGCCGACAATGATGTTGGCGTCTTGATCGACCTCTTCACGAATCCTCGTGGCGGCTTCGTCGACTTCATAGAGCGTCAGATCGCGGCCGCCGGTGATGGAGATCAGAAGGCCCCTGGCGCCCTTCATCGACGCATCGTCGATCAGCGGATTCGAGATTGCCGCTTCCGCAGCGGTGAGCGCTCGCTTGTCGCCTTCGGCCTCGCCGGTTCCCATCATGGCCTTGCCCATCTCGCGCATGACGGCGCGAACGTCGGCAAAGTCGAGATTGATGAGGCCTTCTTTGACCATCAGGTCGGTAATGCAGGCCACGCCGGAATAAAGGACCTGATCCGCCAGCGCGAAAGCGTCGGCGAAAGTCGTTTTCTCATTGGCGACGCGGAACAGATTCTGATTGGGAATGATCAGCAGCGTGTCGACGCATTTTTGCAGTTCGGTGATGCCGCCATCAGCGGTCCGCATCCGCCGCTGGCCTTCGAAGTGGAATGGCTTGGTCACTACCCCGACCGTGAGAATCCCGAGCTCGCGCGCGGTTTTGGCAATGACCGGAGCAGCGCCGGTGCCGGTGCCGCCACCCATTCCCGCGGTGACGAACGCCATGTGCGCTCCCGACAAGTGATCGCGGATCTCGTCGATGACCTCTTCGGCCGCGGCGCGCCCCACGTCGGGCTGTGAACCGGCGCCCAGGCCTTCGGTCACTTGGACGCCCATCTGGATGATCCGTTCGGCCTTCGACATCGTGAGCGCCTGCGCGTCGGTATTGGCGACGACAAAATCGACGCCCTGCAGGCCAGCGGTGATCATATTGTTCACCGCGTTGCCGCCCGCGCCGCCAACTCCGAATACGGTGATGCGGGGTTTAAGCTCACGAATATCCGGGATGTTCAGATTGATGGTCATGATTGCCTCTTTTTTCTCGCGCGGACGTGCTCCACGCCCGGGCCCGTCCGGTCCGCCACCGGTCGCTGAGATTTTCGAGCTTCGCTTCTGAGGGCCATCAGAAACTCTCGCGAAGCCATCGTCCGACGCGGGCGAAATACCCGCCCGTGCCGGTCATGAGTTGCCGCTTACGCCGCGCCTCGAAATGTTCGAGATGCGCCGCTTGCGGATAGACAAGCAGGCCCGCTGCAACCGCAAAGGCGGGCCCCTTAGCCGCATCCGGCGCGCCGGCAATGCCGAGCGGACGTCCGAGCCGCACCGGACGTCCGATCAGCCGGGCCGCCAATTCCGGCAGCCCGTTGAGCTGGCTGGCGCCGCCGGTCAGGACCACATGCCCCCGCCGATCGGTCGCGATCGGGCATGCGGCCAAGCGGTCGCGCACCATTTCGAGGATTTCCTCGACGCGTGGCTTGATGATGCTCACCAGAGTTGCGCGCGATACGAATTGCGCCGGTTCGCGCTCATGCTCTTCCAGCGGCGGGACCGTGATCATGTCACGTTCGTCCGATGCTCCGCTAAGCACAGTGCCATAAAGCGTTTTGATTCGCTCGGCGTCGGCAATCCGGGCGTTCAGTCCGCGCGCCAGATCCATGGTGACGTGATGGCCGCCGAGCGCGAAACCGTCGATGTGAACGAGCCGTCCGGCCTGGAATGCGGCAATCGTGGTGGTGCCGGCGCCCATATCGACCACGGCCGCGCCCAAATCAGCCTCGTCATCGGCGAGAACCGCGAGCCCTGCGACATAGGGCGAGGCCGCCATGGCCTCGACGTCGAGATGACAACGTTCGACGGCGAGCATCAGATTGCGGGCAGCGGCGACATCGGTGGTCGCCACATGCATGTCGACCCCGAACCGGCTGCCGAGCATTCCACGCGGATCGCGGATGCTGTTTACGCCATCGATTGAATAGCCGACCGGAAGCGAATGCAGGACCGCACGGCCGTCGCGCAGCGAATGCCGACTTCCGGCCGCCAAGACCCGTGCAATATCGTTCTCCGATACCGCAGAGCCCAGGATATCAATCTCTGCCGCGAACAGTTCGCTTGTCGGCCGCCCCGACGATATCGACAGCACCACGGATTCGATTTCGACCGAAGCCATTCGTTCGGCGGCATCCACGGCGCGCCGGATCGCGTCTTCCGCCTGCACCAAGTTGACGACGGTTCCAGCCTTGGTCCCGCGCGCAAGTGTGTGGCCGAAACCGATCACCTCGACGGAATGGCTACGCCGGGTCAGAACCTGCTGCGGGCCATGGGGACGAAGCCGGCCGATCAAACAAACGACTTTGCTCGATCCGACGTCGAGCGCGGCGACCACGACGCTTCGGCGCGCCGAGATCGGCTTCATCTTCGGCGCCACGCCGTGACCGAGTGTATTCATGCGTCGCCGCCTTTTTTCTTTTTTGCATTAGCTTTGAGCGCATCATCGCGCGCCTGCGTCGCCGCATCCGACAAGCGCACCGTCACTCGGTCGGGCAGGCGCAGATCGATAGTGGCGATGTCGCGCGACAGCAGCTTTTTGTCATGGTCCAGTTTGACCAGGCGATCGAGCGCGGCTTGCAGATCGCTTTCCGGCAGGCGGACATCCATGCCGTTGGTCAGCCGCAAGTTCCAGCGCCGCTCGGCCACCAGCACCGAAGCGGTGAGCGCGGAGCGAATTTCCGGAAAGTGATCCAGGAGGCCGATAAAGTCCTTGGCGCGGCGCTCGGCCCCGCCGCCGACCACGAGCGGCAACCCGCGATAGCGGTCCTCGACAAAAGGCTGGAGTACCGTGCCGTCGTCGGCGATGACGTTGACTTGGCCATTGCGCTGCCACAGCGCGAAAGCCCGGCGTTCGGTAATCGTGATCAGCAGACGATCCGGATAGAGTTTGAGGACGGCGGCATCGGCGATCCACGGGTTTGCCAATAGCTGGGCGCGCGCAGTTTCGACATCGAAGAACAACAGCGACGACCGGCCGGTCACGCCCGCCAGCGCGAGGGCCTGCTCGCGGCTAACCTGGCTGCCGCCGCTCACCGAGACCGCGGCAATGCGAAAACCGAGTGCATTCGCGGCGTTGTCGCGTGCGCCTTTTAGCCAATCGGTGACGGCGGCCACATGCCCGCCGGCGATGGCGCCATAGAATAGCGTTGCACCGAGTAGCAGCAGCGATCCGGCGACGCCGGCGCCTTGGGGAATTTGGGCTAGTCGGGCGGCCGAACGCCGGGCACGGCGGCCGCCAGTGAAAAGGCTGAAGCTGGCGGTTGCGATGTCCTGATCGGCTTGCGCGCGCGCGCAATCCGGCTCGTCAACCGGCGCGCCGAACCATCTTGTCGCTGATTGCCTCGACCGCTTCAGCGGTTGGTCGAGGCGTCCTCCACCATCCATTGCACCAGCTCATCGAACGTGATGCCCGCATAGGCAGCCAGTTCAGGCACGAGCGAGGTTTCGGTCATGCCGGGTTGGGTATTGACCTCAAGGCAGACCAGCTTTCCCGTCCCCCGATCGTCGTAGCGAAAGTCCGCGCGGCTGACCCCACGGCAGCCGAGCGCGTTATGCGCAGCCAGAGCCAGTCTTCGGACCTCCTGGTAAACATTTGGTAAAATTGGCGCCGGTAAGAGGTGCTTTGACCCGCCGGCGGCATATTTGGCCTCGTAGTCGTAAAAGCGCGTCGTCGGAACGATTTCGATGACGTCAAGCGCCCGATCGCCGAGCACCGCACAGGTCAACTCCTTGCCGGGGATGTAGCGCTCGACCATGACCGTGTCGCCGAACGGCCAGTCGTCGCGGTACAGCTCCTGCGGTGGGTGCGGGTGCTGTTCGGTGACGATGAAGACGCCGACGCTCGAGCCTTCGGCGATCGGCTTCACCACATAAGGCGGGGGCATGACGTGCTCTTTGGCCGCCTCGAAGCGCGAGACGACACGGTCCTCCGCGACCGGAACGCCGGCCGCCTTAAACAGCGTTTTGGCGAAGTTTTTCTGCATGGCTACGGCGGACGCCAACACGCCGGAATGGCTGTAGGGAATGCCAAGAATTTCCAGGAGGCCCTGCAGCGTGCCGTCCTCGCCGGGGCGGCCATGGAGCACGTTGAGCGCCACGTCGGGCTTGGTCGCGGCCAGTGCGGCGGCGATCTCGGGCGTGACGTCGAGCGAGCTGACGCGGTAGCCGCGCCGGACCAGCGCCTCGGCGCAGGCCTTGCCGGAGCGCAGCGAAACCTCGCGCTCGGCCGACCAACCCCCCATCAAAACGGCGACGTGCTTGGCCACAGCTCCGCCTCGCTGGCTCCGCCGAGCCCCTGATTCGCACCGACACCACTAGAATCGACAATAGGCGAAAGGTCGAGAGTTTCCGCGCATAATTGAGGCCGACGAGTGTCGGCTTGGGGTTTTGCAAACGCGCTAGGCCGGGATTTCCTCCGGCGGCTTGATATGACGGAACGAGAACAGCAATGCCGCGTCGTAAAGAATTTTAAGCGCGCCGCAGATCACCAAGGGGGCGCCGAGAAACGGGCCGCCGAGCAAAACGCCGGCAAGCGCCGGGCTCAGTGACGATGCAAGGCTGCGCGGTACCGCTGTGACACTCGCCGCGGCCGGCCGCTCCGGAGGGGTCACGACCGCCATGACGTAAGAACTCCGCGTCGGCACATCCATTTGCGATAGCGCCGATCGCAAGAGCAGAAAAGCGAGCGCGGCGGTCAGGTTCGGCGACAGCGCGGCAACAATGAGAAAAATACTCGAGGGAACATGCGTGAACACCATAGTGTTCACCAAACCAATGCGCCGCGCGATCATGGCCGCCAGCGGATAAGAGAAGGCGCTGAGCACGCCCGACCAGAAAAAGAACAGGCTGGCGGCTGCGAGCGACATATCGAAGCGTTTGAACAGCCAGACCGCGAGCAGCGACTGGACGACAAATCCGCCGGCAAATGCGTCGACGCTGAACAGAGCGGCGAGCCTATAGACGACACCGCGAGAGACATTTAACGGCACTGCTGCGGATCTGTGCTCGACATTGCGGCGCGGCAAACAATAGTAGATTGCCGCACTGACAACGCCCAGAACCGCGTAGGCATAGAACATCGTCCGCAACGCGGAGAGTTCGCTCACGCCGATGCGCGTCAGTAGCTGTGGAGCGGCCGCCGCCAAGGCACCGGCGGCCATCGACAAGGCTCCGATCAGGCTATAGCGCGCGAATACCCGCGTGCGGTCATGATCGGCTGTGCCTTGCGCCAGCGCGGCGTGCTCGATCGGTATGAGCACGCCGATGTCGCCGGTCGATGGATTCACGGTGCCGAAAAAGGCCACTGCGATGAGAAGCCCGATCTCCTCGAAGGCCGGGAAGGCGACACCGGTTGCGACCATCAAGACCGCGCCGGCGATTAACAAACGACGGAGATCGTGGCGCGGCGCAACGAATCCGATGGCAAGCGTCAGGACCGCGGTGCCGAACAGGGCCGCCGCGGCAACCAGTCCGATCTGCGCGGGATCGAATCCGATCTTTGCCAAATAGACCGGAAGCACGATGGTGGCAAAGCCATCGCCAAAGCCGCGCAATGCGCGTGCGCTATAGACGAGTAAGAAGCTGGAACGTGGATTCAGCGTATTGCCTTGGTGTTGTTGATCGCTCTGCAAGGCGGCTTGCCGCCGCTAGTCCGATTGGTTTCGTAGTTTGGTTTCAGCTTTTGGCATTCGCCATTTTGTCGAGCGCGGCACGCAAACCCTTGGCGAGTTTGATTGCATCGTCATTCGCCCAAAAATGCATGAAGTAAAGGCGCGGCTGCTCGTCGAGCATGTGGCTGTGCAAGGCCGTCACCTCAATGCCATTGGCGCGCAGCGCCTTGATGACCGGATTGACCTCGTCCGCGGTCATTACAAAGTCGCCAGTGATGGCGGCTTTGCCGTTGCCGGTCGGTTGAAAACCGATTCCGGTCGCCAGGCCCAATGGCCAGGCCGGCGCGAGCGTCATTCCGTTCTCGGTGACGGCATCTCGGCGCGGCACGCCAAATTGATACACGCCGCCATTGGCCTGACCTTTGACGCCGATGATCTGGTCGAGTTGCGCAGTATCGAGGTCGATCGCCGGCGGAGCGGCTGGCGGCGACGGCGGCGTGAGCGGCGTCTTGCTTTCGGCCAAAGCCGCGCGAATGGCGGTCGCCATTTTCACCGGATCGCCGTGGCCGCCGACATGCATGTAAAACGTTGCCGGATTGGCGCGCAAAAGATGATTGTGGACCGCGGTGATATCGAGGCCACCTTCGACGAATTTGGTCATAACCGGCTTGATTTCGGTTTCGAGGAGGACGAGATCGCCCATCACCATCGCTTGACCGCTCATTGCGCCACCGCTCATTCCCTTGAACGCAACCCAGCCGCCGAGCGCCAATACCGCTTTGATGCCGACATCATCGAGCCTCACGTTGAGATCGGTACGGGGAAAACCGTAGCGATGAACATCGCCGGACACCACCGCGGGCTTTCTGCCGATTGCTTCATCGACTTTCTGCCAGTCAATTTCCTGACTTTGCGCGACACTTGCCGAAATTAAACTGGCTGCACCAAAAACAACGGCAGAATAGAAACGCATCAGCTTTCTCCATATCGGACTTTTGGCCCTTTCAGCGCCCCTTACCACTTTCAATTCGAATAGGACCGTTCCATCCAATCCCTTATTCCCTGCAAGCTTTCATGCACGTGTATTCCGTCTCATGCGGTCACTGGATAGCTCCGGTGAGATGAAGAACGATCCCGACGGCACAGCACGCCGCGAGTGTCGCGGTTCGGCGGCACGCGCCAATAGTCAATCGATCGACGCCGGCCAAAGCAGATCTCCGCGCCGCGCCAAGACACTCATAAAACTTGTCGGATGAAATCGAAGGTTATTTTCCCGTCCATGCGCAAGCTCCTCGCCAAAGCGAGTGATGCGCAGAGCTTGGACGGATCCGTCTGACGGGGAGTCTGCTTATCCCCAAGCGCGGAATCTAGATCGCGCGGATGGCGAGCGCAAGCAGGGTTTCGGTTCGGCGCGGTAGGGTTCCCGGCGTGCCGTCACGCGGCGACACCGATCCGCGCGATTTCCCATTCGAGCTTGACGCCTGAATGCTCCTCAACCTTGCGCCGCACCAACTCGCCAAGGCCTTCGATCTCGGCGGCGGTTGCATTGCCACGATTGATCAGGAAATTACAATGCATCTCTGACACCTGCGCGCCGCCATTGGTCAATCCGCGACAGCCGGCGGCGTCGATCAATTGCCAGGCCTTGCGGCCGGGCGGGTTTTTGAAAGTCGAACCGCCGGTGCGACTCTTTACCGGTTGCGTCGACTCTCGCGCTTCGGTGATTTTTTCCATTTCGGCGGCGATGAGTTTTGGATCGCCGCGTTCGCCCGCGAACAGGGCTTCGGTAAAGATATAATCGTCGGGCGCACCGCAATGACGATAGGTGTAATGCATGTCCACATTGCTCAGGGCGTGCACGCGTCCGCGCCGATCGACCGCGCGTGCCTCGACCAGCGCGTCTTTGGTTTCGCGCCCATAGGCGCCGCCGTTCATGCGCAGCGCGCCGCCGATCGCGCCGGGAATGCCGCGCATGAACGACAAACCGCCGATGCCGGCTTCCTGTGCTGCGCGTGCGATCTTGACATCCGGCACGGCGGCGCCGGCGCGAATCCGCGCGCCTTCGACGGCAATGCCGTTAAAACCGCGTCCCAGTCTCACGACCGCGCCGCGGACACCGCCGTCGCGCACAATCAAATTCGAGCCAAGACCGATCACGGTCACGGCAATCTCGTCCGGCAAATGGACGAGGAAATAACCAAGGTCGGCCTCGTCCTCGGGCATGAACAGAAGCTGCGCCGGTCCGCCGACCCGAAACCATGTCAGTTCGGCAAGCGGCTGATTGGCCAAGGCACGGCCGCGCAGTTCCGGCATCATGTTTTTGAGCAAAGGCACGAGATCGGGAAACGCCATTACCGCGCCCCGAGCGCCGCAAGTTCGGCCGGCAGGGCATAGGCCCATTGCGTGATCGAGCCGGCGCCCAGGCAGACGACGTAGTCGCCCGGTTCGACCGCAGCGACGACAAGTTGCGCCAGCATCTCCGGCCCGTCGAGCGCAATAACATGGCGGTGGCCATGCGTGCGCAAGCCTTGGACCAGCGCATCGCGATCGACGCCGGCGATTGGCGCCTCGCCCGCCGGATAGACATTGGCGACGATCACCATGTCGGCGTCGTTAAAGCAGGTGCAGAACTGGTCAAACAAGGCTGCAAGCCGCGTGAAGCGATGCGGTTGTACCACGGCAAGCACGTTACCTTTGGTCGACTCCCGGGCCGCGCGCAGAACCGCGGCGATTTCCACCGGATGATGTCCGTAATCGTCGATAATAGTAACGCCGTTCCAGATCCCAGTGCGGGTGAAGCGCCGGCGCACGCCGCCGAACTTGGCGAAGGCCTGGCGGATTGTTTCGTCTGAGACGCCGAGCTCATGCGCGATGGCAATGGCGGCGGTGGCGTTTAACGCATTGTGACGGCCCGGCATTGGCAGCGCGATGTTTTTGATCTCGTGGACGGGTCGCGCGGCGGTTTCGCGGAATAATACGGTGAACAAAGACGTGCCGCCGGCATGCGACACGTCGACAAGGCGCACGTCGGCCTGCGGGTTCTCGCCGTACGTGACGATGCGGTGATCTTCAATGCGGCCCACCAGGTTTTGCACTATCGGATGATCGGTGCACATCACCGAGAAGCCGTAGAACGGCACGTTCTCGACAAAGGCCCGAAACGCGTCCTGCACCGCATCGAAGGTTTTGAAGTGATCGAGATGTTCGGCATCGACATTGGTCACGACAGCGATGTCGGCCGGAAGCTTGAGAAAGCTGCCGTCCGACTCATCCGCTTCGACCACCATCCAGTCGCCGGCGCCCAGCCGTGCATTGGTGCCGTAGGCGTTGATGATGCCGCCATTTATCACGGTCGGATCGAAACCGCCAGCATCGAGCAGCGCCGCCACCATCGAAGTCGTCGTCGTCTTGCCGTGAGTGCCGGCAATAGCGATGCTGCTTTTCAGGCGCATCAGTTCGGCCAGCATTTCGGCGCGGCGGACGACCGGCAGCCGCTGCGCGCGGGCGGCTGCAAGTTCCGGGTTATCGGACTTGATCGCCGACGAGATCACCACGACTTTGGCGCCGTCGAGATTTTCCGGCGCATGACCGATCGCAATTTTCACGCCCTTGTCGCGCAGCCGTTTGACATTGGCGCCATCGGCCTGATCTGATCCTTGGACGGTGTGGCCGAGATTCACCAGCACCTCGGCGATGCCGCTCATGCCGATGCCGCCGATGCCGATAAAATGGATCGGCCCGATATCGCGCGGCAATTTCATGCGATTCTCCGGTTTTGTTGTTCCGGCATTCCGGCCGTTGTTCCAAGCCTATCAATGCAAACCTATCAATGAATGAGCTGGATGGCAGGAACAAGTCCGCGATTCTTCGTCGACGCGCTGCCCATCAGCGCTTGGCGATCGCCGCCACGTTAAGGACGAGATCGGCCAGTCGCGCCGCCGCATCGAGTCTGCCTAACGATCGCGCCGCCGCGGCCATGGCCGTGAGGCGTTGCGGCGCCCCCGCGAGCGCCGCAATTTCAGCCGCCAGCCGCTCGGGAGTGAAAGCCTCCTGCACAAGCCGAAGTGCTCCGCCGGCATGGTCGAGCACGCCGGCATTGGCGAATTGATCCTGATCGATCGCGTGCGGCAGCGGCACGAGGATGGACGGACGGCCGATCGCGGCTAATTCGGCAACTGTCGAAGCGCCGGATCGGGCCACAACGAGATGGCTTGCGGCGATGCGCGCCGGCAGGTCGGAAAAGAACGCCGCCACCTCCGCAGCAACCGAAAGGCTTGCGTAAGCGTCGCGGACGCGGGCGAGATCCTCCTCGCGCGCCTGCTGAACAATGTGCAGCCGCGCCCGCAGTCCAGGTTCGAGCGGCGCGATTGCCGCAGGCACGATGTCGGCCATGATACGGGCGCCTTGACTGCCGCCGAATATCAGTAGGCGCAGCAGATCGGAAGGCGCGCTGTAAGCTGTTGCCGCAGCCGTGATCACCGCGGATCGGATCGGGTTGCCAGTGAGTGTCGCCTTGGCCGCCAAATCCGGCGCGTCTCGGAAGGTCTCAGGAAAGGTCGTGGCGATGGCGGTGACGCGTGGCGCCAAGAGCCGGTTGGCGCGCCCGACGACCGCGTTGGCGTCGTGGATCACGGTGGGTACTCCGCGCCATATTGCAGCGAGCACTGGCGGAACGCTCGGATAGCCGCCAAAGCCGATCACGGCCGCCGGGTGCAGCCGGCCGATCAGCCGCCAGGCCTGAAGCAAGCCTAATCCGAGTGCAGCTGCCGTTTGTGTCAGTGCGACGGGATTGCGCGACCGGATGGTCGCGCTGGCGACGACATGGACGGCTTCTTCCGCGAATGTTTCACCAAATCGTATGGCGCGACGGTCGGTCGCGAGATGGACCGCGATGCCTCGTTCGGTGAGCACGCCGGCCAGTGCCGCCGCCGGAAATAAATGGCCGCCGGTACCGCCGGCGGCGACCAGCACCGACGGCGATTGCGATTTGTCCATCAGGCCGGACTCGCAACGAATCCATGCGCGCTGGCAAGTTTGGCGCGTGGCCGTTCGCGGGTGAGCGCCACCAGCATGCCCATCCCATAAGCAAGCGAGATCAAAGATGAGCCGCCGTAGGAGATGAACGGCAGTGTCATTCCTTTCGCCGGCATCAGATGAAGGTTGACCGCCATATTGATGGCCGATTGCAACCCGAACAGCATGGCGAGCCCGGCGGTCCCGAAACGAATGAACGGATCGTCGCTGGCCATGGCCTTTGCCAGCGCACGAATCACGATAAAGGCAAACAGCGCCGCCAAAACCAGGCAAATTACCACGCCGAACTCCTCGGCCGCGACCGCAAAGACGAAATCGGTGTGACCTTCCGGGAGCACGCGCTTGATCGTGCCTTCGCCCGGGCCGCGACCAAACCAGCCGCCGCGAATAAAAGATTCCGTGGCGATATCGATGTTGAAAGTGTCACCCGATGCCGGATCGAGGAAGCGGTTGATGCGCTGCGCGACGTGCGGGACGGTGAAGAAAGCCGCGATCAGGCCCGCACCGGCCGCGCCCGCCAATCCGATCACCCAGATCAAACGCATGCCGGCGATATAAAACAGCGCCCCCCAAACCAGCGCGATGAGCATGGTCTGGCCGAAGTCGGGCTGCAGCACCAGCAGCGCGACGACGACGACGAGCAGCGCGAGTGCGATCGAGTTCGCCGGCATTTCCGGTCGCTTCGCGCTTTCCGCGAATAACCAGGCGATGAGGACGACGAAAGCGGGCTTTAGGAATTCCGAGGCCTGGATATTCACCCCGAGAATGACGAGCCAGCGCCGCGCGCCCTTGATCTCGGCGCCGAAGTAAGGCGTCAGCGCGGTCAGAACCAAACTTACGGCGAACACGACGAGCGCTACTTTGCGGATTTCGCGCGGGGAGAGGAACGAGGCCGCGATCAGCACCAGCGCCGCGGGGATAAGAAACAGGACTTGGCGGTTTACGAAATGAAACGGATCAAGCCCGATCCGCGCCGCGACCGGCGGGCTTGCGGCGAGGCACAGCACAATGCCGCCGAGCATCAGCGCCCCGAGCGCTGCCAGTGTCAGCCGATCGACGGTTCGCCACCACTCACTGAACAAGGTCGGTTGCGCGCGGGAAGTCATCGTACAGCCAGGTCCCCAAAAATTCCCCGCCTAAGGCATGATCCCGAAAAGTGGAGACCGGTTTTCGGAAAAGATCATGCCTAAACAAAAAACTAGAGCGGGATGATGATTCGACGGATCTCATCCCGCTCTAGTCCTGCATCGGACATGGTTTCCAGGCGATTAAGATCGCTGTCCGGCCGGGGATCGTGACCGGCGCCTCATTTCTTCAATAGCCCGGGCAGCGCCTGGACCAGCGCCCGAAAGGCACCGCCCCGCACCTCGAAATTCCGATACTGATCGAACGAGGCGCAGGCGGGCGACAGCAGCACCACGGGTTCCCGGGCTGACGACGTAGCGGCATCCCGCGCCGCGGCGGCAAGCGCCTTGTCGAGCGTCCCGCTGGTCTCGTGGGACACCATATCGGCCAGAGTGGCGGCAAACTGATCGGCCGCCTCGCCGATCAGATAGGCTTTGCGGATACGCGGGAAAAAAGACCGCAGGCTTTCGATTCCTCCGGTCTTGGGTCGCCCTCCGGCGATCCAAAAAATGTCGTGGAAACAGGCCAGTGCCTGAGCGGCCGAATCGGCGTTGGTGGCCTTGGAGTCATTGACGAAGAGGACGGTGCCCCGCCGTCCGACTTCCTCCATCCGGTGCGCCAATCCGGGAAACGATCGCAGCCCCGCCTGGATCGCCGCCGGCTCGAGGCCGAGCGCGAGCGCAGCGGCTGCTGCGCAGGCGGCGTTCTGTGCGTTGTGCAACCCGCGCAAAGAGCCGATGCCGCTGAGCTCGGCAATGAGCGAGGACTGCCCACCGTGTACGCGCAGGATCCGGCCGCTCTCGACGTAGAGACCGTCCTTTAGTTTGCGCCGCACCGAAATCTGCACCACACGTTTTCCCGCTTGCGCGAGGCACGCCGCGATCTTCTCGCACCATTCGTCGTCAACACCGATAATCGCGGTGCCGTCATCAGGCACGCCGCTGAGCAGACGCTCCTTCACCGCCGCGTAGTTTTCCATCGTGCCATGGCGATCGAGATGGTCTTCACTGAGATTGATCAGGATCCCGACCGATGGGTCGAGCGACGGAGCGAGATTGATCTGATAGGACGAGCATTCGATCACATGCACGCGGCCAGGCCGCGGCGGCGCCAAAGAGAGGATGGCGGTGCCGATATTGCCGCCAAGCTGCGCGTCCATGCCGGCCGAGGCCGTCAGATGCGCGATCAGCGCGGTCGTGGTCGATTTGCCGTTGGTGCCGGTAATGGCGACAAACGGAGCGCCTGGCGCGTGGTGCCGGCGCTCGCGGCAGAATAGTTCGACGTCTCCGATCACCTCGACATTCGCTTTGCGGGCGAGCTGTACAACCCAATGCGGTGTCGGATGAGTGAGCGGAACGCCGGGCGCGAGCACAAGCGCGGCAATCTTCGACCAATCGGCCTGGCGCAGGTCAGCCGTGGGAATTCCGCCCGCACTCGCCTTGGCGATGCTTGCCGTATCGTCATCAAACGCGATGACGTCGGCGCCGCCGGCCAACAGCGCACCGGCGCTGACGAGGCCCGAAGCGCCGAGCCCAAACACCGCGATCTTTTTGCCGGCAAAGGTCGTGATCGGAATCACGCCGCCTATCTCAACTTCAAGGTGGAAAGTCCGGCGAGGGCGAGCACGACCGCGACAATCCAAAAGCGAATCACGATCTGCGGCTCGGTCCAGCCGAGCTGCTCGAAATGATGATGGATCGGCGCCATCTTGAATACGCGCTTTCCGGTCAATTTATATGACACCACTTGCACGATCACCGAGACCGCTTCCAGCACGAACAAACCGCCGATCACCGCAAGCACGATCTCATGTTTGGTCGCGACGGCGACAGCGCCGAGCATGCCGCCAAGCGCCAGCGAGCCAGTATCGCCCATGAAAATCGACGCGGGCGGCGCGTTGAACCAGAGAAAGCCGAGGCTAGCGCCGAGCACGGCTCCGCACAGGACCGACAGCTCACCGGTGCCGGCGACATAATGAATTTGTAGATAATCGGCGAAAACGGTGTTGCCCGAGAGGTACGAGATCATCCCGAAGCTTGCTGAGGCAATCATCACCGGGACAATGGCGAGGCCATCGAGCCCGTCCGTGAGATTCACCGCGTTACCCGCCCCGACGATGATGAACATGGCAAACAGCACGAAAAACCAGCCGAGATTGAGCACCAGTTCCTTGAAAAAAGGAAATACCAGCGAGGTCGAAAACGGCGCATGACCGAGCCGCACCAGTGCAAAGCAGGCGAGGCCGGCAATGCCGGCCTCGATAATGAGCCGGGTGCGGCCGCGAAAGCCCTCATGCGACTGCTTCGTGACCTTCAGATAATCGTCGTAGAAACCCACCAAACCGAAGCCGAGCATCACCCATAACACTACCCACACGTAAGGATTGGTCGGGTTTGCCCACAACAGCGTCGAAACCAGCATCCCGGACAGGATCATCAATCCACCCATCGTCGGTGTTCCGGCCTTGGCGACAATGTGCGTTTTTGGACCATCGGTGCGGATCGGTTGCCCTTTGCCTTGCAGGAGCCGCAGCCGGTCGATGATGTTTTGGCCGAACAGGAATACAAACAATAATGCCGTTATGACCGCCCCGCCGGTGCGAAACGTGATGTAGCGAAAGACATTGAGCACCGACAGCTTGTCCGACAGATCGACCAGCCAATACAGCATTGCCATCAACCTTGTACGGAAGCGTCTGCCATCGTCTCGCGGCGCGGATAGGCGCGCTGCAGAGCTTTGACGATCGGCGCCATGCGCGAACCCAGCGAGCCCTTCACCATCACGACGTCGCCGGCCCGGATTGCCGGCAGCACTTGCGCTTCGAGCGCCGCGGAGTTCTCTGCATAGCCGCCGCGGCAGTTTGCGGGAAGAGCTTGCCAGAGCGCGTGCATCAACGGACCACAGCAAAAGACCAGATCAATGTCATTCGCAACGACTGCATCGGCCAGCCCGCGATGTAAATCCAAACCCGTCGGGCCAAGTTCCAACATGTCGCCGAGTACGGCAATGCGCCGGCCCTGTGGCCCAATGACTGCTCGACCAAGCACCGCCAAAGCTGCTTCGACCGAGGCAGGATTGGCGTTGTAGCTCTCATCGACGAGTAGCGCCGAACCGCCGGAAAGCTCGATCGTGATCGGCACGCCACGACCCGGCGCCGCTTCCAGCTCGGCAAGCGCCAAAGCGGCAAGCGCAATATCGGCGCCGACCAGTTCGGCGGCGGCCAAGACCGCAAGCGAGTTGATGACGAGGTGCCGTCCTGGTGCGCCGATCTTGTAGCTGAATCGGGTGCCGAGGATTTCCGCTTCGACCGTCGAGCAGCGCGCGTGCAGTGCGCATTTGATCAGACGCGCGTCGGCTTGCGCATGTTCGCCGAACGATATCACGCGCTCGATGCCGGCTTCATGCACACGCTCTTTAAGCCGTGCGAATTGGCCGATGTCGCGGTTGATCACGGCGGCGCCGTCCGGCGGTACGCCGAGGAATATTTCAGCCTTGGCGTCGGCAATGTTGGCGAGCGAACCAAGAAACTCGAGATGCACGGGCGCAATCGTGGTGACGATTGCGACATGCGGCCGAACCAGGCGCGACAGTGGCGCGATTTCGCCCGGGTGATTCATGCCCATTTCGAATACCGCATACTGGGCGCTCGACGGGCAGCGGGCCAGCGACAACGGTACTCCCCATTGATTGTTGTAGGACGCGACCGACGCGTGGGTTTCGCCGTCTTTGGACAACGCAAGCCGCAATGCTTCCTTGGTTCCGGTTTTGCCGACCGAGCCGGTGACGCCGATCACTTTGCCCCGCATGCGGGTTCGGGCGGCGGCGGCAAGCTCCCGCAAGGCGATGAGCACCTCGGGCACAACCAGCAATGGCGCGTCGTCAGGAAATTGCGCGCGCCGCTCGGTCGTCACCACTGCCAAGGCCGCTTTGGCCGCCAAGGCGTCGACAACAAAGTCATGGCCGTCTCGGCGATCGCCGCGGATGGCGAAGAAAGCTTCTCCGGGCGCAGCACTGCGGCTGTCGATCGAAAGGCCGGCGACTGACGCCGGAAGTTGGCCAAAGCGCTCCGCGCCCATCGCGCTCGCCATCGCTTCGACGGTCCACAGCACGCGCACGGTCATGCGGCAAGTTCCTTAAGAGCGGTAGCGACCGCTTCGTGATCGCTGAAAGGCATGATCCGGTCGCCGATGATTTGGCCGGTTTCATGGCCCTTGCCGGCGATGAGCAAGATATCGCCGGCCCGTAACTCAGCGATGGCGCGGCGGATCGCCTCGCGCCGGTCGCCGACCTCAGCAGCGCCCGGTGCCGCAGCCATGATTGCGGCGCGGATCGCCGCGGCGTCCTCGCTGCGGGGGTTATCGTCGGTGACGATCACGCGGTCGGCTTTAGCTGCAGCGACCGCGCCCATCAACGGCCGCTTGCCGGCATCGCGATCGCCGCCGGCGCCGAACACGACGAGCAAACGTCCGGCGGCGTATGGACGCAATGCTTCGAGCGCCTTTGCCAGCGCATCCGGCTTGTGCGCGTAATCGACAAAGATTTGCGCGCCGCGGCTCTCACCGACGCGTTCGAGTCGTCCTTTGGCGCCATCGAGGCGTTCGAGCGCGGCGAATACCGCGCTGGCATCGTCACCGGTCGCGATGGCGAGACCGGCCGCGACCAGCGCATTCTCCGCTTGGAACTCGCCGACCAGCGGCAAACGGATCCGATAAAGTTTGCGCTCGTGTTCAAGCTGCAGTTTTTGGCCAAAGCCGTCGCGCACTGAATCGAGAAGCCGAATTCCGTTTCCTTTCCGACCGACCGTCGTGATCGCAAGACCGCGTGCTTGCGCCGTGCTTTTCACTGCGTCCGCGTGTTCGTGATCGACGTTGATGATCGCGGCTGCGCCGGGCGGCAGCAATTCTTCAAACAGTCGCAGCTTGGCGGAAAGGTACGACGCGAAGTTCTGATGATAGTCGAGATGATCGCGCGTGATGTTGGTGAACCCCGCCGCTGCGATGCGCAAACCATCAAGTCGGTACTGGTCGAGGCCATGCGACGAAGCTTCGATCGCGAGATGGCTGACGCCATCGCCGGCCAGCGCGTCGAGCAAGCGATGCAGCTCGACCGGGTCGGGTGTCGTTAGTGCGCCGTAACTTTCGCCGCGCGGTGATACGATTCCAACCGTGCCAATGCTCGCGGCGCGATGATGGTTCGCCACCCAGATCTGTCGCGTGAACGCCGCTACCGAAGTTTTGCCGCTCGTTCCAGTGACGGCGGCGATCGTAGGCGGTTGGTGCGGGAAGAACTTAGACGCGATCGACGCGAGGGCGCGCCGCGCATTGGCGACGCGCATAAACGCAATCCCGGACGGCAGCGGCGTTGTCGGCGCGCGCTCAGCGACGATCGCGACCGCGCCCGCGGCGATTGCCGGATCGATGAAACGCGCGCCGTCAGCCTTGCCGCCGGCGATGGCGACGAACACATCGCCACGTTTTACGGTGCGGCTATCCGCGGCCACTCCGCTCACTTTGATATCGGCATGACGCGCATCGAATTCTGCGTCAGCGGGCGCAATCTCGCGAAGCTTCATGTCGAGCTTCTGATCAGTTTGTCGGCGGCTCGGTTGACGATGCTGCCTTACCTGCTTTCCTTCACTGAGGCCAGTATCAGCTGGTCGGCGCCTGGCAGGCCCGGACGCGGCTCGATCCCGAGCAGCGGCGCGATGCGCGCGACCACAGCGCCACCGGTCGGAACGGCGTTCCAGCCGGACGTAGTGAAACCATGCGTTTCAGGCGTCGCGTGCGGCTCGTCCAGCATGATCAAGAGCAAATAACGCGGTTGATCGGCCGGCAGCACCGCCATGAAATCGGTCAGCACTTTGGCTTTCGAGTAGCGGCCATTGACCACTTTGTCCGCGGTGCCGGTCTTGCCGCCGATATAGTAACCGGGCACGTCGGCTTTGGCGGCGGTTCCCTTTTCCACGTTCAGCCGCATTAGGTAGCGCATGATGGCGCTGGTTTCCGGTTTGATCACGCGTTTGCCGAGCGCCTGTGCATCCGCTTCCGAGCGTTTGAGAAATGTCGGTGGAATGAGAGTGCCGCCGTTCATCAGCGCGGCGATGCCCATCGCGGCTTGCAGCGGCGCGACCGAGAGACCGTGGCCAAAGGCGATAGTGGCCGTATTCAGGTTCACCCAGCGCTTGGGCACGATCGGTTCGGCGCTTTCCGGCAGTTCGGTGCGCAAGCGATCGAGCTGGCCCATTTTTTTCAGGAACGCTTTATGGCCGTCGATTCCAATCGCAAGCGCCATGCGCGCCGCGCCGATATTCGAGGAATAGGTGAAAATCTCCGGCACCGAGAGGATGCGATGCTGCGCTTCGAAATCGTGGATGTCGAACCGCCCCATGTGCAAGGGCATGCGCGCGTCGAAGGTCGACTTGAGCGTCGCCTTGCCGGAATCGAGCGCCATAGCGACGGTGAACGCCTTGAACGTCGAACCCATTTCAAACACGCCGGTGGTCAGCCGATTGATGCGTGATGGATCGAGCGCCTGGCGTGGATTGTTCGGGTCGTAATCAGGCTCCGAGACCATCGCCAGCACTTCACCGGTGCGGACGTTGAGCACGAGGCCGGCCGCCGCCAAGGCGCCGAACTTTCCGCGCGCTGCGGCGAGTTCCTCATGCAGAACGTGCTGGACGCGCAAATCGACGGCAAGTTCGATGGGATTTTGCAGGCGATCGGTCGCAAAACCCGCCATGTGCAAGGCAGCCAATCCCTGGCCGTCGAGCCATTTCTCCATCCCGGCGATGCCCTGATTGTCGATATTGACGTGGCCGATCAGGTGCGAAATCTCGGCGCCGTCCGGATAATCGCGTTTGTTCTCGTTGAGAAAACCGATGCCGGGCAGACCTTGGCGATAAATCTCGCGCTGCTGTTCCGGGGTGATATCGCGCCGCAGCCAGACAAATCCGCGCTTGGACGAGAGCCGCTCCCGCAGCTCGGTGGTATCAACATCGGGAAGATCCGCCGTGAGCAATTCGACCGCTTCGTCGACGTCGATCAGACGACGCGGTTCGGCATAGAGCGACGGCACGCGCACATCGGTCGCGAGCACTGTGCCGTTGCGGTCGAGAATATCGGGCCGCGCGGTCGCGATCGCATCGCTCGATACGACACGATGGGCGGCATGGTTGTTGGAGGCCAGCGCGAACAGCACCAGCCGCGCAGCGATGATCGAATAGACGGCAGCGAAAGCAATAATAGCCAAACCGATGCGCGCCCGTGCCTTGGCATGGCGATCCACTGCGGTGCCATAAAGAATCTTACCGATCAGCCAGTGCCGCCACGGCGGACGCGTTCCGCCCGCGATCGGCGCGGCGAGCAGCGATTCAGCGGCTGCGCTCATTTGGCGATGCTCCGGTTGCGATGCCGCCGGCTGGACGATCGGCCGTCGCGCGGTTCGAATTTGTCGCTGGGACAGTCCCGGTCACCTCGATCTTGCTCGGCTGCTCGAGGTTCTCGATCATTCCGCCGATCGGGTCGGCGCGCGTCGCGAGGTCTTGGGCCGGACGTTCGGGCAGGCGATCGAGCGCGTCGAATTGCGTCGGCGCGATCGGGCGCAGCGGCAAGTACCGCTTCGCGAGCGTTTCGATCCGCGCCGGACTGTCGAGCTGCTCCCATTCCGCGCGCAGCGCTGCAATCTTGTCGCGCTCGTGGCGCAGTTCGCCGCGCAACCTGGCAAGGCGCTCGGCCTGTACTGTGGCATCTAACTTGATGCGATAAACGTAAGCGGCGGCAAGAATCAGGATGCCGATCACAACAAGGTTCAGGATGCGCAGAATCACGCCGCACCTCGCATGATGTCGGCGAGCCGCGGCAGCCGTGGCAGGAGATCGTCGAGGTCGTCCCCGCGCGCCGGCGCCTCGGTTCGCTCGGCGGCACGCAGCTTCGCTGAGCGCGCGCGCGGATTAGTGGACAATTCGGATTCATCCGGAGTTTCCGGCCGTCGTGTCAGAACGCGGAATGTTGGAGGCGCCGCCGCGGCTTCCGGCCGGTGCCGCGAACCGGCCGGCCCTCGGCTATGTCTGGTCAGAAAATTTTTGACGATCCGGTCCTCGAGAGAGTGAAACGCGACCGCCACCAGCCGGCCCGAAGCTTTAAGCGCCTGCTCCGCGGCGGCGAGGCCGAGGGCGAGTTCGGAAAGTTCACCGTTAACGAAGATGCGCAGCGCCTGGAAGGTTCGGGTCGCCGGATGGATCGCTCGATCGCGCGCCGGCATCACCGCGCTGACGATCTCGGCGAGCGCGCGGGTCGAGTCGATAGCACTCTTGTTCCGCGCTCGGACGATCGCTCGCGCGACTGCGCGAGCGCGCTTTTCTTCTCCCAATTCGGCGATGATGGCGGCGAGTTCACGCTCGCCTGCGCGCGCAATGACATCGGCCGCACTCGGCCCCGTGCCCGACATGCGCATATCCAATGGTCCATCGAGGCGGAATGAAAATCCGCGCGCCGCTTCATCGAGCTGCATCGACGAAACGCCGAGATCGAACACGATTCCGTCTACCCGGTTCGCGCCCCCTACGATCGACTCCAGATTGGAGAACCGGTCCGCGAAGAGCTCAAGGCGGCCCCCCGCCGCTGCGACCAAGGATGCGCCTTGCGCTATTGCGACCGGATCGCAGTCGATGCCGATCACGCGCGCATGCGCGGTTTGCAAGATGGCGCGCGCATAGCCGCCACCGCCGAACGTGGCGTCGACATAAATGCCACCGGGCCTGACCGCGAGCCAATCGATGGCGGGGCGGGCGAGCACGGGAATGTGACGAGCCGGTCCGCCAGCGACAGCACCGCTGCCGCTGCCCGTTGTCATTCCCGTGCTCCGAGCGGTTTTGTCGCCGCCATCCGGGCGCCCAGCTCCTGCTTGAAAGCGCGGACCTTCTCGGTGGCCTCCGCGAGTTCCGCGCGAAAGCGGCCGGGTTCCCAGATTCGAAATTTGTGACCGAGCCCGACAAAGGTCGCTGCGTCGGTGATGCCGGCATGCGCTTTGAGGCTTTCGGTCAACACCACGCGACCTTCGCTGTCGATCTTCAACGTCTCGCTCGTGCCGTAGAGCGACAGCGCAAATTGTTCGCGCTGTTCGGAATAGGGCGGATAGCCGATTATCAGCGCTTGGATTTCGGCGAGAAGCGCATTGCCGCCGGCATCGAGTGCCGGCCGGTCGAGCGCGGGATGACAATAAACTCCGTCGAAGCCATCGCGCGCCAACACCGCTCGGAAGGTTGCCGGCACCGAAACGCGTCCTTTCGCATCGAGACGGAGCATGTAGTGGGACACGAACTGGTCCATCTTGCCCCTCGCCGGAAAGCCGGCGCGATACGCGGGTTGCGCCCGACTTCTGCGTACTGCGCCACCAGCTGGGCGTCAGTCGCCGTCGTGGGATATAATGGGCTATCATGGGCAATAATGGTCGTCAACGGGCCAATCAATGGGCCATGGGGGGCGCCGCGGCTGGCTTCGAAGCTTTCTGATTAACGAGGGGTAAGCTTAAGGAAGCGTTGAAGCGCGCGGGCTCACGTTCGGGCTTGTTCGAGCGGTTCAGATGTTAACAACCGGAGCGGATCCCCTTCCAAAGTACGCTCGCCGACGTTTACGTGCTCTCAGAGCAACGCATGTGGGCTTTGTCGAATCTTTTTTGTGAGCCGGCGCGCAAATCGCCTTGTCGGCGACCGGTGATCTCCTAAAGTCGATCCATGTCGCGTCCTGCGTTTGCGCCCGATTCCTGCGTTGTCGCTGAAGTGATGCCCTCGCCTACTCACGGTGAGCGGAGCGACGGCCGACGGCCAGATATGATCCTGCTGCATTACACCGGGATGGTGGACGCAGACTCCGCACTTGCGCTGTTGTGCACTCAAGGCAGCAATGTCTCGGCCCACTACTTCGTATTCGAGGACGGCCGGATCATCCAAATGGTGCCGGAAGGCCGCCGGGCCTGGCACGCCGGCAAGTCGGAATGGGGGGGAGAAACCGACATCAATTCTTGTTCGATCGGAATCGAAATCGCCAATCCCGGCCATGACCACGGTTATCCTGATTTTCCAGCCCGCCAGATCGCCGCTGTCACTGCGCTCTGCCGCAGCATCCAGACCCGCACCAGCATTGCGCCGGCGCGCGTTCTGGCTCATTCCGATGTTGCGCCCGCCCGCAAGCAGGACCCCGGTGAAAAGTTTCCCTGGCGCACGCTCTATGAATCGGGCGTCGGCCATTGGGTGAAGCCGGCACCGATTATGAATTTTGGCCAAATGCTTGCGCCCGGCTCGCGGGGAGACGCCGTGGTCGCGCTGCAGAAATCTCTGCGCGAGTATGGGTATGGGATAGAGGCCAATGGCGACTACGATACGAACACTTTGGAGGTCGTGACCGCGTTCCAACGCCATTTCCGCCCCGAACGCGTCGATGGCCACGCCGATCCATCGACGCGAAGCACATTGCAGGAGCTTCTTGCCAGCCGCGGCCGTGCCAGAACAATTGCGGCTCGGGCTCGGACCGCGATACTGCGCGTGGCACCCTAAACTTTAAGCTTGCGGCGCGATCGTCCGCCTTGGGCCCTTGACGGCCCCCCTCAATATCCCCATCCCTGAGGGCGTCAGTCGGTCGGACGGCCGCTTCGGCGAAACCGAAAGGTTGCCGGAGAGGAAAGTCCGGGCTCCGCGGACAAACGGTGCCGGATAACATCCGGCGGGTGCGAACCCAGGGACAGTGCCACAGAAAACATACCGCCGCGGCATGATTAGCTGCGGCAAGGGTGAAATGGTGCGGTAAGAGCGCACCGCACCGGCGGCAACGCCGGTGGCAGGGCAAACCCCACCGGGAGCAAGACCGAATAGGGACGGCGCGAGGCTTGCGCGAAAGTGCAACTTCGGGATCGTGTCCGGATCCTGCCGTCCGGGTAGGTTGCTTGAGGCGCCGGGCGACCGGCGTCCCAGAGGAATGGCCGTCACGCAGGCGAATCCGTTCGCATGCCGTCCAGAACCCGGCTTATAGGCTGGCTGACGTGAGAATAAGGGCGCTCGGCGGAACCCCGCCGGGCGCCCGCCAATTTTTTACGGGCCGCTTTTTATAGGCCGCTTTGGCACGGCTCTTGAATGCAATCCTGGTGAAAGCGTGAAGAGGGCAGCGATGAGGTTTGAGTGGAGATTTAGAACGAATGTTCTCCGTAGTTTCACAATTAGAGTTAAGTGTTCCAAATATCGCGCATGAATTTGCTATATGAGAAAAAGAATTCTATTTCTCGATGGATCCGCCATGACCCGCGCGCCTGAACACATCCCGACCGCTCGGATCGCGCCACTGTCGCGACTGCCGGCGTTCTTCGCTCTCGAAGGCAAGCGCGTCATCGTGGCGGGCGGCAGCGCCGCCGCAACCTGGAAAGCTGAGCTTCTGTCCGCCGCCGGTGCGCAGGTTGAAGTGCTTGCGCCGGAGCCCGGCGCCGACATGCTGGCGCTGGCGAGCGCTCCGCCGAACGGTGCTGTCGTTATCCAACGGCGGAATTGGTCCGCGGACGATTTTAGTGGCGCCGCCGTCGCGGTCGCCGATTGTCCGAACGACAGAGCCGCCGCGCAATTTGCGGCGGCAGCACGCAACGCCGGCGTGCCAGTCAATGTCATCGACCGGCCGGCATTCTGCGACTTCTCGTTTGGCGCGATCGTCAATCGTTCACCGCTCGTGATCGGCATTTCTACCGAAGGCGCTTCTCCGGTGTTCGGTCAGGCGATTCGGGCCAAGATCGAAGTGCTGATCCCGCAGGGATTTGCGCGCTGGGCGGCGGCGGCGCTGGTATGGCGGCCGCGCTTGCGCGCGCTCGCTTTGTCGTTTCGCAGCCGCCGTACCTTCTGGGAGAGGTTCACCGCCCGTGCCATGGCCACCCCGGATCGAACGCCGGACGAGACGGAGCTCGATGCGTTGCTGGCCCCAGCACCGCGCGCCGGCGGATCGGTGACGCTGGTCGGCGCCGGGCCGGGTGATCCAGAATTGTTGACGCTGCGCGCGGTGCGCGCGCTGCAATCAGCCGACGTGATCCTGTTCGACGATCTTGTCTCGACCGATATTCTCGATCTTGCGCGCCGCGAGGCCAAGAAAATGCTGGTCGGCAAAACCGGGTACGCGCCGTCGTGCCGCCAGGATGAGATCAACGCGCTGATGATTTCGCTCGCTAAGAGCGGGCGCGCCGTGGTGCGATTAAAGGGCGGCGATCCAATGATATTTGGCCGTGCCGATGAGGAGATCGCTGCCTGCCGCGCGGCGGGGATTCCGATCGAAGTCGTCCCCGGTATCACCACCGCGCAAGGCGCTGCCGGCCGGCTCCTGGTGTCATTGACGCGCCGCGGCGCAGCCCGCCGCCTACAATACATTACCGGTCACAGCCGCGGCGGCAGGCTACCGGCCGATGTCGATTGGACAAGCCTCGCCGATCCCACCGTGACGACGGTTGTCTACATGCCGACCAAAACCTTGCCTGATCTGGTGGACGCCGCGCTCAAAGCGGGTCTCGAGCCAAAGACTCCAGCGATCGCGGTGGCATCCGCAACACGCGCCGACGAGCACGTGATCGCAGCGACAATCGCGGATCTGCCGGAACGGCTCGCCGCCGAACGGCTCGCGGGGCCGGTTGTGATCATGATCGGACGCGTGTTCGATCACCTGCAAAGCGGCGCCAGTGAAGTGGCTTTGGCGCCTATGCAGCGCCCGGTGCCATTAGCTAAATAATTTCCTGAAGGTTGCAGAAACCCGTCCCGGCCGCCTATCTATCTGTTGCATGGACAGTCTGACCGCCCCGCCCTCCGTCGCGAACTCCGCGCATTTGCCGCCCCACCAGGCGGGCCTGATTGACGCGCGCGTCACGGCCATTGAAGACGTCGCCCGCGACACCAAGCTCTATACCTTCGCGCGCGTCGATGGCGCCAAGCTGCCGGCTTACGCGCCGGGCGCACATATCGATCTGCATCTGCCCAATGGATTAGTACGCCAATTTTCATTGGTCGTGCCGGATTCGAACCCTGACAAGTATGTCGTCGGCGTCAAGCGCGATGCCTCAAGCCGCGGCGGTTCACGCTACATCATCGACGAAATGCGCATCGGCAATCAGATCAAGATAAGCCCACCCCGCAACAATTTCCCGCTGGTCGACAACGCCGAGCACGTCGTACTCATCGCCGGCGGCATTGGCGTCACGCCGATCTGGTGCATGGTGCAACAGCTCGCCGCGCTTAAGCGATCCTGGAAACTCTATTATTCGTGCCGGTCACGCCAGGACATGGCGTTCCTGGAGGAACTCAAAAAACTCGATCCGCAAGTCGTGCATCTACATTTCGACGACGAGACCGACGGCGAGTTTCTTGATCTGGCTGGGGCGATCGAAGCGGCGCCGCAAAACACGCACTTTTATTGCTGCGGACCGAACCCGATGCTCAAAGCGTTCGAGGCGGCCGCGGCAAGCCGTCCGCGCGGCAATATTCATATCGAGTATTTCACGCCGAAGGACGATGCAACGACCGGCCATATGGGCGGGTTCTGGGTCGAACTTGCGCGCTCCGGCGAGGAATATTTCATTCCCGAAGGCAAGAAGATTCTCGAAGTGCTGTACGAGGCCGGCGTTGATGTCGACTATTCCTGCGAGCTCGGCATCTGCGGCGCCTGCGAGACACGGGTAATTTCGGGCATTCCCGAGCATCATGATTCGGTGCTGAGCGAGGAAGAGCAGGCGTCGAACGAGAAGGTCATGATTTGCTGCTGCGGCTGTAAGACCGAGCGGCTGGTGCTGGACATGTAGCCACGCGGATGGCTGCCGCCCGGGCGCGAAAGTTCGGCAATTCGAACGCTGGTGACGCCATAAGCGACGGTCTATAACCACGTTATGGACGCCCCCGTCAGATCGCCGACCAAGAAAAACCGTCCCGCAAAAGAAAAGCAGGATTTACGCGCCTGGATCGCGCAACTGCGCGCGGCCGACGAGCTACAGGACATCAAAGGCGCCGAGCGCGAGCGCGAAATCGGCGGCATCGTCGATATTTATCAGCGCCGCATCGGCAACAAGGCCGTGCTGTTCGACGACATTCCAGGACACCCGCGCGGTCATCGAATCCTGGCCAACATTCTGACCTCGATCCGCCGGATCAATATCACGCTCGGGCTCGATGCCGACGCGAGTCCCAACGACCTCATCCAATACTGGCGGCGTTACATGAAGGACGCGCGCGCGATTGCGCCGGTCACGGTGCAGAGCGGGCCGGTGATGGAAAATGTTCTCACCGGCAGCGACATCGATATCTTCAACATCCCGGTACCGCGCTGGCACGAGCATGACGGCGGCTATTACATCGGCACCGGCGACATGGTCATCATGCGCGATCTGGACACTGGCTGGATTAATTACGGCGCCTATCGTGTGCAGGCGCAGGCGCGCAATGCAGCAACCGTCATGTGCTCGAAAGGCAAGCATGGCGATCTCATTCGCCGCCGCTATCATGAGCGCGACGAGCCTTGCCCGATCGCGGTGATTTGCGGCATGCATCCGGCACTGTTCATGATCGCCGGCTTGGAAATTCCGTATGGCAGGAACGAATTCGAAGCCGCGGGCGGCCTGATCGGCGAAGCCGTCGAGGTGATCGCCGGGCCGCGCACCGGCCTGCCGATCCCCGCGCATGCGGAAATCGCGTTCGAAGGCTTCATCCACCCGAATGATCTGCTCGACGAAGGGCCGCTCGGCGAGTGGACCGGCTATTACGCCGGCGGTCTCAAGAAAGAGCCGGCGATCCGGATCGAAACGTTCATGCACCGCGACGATCCGATCCTGCTTGGGGCAATTCCGGGTATCCCGCCCGACGACGATTCGTTCTATCGCGGCACCTATCGTGCGGGCGCAGTATGGAATCAGCTCGAAGCCGCGGGCGTGCCCGAAGTGAAAGGCGTCTGGGCACATCCCGCCGGCGGCAGCCGACTATGGCTCACCGTCGCGATCAAGCAGCAATATGCCGGTCACGCCAAGCAAGCGGGCCTCATCGCTTCGCAATGCCATGCCGGCGCCTACGCCAACCGTTTCGTCGTCGTAGTCGATGACGACATCGATCCGGCCGACACAGATAAAGTGATATGGGCGATGTGCACGCGGTTCGACCCGCGCGAGGGCATGGAAACGCTGCGCGGCTGCTGGTCGACGGCGCTCGATCCGATGGCCTATGCCGCCGACGATCCACGCAACGCGCGGGTCGTGATCGATGCTTGCAAGCCGTTCAACCGCCGCGGCAGCTTCCCGCTTGTGGTGCGCGCCAGCAAAGAGGTCGAGGACCTGGTGCGTAAAAAGTTTTCGGACGTACTACCGCGCTGAATTTCTTTCCTGAAAATGCCAATGAACGAAAAATTCGACATCACACTGAATATCAACGGCCGCGATTACCCGATCCGGGTCGAGGCGCGCAAAACGCTGGTCGACGCGATCCGCGACGATTGCGGGCAAACCGGCACCCATATCGGCTGCGAGCATGGCGTCTGCGGCACCTGCACGATTATCGTCGACGATGAAGCGGTGCGCTCGTGCCTGATGTTTGCAATTCAGGCCCACGGCAAGAAGATCCGCACCGTCGAGGGGCTGGCGAACGGCGACGAACTGCATCCGCTGCAGCGCGCCTTCATCGAGAACCATGGCCTGCAATGCGGCTATTGCACGCCAGGCTTTCTGATGCTTGCAACCAACGTGCTCGAAAAGAATCCGAATATCGGCGACGACGAACTGCTCGACGTGCTCGCTTCCAATCTGTGCCGCTGCACCGGCTATCAGAACATCATCAAAGCGGTGCGCGCGGCGCGCGACGAAATGCGCAAGACGGCTTAGCGGGACTTCGCATTTTTGAGGGTGGGTTACGCTTCGCTAACCCGCCCGACTGGTCACAAACCGAGCGCCGCCAAGGCCGCCTTCGCCACTTCGACATCCTGCTCGATCTTGGCGCCGCCCGCGGCAACCGCACCGATCACTTCACCTTGGACTTCGATCGGAAACCCACCCGGCACGTTGGTAAAGTCGCCCATGCGCACGGACATGCTGAGTGCATTCTCCTCCGGCGCGTAACTCGTCGGCAGCCGTTGCGAGGCAGCGGTAATGGCCTTGCGTTGCGTCGTGATAATGGAAAAATGTCGCGCGCCATCCATCATCAGAAAGGCGATCAGGCGGCAGCTCTGGTCGGCCACGGCGAGCGAGACCTTGCAGCCAAGCGCGTCGGCCTTGGCGACGCCGGCGTCGATCATTTTCAGGCTCGCTTTATGCGTGAGCCGGTGAGTGGTAACAAAATCGGCCATGCGGCATTCCTCAAACTGCGTAAGAGACGATATCGTATAACCAAGGCCGCAACACTTTGCATCGTCATGCCCGCGCATAGCCGTTCGCAGAACGGCGTCGCTTCGCTAGCCTTTGGCGGGCATCCACGTCTTTGACTTCGAAGCGACAAGGCGTGGATGGCCGGGACAAGCCCGGCCATGACAATGCAAGGGCAATTCGGCAATTCTGCAAAGGGCAGGGGCACAGGCGTGGAAATACTATCGCATTGGGACCACGAGGCGGACGTGGTGGTGATCGGCTCGGGCGCCACTGGCATGCCGGCGGCGATCGTCGCCCGCGAGGCCGGCGCCTCGGTCATTATCGTCGAGGCGCAGCCGCATATCGGCGGTCATGCCATCACCAGCGGCGGCAACCTGCCGCTCGGCGGCGGCACCAGTTATCAGAAAAAATACGGCATCCAGGATTCACCCGAACTATTCTTCCGCGATTTGACCGATTGGTCTGTGGTCGAGAATAATGGCTTCCCGCCCTATCGCTACAACGATCGCGAGATCATCCGCGCCTTCGCCGACAACAGCGTGGCAGCGTCCGAATTCCTGCTCGCTCACGGGGTGCGGGTCATCGACCGGCCGCCGAACACCATCGGACACGAGATCGGCGTCTCAGTGCCGCGCACCATGCAGATTGACGTTGCCGATTGGCCGATGGTCCATACCGGCAGGCAGGCCGATCCAAACGACCCCGAAATCAGGGCCGGAGCGGGCCTGATCCGGCCGCTGGAAGCCGCGGCGCGTAAGGCCGGTGTCGAGATTCTGCTCGAACACCGCATGACTGCGATTCATCGCGAAGCGCCGAGGCGCGGTCGCGTGCTCGGCATCGCGGTGGATCACAGAGGCGCCATTCGCAACATTCGCGCTCGCAAAGCAATCATCGTCGCGACTGGCGGCTCAACCGGCAACGTCAACTTCCGCCGCATGTTCGACCCGCGGCTCACGGAAGAATATTGCGGGCTCGCCGGCATGCCGTGGTCCGATCAGGACGCCAGCGGCGAGCTTGCCGCCATGGACATTGGCGCCGCGCTCTGGGGACTGTTCAATTATACTGGTGAATTTGGCTCGGGAATCACCAAACCGGGCGCGATCGGCTGCCAATACGGCTATGTCAACGTGCGCTGGCATCCGGGCAGCGCGGTTTTCGACAAGGCGCGCGGCATCGGGCTTTCTGTCAAGGATTGGCAGGATCTCATTCTCGTCAACATGCTGGGTCGGCGGTTCTACGACGAGACCGCGGGTCACTTTGGCTACAACACCTATCTGAGCGTCAATCCTTACGAGCCGCACAGCTACCTCAACGCTAAAAACGCGAAATATAATCCCAGCAATTTCATCAATGCAGCGCTTGCCGGAATTGGCGACGGCCACAACGGCGGCGGTCCGATCTGGGCGATCTTCGATGCCGATGCCGTTTCTCGCGAACAATGGCAGCCGACGCCGCCGCATGTCGATTGCGATGCCGGCTTCTTTTTCGCCGCCGCTACGCTCCAAGAACTCGCGCGAAAAATCGTGATGAAATATCAACGCGTGCCGATGCCGCCGCAAAATCTCGTCGAGACCGTCGCGCGCTACAATTCATTCGTCGACGCCGGAAAGGATGCGGATTTTGGCAAGCCTGCCCCGCGCCACAAGATCGCCCGGCCGCCGTTTTATGCCGCCTGGGCGACGCCGGTGCTCCACGACACCCGCGCCGGACTACGCATTAACGCGCGCTGCCAAGTGATCGATATGAATGGCGCGGTGATTTCCGGCCTCTATTGTGGCGGTGAATCGGCCGGCGGGTTTTCCATGCACGGCCTGCCGCGGGCAATTTGTCAGGGCTTTATCGCGGGCAAGCACGCCGCCGCGGAGAGCAGTAACGGCTGACGCTTTGCCGTGAGCCGCACGTGAGCCGCAGATCAGACCTTCTCGAACGCGGTTTGTGCGACTTTCGCGCGGCGCGGTGCCGGTCGGATCATGAGAAATTTGCCGGATGCTCGCGGGCTGATGACCCAGCGGCCTTCGATCTCGGTCCCATCGCGACTGAGAGCACCATTGTAGAAGACCGGATTGCGGTGATAGCGGTCCGGCTGATCGTAGGTCTTGATGAAAGTCACCGCGCCGTCGTGACGGGTACCGACAAGCGTTGCATAAAGAGTTACGCTGCTCCGACTATCGGGCTCGTGCGTGGTGCCGGCCAACGAACCGCCGCCGTCGATCAGCGTCGCGACGAAGGATATCGATCTGCCGTCGCGATAGGTGTAGAGGCCATTCCAAATGCCGGTCAGATTTTGCGCGCTGGTCTGAACCGACATTTTGCCCCCCGGGTCGTTCCGCTACACCGTCGTCTGGGCCGCGCCGCGCTCGGCGTGCAACGCTTCCTTGGCGCCCTCCTTGAACGGCACCTCGGACGGCAGAACCACCGAGCAAGAGCGCACCTTGTGGTGCGCCGGATCGACGCCGGGCGGCATGACGTTCTTATCGACCAGCGCTTTGGCGGCGCGCATGAGCCGATGGCGGGCCATGATGATGCCATTGTCGGTCGAGACCAGGTTTTCTTTCGTGCGATCGCAGATCGGCCCCATGCTTTCCTGCAATGAGGCATCCTGCATGGCGAAACCCGCAACCCCGCTAAATGTCTTGCCGGCCTTCTGCGCGGCGCGGTCGATCAGGTAGTCATTGTCTTTGTTGGCCAGCGGGCGATATGTGCCCGGAGCGTATTTGCAATGGACGCCGGCGCCGTCCTTCATGGCGTCCACCTCGGTCTTGGTCAGCGCCCGCACCGGGTGGAAGTCATAAGACCAGGCCCAGCTATTCTCGTCGTCAATCGGCACCCAGAAGTGGCCGTGGATCGGATGATCGCCCCGCGGCGGGATCATCGTGAAGCACGGCATCACCCAGGGCGTGATGCGCCAGTAATATTTGCCATTCTCGGCATTGCGCCGCGCGCCGATGAACAGACCGCCCGGCTGCTCGACCACTTCGAAATGCGGCTGCATGTCGGCGAGATTGTATTGATTGCCTTTGGCGCCCTTGAACAGAGGATCGGACCCCAAGTCGCCACGGTGCAAGAACGAAACGTGGCTCGAGTCGATGCCGCCTTCCATGGCTTGCAGCCAATTGCACTCCTGCAAGCGTTTGGAGACGAATGTCTGTTCCGGCGGGACCAGCGCGAATTCCCATTCCGGCAGCGGCGGCTTTTGTTCTGGCGGACCCATATAGGTCCACAGGATGTCGCCGCGTTTCACCAGCGGATACGACGCGAGCTTGATCTTCTTGCAGAAGCCGCTCTCCACCGGCTCGGACGGTACCTCGATGCACTGGCCGGTCACGTCGTATTTCCAGCCATGATAGGGGCAGCGCAGGCCGCCGTCCTCGTTGCGGCCGAACCAGAGCGACACGCCGCGATGGGCGCAAAACTCATCGATCAGGCCGTAGCAGCCTTCGGAGTCGCGAAACGCAAGAAGCCGCTCCGAGAGCAATTTCACCCGCACCGGCGGGCAATCGTTTTCAGGGAGTTCCTCGGCCAGCAACGCGGGCAGCCAATAGCAGCGAAACAGTCTGCCCATCGGGGTACCGGGACTGGTCTGCGTCAGAAGATCATTTTGTTCTTTTCTGAGCATGACTCTGCCCTTGATGGCGGTCGTAAGAGGAAGAGTAGGGATTCGAGGTCAGCCGAGCAAGGCGCAGCGGCTGGCATAAGCGGCAGGCGAAATCGCATAAAGAACCGCG
>Ga0187804_10000004_pt1 | contig 55483 bp, 53 predicted proteins | sample NC_wetland_sal_i_3_FD_132961 | JGI IMG/M metagenome (GOLD analysis project Ga0187804, IMG submission 132961) | Wetland sediment microbial communities from Neuse River Estuary, North Carolina, USA - Control_4 | ecosystem: Environmental > Aquatic > Freshwater > Wetlands > Sediment | place: USA...
GCGGCGCGATCGCGAGAAGCTGCAGCGAGTCGGCGATGTGGCGTGTCCATAGCGTCGGCACGGTCGAAGCCGCGATCAAATTCATCCGGCCGTGCCAGTCGAGCAGCAGCGCGGCAAAGCGATCAAGGCGCGCCTCTGTTTCACGTGAAACAGGGGCGAGCGCGAGCGCCCGAGCGCGATCGGCGGTGAGGTCAGGCCGCGCCACTTGCAGGCTTGCGTGCCACGCTGCCGCGCGCGCGGCGTAGATAGGCAACCAAGAGCGTCAGCGCGGCAGGCGTCACGCCATCGATACGGCCTGCTTGTCCAATCGTGCGTGGCCGCTGCAGCTGCAATTTCTGGCGCACCTCGTTGGAGAGGCCCGGCAGCGTCGCGTAATCGAGATCTTCGCCTAGCACGAGGTTCTCGTCGCGCCGGTACGATTCCACGTCGGCGGCTTGGCGACTGAGATAGACGTGATACTTCGCATCAATCTCAAGCTGCCCCGCGATCTTGGCATCAAGTTCGCCGAAGGCCGGCCAAATCCGCGCCAGATCGGTGATACCGATTTCCGGATAGGACAGGATTTCAAACGCCGAACGGCGCTGTCCGTCCCTGCGCAAGGCGAGCCCGTTGCGCGCGGCTTGGGTCGGCGTCAGGCTGAGTGAGCGCGCCATGGTTCGCGCCGATTCGAGGGCTGCCATTTTGGCGCGGTAACGCTCGGCTCGCGCACTACCGACGCAACCAAGCGCGATCCCCCTTCCCGTCAGCCGCTGATCGGCGTTGTCGGCGCGCAAGGTCAGCCGGTATTCGGCGCGCGAGGTGAACATCCGATACGGCTCGCTGACGCCGCGCGTCACCAGGTCATCGATCATCACGCCGAGATAGCCCTCGGCCCGATCGAAGAGGATTGACGCCGCGCCGCCGGCGCAAGCCGCGGCGTTAAGTCCAGCGACAAGGCCTTGCGCGGCGGCTTCCTCGTAGCCGGTAGTGCCGTTGATTTGGCCTGCCAGAAATAGGCCAGGCAGGCGCTTGGTCTCCAAACTTGGATGCAACTCGCGGGGGTCGACGTGGTCGTATTCGATGGCATAGCCGGGGCGAACAACGCGCGCCCGTTCGAGACCGGGGATGGTGGCGATCAGCGCCGCCTGCACATCCTCCGGCAGCGAGGTGGAAATCCCATTGGGGTAGACCGTGGTGTCGTCGAGACCCTCCGGCTCAAGAAAAATCTGATGACCGTCGCGCTCGCCGAAGCGCACGATTTTGTCTTCGATCGAGGGGCAGTACCGTGGACCGCGGCTCGTGATCTGACCGGAATACATCGGCGAGCGATGCACATTGGCGCGAATGATGGCGTGGGTCGCTGCGGTCGTGCGGGTGATGCCGCATTCGACTTGGCGGTTCGCGATGCGCGCGGTGAGCATAGAGAATGGCTCGGGCGGATCGTCGCCCGGCTGCATCTCGACGCTGCGCCAGTCGATGGTCGCGCCGTCCAATCGCGCCGGTGTGCCGGTCTTTAGCCGTCCCAGCCGAAACCCCAGACGCTCGAGTGTAGCGGAAAGTCCGAGCGCGGGCCCCTCGCCCATCCGGCCTGCGGGAATCTGCCGCTCGCCGATATGAATGAGGCCGCGCAAAAACGTGCCAGTAGTCAGGACGACGGCGCCTGTTCGAAATTCGCGCCCATCGCACAGGCGAACGCCCGTTGCGTGTTCGCTGCCGAGCAAATCGTCGACTTCGCCCTCGATCACAGTCAGGCCTGCGGTGCTGCGGATAGCCTCCTGCATCGCCGCGGCGTAGAGCTTGCGGTCGGCCTGCGCGCGCGGGCCGCGCACCGCCGGCCCTTTGCGGCGATTGAGCATGCGGAACTGGATTCCGGCGGCATCGGCGACACGGCCCATCAGACCGTCGAACGCGTCGATCTCACGAACCAGGTGGCCTTTGCCCAGGCCGCCGATTGATGGATTGCACGACATCGCGCCGATGCTCGCGAAGCGCTGCGTGACGAGCGCCACGCGCGCTCCCATGCGCGCGGCCGCGGCGGCCGCCTCGCAGCCGGCGTGGCCGCCACCAACCACGATCACATCAAAACGACGATCCATTGCTGCACCAAATCCGCCGCCGTTCTAGTGAATGCACCATAGCCGGTCAAAACGGTGTTTCACGTGAAACAACGACCGGGCGTTGTTAACCGATCATTTACCAATGCAGAACTCGCGGAAGATCTTGTCCAGCACGTCCTCGACATCGACACGGCCGGTCAGTCCGCCAAGGGCCCAGGCCGCGTGACGCAGTTCTTCGGCGATCAGCTCCTCGCGCGGACTCTGTGCCGCACTCTCCGCCACGGCGCGGCCCAAGGCCGCGGCGGTTTCCTCAAGTGCGCGACGGTGGCGGGCCCGCGTTACGACTGCCGCTTCGCCAGCCGCAAAAGAGTCTCTACCGAACTCAGCCAACGCGCCGAACAGTGCATCGAGCCCCTCGCCGCGCTCAGCTGAAACGGAAAAAACGAATTTAAATTCACTGCTTTGGGGATGCCGGCACGGACCGGCAATCGATCGCCTGCTTGCGCTCTCTTCGAGCAAATCAATCTTGTTTTCGACGAGCCATTGCGGCGCGTCGCTCTTCAGCTGCGGCAACTCCGCTGGGGCTCGGCCTTCGGCCGATACGTCAGTGACCCACAGCACCAGATCGGCTTGCGCCGCGCGGGCGCGGGCGCGGCGTACCCCCTCCTGCTCCACCGGCTCGGCGCTATCGCGAATGCCGGCGGTATCCAGGACGGTCACGGGATAGCCATCGAGCTCGAGATGGACTTCGATCACATCGCGGGTGGTGCCGGCGAAAGGCGAAACGATCGCCGCCTCGCGCCGGGCCAATCGGTTGAACAGCGTCGACTTGCCGGCATTCGGCGGCCCGGCAATGGCAACAACGAGACCCTCGCGCAGCCGCTCGCCGCGGCCGCCGTCGGCAAGCGCGATGGCAATTTCATCGCGCAGGCAGCGCGCGATTTTCGCCGCGGGCGTTATCAAGTCCTCCGGCACATCGGCTTCGTCAGAAAAGTCGATGCGTGCCTCGACCAATGCCAGCGCTTCGATCAAGCGCTGGCGCCAGGCCTCGGCGCGGTCGCCGATCAGTCCCTTCAATTGGCGGAATGCTTGCCGCCGCTGGCCCGCCGTCTCGGCGGCAATGAGATCACCGAGTCCTTCCACCGCGGTAAGATCAAGCTTGCCGTTTTCAAAAGCGCGCCGCGTGAATTCGCCCGGTTCGGCCATGCGGCAATCTTCGACCGCACTCAGCGCCCTGAGCACGCCAGCGATAACCGCGTGACCGCCATGCAGCTGTAATTCTGCGACGTCCTCGCCGGTCTCGCTGTGCGGCGCCGGAAACCAAAGCGCGAGCGCTTCGTCGATCACCTCCCCGCTCGCCGGCTCGCGCACGCGCAGGAGCGTCGCCTGACGCGGCTGCGGCACGCGATCGGTTAGCCGTTCGAGGGCAAGTCGGGCCCGCGCACCAGAAATGCGCACCACCGCAATGGCCGCCGGCGGCCGGCCGGAGGACAACGCGAAAATGGTGGAACGATCGGCCATGGTGCAGGGTTGGCGTCCATTGAGGTCGGCGCTTCGCGCAATGCGGGCTACTTGCTACGGTGCGTCCATGTCAACGCAGCCGTCAACGCCATCGCAGGCCGCCTCGCCGAACCTCGCCGGCCAGGGCCGCAATCGTCTCGCCACAGAGACCAGTCCGTATCTCCTGCAGCACCAGCACAACCCGGTCGATTGGTGGCCCTGGGGACCCGAAGCGCTGGCGCAGGCCAAGCGCAGCAACAAGCCAATTCTTCTCTCGATTGGTTATGCCGCCTGTCACTGGTGCCACGTCATGGCGCATGAGAGCTTCGAGGATGAACCGACCTCGCACGTGATGAACGACCTGTTCGTCAATATCAAAGTCGATCGCGAGGAACGGCCCGACATCGATCAGATCTACATGGCGGCGCTGCATCACCTGGGCGAGCATGGCGGCTGGCCGCTGACGATGTTTTTGACGCCGAACGGCGAGCCGATCTGGGGCGGCACTTATTTCCCGAAGACCTCGCGCTATGGCAAGCCAGCTTTTGTCGACGTCTTACGCGAAATCGCTCGGCTGTTCCGCGACGAGCCGGCCAAGATCGAGCGCAATCGCGCGGCGCTGATGGAGCGGCTTGCGGCCGCGGCGCGGCCCACCGGTTCGGCAACGATCGGACGCGCCGAACTCGACAATGCCGCGCGCCAGCTTGGCGGGCTCATCGATCCGGTCAATGGCGGCACGCGCGGGGCGCCGAAATTTCCGCAAGCCGCGCTATTCGAATGCCTTTGGCGCGCGGGCTTACGCACCGGCGAAGCGCGCTACTTCGAAGCCGTGGAAATCACGCTCGACCACATCTGCGAGGGCGGCATCTACGACCACCTCGGCGGCGGGTTTGCGCGATATTCCGTGGATGAGCGCTGGCTCGTGCCGCACTTCGAAAAGATGCTCTACGACAATGCGCAGCTTCTCGAACTTTTGGCGATCGCTTACCGGCGCACCGGCAAGGATATGTATCGCCGCCGCGTTGACGAAACAGTCGGCTGGCTCGAACGTGAAATGACCACAGAGGAGGGCGCGTTTTGCGCTTCGCTCGACGCCGATTCCGAAGGCGAGGAAGGAAAGTTCTACGTCTGGTCCTATGACGAAGTGATCCGCCAGCTCGGCATCGATGACGGTGAATTCTTCGCCAGGCATTATGACGTCACGCCTGCCGGCAATTTCGAAGGCCGCAACATCCTAAATCGTTTGAAGCCGCTGCCGCGCAGCGACGCCGATGAGGCGCGGCTCGCGGCTTTGCGCGAAAAGCTCCTCTCCGCGCGCGCCTTGCGGGTGCGACCCGGGCTTGACGACAAGGTGCTCGCTGATTGGAACGGCCTGATGATCGCAGCGCTCGCCAATGCCGGATCCATGCTGGATGAGCCGCGATGGTTGGAGCTCGCCAGCCGCGCTTTTAACTTCGTCGCGTACAGCATGGCGCGCGGCGATCGCCTCGGCCATTCCTGGCGTCAAGGCAAGCTCAAATTTCCGGGACTTGCTTCGGATTATGCCGCTATGATCCGCGCGGCGCTGGCGCTCTATGAAGCCACAGGCCGGACGAGCTTCCTCGATCACGCGCTGCAATGGCAGCGGGTCTTGGATCGCGATTACGTCAATGCCGACACCGCAACTTATTACCTGACGGCCGCCGACGCAGAGGGGCTCGTTATTCGTCCGGCCGCGACGACCGACGAGGCGACGCCCAACCACAATGCGGTCGCAGCGCAAAATCTCATTCGGCTGGCGGCGCTGTCCGGCGACGATGCCTGGCGCGATAAAGCGGATCGATTAATCGCGGGCGTGGCGCCGCTCATCGCCGAGAACCTCTACATGCATCTGGCGACGCTCAATGCCATCGATCTGCGGCTGCACGGCGCCGAGATCGTGGTGACCGGGCAGGGCGCGGGCGCCGACGCGCTGCTCAAGGCGGCGCGGCGGCTGTCGCCGCTTGATCGCATCGTGTTCCATGCAGCTTCTGCCGAGGCGCTGCCAAGCCAACACCCGGCGCGCGAGAAGTTAAACGTCGCGCGTGAACCGCAAGCTTTCGTCTGTGTTGGGGAGACCTGTTTGCTGCCGATTACGGATGCTTCAGCTCTGCCCGAAACGATCGCCGCGATGCGACGATCATAAGCCGCGATCAGGTATTCATCGAGTCGAAGAATTCGCCGTTGTTCTTGGTATTGCGCAGTTTGTCGAGCAGGAAGTCGATTGCATCCATCGTTCCCATCGGATTGAGGATGCGGCGCAGCACGTACATCTTCTTGAGCTGATCCGGCGGCACCAACAGCTCTTCCTTGCGCGTGCCGGACCGGGTGATGTCCATTGAAGGGAAGGTGCGCTTGTCGGCGACTTTACGGTCGAGAATAAGCTCCGAATTGCCGGTGCCCTTGAATTCTTCGAAGATCACTTCGTCCATGCGGCTGCCGGTGTCGATCAGCGCCGTGGCGATAATCGTCAGCGAGCCGCCTTCCTCGATGTTGCGCGCCGCGCCGAAGAAGCGCTTCGGCCGCTGCAAGGCGTTGGCGTCGACACCGCCGGTGAGCACCTTGCCGGAAGACGGCACGACGGTGTTGTAGGCGCGGCCGAGCCGCGTGATCGAATCGAGGAGGATCACCACATCGCGGCCGTGCTCGACGAGCCGCTTTGCTTTTTCGATCACCATCTCGGCGACCTGGACGTGGCGCACCGCCGGCTCATCGAAGGTCGACGAGATCACCTCGCCTTTCACCGAACGCTGCATGTCGGTGACTTCCTCCGGCCGCTCGTCGATCAAGAGCACGATCAGGTAGCATTCCGGATGATTGTGGGTGATGGAGTGCGCGATATTCTGTAAGAGCACGGTCTTGCCGGTGCGCGGCGGCGACACGATCAAGGCGCGCTGGCCCTTGCCGACCGGCGCGACAATGTCGATGACGCGCGCTGAGAGATCCTTTTTGGTCGGATCCTCGTATTCCATTTTCAGCCACTCGTCCGGATAGAGCGGCGTGAGATTGTCGAAATTGACTTTGTGACGCGCCTTCTCGGGGTCCTCGAAATTGAGCGAATTGACTTTGAGCAGCGCGAAGTAACGCTCGCCTTCTTTGGGGCTGCGAATGTGACCATCGATCGTGTCGCCGGTCCGCAGCCCGAAGCGCCGGATTTGCGACGGTGAGACGTAGATGTCGTCGGGCCCGGGCAGGTAGTTCGCTTCCGGCGATCGTAAAAAGCCGAAGCCGTCCGGCAGTACCTCGACGACGCCTTCGCCGACAATGTCAGTCTCGCGCGCCGAAAGTTGTTTGAGGATGCCAAACATCAGCTCCTGTTTGCGCATGGTCGAGGCGTTCTCGACCTCAAGCTCCTCCGCGAAGGAAACAAGCTCCGCCGGAGTCTTGCCTTTGAGTTCTTGCAGTTTCATTTCCCGCATAAGAATGTCCTACGGAAATTGGGCCAGCGAAATTCAATAGTGGCGTCGCTGGCTGGAGAAGTTCGCAGGTCTTTGGGCTGGTAAGGGTCTTTGGGCTGGTAAGAACTTAGGACCCCCAACCCGATGCACTGGTGGCTCCAGTTTGCTGGAGCCGAGACGCAACTGCATCCGCCTACGTTGGGTGGGATAGCCCCAAGATAAGAAAAGACCGCACTTCAGGCAAGGGCTGAACCGGATTTCGCCTTAGCAACGCGTTACCGTCAGAACGGTTTCACCACCGCCAGGATAACGATCGCCGCCATGAGGATTGCAGGTATCTCATTGATCAGGCGATAAAATCTCTGAGAATGCCGATTGCGATCGGCGGCAAAATCTTTCACCCAAAGCGCGCACCAGCCGTGTAGCGCGGAGAGCGCAAGCACGAGCGCGAGTTTGGCTGAAAGCCAGCCGGAAGCGAACCATCCGTAGCGAGAATCAGGGCCCTGCCAGGCGAGCCATAGCCCCAACAACCAGGTCGCGACCATGGCCGGAGTGATGATGATTCGGAGGAGCCGGCGCTCCATGGTTTTGAAGGTCTCCGACTGCACCGACCCCTTTTCGGCGGCGCAGTGATAGACGAACAAGCGCGGTAAATAGAGCATTCCCGCGAGCCACGCGATAACGGCAATGACGTGAAACGCCTTCACCCATTCATACATGCGGCGGGTGCTCTCTCAGGCGGACGCGCGGACGCGCGCCACCAGCTGTTCAACATGCGCGACCGGCGTATCCGGCAACACGCCATGGCCGAGATTAAAGATGAACGGTCCGGCTTTGAAGTTTTCCATGATTCGATCGATTGAGCGATCAAGCGAGCGGCCGCCGACCAAGAGCACGACAGGATCGAGGTTGCCTTGAACAGGTTTGCGCCGCTGCAACTCGTTGTGAGCAAAAGCAAGATCGATGGTCCAGTCGAGCCCGACCGCATCGACCGGAACGGCATCGATGTACCGTTTCAACCGGCTGCCGGCGCCACGTGGAAATCCAATGAACTTCGCTGTCGGAATTTGCGCGCACACGGCGGCAATGATGCGCGCGCACGGTTCAACGCAACATCGATCAAATTCGTCGTCCGGCAATATGCCGGCCCAGGTGTCGAATATTTGCACGGCATCGACACCGGCTTCGAATTGCCGGATCAAGTACGATGCTGAAGCGTCCACAAGAATATCCAGCAATTCGCCAAATGCTTCAGGAGCGCGATAGGCAAATTCGCGGGCCGGAATTTGATCGGGCGTGCCGGCTCCAGCAATCATGTATGTCGCCAAAGTCCATGGCGCGCCACAAAACCCCAAGAGCGTGACACCTGCCGGCAGCTGCGAACTAACGCGTACGATTGTCTCATAGACCGGTGTAAGCCGCTCATGATCGAGCTCTCTTCGCAGCTTGTGCAAACTTTTCGCGTTATCGATCGCATCAAGCCGCGGCCCGTCCGCTGCAGTAAATGCAACGTTCTGCCCGAGCGCGTAAGGAACGACCAAAATATCGGAAAACAGGATGGCGGCATCGAATCCGAATCGTCGAATCGGCTGCAATGTAACTTCCGCTGCTAGCTTCGGATCAAGACAAAGATCGAGGAAATTACCGGTCTTTTGCCGAAGCACACGATACTCCGGCAGATACCGTCCGGCTTGCCGCATCAGCCAGATCGGCGGGATGGTCTGTCGCTTACCGGTAAGAACGTCGAGTAAGGGTTTGGTCACAGGTTTACCTGCGGCACTTTGATCTCTAATACAAATAGAATCTTAGAATCTGTTGTAGTAATTGGACAGTTGATTGGACTCATAAATCGGTTTGCACACTACGCGCGGGAAGTACCCACATATCCCCAGTTTCCGGCCGGTTGGATGGTTCGTCTGGGAAGCGCAGCGCAGTGCTTATTTCCGGATCATTATGGATCACTTGTCAACTCGGTTTCCACATTTCACCGGTCCTGGCCATTGCCTGCGGAATAAAATGGCGGAGGATGTGCTGTGTGGACTGGCAATGCGTTCGCCCGGTTAATCCGCTTGCGCCGTTCGCAAAGCCATGGCCTTCTCCCCAGCGGTCAACAGCTTCTCCAGTCGGCTTGAACGATTCCATGGTACACGCGGCGGGCTACTTCCATCTTCATCTGATCTCGGATGCGACCGGAGAAACCTTGATTACAGTGGCGCGAGCCGCCGCGGCGCAATACGCCAAGGTCATGCCGGTCGAGCACGTCCACCCGCTGGTGCGTACGCAGAAGCAGCTCGATCGGGTTCTCGTAGAAATCGAAGAGTCGCCGGGGATCGTCTTGTACACGCTCCTGGAGGAGAACTTGGTGCAGCGGCTGGAAGAGAAATGCCGCGCGCTGGGCCTTCCCTGTCTCTCGATTTTGGGACCGGTGCTGCACCTGTTCCAATCTTATCTGGGCGCTGAATCGACGCATAAAATCGGCGCCCAGCATACGCTCAATGCCGAATATTTTCGCCGCATCGATGCGCTCAATTACACCATGTTGCATGACGACGGCCAGCATATGGACGATCTTGAGGAGGCGGACGTGGTGTTGGTCGGGGTGTCACGAACCTCGAAGACGCCGACCTCGATCTACCTCGCTAATCGCGGTGTGAAAACCGCTAACGTCCCGCTGGTGCCTGGCGTGCCCTTGCCCATGCGTCTTGAGGCGCTCAAGCGTCCTTTGGTCGTCGGGCTTTACGCCACGCCGGAACGGATCGTGCAAATTCGCCAGAATCGGCTCCTCGGACTCAAGGCACATCGCGACGACGATCAATATATCGATCGGCAAGCGGTTGCCGAGGAAATCGCCGCATCGCGGCGGCTCTGCGCCAGACACAACTGGCCGCTTATCGACGTCACCCGCCGCTCGATTGAAGAAACGGCCGCCGCGGTGCTTGCGCATCTCGGCGAGCGGCGCCGGCATCACGTGTCCTGAGGCCACCCATGGCGCTATGGCTTGCTGACGCGCCGCTCATCCTGGCATCGCAAAGCAAGACGCGGCGGATGCTTCTCGGCGCCGCCGGCGTCCCGGTCGAAGTGGATCCGGCCGATCTTGATGAGCGCGGTGTGGAAGCGGGTGCCCGATCGAAATCCGCCGGCGCCGTGGCCGCGTTTTTGGCGCGCGAAAAAGCAATTGCGGTAGCGCGCAAGCATGGCGGAGGTCTTACTCTCGGCGCCGACCAAACGCTTTCCTTCGGCGCCGAACGCTTGGCCAAGCCGCAAGATCGCGATGCGGCGCGGGCGCAGCTGCGCGCGCTTTGCAGCCGCACGCATGAACTTCACTCGGCGATCGCCTTCGTGCAGCATGGTGCGGTGCTGTTCGAACATGTCGGCGTGGCGCGGCTCACCATGCGCAATTTCTCCGAACGCTTTCTCGAGCATTATCTTGAGGCAGCCGGCGCGTCGGTAACCGCAAGCGTTGGGGCCTATCAGCTCGAAGGCCTCGGCATGCAATTATTCGAACGCGTCGACGGCGATTATTTCACGGTCTTGGGGCTGCCGCTCCTTGAAGCTCTGGAATTCCTGCGGCGCTTTGGGTGCTTGGCGCGATGAATACCGACCGGCCGTTCGTCCTCTGCCTGACCGGCTCCCTCGCCATGGGAAAATCGACCGCCGCCAAGTTTTTTGCTGAATGCGGCGTGCCCGTTCACGATTCCGACGCCGTCGTTCATGCCCTTTACGAGGGCGAAGCGGCGGCTCTGATCGAGCGGGCATTCCCGGGCTCGACATCCGGCGGCAAGGTGGATCGCAGCAAGCTTGCGGCCATCGTCGTCAACGACCGAGCTGCGCTTGCTCGCCTCGAAGCGATCATTCATCCGCCCGTTACCGCTTCGCGGGAAAAGTTCCTGGCGGAGGCGCAAGCGCAGGGCGCTGCCGTCGTAGTTGTCGATATCCCTTTGTTGTTCGAAACCGAGGCGCAATCGCAATGCGATGCCGTGGTGGTGGTTTCGGCGCCGGCCGCGGATCAGCGCCGCCGCGCTTTGGACCGCCCCGGAATGACTGAGGAGAAATTTGCAGCGCTGCTTGCCAAGCAACTACCGGACGCCGAAAAGCGCCGCCGCGCCGATTTCGTCGTGGACAGCTCGCAGGGATTCGATCACACCCGAGCGCAGATTCGAGACATTTTACGCAACGTCGCTACAATGCGACGCCGGTGATTCGCAGCGGCCAACGAATTCTCGATGCGTGAAATTGTCTTCGATACCGAAACGACCGGGCTCGACCCGCTTGCCGGCGATCGTCTCGTCGAGATCGGCTGCATCGAGCTTTTCAATCGATTCCCGACCGGCAAAACGTTCCATGGTTATTTCAACCCAGAACGTGACATGCCGGAATCGGCCCTGAAAATTCACGGACTGACGGTCGATTTTCTAAAGAATCAGCCGTTATTCGCGCACCGGGCGGGGGAACTCATAGATTTCCTCGGAGACGCTCAGCTCGTTGCGCACAACGCAATGTTCGATCTGGCCTTCCTCAATGCCGAACTGGAGCGCGCCGGACGCCCGGCGGTGAGCCGCGACCGCACGGTCGACACGCTGTTGATTGCGCGGCGCAAACATCCCGGAGCGGCGAACAGGCTCGACGATTTGTGCGCTCGCTATGCCGTCGATAATTCGCGACGCACCAAGCATGGCGCGCTGCTCGATGCCGAACTCCTGGCCGAGGTCTATGTCGAACTGATCGGCGCGCGTCAGGCTCAGCTTATCCTTTCGCAAGCGCCGGCCATCGTGGCGCCCGGCGAGATCATCGCGGTGCGGGAACGCCCCATGCCGTTGCCGTCGCGGCTAACGGCGGATGCGCAGGCCGCCCATCGCCGTTTCATCGCGAGCCTCGGCGAAAAGGCGGTTTGGCGCGATTACGTCAGCTTGGATTAGCAGGCGCTTGCTGCGCGGTAGCCATGCGATCCCGATAAAGCGAAGCGAAATCGACCGGCTCAAGCATCAGAGGGGGAAAGCCGCCATTGCGGGTCGCCGTGGCGACGATTTCTCGTGCGAAGGGAAACAACAGGCGGGGACACTCGATCATGACCATCGGCTGGATGCTCTCGGGCGGCACATTGAGGATCCGAAACACCCCGGCATAGAGCAGCTCGAAGCCGAACAGTACGAAGCCCTGAACTTCCGCCTTGCCGTCCAGCCTCAGCGTCACCTCGATGTCGTTTTCGGCGAGAGGGGCTGCCTCGACGCCGATATTGATCTTGATCGAAGGTTGCTGTGGGCTCGGTGTCAGAGCGCGCGGCGCGTTCGGGTTCTCGAACGAGAAATCCTTTACATATTGCATGAGTACGCCGATCTGCGGAACCGGCGTCTGCGGGGCACCCGGTTGTGGCGCGGGGCCACCATTCGTCGTCGACATTGTTATCTCCGCTTGGCCGGCTTGGCTAACATGCGGCGGAGCCGCGAACAATGCCGGGGGAACGGCGGTGGCTTGAGGTCCAAAGCCGAAGAAAGCACGTCAATTTAGCCTTTAGAGATAGGGGGCGACCGCCGGGCTGCATTATTGGCGCCGCCGCGCCGATCGTCTAATGTTTGCGCGTCGCCGCGTTAAAATGACGGCGAGCCGCCACTGGATGGCCTTACCTGCGTGCCTACATAGAGCGGGGACCGGTGTCCTGCCGCGGTTTGGTCATTCGAACCGATCCTCGGAACGCACTGGCCCGCTTGCTGCGATGGCGAAAGAATGGCCGACGTGTTCGATATCTACACCATCATTTTCCTAGCCCTCGCAGTGTTTATTTTCCTGCGGTTACGCAGCGTTTTGGGCCAGCGGACCGGCCGCGAGCGGCCACCCTATGATCCATATTCGGCCCGCGATGCCGTGCGCAGCCCGGCCGCCGAGAAGAAGGTGGTGGCGCTGCCGCAGCGCGGTTCGGACGCCTCGTCGCGCCCCGCTGAAGCCGCGGCGCCTGCGGCCGAGCGTTGGAAGGATGTCGCCGAGAGCGGATCGACGGTGGCGGCCGGGCTTGATGCGATCGCCGCCACGGATTCGAGCTTTGACGCCAAGCATTTCATTACTGGTGCACGCACCGCCTACGAGATGGTTGTGACTGCTTTCGCCGGCGGTGACCGCCGGCAGCTGCGCAATTTGTTGTCGCGCGAAGTCTATGACGGCTTCGATGCGGCGATTACCGAGCGCGAGCGCCGCAGTGAAACGGCCGAGACTCGTTTCGTTTCGATCGATGGTTCGACCATCACGGCGGCCGAGCTCCGCAATCGGACGACTGCGCAAATCACGTTGCGCTTCGTCTCCAAACTGATTTCCGCCACACGCGATCGCAGTGGCACCGTCATCGACGGCAATGCCGAAAAAGTCACCGACGTAACGGATGTCTGGACCTTCGCCCGCGACGTGTCCTCGCGCGACCCCAACTGGAAAGTCATCGCGACCGAAACCGGGCAATGATGTTCGCAATGAGTGGGGGTGCGGCGCCGCGTCTGGCCCCTAGCCTTCTGGTCCTTCGCCTTGCGCTTCTTCGCGTTGTCGCGGCATTGGTCGTCCTCATTGCGCTGCGAACCGCGGCATTCGCACAAGGCGTCGGTCCGCTGGTATTCCCCGACACGCAATATGAGCCGGTCGAGTGGAGCGAGCTCGAGGGCTGGACCAGCGACGATCATGCCGCCGCCTTTGCTGCTTTTCTTGGCAGCTGCCGGACGCTGCAGAACCGGCGTCGCCAGTCGGCTCGGGATTTGACCCCGATCCCGGCTGCGCTGAAAGACATTTGCGAAGACGCGCGTCAAGCCATTCCGCTGGACGAAGACGGCGCCCGGAAATTTTTTGAAGACCATTTCCGGCCGATCCGAATCAACAGACTCGGCGATAGCGACGGGTTCCTCACCGGATATTACGAACCGATCATTGCCGGCTCACGCGTACCCACCGGCGAATTCACGGCGCCGCTTTACCGTCGGCCGCCGAATCTCGTACCCGCCGGCCGGCGCAAGCTCGGCGATGCGTTTCCATCGAAGGGCGTGTTCGTCGGTCGGCGCGTCGGCCGCCGCAAGATTGTGCCCTACTACGATCGCGGCCAGATCGAGGACGGCGCGCTCGATGGCTGGCATCTTGAAATCTGCTACCTGCACGACCAGGTCGACGTTCTGTTCGCGCAGATCCAAGGCTCTGCCCGAATCCGGCTCGAAGATGGAGCCATTCTTCGCGTCAATTACGATTCACACAATGGCTGGCCCTATACGCCAGTCGGCCGCGTTCTCGTCGACCAGAAAATATTGAGCAGAGACCAGGTGTCGATGCAGAGCATTCGCGATTGGATGGAAGCTAATCCGGATCAGGCGAAAGGAGTGCGCCGGCAAAACAAATCCTATGTGTTTTTCCGGATCACCGATCTTGCCACCGAGGATGAAGCGGTCGGCGGCCAGGGCGTGCCGCTCATGCCGGGTCGCTCGATTGCGATCGACCGCGCGCTCCACGCCTACGGCACGCCCTTTTTCATCCAGGCCGAGCTGCCGATCGCCAACCAGAAAACCGGCACGAAATTCGACCGTCTCATGATCGCGCAGGATACCGGTTCGGCGATCGTCGGTCCGGCGCGCGCGGATATTTATTTCGGCGCCGGCGACGAGGCAGCGCGCATCGCCGGGCGCATCAAAAATCCGGGCACATTCGTCATGCTGGTGCCGCGCGAGCTCGATCCGGTGGCTGCCGGGAGCGACGTGCCGCTGCCGCCGCCGCGGCCCGGCCTGTTCAGTTTCAATTTTGACAATATGCCCGACCCAACCGCGCCCGACGGGGATGAGGTGCCGCTGCCTGAGACCAAGCCGGCGCTGGCGGCCGGTGCGAACGCGGTGCCGTCCACGAACAGCAAGTCCAACGTGCGGCGCCGCCGATGAGCCGGCGCCGCTTGAGTGACGACGAGCGGGCGCTGTGGAGAGGATTTGCGCGCGGTGTGACGCCGCTGCGCCACAGCGCCGGTGCTCCGCTTGACGTTGCACCCGATCAGGCCGTGCGGGAAATGCCGCCGCCGGCTCAAAGCGTCCCGAAAGAACGCGCACATGCGAAACAGCCGCCGGCGCTGGCGCAGTTCGATCGCCGCTTGCGGCAGCGCGTCGCGCGGGGTCGCGCGGCGATTGACGCCCGGCTCGATCTTCACGGCATGACGCAGAAACAGGCGCACGGGGCGCTTTTGCGTTTTCTCGCGCAGGCGCAAGCGCAGGATGCGAAACTCGCGCTGGTGGTGACCGGCAAGGGTATCGGCGGCGCCGCGGATTCGGCGTCCGAACGCGGCGTGCTGCGGCGGCAAGTGCCATTATGGCTGCCATTGCCGGAGTTCCGCCGCTTTATCGTCAGCTTCCAACAAGCGCACGCCAGCCACGGCGGCGAAGGCGCGCTTTACCTGCGCTTGCGGCGCCGCCCGCGTTAGCGACGGTCGGCACCCAATACATACGCACCGTTAAGGTTAATATCGAGAAAGCCCGAAAAAACGCACGAATCCGTCAAACTCCTCGGCGAAACTCTACGCCGCAAGTCAAACGCGATTCGGAACCAACTACCCCATGTCCCAGCGTATCGTCACCGAGAGTATCGTTACCACGGCCAAGCCTGCGCCGGTTTCGGCGCACAATTCAACGCACGCGGGCGCCTCCGATCTGCGCATGCTGGCTCAGGTCGAAAAATGGATGGCGATGATCCGCGAAATCAACCGCGAGCAGCGGAGCCAACCGGCCTTCCAGCGGTGAACGCGATAGCTGCCGGCGCCACGGCCGTGCGGCCGCTCACAAGATAAATCGGCTGAGATCGGCGTTCTTGGCGAGATCGCCCACGTGCTTATGCACGTAGGCTGCGTCGATTTTCACTGTTTCCCCGGCGCGGTCGGGCGCGCCGAACGAAACATCATCAAGCACGCGCTCCATCACCGTCTGCAAGCGCCGGGCGCCGATATTCTCAACGCTTGAATTGACCGCCACCGCAACGTCGGCGACGGCGTCAATCGCATCCTCGGAAAATTCTAGATTGACGCCTTCGGTCGCCATCAGCGCCACATATTGTTTGATCAGCGAGGCTTCCGGTTCGGTCAGAATGCGGCGGAAGTCGTCGCGCGTCAGCGGCTTGAGCTCGACCCGGATCGGCAATCGCCCCTGCAATTCCGGCAGCAGATCGGACGGCTTGGAAATGTGGAAGGCGCCCGAGGCGATAAACAGAATATGATCGGTCTTCACCGAGCCATGTTTGGTGGCAACGGTGGTGCCCTCGATCAAGGGTAAAAGATCGCGTTGCACGCCCTCACGTGACACGTCGGCGCCGATACGGCCGTCGCGGGCGCAAATTTTGTCGATCTCGTCGAGGAAGACGATGCCGTTGTTTTCAACGGTCTTGATCGCCTCCTGAGTCAATTGCTCGGTATCAAGTAATTTATCGGATTCCTCGTTGACCAGAATGTCGCATGAATCCGCCACCGTGACGCGGCGGGTCTTGGTTCGGCCGCCGCCGAGTTTGCCGAAAATATCGCCGATCGAGATCGCGCCCATCTGCGCGCCCGGCATGCCGGGAATATCGAACAGCGGCAAACCGCCGCCGCCGGTCTGCACCTCGATCTCGATTTCTTTGTCATTGAGCTCGCCTGCGCGCAGCTTCTTGCGAAACGCTTCTTTGGTCGAAGCGCTGGCATTCGCCCCGACCAATGCGTCGAGCACGCGATTTTCGGCGGCTTGCTGCGCGCGGGCTTGCACGTCTTTGCGCCGTTTTTCGCGCGTCAGGGTGATAGCGATCTCGACCAGGTCGCGCACGATCTGCTCGACGTCGCGGCCGACATAGCCGACCTCGGTGAACTTTGTGGCCTCGACTTTGAGGAACGGTGCGGCGGCGAGCTTGGCGAGCCGGCGGGAGATTTCGGTCTTGCCGACGCCGGTCGGGCCGATCATCAAGATATTTTTCGGCAACACTTCTTCGCGCAGCCGTTCGTCGAGCTGCAGGCGGCGCCAGCGATTACGTAGCGCGATCGCGACGGCGCGCTTGGCGTCGCCCTGCCCGACGATGAAACGGTCGAGCTCGGAGACGATTTCGCGGGGAGAAAAGTCGGTCACGCCTTCAACGTCTCTACGGTCACATTGCGATTGGTGTAAACGCAAATCTCCGCGGCAATGTCGAGCGAGCGGCGCACGATCGCTTCCGCATCAAGCGGTCCATCGAGCAGGGCCCGCGCCGCCGCGAGCGCGTAATTGCCGCCAGAGCCGATGCCGACAACGCCGGCCTCGGGCTCGAGCACGTCGCCGGTGCCGGTCAATACCAGCGATACATCCTTGTCGGCGACGATCATCATGGCTTCGAGCCGCCGAAGATACCGGTCCGTGCGCCAATCCTTGGCGAGCTCGACAGCGGCACGCGTCAATTGGCCGGGGTACTGTTCGAGCTTGGATTCGAGCCGCTCGAACAGCGTGAACGCGTCGGCGGTGGCGCCGGCAAAGCCGCCGATGACCGCGCCGCCGCCGAGACGGCGCACTTTCTTGGCGTTCGCCTTAATGATGGTCTGGCCGATCGAGACCTGCCCGTCGCCGCCGATCGCGACCAGTCCGCCCTTGCGGACCGTCAGAATGGTCGTGCCGTGCCAGGGGCCAGAATGGCCCGCTTCTACCGATGACATGCGCTGGATGAACGATAAACCCGGTTCGACGGCCAACATTCAACCGACCGTGCTGGAAAACGTTTACTCAAACCATGATTTAAGAGTTGGCCGCCGGCAATGCAAATGCGCGATGGCGCCAGTGGCGAGTTTGGATCGGCCCTGATAAAAGGCCCGCGCAAAGGCACGATTGAGCCCGAGACAGCGATCGGGAGAGTGAAATGCGCAAAGGCGCGGTGGCGCGCAAGACCAAGGAAACCGATGTCGAGGTCGCCGTCGATCTCGACGGGACCGGCGCGTCTTCGATCGAAACTGGCATCGGCTTTCTCGACCACATGCTCGATCTATTGGCCCGGCATTCGCGGATCGACCTCCGCGTTAAAGCCAAGGGGGATCTGCACATCGATCACCACCACACGACCGAGGATGTCGGCATCGCGCTCGGTCAGGCGTTGAAACAGGCGCTCGGCGAGATGAAGGGCATCACGCGCTACGCCGACGTGCACGTGCCGATGGACGAAGCGCTCACGCGCGTCGCGCTCGATATTTCCGGCCGGCCGTTTCTGGTGTTCGACGTTGAATTCGTCCGGGCCAAAGTGGGCCCGTTCGATACCGAATTGGTCGAAGAATGGTTTCGCGCTTTCGCCATGAATGCGGGTGTGACGTTGCATGTCGCCACGCTGTACGGCACCAACGATCATCATATCGCCGAGTCCTGTTTTAAGGGTCTGGCCCGCGCGTTGCGCGCCGCCGTTGCCGTCGATCCACGCGCGGCGGGCGAGGTGCCTTCAACCAAGGGCAGGCTCGGCAATTAAACTTTCGGTCCGTGAAACGAGAGTTTCAAAGGATCGTGCAGCAGGCTAACGCTGAAAGATCGATCAATGTCCGTCTACACTGTCCATCAACCGCCGCTCAATACCGGCGCGGCCGCGGCCGAACCCTATCGCTTTGTCTTTGTCCGTGACGGCTTCTCGTGGTGGGCTTTCCTGCTCACGCCGTTGTGGATGCTGCGGCACCGCTTATGGCTGGTGCTGGCGGTTTATCTTCTGGTGTCGGCAGCGCTCAACGCCGGTTTGCGCGCGCTCGGCGCTTCGGTGTTTACGCTGGTTTTGACCGGGCTGTTGATCTCGCTCCTTGCCGGGCTTGAGGCCGGTACGCTGCGGCGCTTCAAGCTGACGCGCCGCCATTGGCGCAATATCGGCGTGGTCACCGGCGATGATGCCGAAGACGCAGAACGGCGCTTTTTCGATGCCTGGGTCCGTCAGGCGCCGGCGCGTCGCCCCGCATCGCCGCCCAGCGCTCCCACATCGGGCTCAGCCGCGCCGGCGCCGCCCCCCGCGCCATCCGGCGTGATCGGATTATTTCCCGAACCCGGAGCGCACCGGTGAGCGTCGCCATCGTCGATTATGGCTCGGGCAATCTGCATTCCGCGGCCAAGGCCTTTGAACGGGCAGCCCATGAGGCTGGATTGGATCAGCCGATCGCGGTGACGCGCGATCCGGAGATCGTGGCGCGCGCCGATCGCGTTGTTTTGCCCGGAGTAGGAGCTTTCGCCGACTGCCGCCGCGGACTCGATGCCGTGTCCGGCATGGTGGACGCGCTCGAGCAAGCGGTACGCGGCAAGGGCCGGCCGTTTTTCGGTATTTGCGTCGGCATGCAGCTCTTGGCCGAGCGCGGGCGCGAATATGAAGTGGTCGAGGGGCTGGGCTGGATCGGCGGCGAAGTCGATCGCATCACCCCGCGCGACGCTACGTTGAAGATCCCGCATATGGGCTGGAACACGCTCAATGTGGTGCGCCCGCATCCGCTGATCGACGGCCTGACGCTCGGGCCGCAAGGCCGGCACGCCTATTTCGTGCACTCATTCGCGTTCAATCCATCGCAGCGCCAGGATCTGGTGGCCAACGCCGATTACGGCGGACCGGTCACGGCGATCGTTGGGCGGGACAACATCGTCGGCACGCAATTTCACCCCGAGAAGAGCCAAAAGCTCGGCCTGGCGCTGATTGCGAATTTCTTGAAGTGGAAACCGTGATCTTATTTCCGGCGATCGATCTGAAGAATGGCGAGGCCGTGCGTCTGCAGCAAGGCGACATGGCGCGCGCGACGGTGTTCAGCCGCGATCCGGCGGCGCAGGCGCGCGCCTTTGCGGAGCAGGGCTTCACCTATCTGCACCTGGTCGATCTCGACGGCGCGTTCGCCGGTAAGCCGGTCAACGCCGCGGCGGTGGAACGAATCATTGCGGCGGTGAAAATCCCGGTGCAGCTCGGCGGCGGCATCCGCGATCGCGCCACCATCGACGCCTGGCTGGATAAGGGCATCGCGCGTGTGATCGTCGGCACCGCGGCCGTGCGCGATCCGGCGCTCGTCAAAGCTGCCGCCCGCGCCTATCCCGGCCGGGTCGCGGTGGGGCTGGACGCACGCGACGGCAAGATCGCGGTCGAAGGCTGGTCGAAAACATCGACGCTGTCCGCGCTCGACGTCGCCCGCCGCTTCGAAGACGTCGGCGTTGCGGCCATCGTCTATACCGATGTGAATCGCGACGGCATGCTGGAAGGACTCAATCTCGATGCCACGATCGCGCTCGCCGAGCAGATTTCGCTGCCGGTGATCGCCTCGGGGGGGCTTGCTTCGCTCGCCGATGTGCGGGCGCTGCTCGAGCCGCGCGCACAAAAGCTCGAAGGCGCAATTGCCGGCCGCGCGCTTTACGACGGCCGGCTCGATCCGGCGGCGGCGCTCTCCCTCCTGCGCCAGGCGCGAGCGACGGCCTAGATGTTCAAGGTCCGCGTGATTCCCTGCCTCGATGTCAAAGACGGCCGCGTCGTCAAAGGCGTCAACTTTGTCAATCTGCGCGATGCCGGCGATCCGGTCGCGGCGGCGATCGCCTATGACGAAGCGGGCGCCGATGAGCTCACTTTCCTGGACATTACTGCGAGCCATGAGAACCGCGGCATCATGCTCGATGTCGTGCGGCGTACCGCAGAAGCCTGCTTTATGCCGCTCACGGTCGGCGGCGGCGTGCGCAGCATCGAGGACATCCGCGCGCTACTCGCGTCCGGCGCCGATAAAGTCTCGATCAATACTGCCGCGGTGGTGCGCCGCGGCTTTGTCAAAGAAGCCGCCCAAAAATTCGGTGATCAGTGCATCGTGGTGGCGATTGATGCCAAGCAAGTATCAAAGCCCGGCGAACCGGCGCGCTGGGAGATCTTTACCCATGGCGGGCGCCATCCAACCGGGATCGACGCGCTCGCCTATGCGCGCGAGGTAGTGGCGCTCGGCGCCGGCGAGATCTTGCTGACCTCCATGGACCGCGACGGCACGCGAAAGGGATTCGACATTGCGTTGACCCGCGCAGTGGCGGACGCGGTTTCGGTCCCGGTGGTCGCCTCCGGCGGGGTCGGTAACCTTGACCATCTGGTGGAGGGCATCCGCGATGGTCACGCCGCCGCGGTGCTAGCGGCGTCGATCTTTCACTTTGGCGAGTATTCCGTACGGCAGGCCAAGGATTATATGGCCCAAGCGGGTCTTCCGGTGCGGCTCGATCCGTAATCTGCCTCTCCCGGCATGGCGGGGGAGATGATAAGGAACCCGGACGGAAGGACTTGCCAAGGACTTGCCCAAGGACTTGCCGATGTCGAGTTTTACCATCCGCGATCTGGAACGGCGCGTGCAGGCGCGCGCCGGCGAAAGCGCCGAGGTTTCCTATACCCGCAAGCTGCTCGATCGCGGCGTCGATCATTGCGCAAAAAAGTTCGGCGAGGAGGCCGTCGAGGCGGCAATTGCCGCGGTGGGCGACGACCGGCAGGGTTTGATCCGCGAGGCCGCCGACGTGCTTTATCATCTGCTCGTGGTGCTCCATGCCCGCGGCATTTCGCTCGACGAGGTCGAGGCCGAACTCGGCGCCCGCAGCCATCAATCGGGGCTTGAAGAAAAGGCAGCGCGCAAGAGCGGCTAAGGGCGTCCGATGGAGCAGCGCACCGCACAAGACGTCTCGCCTTTCCGCGTGTTCTCGCGCGCGGAATGGGCGATCCGCCGCGAAGACGCGCCGATGACGCTCACCTCGGGCGAAGTGGCGCGGCTGCGTTCAATGCACGACCGGCTCGATATGTCGGAAGTGGAGGAGATTTATCTACCGCTCTCCCGGCTGCTCTCGTTCTATGTCGCGGCGATGCAAAGGCTGTTTGGGGCCCAGCAGGCGTTTCTCGGCACCGCGGACGCGAAGATGCCGTATATCATCGGCGTCGGCGGTTCGGTCGCGGTCGGCAAGTCGACCACCGCGCGCGTTTTGCAAGCCTTGCTGGCGCGCTGGCCCAACGTGCCCAAGGTCGATCTTCTTACCACCGACGGGTTTCTTTTCCCGAACGCGGTGCTCGACCGCGAAGGGTTGATGGACAAAAAGGGATTCCCGGAAAGTTACGATCTACCCGCACTTCTGCGTTTTCTTACCGATATCAAAGCCGGGCGGCGGCCGGTGCGCGCGCCGGTCTATTCGCATCTCATCTATGACGTCATCCCCGGTCACTGGATCGAGATCGATCGGCCGGACATCCTGATCGTCGAAGGACTGAATGTCTTGCAAGCCGGGCGTTTGCCCAAGGACGGCAAAGCCGTTCCGTTCGTGTCGGACTTCTTCGATTTCTCGGTCTATCTCGATGCCGACGAGGAGGTGCTGCTGTCCTGGTACGTCGCCCGTTTTCTCACCCTCCGCGGCACCGCGTTCGCCGATCCGAAATCTTACTTCCACCGTTACGCGCGACTATCCGACAGCGAGGCGGTCGAAACCGCGACCGACATCTGGAATCGGATCAATCTTGTTAACTTGCACGAAAATATCGTGCCGACCCGGCCGCGCGCCGATCTGATCTTGAAAAAGAGCGAAAGTCACCGGGTTGAGGAAGTGGCGCTGCGCAGGTTGTAGCGCGATGGCGAGATGATGATTCACGCATAAGTTAAACGAATGCCGGGCCGGAGAAAGATTCATGGACAAGCCTGTCGCCAACAAAACTGAACGCCGCAAAGCACCGGCTGCGAGCCGCGTCGCGCGGCCGTCGCGCGCGGAAGCCGAAGCCGCCGTGCGCACGCTGATCCGCTGGGCCGGCGACGACCCGGAGCGCGAGGGGCTTCTCGCCACCCCGGCGCGCGTCGTGCGCGCTTACGAGGAATGGTTCGCCGGCTATAACGATAATCCGCGCGATTATCTCAAACGCACTTTCGAGGAGACCGGCGGCTACGACGAGGTCGTGGTGCTGCGCGACATCCGCTTCGAGTCGCATTGCGAGCATCACCTGGCACCGATCATCGGCCGTGTTCACATCGGTTATTTGCCGCGCAACCGCGTGGTCGGCATTTCCAAGCTGGCGCGGCTGGTCGAAGTCTATGCCCGCCGCTTGCAGATCCAGGAGAAAATGACCGCCGAGATCGCCTCTTGTCTCGATGCCGTGCTCAAGCCGCACGGCGTGGCCGTCGTCACCGAAGCGACGCATCAATGCATGACCACGCGCGGCATACACAAACCCGGCGTCACCATGGTGACAAGCCGCATGCTTGGCGTGTTTCGCGATCACGCCGAGACGCGGCAGGAATTTTTGTCCGCGATCGGCATGCGCGGCTCGGTCCACGGCAACGGGTCGGGGTGACCGGCGGAGCGGCGAAAAGCGGACATAATTGCGATCGAGAACGCCAGGTCGGCTACAGCGCCTTTACGCCGCGCGCCTGATCTCGTCGGCGAGCGCGCGATAGGACAAAGCCTCCGCCAGATGGACGCGTCCGACTTTATCGGCGCCGTCGAGGTCGGCGAGCGTGCGGGCAACGCGCAGCACGCGGTGGTAACCGCGCGCCGAGGGCCGCATCGCATCGGCGGCTTCGCGCAACAGCGTAAGCCCGCTGCCGTCCGGCCGCGCCACGTCTTCCAATATCGCGCCCGCCACGGCGGCGTTGGTCCGAATATGCGGCAGCCCGATCGCGGCATAGCGGGCGGCTTGGCGTTCGCGCGCGAGCGCGACGCGTTCGGCGACTTCGCGACTGCCTTCGGCCGGCGGCGGCAGAATGAGATCGGCGGCGGTCACCGCCGGCACCTCGATATGCAGGTCGATGCGATCGAGCAGCGGTCCGGAAAGGCGCTTCTGGTACTCCGCGGCGCAGCGTGTGTTGGGGCCGCGCCGGCAGGAGAAGCCCGGCTCATTGGCTTTGCCGCAGCGGCACGGATTCATCGCCGCGACCAGCATGAAGCGGGCCGGATAGGTGACGCGGTGATTGGCGCGGGCGATCGAGACCTCGCCGCTTTCAAGCGGCTGACGCAGCGCGTCGAGCGCCTGCGGCTGGAATTCCGGCATTTCATCAAGAAATAGCACGCCGTGATGCGCGAGCGAGATTTCGCCCGGGCGCGCATGCAACCCGCCGCCGACGAGCGCCGGCATGCTGGCGGAATGATGCGGCGCCCGGAACGGCCGCCGGTTGGTCAGCGCGCCGCCTTTGATCTCGCCGGCGACCGAGGCGACCATCGACACTTCCAGGAGTTCGGCCGGCGCCAGCGGCGGCAGGATCGATGGCAGCCGCGCCGCCAGCATGGATTTGCCGGCGCCACGCGGCCCGACCATCAAAAGGTTATGACCGCCGGCGGCGGCGACTTCGAGCGCGCGCTTGGCGCTTTCCTGGCCTTTGATGTCGGCGAGATCGAGGACCGGTCCGCTCGTTTCCAGAATTTTCGGCTGCGGCCGCGACAAGACCTGCGTGCCTTTGAAATGATTGGCGAGCTGGATCAGCGAGCCTGCGGCGATGATCTCGATTTCCGGGCTGGCCCAGGCCGCTTCTGGTCCGCAAGTTGCGGGACAGATCAGGCCCTCGCCGCGGGCATTCGCTCCGATGGCGGCCGGCAACACGCCGGCGACCGGCGCGATCGAACAGTCAAGGCCGAGTTCGCCCAGCACGGTGAAGCCGGACAGCGCATCATGCGGGATGGCGCCGATCGCCGCCATCAGCCCGAGCGCGATCGGCAGATCGTAATGGCTGCCCTCCTTGGGCAGGTCGGCGGGCGCGAGATTGATGGTGATGCGGCGGGCCGGCAAAGCGAGCCCCGAGGCGATCAGCGCCGAGCGCACCCGCTCGCGCGCTTCCGAAACCGCCTTATCCGGCAGGCCGACGATGGCGAAGGCGGGCATGCCCGGCGCAACCTGCACCTGCACGTCGACCGGGCGCACCTCGATGCCCTCGAACGCAACGGTGGCGACCGCGCTGGACCATCTCGGCCTAATCCCCGCCTAATCCCCGCCCTTGGCGCAAGCTCCCAGGCGCCGATCGCGCGTATGGCGCGATTTGCATCAGTCCAACGCAACCATAACGGGTAGCTCAGCGGCGTCAAGAACAATTCGGGAACATAGTTCCCACGCCGGGGATGTCAGGTGCGGGGTCTTTGCGCTTCGATCTTGTCCCAGATCAGTGCGGCGATGTCGGCGCCGCCGAAGTTTTTCACCGCGCGGATGCCGGTCGGCGAGGTGACGTTGATTTCGGTGAGGAAGTCTCCGATCACGTCGATGCCGACGAACAGAAGGCGTCGCTCACGCAAAGCCGGTCCGAGCCGTTTACAGATTTCGCGCTCACGGGCCGAAAGATCGGTCGCTTTCGGCACGCCGCCGCGCACCATGTTGGAGCGCAGATCATCGGCGGCGGGCACGCGGTTGACCGCGCCGGCAAACTCGCCATCGACCAGGATGATGCGCTTGTCACCCTCTTTCACCGCAGGGAGAAATTTCTGCACCACCCAAGGCTCGCGAAACGTCGCCGCGAACAAATCATAGAGCGAGCCGAAATTGAGATCCTCGCGGGCGAGCCGGAACACCGCCTCGCCGCCTTTGCCGTAGAGCGGCTTCATCACGATGTCGCCGTGCTCGGCGCGAAATTTCTTGATCGCCGCCAGGTCGCGCGTCACCAGGGTCGGCGGCATCAGATCGGGAAATTCGGTGACAAAGACCTTTTCCGGTGCGTTGCGCACATGCGCCGGATCGTTGACGACCAGCGTCTTCGGCTGGATCCGCTCGAGCATATGCGTCGAGGTGATGTAAGCGAGGTCAAACGGCGGGTCTTGCCGCAGCAGCACGACGTCGAGCGAGGACAACTCGACCGCACGCGCCTCTCCGAGCGTGTAATGGTCGCTGGCTTTGTCCCGCACAGAGAGCGGCTGGACGCTCGCCGAAACATTGCCGTCACGCATGACCAGCTGATCGGGCGTGTAATAAAACAGCGAATGGCCGCGCGCCTGCGCTTCCAAAAGCAAGGCAAAAGTGGAATCGCCGCGAATGTTGATCCGCTCGATAGGATCCATTTGGACGGCGACGTTCAAGGGCATTTGTGCTGATCCGGTTCGCAGTTGTCAGGTCGATTCTCGACCGCAGCAGTTTATCGCGTCAAAGGCTATCCCAGGCAAAGGACAAGTTGTCTCCATGCGGAGCGCACGACGCTGATCCGCTCATGCGACCTCTGTGGTGAAAGCATTGACGATGTGATGCGGCATTTTGCCGGGCGTGACCACGATGACGTCGAAACGAATACCGCCATTGGCATATTGAGGATGGCGCGCGAGCCACAGTTCGGCCGCGCCAATCACGCGGCGCTTGGTTCGGTCGGTGACCGCTTCCACCGCCTCATCGATGCTGCCGCGGGCTTTGACCTCGACGAACACCACCACGCCACGACGCCGGGCGACGATGTCGATCTCGCCGAATGGTGTTTTCCAGCGCCGCTCCAGGATGCGGTAGGCTTTGGCGATCAAAAACAGCGCCGCGCGGCTTTCCGCCGACAAGCCGCGCTGGAACGCGGCAACCCGTTCCGGCCGCGGCGGCGGCTTCGACGGCTGGAGCGGTTCAGCGCGGCGCGCCATGTTTGGCACCCTTTTTGACGCTTTTCAGCAGCGCCAGCGCGCTCTGATAGATTTCGCGACGCCGCTTTCCTGTCAGCTGAGCGACCTCAGCGACGGCGTCCTTCAACGACAGCCGCTCCAGCGCATCGCGCAGCAAGCCCTCGCTTTCCGCTGCCCCCATTTGTGCCGGCGCTGGCGGCGGGGCGATCACGACGACAATCTCGCCGCGCAGTTCGTCGCCGGTGCACGCTTCAGCGAGACTCGCGAGTTCGCCGCGTCTGACCTCCTCATGCAGCTTGGTCAATTCGCGGCACAATGCAGCCTCGCGGTTTGCGCCGAGACCGGCGGTGAGATCGACCAAAGTCGCCGCAATGCGCGGACCGCTTTCGAACAGCACGAGCGTTGACGGAAGCGGAGCCAGTTCGGCAATGCGGGCGCGGCGAGCCGCTTGTTTGGGCGGCAGAAAGCCTGCGAAGAAAAACCGATCGGTCGGCAATCCGGCCACCGTCAGTGCGGTCAGCACCGCCGAAGGGCCGGGCAGGGCGGTGACGAGATGGCCGGCATCTTGCGCCGCACGAACCAGCTTGAAGCCCGGGTCGGAAATAAGCGGCGTGCCGGCGTCCGAAACCAGCGCGATGGCCGCGCCCTCGGCGAGGCGGCGCAGCAGTCCCGGGCGCGCCTTGGCCGCGTTGTGATCATGATAGGGCGTAAGCGGCGTTGCGATGGCGTAACGGTCGAGCAATTTGCGGGTCACGCGGGTGTCCTCGCAGGCGATCAAATCGGCGCCGGCGAGTGTCTGCAGCGCGCGCAGCGTGATGTCGCCGAGATTGCCAATCGGGGTTGCAACCAAATACAGGCCCGGCGCCAGCCGCGAACCCTGGATCGGCTGGTCGGCGATCGCGAAGGAGCGCATAACGCCTTCATCGCGGTTGGTCTGATGGCGCTCTTGGTGGCCGTCTTGGCGCGGTCCGTCTTGGCGCGATCCGTCTTGGCGCGATCGATGGCGGGCGGTCATACTCATTGCGGCCACTCTAGCCTCGGTTTCCTTACCGGTCACAGCATCGGTCGTAGGGGCGCCAAATTCCCTATTTTTCTCACTTGGTTAACCATTCGCCGCCAATATGTCGGATTGGCAGTGCCGAATGGTTAATGGGGCCGTTAACGGCGCTGGGGGCCGCCGTGGGGAGAACTGCCGTGTCCGCGCAGTTGCAGGTTCAGGGCTCGGCAGCTTGGCCAACGCGCCGCCGCGCGGTCGCCGGCCTGCTTGGCACCGCCGGCGCGTTTCTGGCCGGCTGTTCGCAAACCTCCCAGTATCTGTCCTCCACGCCGCCGCCACAGTCACCGCAGACGCCGCTAGCCGCAACGATCGGCGCCGGCCAGGTCAAAGCCGCACTCATCCTGCCGCTGTCCGCCGCCGGCAATGCCGGGGTCGCCGGTCAGGCCATGCGCAATGCCGCGGAAATCGCGATTGCCGAGTTCAACAATCCGAACATTCAGCTCCTGGTCAAAGACGACGGCGGCACCGCCGAAGCCGCTCGCGTCGGCGCGCAGCAGGCGATCGATGAAGGCGCTGAGATCATCCTCGGACCATTGTTCGCGCAGTCGGTCAGCTTCGTCGGACAAGTGGCGCGTCCGCGCAACGTCCCGGTGATCGCATTCTCGACCGACGCCAATGTCGCCGCGGGCGGCGTCTATTTGCTGAGTTTCCTCCCCGAATCCGACGTCGATCGCATCGTGCAATACGCGGCCTCGACGGGGAAGCATTCCTACGCCGCGCTCATTCCCGACAATCCCTATGGCACCGTGGTCGAGGCGGCCTTCAAGCAGGCGGTAGCGCGACGCGGCGGCGGTCAGATCGTTGCGCTCGAACGCTATCCGCACGACAAGGCGGCGATGGCGAATCCGGTTCGCAGCGTCGGCCAAGCTTCGGCGCGGGCCGACGCGCTGTTCATTCCCGATGGCGGCGATGCTGTGCCGGATGTCGTGCAGGCTCTGGTTGCGGACGGGGTCAACCTCAAACGACTGCAGTTGCTCGGTACCGGACTGTGGGACGACCCGCGCATCTATGCCGCGCCCTCGCTTGACGGCGGTTTGTATGCCGCGCCGGACGGTGTCGGCTATCGAAACTTCTCGGCGCGCTATCGCGCCCGCTACAACCAGGATCCGGTGCGCACCGCCACATTGGCCTATGACGCGGTCGCGCTGGTCGCCGCTTTGGTGAAAACGCAAGGCCCACAGCGATTTTCCCAGCAGGTCCTGACCAACCCTTCAGGCTTCACCGGAATCGACGGTCTGTTTCGCTTCCGCCCTGATGGCACCAACGAGCGCGGCTTGGCGGTGCTTCGGGTCTCCAGTGCCGGCGCTCAAATCGCGGCGCCGCCGCTGCGCAGCTTTGGCGGCGGATCAGCAACGTAACATGGCAATTACCCGTGCTAGGCCGCAGCTTTCTTCGCTGCAACGGCCAGCTTGCCGGCGATGTAGCGTTCGTTTTGGGTCACACCGCCAAAACCGTAGGCGTCGCCGCGGACCTCATTGACATGCACATAGCTCTCGCAACGGTCCGATCAGCTCGTTCATTTTCGCGAAAGCTGCGGCGATGAAAGCGGCTTTTTCCTCGCGCGTATTGGTCTCGTCGGTGATCCGGATGTCCAGCCAGAAAGCTCCAAGACGCAATTATTTGTCGATTTCCTTGCCGCGCGGTTGAAAGAGTTGGCGCTCTAGCCCATCACGCCGCGAGGTCAGCAACCACGGCATCGAGCACCGGGAACCCCGACAAGGTCACTCTGAGGCGGCCAGGTGGCGTCACTTCAATCAGGCCGTGCTGGCGCAGCATGGCGATGCGGTCCGGTTCGAGCGGGCGTCCGGCAATCTGCGTGTAGCGTGTCGCGTCGATGCCTTCGGCAAGGCGAAGCCCCATCAGCAGAAACTCATCGGCGGTTTCGGCGGATGTGAGTATCTCGTCAGCAACCAGACCGTGGCCGTCCTTCTCCACCCGTGCGAGCCAGGTTTCCGGCCGTTTTTCCGTGGCGGTAGCGTGGCGCTCGCCGGCAATATCAAGCCGACCATGGGCGCCGGGCCCGATGCCGGCATATTCATGGGCGCGCCAGTAGATCAGATTGTGCCGGCATTCGCCGCCGGGCCGGGCGTGATTTGAAATCTCGTAGGCCGGCAAGCCGTGCGCGGCGCAGATCTCCTGCGTGACGTCGTAGAGGATGCGCGCCGTGTTCTCGTCCGGCGGACGCAGCTTGCCGACGGCGTGGAGCGCCGCGAATGGCGTCTCCGGCTCGATCGTGAGCTGGTAGAGCGAAACGTGCTCGCCGGCTTCTACCAATGCGCTGCGCAGTTCGCGCGACCATTGCTCCGACGTTTGATCCGGCCGGGCATAAATGAGATCGAACGAATAGCGGTCGAAAACCGCGCGCGCGACGCCGACCGCATCCAGCGCTTCGCGCGCCGAATGGGTGCGCCCCAGCGCCGCCAGCGCGCGATCGTCAAGTGCCTGCACGCCAAGCGAAACGCGATTGACGCCGGCGGCGCGATAGCCGCGAAAGCGCTCCGCCTCGACGCTGGTCGGATTGGCCTCAAGCGTGATCTCAACGTCGGGCGCGATTGGCCAATGACTGGCGATCGCGTCGATGACGGCGGCGACGGTCTTTGGCTGCATCAGTGATGGCGTGCCGCCGCCGAAAAAAATCGTCGATACTACGCGTCCGGATAAGCGCGATGCCGTACTGGCAATCTCCGCGGTAAAGGATCGAACCCAGCGCGCCTCATCGATTTGTTCGCGGCGGACGTGACTATTGAAATCGCAATAGGGACATTTCGACAAACAAAATGGCCAATGGACATAGACCCCGAATGCCGGCCCGTCATCATGACTGTCGGTCCGCGCAGCGGAAGCGGAATAATCAGCGGCGCTCAAGGCAAGCCTCGGCAAGTTTTAGGAACGCGCGGGCGCGATGCGATAGGCCTTTGCCGCGCGGCGGCAGGCCGTGTTTCTCCTCGCTCGACATTTCGCCAAAGGTTCTCTGCTGGCCGTCGGGCAAAAACATCGGATCATAACCAAAGCCGCGATCGCCGCGCGGCGGCCATACCAGCGTGCCGGCAACGCGCGCTTCGAATTCTTCGGTGTGGCCGTCGGGCCAGGCCAGGCACAGCGCGGAGACAAAATGCGCCCGGCGGCGTTCCGGCGTGGTCGCGTCGCGCGCGTGCAATTCTTGCTCGATCGTTTCCATGGCGCGGTGAAAGTTGCGATCCACGCCGGCCCAGCGCGCCGAGTGAATGCCGGGAGCGCCATCGAGCGCCTCGACAACAAGCCCTGAATCATCGGCGAGCGCCGGCAACTTCACAGCCTTGGCAGCCGCAAGCGCCTTGATGCGCGCATTTTCAACAAACGTCATTCCATTTTCGTCCGGCTCGGCCAAAGTAAGCTCACCGGCCGATATGGCGGCTATCCCATAAGACGCAAGCAGTTCGCGCATTTCGGCGAGTTTGCCTCGATTGTGGGTGGCGATCACCAGACGATCAGAGGTCAGATGACGGATGTCAGATGTCAGATGCCGGATCTCAGCGGACGGCGAGGATGCGCGCGAACTGGTCTTTCCGTCCTCCGACATCTGATCTTTAACCTTCGGCCTCACATCACCGCCATCTTTTGTAAATCGACGAGCTTAGCCACGCCTTTGCGCGCCAGCGCCAGCAAAGCCGAGAACTGTGTTTCGGTAAACGGTATCTTCTCCGCGGTTGCTTGGACCTCGACGATATTGCCCGAGCCAGTGAGCACGAAATTGGCGTCGGTATCGGCCTGTGAATCCTCTGCATAATCGAGATCGAGCACCGCCACGCCGGAGCACACACCGCAGGAGATCGCGGCAACATGATCGCGTAAGACATCCATCTCAACCATCTGGCGCGCCTTCATCCAGACGAGGCAATCATAAAGCGCGATCCATGCGCCGGTGATGGAAGCCGTGCGCGTTCCGCCATCAGCCTGGATGACGTCGCAATCGATCGTAATCTGGCGTTCGCCGAGCGCCTTGAGATCGACCACGGAACGCAGACTGCGCCCGATCAAGCGTTGGATTTCCACCGTGCGGCCGTTCTGCTTGCCGGCCGAGGCCTCGCGGCGTGTGCGTTCAAGCGTCGCTCGCGGCAGCATGCCGTATTCGGCAGTGATCCAGCCGCGCGCCTGGCCCTTGAGCCACGGCGGCAACCGATCTTCGAGGGTTGCAGTTACGAGCACATGCGTGTCGCCGAATTTCACGAAGCATGAACCTTCCGCATATTTCACAACTCCGCGTTCGAGCGACACGGGGCGTAATTCATCGGGCTGTCGGCGGCTCGGCCGCATGCATTTCTCCGAAAGTTTGCCGGCGCCGCTGCGCCGGGGCCTCACGCTTGTAAACCGTCAACGATCACTGAGTGTGACGTTGTAGTGGGTGCGGGATGGCCCGCCAAGAGAGCAGTCAGACAGGATGGACAGGGGCTAGCGCGCCGAGACGCGATCAATAATTGCCCAATTGCCAGCTTTGCCGGCTTACCGCTACGCTCCGGCGGCTACAGCGCGAGGACGAGGATGACGAGCAGGGAACGCGAGAGCCGACGCGCATATGTGCGCGAGCTGATGGTGCGGTTGCGCGCAGCACCCCAGACACGTGCGATGGCGGCGGCGGAGTGATACATATCTCGAGCAACGTTGCGGAGTGAGATTTTGACCAGCCACGAACTGCCGCTTGGCGCGAACCAGCTGGGTCTCGCACAGCTCAACGAACGTTCGCGCGAGATCTTTCGGCTGATTGTCGAGAGCTACCTTGCGACCGGCGAGCCGGTCGGCTCGCGCAATCTGTCGCGCATCCTGCCAATGACCTTGTCGCCGGCTTCGGTGCGCAATGTCATGTCCGATCTCGAACAGCTCGGCTTGGTTTATGCTCCTCACACGTCGGCGGGACGTTTGCCGACCGAGATCGGACTGCGTTTCTTCGTCGACGCGTTGATGCAGATTGGCGACCTCAATGAAGCCGATCGCAGGGCGATCGAAGCCCAAGTCGCGGCCTCCGGTCAGGCCAAATCGGTCGAAGGGGTTTTGACCGAAGCTTCGGGGTTGCTGTCAGGGCTCAGCCGCGCCGCCGGCGTGGTGCTCACCGCCAAGTCGAATCCGCGGCTCAAGCATATCGAATTCGTACGGCTCGAGCCCGAGCGCGCCATGGTGATCCTGGTCGGGGAGGATGGGCAGGTCGAGAACCGGGTTCTCAATGTTCCAATCGGCTTGCCGACATCGGCGCTCACGGAAGCCACTAATTTCATCAATACGCGGGTGCGCGGTCACACATTGCCTGAGGTCAAGGTCGAGATCGAGCGCACGCTCAAGGAGAGCGAGGCGCAGCTCGATCAGCTTACGCAAAAGATTGTCGCCGAGGGTCTGGCGAGCTGGTCGGGAGGCGAGAACGAGGAGCGCAAGCTGATTGTGCGGGGGCAAGCGCATCTGCTTGAGGATCTCAAGGCGCTCGCCGATCTCGAACGCGTGCGGCTGTTGTTCGATGATCTCGAAACCCGGCGCGAGGTGATTGATCTGCTTGGCCGCGCCGAGCAGGCCGAGGGCGTGCGCGTCTTTATCGGCTCGGAAAACAAGCTGTTTTCGTTGTCCGGCTCCTCGACCATCGTCGCCCCCTATCACAACGCGTCCGGACAAATCGTCGGCGTTCTCGGCGTGATCGGTCCGACCCGGCTCAACTACGCCCGCATCGTGCCGATGGTCGACTATACGGCGAGAATCGTGAGTAAGCTGCTCGGCGGTTGAACCCCTTACATTCGGCTTGATTTTTACGGTTTGCGCCCTGATATGCGGGGCACTGGTTGCGGGTAAACCCGAAGCAAAGGGCAACAAACGGCGCGCGCCCGGTGCCGCCCGATCGCGGGTCGCAACTTTTGAACGGTAGGAAATAATGACGGACCAAACCGCTCGCGTTGAAGAGGATGGCCAAGCGACGAGGCAAGAGACGCCGGCTGGACCATCCGCGCAAGCGCAGACTGCGGCGCCGTCCACGGCGCTTGAGCGCGAGCATGCCGAGATGAAGGATCGGCTGCTGCGCACGCTCGCCGAAATGGAAAACCTGCGCAAGCGCACCGAGCGAGAGATCGCCGATTCCCGCCTGTATAGCGTCACCTCATTTGCCCGGGACCTGCTCGTGGTGGGGGACAATATGCGCCGCGCGCTGGAAGCGGTAACGCCCGAATTGCGAAGCACCGCGGAGAGCGGCGTGAAGGCGCTCATCGATGGCATCGAATTGACGGAGCGGGAGCTGTTGAAAGCGCTCGAGAAGAACGGCGTGCGGCAGTTCATCCCACAAGGCGAAAAATTCGATCCAAATCTTCACCAGGCGATGTTCGAAATTCCTGACGCCTCGGTGCCCGCCGGCAGCGTGGTGCAGGTTGTGCAGCCCGGCTACATGATCGGTGACCGGGTGCTGCGTCCGGCTCTGGTCGGCGTATCAAAAGGCGGACCGAAAGCGGCTCCAAGCGCGCCAAGCAACGACAACGCTGAGGCGGCGAAGAAGCCGGCGAGCAAATCCTAAATCGCTGTTGTCAATTGGTGGCGACGCCATCGCGCACCGCCCGCAGCCGGCCGAAGATTTCCGGCCAGGCGTCCGCGCGCGCAATCCCGATCATCCGCAAGAAACCGCCCGAGCCGAACCGCAGCCATTGCACCACCATGACATCGGCTCCGGTGCCGGCATCCTTGGCCTTCGCCAAGGTCTGATAGCCCGGCTGGCTGGCGATGCGGAGCGGTCCGGCGTCCTGCAGTTGCACGTCCTTGATACCGACGATTTGGCCAAAGGCCACGCGCGCAAAATTATCGCGATCGGCGGCCTCCTCAGGCCCGCCGGGGATAGCGGAGATGAACATGCGCGCCTTCGCGGTCGCGCCGGCGCCATCAGCAGTTTGACTGGCCGGATCGACCAATACGATCGCGCGGCCGGGCAAGACGTCTTCGACATGAAAGCCGGCCAATTCCCCGATCTTGAAAGGAATGAGGGAGAGCTGCTCGGCTTCGGGGATTTGCGGGCGCACCGCGAGCGTTGCGAACGCGACGCGCACCGCTTCCTCCGAATAATTCGTGGCTTGTTCGGGCACTTGAACGTTGACGAGCGCCGTCAGATCGTCCGCCGATGCAATCAGTAGCCACTTGCGGTAACGCTCCTTCTCGATGGTTTGCCAGCCACTGAGCACGAAGCCTTTGCCGGCAGGGAGTTCGACGGCTTCGCGGCGCTCGACCTCGATGCCTTCTTTCTTCATCGCCTCCGGCACCATCGATTTTGCCAACTGCTCGTAGGCATTCGCCGGCAATGTCGTGAGCAGAATCGTGGCCTTGGTGCCCGGCTCTTGAAAACCCTGGAACGTGTGGCTCGGCACCATGCCCGCCGGCGGCACCAGGCCAAGACGCGAGCCGGCCGGGAATATCACATCCGCCGCGGCGGCGCCTTGTATGGGCAGCATCAGCAGCAGCGTCATCAGCACCGCAAGACCAATACACACGCCCGCTGCCGTGGCGCCGCGTCGGCAAAACCGAGAATGAGATGTGACGGCAGAATGCATTATCGATCTGGTCGGTCGAGCTATGAGCCGCAGCGTCCGCGGAGTTCAGATCGGCGCTTGCGGCCGCGTTACGCGCCGCATGGTGACATTGATCCGTCCGCCCTCGGCGAGCAAGGTGGATGTCTCCGGGTAAATGCGATCCACGCCGTGGAAGGCGAGCCGCGTATCGCCACCAAGGACGAGCACATCGCCGGAATTGAGGCGGAACGAGCGGGTCGGATCGCGGCGTTTGCCGCCACCCACATGGAATAAACAGGTGTCGCCGAGCGACAGCGAGACGACCGGCGCCGAGAAATCGGCCTCATCGCGATCCTGATGCAACCCCATTTTCGCGTTCGGACCGTAATAATTGATCAAGCAAGCTTCCGGGGCGTGCGGATAGTGCGCAACCTCATCCCATAATTGCAACAGCAGGTCCGGGACGGCGGGCCAAGGCTGGCCGGTATCTGGATGTAGGCTCTGATAGCGATAGCCGCGCTCGTCGGAAATCCAGCCGAGCGGGCCGCAATTCGACATCCCGACCGACATTGGCCGGCCGGACTTTGGCATGCGCGGCGTGAACAGCGGCGCTTTCACCAATACGCCGCGGAGGGCTGCGAGCACGGCCATCTGCGTCTTGCGGCTGAAATAGTCCGGATAAAAGCGCAGCCCGCGGGCGCCAATTTGCAGATTCATCGGTTCGCTTCGGTTGCCTTTATTGGATTTTTACCGCTAGTCGCCACCCTCGTGTGCCGACGGCTCTCGCTGTCCGATCTGTTCAGACTCCAAGCCCACTCGAACTCTGCCGCCGCCCGCCTGACCCATGCCCGCTTCAGCTTTGCCGCAGCGCTACAGTCGACACCGAGCAGCCGCCGCCGCAAGCGTTGGCCGATGCGGGGAATGCTGCCTTGCAGGCCTATGATGCCCACCTATATGAGCCAAGGGAAATCGCCTCGCGCAGCCATTTTGGACCGCCGGGGCGATGCGTTGGGTTTAAGGGGGTCGGACTTAAGGGCGCCTGACGGGCCAGCCCGACCTGCCGCAAAGAAGAGGATTTAAGACCATGGCCAAGGTCATCGGTATCGATCTCGGAACGACCAATTCCTGCGTCGCCGTGATGGAAGGTAAGACGCCGAAGGTCATCGAGAACGCTGAAGGCATGCGCACGACGCCGTCGATCGTCGCTTTCACGGACGAGGGCGAGCGTCTGGTCGGTCAGCCGGCGAAACGCCAGGCCGTCACCAATCCCGAGCGCACCATTTTCGCAGTGAAGCGCCTGATCGGGCGTCGCTACGACGACCCGATGGTGGAAAAAGACAAGAAGCTCGTTCCGTACAAGATTGTACGCGCCTCGAATGGTGACGCTTGGGTGGAGGCTGAAGACAAGACCTATTCGCCCTCGCAGATTTCCGCGTTCGTGCTGCAAAAAATGAAGGAAACGGCGGAAGCCTATCTCGGCACCAAGATCGAGCAGGCGGTCATCACCGTTCCCGCTTATTTCAATGACGCGCAGCGCCAAGCCACCAAGGACGCCGGCAAGATCGCTGGGCTCGAAGTCCTGCGCATCATCAACGAGCCGACGGCGGCGGCGCTCGCTTACGGTCTCGACAAGAGCAAGACGGGCACCATCGCGGTCTATGACCTCGGCGGCGGCACATTCGATATTTCGATTCTCGAAATCGGCGATGGCGTGTTCGAGGTGAAATCGACCAACGGGGACACCTTCCTCGGCGGTGAAGACTTCGACATGCGCCTCGTCAATTATCTCGCTGACGAATTCCAGAAAGAGCAAGGCATCGATCTGCGCCGCGACAAGCTCGCGCTGCAACGGCTCAAGGAATCCGCCGAGAAGGCCAAGATCGAGCTGTCATCGACGGCGCAGACCGAAATCAATCTGCCGTTTATCACCGCCGATGCAGCAGGACCGAAGCATCTGACGATGAAGCTGACGCGCGCCAAGTTCGAGGCGCTGGTCGACGATCTCATCCAGAAGACGATCGATCCGTGCCGGCAGGCACTCAAGGATGCCGGCTTGTCCGCAGCTGAGATCAACGAGGTCGTGTTGGTCGGCGGCATGACGCGCATGCCGAAGGTGCAGGAAGTCGTCAAGCAGCTGTTCGGCAAGGAGCCGCACAAGGGCGTCAATCCCGACGAAGTCGTTGCAGTGGGCGCTGCGATCCAAGCCGGCGTGCTGCAGGGCGACGTCAAAGACGTGCTGTTGCTCGACGTGACACCGCTGTCGCTCGGCATCGAGACGCTGGGCGGTGTGTTCACGCGGCTTATTGATCGCAACACCACGATTCCGACCAAGAAGAGCCAGGTATTCTCGACCGCCGACGACGGCCAGACCGCGGTGACAATCCGCGTATTCCAAGGCGAGCGCGAAATGGCGGCCGACAACAAATTGCTCGGACAGTTCGATCTGATCGGCCTTCCGCCGGCGCCGCGCGGCGTGCCGCAGATTGAGGTCACTTTCGACATCGACGCCAACGGCATCGTCAATGTTTCCGCCAAGGATAAGGGCACCGGCAAGGAGCAGCAGATCCGCATCCAGGCTTCCGGCGGCCTGTCCGAGGCCGACATCGACAAGATGGTCAAGGATGCCGAAGCGCATGCTGAGGAGGACAAGAAGCGCAAGGCGCAGGTCGAGGCCAAGAACCACGCCGAGGCGCTGGTGCACTCGACCGAGAAGGCGCTCGCCGAACACGGCACGAAAGTTGGCGAGGCCGATCGTCGCGCGATCGAGAACGCCTTGGCCGATCTCAAGGAGGCCCTCAAAGGCAGCGACGGCGACGCCATCACGGCCAAGACCAATACTTTGGCGCAGGCCTCGATGAAGCTCGGCGAGGCGATGTATAAGCAAGCTGCGGAGCAGCAGGCCGGCGACGGCGCCGGTGGAACGGGCGCCGGTGGAACGCCTGGCGGTGACGGCAAGAAGGAAGACGTCGTCGATGCCGAGTTCACCGAGGTCGACGACGACAAAAAGAACAAAAAGTCTGCTTAGTCGGCGAGGGCGTTCGATGCCGTCGCAGTCATCGGAATGGCACCCCCGAACACCCAAACGGGGGTGCTCGTTCATCGATAGGCGGCCTCGATCGGGTGAGGGCTGATGGCCAAGCGCTGCTATTACGAGACGCTAGCGATCGACCGCGCGGCCAGCGATGGCGAGATCAAGGCCGCCTTTCGCAAGCATGCGATGCAACTCCATCCGGATCGCAATCCCGGCGACAAGACGGCCGAGCATCGCTTCAAGGAGATCAACGAGGCCTATGAGGTCTTGAAAGATCCGGACAAGCGCGCCGCTTACGACCGTTTTGGCCATGCCGCGTTCGAGCACGGGATGGGCGGCGGCCCAGCCGGGTTCGGCGCCGATTTCGGCACCACCTTTTCCGATTTGTTTGAAGGCATTTTCGGCATGTCCGCCGGGCGCGGCCGCTCGAGCGGCCGCGAGCGTGGCGCCGATTTGCGTTACAACATGGAGATTACGCTCCAGGAAGCCTTCATCGGCAAGACTGCGCAGATCCGCATTCCAACCTCGGTGACTTGCGAAGCCTGTTCCGGCTCCGGAGCCAAAGCCGGCACCAAGCCGAAGACCTGTCCGATGTGCGGCGGCCACGGCCGGGTGCGTCACGCCCAGGGCTTTTTCACGCTCGAACGCACCTGCCCGAATTGTCACGGCCGCGGCCAGTCGATCGACACGCCATGCGCATCATGCGCTGGCTCCGGGCGCGTCACCCGTGAGCGCACGCTGTCAGTGAATATTCCGGCGGGGGTCGAGGATGGCACCCGCATCAGGCTCGCCGGCGAAGGCGAAGCCGGCGTGCGCGGCGGGCCGCCCGGCGATCTCTACATATTCCTGTCGATCGGCGCGCATCCGTTCTTCCAGCGCGAAGGCGCCGACCTGCATTGCCGCGTTCCGGTTTCCATGGTGACGGCTTCGCTCGGCGGCGAATTCGAAGTGCCGACGATCGACGGCGCCAAGACCAAAGTGAAAGTGCCGGAGGGCACGCAATCCGGCCGCCGCTTCCGCCTAGCCGGCAAAGGCATGCCAGTGCTCCGCTCACGCCAGAGCGGCGACATGTATGTCCAGGTGGTGGTCGAAACTCCGCAGAAGCTCACCAAGAAGCAGCGGGAGCTGCTGGCTGAATTCGAATGCCTGTCGTCCAGCGAGACGCAGCCGGAATCCTCCGGATTCCTCGGCAAGGTCAAGGAGTTCCTGGATGGGCTCGGCGGCCGTGCCGGCGCCGCTTGAATGCGCTCTATGGTTTTTGTGACGTAAATGTTTTAAATAACCGCAACATCTTTGTCGCGTGGATGCCATGGCACTGCCCGCCCTGCAATTGTTCGAACGAAAAATTGGGCGGCAGCTTCGCCTCCTGGAAGTCAGAAAAACTCTCATTGAGCGCAAGATCGAACGTCAAATTCGGCTGTTCGAGCAAAAACGCGATGGGCTTGGCCGCAAGATCGAGCAACAGATAAAGCGATTCGAGCTTAAGCGCGGCGTTCGGATCGACGACGAAGTGCGCTTTATCCGCTCCTGGATCGAGCGTCCGTTATCCACGGGCGCAGTCACCCCGTCGGGCAAAATTCTGGCCCGCACCATGGCGCGCTACGTCGATCCGCGATCGACGGGGCCTGTCGTGGAGTTGGGTCCGGGTACCGGACCGGTCACCGACGCCTTGGTCGAAGTCGGCGTCGATCCTTCGCGCCTGGTGCTGGTGGAATCGAACCCGGCGTTCTGCCGGATTTTGCGCTCGCGTTATCCGCAAGCCACCCTGGTGCAAGGCGATGCCTACAGCATGCGCCGGCTGCTCGACACCTTGCTGCTGCAACCGGCCGCTGCCGTAGTCTCCGGCCTGCCGCTGATCACCAAGCCGATCACCTTGCGCTTGCGGCTCATTCGCGATTCCTTCGATCTTATGGTGCCGGGCGCGCCCTTCGTGCAATTTACCTACTCGGTCGCCGCGCCGCTGCCGAAACGGCTCGGCGGTTTTTCGGTGGAGGCTTCCGAGCGCATCTGGATGAACATTCCGCCGGCGCGCGTTTGGGTCTATCGAAGGCCAGATAACAGAGGTCAGAGGTCAGATGACAGACGCCAGGCTTAGTCTCGTCATTCTGATATCTGGCATCCGACATCCGACCTCCGTAACCTGGTATCTGTTCCTTAATGTCTGTCCCAAAAATTCTCGTCATACCCGGCTCGCTGCGCACCGGCTCGCATAATGCGCGGCTGGCCGCGCTCGCCGCCAAGGAATTGGCGCTGCTTGACGCCGAAGTCACGCGCATTTCGCTCGAAGATTATGAGTTGCCGCTGTTCGATGCCGATTTGGCGACCGCTTCCGGACCGCCGGTTGCGGCGCTCAAGCTGCGGCAGGCGCTCGTGGCGCATCGTGGCGTTTTTATCACAAGCCCGGAATACAGCGCCTCGGTCACTCCGCTTCTGAAAAACGCCATCGATTGGGTGTCGCGCGTGCGCGAGCGCGGCGAGCCGACCTATGCCGCTTTCAAAGGCCGGGCGTTTGCGCTTGGTTCGGCTACGAGCGGGGGCGGCGGCGGCATTCGCTCGTTGATGGCGCTGCGGCAAATTCTCGAACTCGGCTGCGGCGCTTTGGTCATCCCGGAACAGGTCTGCGTGCCGCGGGCCGAACTCGCATTCGACAACGATGATAGTTTGAAAGATGAAACGCTCGCCGCAGCGCTGCGGGCGGCCATGCGCCGGCTGGTCGTATTGGCCGGCATGATGGATTAAAGGAATTTCGAGCTTGCCAACGGAGCAGGAATGGACCCCCACGAGCGCCTGATTGTTGCCTTGGATGTCCCGTCGCTTGACGCGGCGCAGGCGATGGTCGCGCGGTTGGGCAGCTCCGTGTCGTTCTACAAGATAGGCTATCAGCTCGCCTTTGCGGACGGGCTCGATTATGCGCGCAAGCTTGCGCAGTCTGGCAAGCGTGTTTTCCTGGATCTGAAGCTGCACGACATCGGCAGCACGGTGGCGGCCGGGGTGAAAAGCGTTGCCGGCCTTGGTGCAAGCTTCCTCACTGTGCATGCTTATCCGCAGGTGATGCAGGCCGCGGTCGCGGCGCGTGAGCACAATCTGCACATTCTCGCGGTGACGGTGCTCACCTCGCTCAACGATGCCGATCTGAACGAGGCCGGCTATGCCACCACCGTCGCCGAACTGGCGGCGCGGCGCGCGGCGCAAGCCCGTGACGTCGGCGTCGACGGGCTCGTCTGTTCGCCGGAGGAAGTCGCCAACCTGCGCCGCATCGTCGGCGCTGGACTGACCTTGGTTACGCCCGGCATCCGTCCGGCCGGCAGCGGCGCTGGGGATCAAAAGCGCGTGGCGACGCCGGCTGCGGCGGTCGCCGCCGGTGCCGACTATCTCGTGGTCGGCCGCCCAATCATTGCCGCCCCCGATCCCAAGGCCGCGGCGGAGGCGATCATCGCCGAAATCGCCGGTGCAGCGACAAAAAAATGAGCGTGTGAGGGGAACGGAGCGTGACGAACATGCCCAAAGGCTACTGGATTCCGCAAATCGATATCAGCAATCCGGAAGGCTACAAGGCCTATATGGCGGCGACACCGCCGGCGCATGAAAAATATCATGGCGCTGCGCTGGTGCGTGGCGGCAAAATGGAAGTGGTCGAAGGCAATGCCCGCGGCCGTTGCGTGCTGCGCGAATTTCCCGATTTTGCCACGGCGCTCGCCTGCTATCGCTCGGATGAATATCAGCGCGCCAAGCCGCTGCGGCTCTCCCATTCGATTTGCGACTTCATCATTGTCGAAGGCTATGACGGGCCGCAGCCGGCGTCGCCTTCACCGCCGCCGCCCGCGAGCAAAAAGGGCTACTGGATCGTCCAGGTCGACGTGCCCGACGCGGATGCCTACAAGCCATACCTGGTCGCCAACCAGGCGCCATTCGGCAAGTTCGGCGCACGCTATTTGGTCCGCGGCGGCCGTCGCGACGTGATGGAGGGTAGCGCCCGCAGCCGCATCGTGGTGCTCGAGTTTCCAAGCTTTGAGGCCGCGCTCGCCTGCTACCGTTCACTCGAATACCAGGCAGCGAAGAAACTGCGCGACGGCAAGGCTGAGGCCGATGTCATCGTGATTGAGGGTTACGACGGCGCGCGGTTTTAGAGGGTGAGCGGCACTCTCTGATGTTGCTGGCCTGACACCGCCCCGGTATACCGCCGCTAGACAAACGCATGGAAGAACAATGGCCGCGGCAGATTCCGATTTGCGGGTAGTCATCGTCGGCGCCGGGGGGCGCATGGGCCGCACGCTCATTCATGCCGTCGCGGCGAGCAAAGGCGTGACGCTCGCCGGCGCGGTCGATGCGCCGGGCTCCGCGGTGATCGGCCGCGATGCTGGCGAATTGGCGGGGCTTGGCAAAAATGGAGTGAGCGTAGTCAGCGATGCCGCGCCGCTGTTGCAGCGCGCGGACGCCCTGATCGAATTCACCATTCCGGCCGCCACAATGGGGTTCGCCGAATTGGTTGCAAATGCGGGACTGGTGCATGTCATCGGCACCACCGGCCATTCCGCCGAAGAAGAAGCGGTGATCGCCAAGGCCGCCAGCCGGGCAACCGTCGTCAAATCCGGCAATATGAGTCTGGGCGTCAACCTCCTTGCCGCGTTGGTCCAGCGCGTCGCCAAGACACTTAACGACGATTACGACATCGAAATCATCGAAATGCATCACAGCAAGAAGATCGATGCGCCGTCGGGCACGGCGCTGATGCTCGGCCGCGCCGCTGCTGAGGGTCGCGGCATCGATCTTGCGCAGCATTCGGTGCGCGGGCGCGACGGCATCACCGGCGTGCGCCGCGCCGGCGATATCGGTTTTGCTTCGCTGCGCGGCGGCACCGTGGTCGGCGAGCACTCGGTGATCTTCGCCGGGCCGGCGGAGCGGGTCGAGCTGACGCACCGTGCCGAGGACCGCATGATCTTCGCCCGCGGCGCGCTGCATGCCGCATTGTGGGCGCGCGGCAAGAAGCCGGGACTTTATTCGATGGCCGACGTGCTGGGGCTTAAGGATATCTAGCGGGCCGGACTCGTCTGAGTGCGAGCGGCGCTGACCAGGCGTTGGGCGGCACTTCCGCGGCGCCGCTATCACGATCCGTGTTTTCTGATGATGCCGAGATTGTCATGCACAATCTCCGGTGCAATTCCCCGCGATGCGCAAAATTCGCGATAGGCGTGTCCAGCGCCATCGTAAAGCGAGCGGTGTGCTGAAATACGCGCTCTTCGCCAATCGGATTAGAAAAGTTCTGGCTCCCATATCGACCTGTGGCAGAGGCAAGGGAAACGGCTCGCATTAAACGCCGCATGCTATGGTTTTTAACTGAGGTAAAACGTGGTCGGCAATCGGGTGGGGGCCGATTTAGTCACTGGCGGCGCGCAAGAGCGACTGCCCGGTCATCTCCTGCGGTTTCGGTAATTCCATCAATTCCAACAGCGTCGGCGCGATATCGGCGAGGCGGCCGTCCGCGACCAGCGCGCGATTGCGGGCGCCGAACAGTAAAAGCGGCACAGGATTGGTGGTGTGCGCGGTGTGCGGGCCGCCGGTTTGCGGATCGCGCATCAGCTCGCAATTGCCGTGATCGGCGGTCACCAGCAAAACCCCGTCGGCGTTGCGGATCGCCTCGGTGATGCGGCCAAGTCCGGCATCGACGGTCTCGACGGCCTTGATTGCGGCGTGGAGACTGCCGGTATGACCGACCATATCGGGGTTGGCGTAATTGAGGACGATGAGGTCGTATTTGCCGGAACCGATTGCGGCAACCGCTTTGTCGGTGAGCTCTGGCGCCGACATTTCCGGCTGCAGGTCGTAGGTCGCAACTTTGGGCGAGGGCACCATGATCCGATCCTCGCCAGCATATCGGTCCTCGCGGCCGCCGTTGAGGAAATAGGTGACGTGCGCATACTTTTCAGTCTCCGCCATGCGCAGCTGCGTGCGTCCGGCATCGGCCATCACCTCGCCAAGGACGTTGGTCAAGTGTTGCGGCGGAAAAATCGCTCCCATCAGCTTGTCCAGATCGTCGCTGTATTGCGCCATGCCGATTGCCGCGGCCAATCGGATAAAGCGTTTCCGTGAAAAAGCTGAAAAATCCGGATCGAGCATCGCGACGAGAATTTCTCGCACACGATCGGCGCGGAAGTTGAAACAAAGTACGCCGTCACCGTCCTTCATGCCGAGGTAATCGCCGACCGCGGCCGGCACAATGAATTCGTCGAATTTCTTATTGGCATAGGCGTCTGCGATGGCGGCTGAAGCATCGGCAAAGCGCGGAGCGTCAGCTTCCACAATCGCCTTGTAAGCCTTCTCGATGCGATCCCAGCGTTTGTCGCGATCCATCGCGTAGTAACGTCCGCACACGCTGGCGATCCGGATCGATTGCGGCACGGCCGCGATCAATCGCTTTAGATCATCCGCCGCCGATTGCGGCGGCGTGTCGCGCCCGTCGGTGATCGCGTGTACCCACACTGGCACCTTCGCGCGGTCAAGGATTTTGGCCAGCGCTACTGCGTGATCCTGGTGCGAGTGGACGCCGCCGGGCGAGACCAGTCCAATCAGATGGCAGGCGCCGCCGCTCTTTTTGAGTTTTTCGATCAGCGTGACGAGCGCGGGCGCACGCTCGATTTCACTACTGGCAATGGCGTTGTCGATGCGCGGCAGGTCCTGGATCACCACGCGGCCGGCGCCGATATTGAGATGGCCGACCTCGGAATTGCCCATCTGGCCATCAGGCAGGCCGACGTCCTTGCCTGAGGTGTGGAGAAGTCCGTGCGGGCCGGTTTGCCACAGCTGGTCGAAATTCGGTGTCTTGGCCTGGCGAATGGCGTTGTCGCGCGGGTCGTCGCGCCAGCCCCAGCCATCCAAAATGACCAGCATCACCGGCCGCCGGTGCTGCATCACACAACGCCTTTAATCGAGGTGCGACCGGTATTGCGGATTGCCGCCGCATCGTCAATCGGCGTCGTCGCCGTCAGGCTGCCGCGAGGACCTGCCCCGCCTCCCAGCCAAGCATGGCGCGCTTGCGGGTAAGGCCCCAGTGATAGCCGGTGAGTTCGCCGGCTTTGCCGATCACGCGATGGCATGGCACGACGAAGGCGATCGGGTTTTTCCCCACCGCGGCGCCGACCGCGCGCGCGGCGGCGGGCGTCGACACTTTGCCGGCCAGCCCCGAATAAGTCGTCAGCCGGCCCATCGGGATTTGTAAGAGCGCTTCCCACACCCGCACTTCCCAATCGGTGCCGATCAGCACGACGCGAAGCGGTTGTTCTTGCCGCCATTGCCTCGAATTAAAAACCCGCTGGGCGATCGGCCCGGTGCGCGCATTGTCTTCGACATAATTTGCCTTCGGCCAGCGCCGTTTCATGTCGGCAAGCGTGGCGGGCTCCTTGCCGTGGTCGCCAAAGGCGAGGCCCGCGAGTCCGCGATCGGTCGCCATGATCAGCGCCTTGCCGAATGGCGAGGGATGAAAACCGAAATATATGGTGAGGCCTTCGCCGCCGGATTTCCATTCGCCGGGCGACATCGCTTCGTGGGTCACGAACAAATCGTGCAGGCGGCCCGGTCCGGAAAGGCCGACTTCGTAGCTGGCGTCGAGCACGCTTGCCGAATCGCGCAGGAGCTGCCGCGCGCCGTCGAGCGTGAGCGCCTGCAGAAAGGCCTTGGGCGTCAGCCCGGCCCACCGCCGGAACAGGTGGTGAAGTTCGGTCGGAGTGACGCCGGCGGCTTCGGCGATGGCTTCGATCTCCGGCTGTTCGCGCCAATGGCCGCGGATATGTCCGATGGCTTTCCGCACTACCTCGTAGTCGGCTGCGGCCTCGGAAAGCTGGGTTGAGTCGAAAATGCGATCGGGTGACAACATGGCTGTCTCCATCATTTGCTCCCGATTTAGGGCGTCCTTTCGCGCCAAACCACCCGATTTCTGAGGTTATTTTTACAGGCGCGGCATGGCCAAGGCGAGCCTCAAACGGGGCCAGCGCAATTGCGCGGCGCTGCGGTGGCACCAAGCCGGAGACAGTCAAAATCGCCCGTTGGGCGTTCTGGCCGGGCCGCGCCTCGCCTCGCCGAGCGCGCTGGTCAGCGCCCGCGCAAAACTCGCTTTTTCGGCAGGATTTAAGAAACCTGCGATGACGAGCCGCCGCCCATGGGAGACAAGAAATAGCCGCTGGATGCCGAATTCCTCATGCACAATGCGCTCAAGCCGCACCCAGAGCGGATTGAGCGTCCATTGCCGGACGCCGCCGCGATGGTTGACTTTCCGCACCGTCAATTCCGAGGCGGTGACGGTGACCTCCTCATAGGCGCGCGCAGTGCGGTAATTGGCGCGGAAGGCGAGATAGACGAGCAATACGTCAAGTCCGAAGAAGCCGAATACCGGCCAAGCGCCGAGGGACACGAAGACGACGCCTGCGATAAAGCTCAAGCATCCCAGGCAGAGCATAAAGATGATGAAGCCCTTTGGACCAAGCGAACGATGCGGCGTGATGATCGCCGCAAAGATTTTCGGGTCGACGTAAGGGTCCGTGCCGCTATTATTGTCGTCACGCATCGTGCCCATTATACGAAAATCCCGATGCGCAAACACACAACTCGCCCGAAACCGCGGACGCGCAAAACCGTTCGGCAACGGCTTGCCGCGGCGCGCAAGGGCAAGGCGGCGCGGCTGAAGGACGCCAAGGCGCGCGTCGGAGCCGATCGCAAGGCCGCGCATGGCGAACTGCCGCACTGGACAGCCGCCGAGATTACCGAGGCGTTCCGGCGCTTTGCCGCCGCCAATCCGACCCCGCGCGGTGAATTGCAGCACATCAATCCGTTCACGCTGTTGGTGGCGGTGGTGCTCTCCGCCCAAGCCACAGATGCCGGCGTCAACAAGGCGACCCCGGCTTTGTTCAAGCTCGCCGATACGCCGGAGAAAATGATCAAGCTCGGCGAACCACGGTTGCGCGACCTGATCAAGACCATCGGCCTTTATCGCACCAAGGCGAAAAACGTCGTCGCGCTGTCGAAACAACTCATCGCCGAACATGGGGGCAAGGTCCCGCATGACCGCGATGCATTGGAGGCTTTGCCCGGCGTCGGGCGCAAGACCGCCAATGTGGTGCTCAACATTGCCTTCGGCGAACCCACCATCGCAGTCGACACCCACATCTTTCGCGTCGGCAATCGCACCGGGCTTGCGGTCGGCAAAACGCCGCTCGACGTCGAGATGAAATTACTGGAGGTGGTGCCGGAGCAGTATCGGCTGCACGCTCACCACTGGCTGATCCTGCATGGACGCTACGTGTGCGTGGCGCGCAGGCCGTTGTGCGAAAAATGCATCATTGCCGACTTATGCAAATGGCCGGGCAAGACCGTCAATTCGCCGGCTCAGCTCGGGAATGCGAACAAATAAATGTTTTCCGTGGCGCTGCCATTTTCAATCCACACAGTTATCCCCAAACGCGAGCCGCTCTCACCGATGCACGCTTTCGCTTGAGACTCGCCGGCGATACGTTATCCTTTCTCCCAGATCGGTCGCGTTTGGTTCTGCCGAATGTGACGATCGCCAAGGTCAGATTGGCCTGGGTGTGGTCGCAGCTACCAGCGTCGCACCAAATGGTGGATTTGATCCTGGTTCCCTGCAGCGGGTAGCAGCGCAAGGAACGTGACGGGCGGGCGCAAGCTCGCCCGTCATGATTTTTGCTGCCGGTTTCTTGGATCGACTGCGCGGTTGACCGCCGCGCCGTTTCGCGGCGATCATCCGGCGATGGCGAAATTCATCAGCCGGCGGCGCTTTACCATCGAGTGGGGCCATTGCGACCCTGCTGGCATCGTCTTCAACAGCCGTTTTTTTGAATTTTTCGACTGGGGAACCTGGATACTGTTCGAGGCCGCGCTCGGCGTGAAGCCGTCCGAGCTGGCAGCGGCTTTTGGCATTGCCGGGCTGCCCCTGGTCGATGCCGGCGCGCGTTTTCTGGCGCCGGCGCGCTTCGGCGACCAGGTCGAACTGAGCTCCCACGTCCGTGAATTCCGCCGTTCAAGCTTTGACGTCGAGCATCGGCTGTTGGTCGGCACAACTGTGGCGGTCGAAGGACATGAAACCCGGGTCTGGGCGACCCGCGATCCTGCCGATCCGTCGAAAATGAAGTCACAGCCGATACCGGCCGAAGTCGCCGCGCTCTTCCGCGCCTGATCGGCCCGCCAAAGCGGCGTTATGGGCGCGACGGTTTGAAGGGTTTCGGCGTTATTGCTATGGAATTGGCGGTTCAAGACGCCCAATTCAAAACGTCCAAGGGCCGGCAATGGCGCGCATTCTTCAGTTTACGCTCAATGGCCGCGCGCGGACCGACGCGGTTCCCGATAATCTTTTGCTGCTGGACTATTTGCGGGAAGTGGTCGGCTTGACCGGAACAAAAACCGGCTGTGATGGCGGTGAATGCGGCGCTTGCACGGTACTGGTCGATGACGCGCCACGCCTGTCCTGCTTGACGCTTGCGGTGAGCGTCGAAGGCCGCCGCATCGACACGATCGAGTCGCTTGCCAAGGACGGCCATTTGTCCGCCGTGCAGCGCGGCTTTCACGAGAAGCTCGGCTCGCAATGCGGCTATTGCACGCCCGGCTATATCATGGCGTCGGCCGGGCTCCTTCGCCGCAATGCCAATCCGAGCGATACGGAAATACGCGAGGCGCTCGGCAGCAACATTTGCCGCTGCACCGGTTACGTGAAAATCATCGAGGCGGTGAAACACGCGGCGTCGCTTTGTGCCGCTGGATTGACGCCGTGAACGAGATTGCGCCGGCGCACAACATCGGCAGCTATGTGCCGATGGTCGATGGCCCGGAAAAGGTTTCGGGGCGCGCCAAATACACCGCCGACTTCATTGTCCCCGGAATGCTGGCCGGGCGAATTTTCCGCAGCCCCTATTCGCACGCGGAGATCCTCGAGATCGATGTTGCCGAAGCCGCCAAGCTTCCCGGCGTTAAGGCAATCGCCACCGGCGCCGATTGCGAGACGGCGTTCGGCGTGTTGCCGGTCGCGCGCACCGAACATGTGCTGGCGCGCGATCGCGTGCGCTATCGCGGCGAGCCGATTGCCGCCGTCGCGGCGATCGACGATGCGACGGCGAAGGAAGCCCTGCGCAGGATCAAGCTGAAGGTGCGCGAGCTTCCCGCCTACCACACCGCGCAACAAGCGATGGCGCCGGGCGCGATCGCGCTTCACGATCACCGCCCGCATAATCTCGAACGCGACGTGCTGTTCGAACTTGGCGATGTGGAAGCCGCCTTTGCCGCGGCCGACCTGGTCCGCGAGGGCGTCTACAATTGCGCCGAGGTCTGCCAGAACCAGATGGAGATGCACGCGGCGATCGCCGATTACGATGCGGTGCGCGATCGCATGACCGTGCATGCCTCGACCCAGGTGCCCTATTACGTGCACCTGATGCTGGCGCAGATCCTCGACATGGACATGTCGCGGATCCGCGTGATCAAACCGCATGTCGGCGGTGGTTTCGGCTGCCGCACCGAAACGCTGAATGTGGAATTGATCGCGGCTTTGCTGGCGCGCAAGGCCGGCGGCTGCGTGCGCCTCGTTGTCAATCGCGAGGAGACCTTCATCACCCATCGCGGCCGGCCGGAAACCGATATCCGGCTCAAGATCGGCATGCGCAAGGACGGCCGCATCACCGGCATCGAGTGCGAATGCATTCAGCGCGGCGGCGCCCATTCCGGCTACGGCATCGTCACCATTCTCTATGCTGGGTCGATGCTGTACGCGATCTACGCACTCGATAACGTCAAATATATCGGCAAGCGCGTGCTCACCAATACGCCGCCGTGCGGCGCGTTTCGCGGCCACGGTACCGTTGACGTGCGTTTCGCTGTTGAGAGCCTGCTCGACGAGATGGCGCGTGCCCTCGGGCTAGACCCGTTCGCGGTGCGGCGCGCCAATCTGCTGCACGCGCCGACCTTCACGCAGAACGATTTGATGGTGAATTCCTACGGCTTGCCGGAATGTCTCGATTGGGTCGAGCGCGAAAGCGGCTGGAAGGTGCGCAAGGGTAAGCTGCCGCGCGGCAAAGGCCTCGGCATGGCCTGTTCGCACTACATCAGCGGCGCCTCGAAGCCGGTGAACTGGACCGGCGAGCCGCATGCCACGGTCAAACTCAAGCTCGATTTCGACGGCTCCATCGTTTTGCTCACCGGCGCCGCCGAGATCGGCCAAGGCTCGTCGACCGTGCTGGTGCAAAGCGTCGCCGAGGTGCTCGGGCTCGATCTTTCGCGCATCCGCATCGTCAGCGGCGACAGCGAGGTGGCGCCGAAGGACAACGGTTCTTATTCCTCGCGGGTCACCTTCATGGTCGGCAATGCCGCGATCGAAGCTGCGCAAAATCTTAAAGCAGTCCTGATCGCCGCCGCGGCGCGCAAGCTCGAGGCCAAGCCGGACGAGATCGAGTGCTTGGGCGAGCTCTATCGCGCCGGCGCGCAGGACAAGGGATTGAGCTTCAACCAAGTCGTCACCGAAGCTTTGAAGGACACCGGCACCATCACGGTCACCGGCAACTACTCGACCATTCCGCAATCGCACGGCGGCAAGAAATATCGCGGCGCCGCGATCGGCGGCACCATGGGCTACAGCTATTCGGCGCAAGTCGTTGAAGTCACGGTCGACGAGGAGACCGGCGTCGTCACCGTCGACAAGGTGTGGGTGGCGCACGATTGCGGCAAGGCGCTCAACCGGCTCACGGTCGAGGGCCAGGTCCAGGGCTCGGTGTGGATGGGCATGGGCCAGGCCATGAGCGAGGAGGCGGCTTACCACGACGGCCTGATGGTCACGGCGAACATGCTCGATTACCGGGTGCCGACCATCCAGGATTCGCCGCCGATCGAGGTCGGCATCGTCGAGAGCATTGATCCGCATGGGCCGTTCGGCGCCAAGGAAGCCGGCGAGGGCTCGCTCGCGGCCTTTTTGCCGGCGCTGACCAATGCCATCGCCGATGCCACAGGTCTGCGTTTCAACAATCTGCCGGTGACGCCGGATCGCGTCTTCGCCGCGTTCGAGAAACGCGCCCGCGACGGCCAAGCCAACGGCGGCGGAATTTCGTAATGGATGCATTGCCGGACTTTGAGGTCGTGCGGCCAAAAACGCTCGACGCGCTCATTGCGGCGCGCACTGCGCATCCGCAATCGAGCCTGCTCGGCGGTGGCACCGATCTCATCGTCAATATCCGCCGCGGCATCGTCGCGCCGAAGGTCTTGATCGAGACCAACGGCGTTAGAGAGCTGCACGCGATCGCCACGGATGCGCACAAGCTTGCGATCGGCGCGGCGGTGACGTTAAGCGAGATCGCCGCGCATCCGGGGGTCGCGCGTCACTATCCGGTGGTGGCGCAGGCGGCCGCGCATATCGCCGGCCCGACCCAGCGCAATATGGGCACGGTCGGCGGCAATCTCTGTCTCGACACCCGCTGTATTTTTTACAACCAGAGCGAATGGTGGCGCGACGCCAACCGGCATTGCCTGAAAACCATCGGTACCGTGTGCCATGTTGCGCCGAAAAGCCGCGGCGTCTGCTTTGCCACTTTCAGCGGCGATCTGGCGCCGGCGCTTTTGATCCTGGATGCCGAGGTCGAGATCGCCGGACCGGCCGGCCGGCGTACTATCCCGCTCGCTGATTTCTATATCGGCTTTGCCCGGCAGGATGAGCCGGTCACCGAGACCCGCGGCGACGGCAAATATTACCTCGCGCTGCGCCCAGGCGAGATCGTCACCGCCGTGCGCGCCAAAAATACGCCGGGCTTACGCTCGGCCTATGACAAGATCCGCATCCGCCGCTCGATCGAATATCCGGTGACCGGCGTCGCGGTGGCTTTGCGGCGCGACGGCGAAACGCTGGCCGATCTCTGCGTCGCTTTCACCGGCACCAATCCGCGCCCGGTGCGCCTTGCCGGCACCGCGCAGCTCTGCGGCGGCCCGCTTGATGCGCGGGTGTTCGCCGGCCTCGACGCACTGGTGCGCGACCAGATCATGGCGATGAAAACGACGTTTACGCCCGGCCACTATCGGCGCCGCGTCGCCGGCGTCTTGGCGCGGCGGCTGGTGCAGCGATTGTTTGATTCATAGGCGGCCGAGCTCACCACGTCGTCATTGCCGGGCTTGACCCGGCAATCCATACGGCGCTGCGATCGGACAATCAGCATGGACCCCCGGATCAAGTCCGGGGGTGACGCAGAGAGGGAATGTCCGTGCCTACGATTCCAGCTCCCGCAGCTTGAATCGCTGAATCTTGCCGGTCGCCGTGCGCGGCAGGTCGGGCCGGATGTCGATCCAACGCGGATATTTCCACGGCCCGGCGCTGTTTTTGACATGCACGCGCAGCGTTTCGAGCAGGCGCTCGTCGGCGGCAAACCCGTTGCGGAGCACGATGAAGGCCTTCGGCTTGATCAGGCCGTCGGCGTCCTGTTTGCCGATCACCGCGGCTTCCAGTACGGCCTCGTGCGAGGCGAGCGCCGCCTCGACCTCGAACGGCGACACCCACATGCCGCTGACCTTGAACATGTCGTCGGTCCGTCCACAGTAATGATAATAGCCGTCGCTGTCGCGGAAATATTTGTCGCCGGTGAAGGTCCATTCGCCGGCAAAAGTGCGCCGGCTTTTGCCGCGCTGGTTCCAATAGCCTTCGCCGGCGGTGGCGCCGCGCACGACGAGCTCGCCGATTTCATCATCGGCGGCTTCGCGTCCCTGTTCGTCGAGAATTTTCAGCTCGTAACCCGGCACCGGTTTTCCGGTGGTGCCGTAGCGCACGTCTTCCGGCCGATTCGATAAAAACGTCTGAAACATTTCCGTCGAGCCGATGCCGTCGAGCACGTCGATGCCGCTCGCTTGCCGCCAGCGCTCGCCAAGCGCGCGCGGCAATGGCTCGCCAGCGGAGATGCATAGCCGCAGCCGATCCGATCCGGCGCCGCGCGCCATGTCTTTGTGCGCGAGCAGCGAGGCATAGAGCGTCGGCACGCCATAGAAGATCGTTGGGCGCTGCCGCCGCATCGTCTCGAATACGGCTTCGGGCGTGGGCCGCTGCGGCAATAAAATGCTCGTTGCGCCGACCGACAGCGGAAACGCCATGGCGTTGCCCATGCCGTAGGAGAAGAACAGCTTGGCCGCGGAGAACACCACGTCGTCCTCGCGGATGCCGATGACGTGCCGGCCCATCAGCCGCGCCGCCGCGATCGGGGTCGTGTGAACGTGCTTGACGCCCTTCGGATCGCCGGTCGAGCCCGACGTGTACAGCCAGAAGGCGACTTCGTCGGAGAGGGTCGGCGCGGTGAACACGTCGTCGCGACCGCTTGCCGCAAGCTCGGTGAAATCGTGTGCCGCGCGGCCGGCAGCCGCGAAAGCGGCGCGATCGTCGCTACTGCCGCCGACCAAAATGATGGTGCGCAGTCGCCGCAGGCGGTCGAGGATCGGCTGTAGCGTCTTGGCCAGCGAAGCCGAAGCAACGATCGCGGTGGCGCGGCTGTCGGCCAGGATATACGCGTATTGCTCGGCGTTGAGCAGCGTATTGAGCGGCAGCACCACAATTCCGGCGCGCACGCCGCCCCAGAATGCCACCGGAAAATCGACCGTGTCGTAGAGCAGCAGCGCAAGCCGCTCCTCGGGCCGCACCCCGATATCGAGCAGCGCGGAAGCGAGCCGGCAGCTGCGCGCTTGCAAGTCGCCGTAAGTCAGTGTGCGGTCGGCGTCGATGAAGGCGGTTTTGCCGGCGAGCCCGCGCTCGACTGGCGCATCGATGAGATCAGCGACGGCGTTATACGGCCGCCGCAGCAGCAGGTCTTCCAGCATGGACGTTTCCCGCCCGATCGCAGGCCGCGTAGCTGCCCGCATCGCCCCCCGAACTACATTGTTACGGCGCTGGAAGCCTAATGCCGGACGGCAGGTGGTGCAACGCGCGGTGGCTTGCTGAAGTGGCTAAGGCTTCCTTGCCAGTAGACCCATTTTGGAGGAAATTCTCCAAAACGAACGCTTTAAAACGGAGGCTACGCCGATGGACATCATCCCTCTGCGTCCCGGATTCGGTGCGGAACTGCGCGGCGTGACGCTTGCCGATGTGGCCGCGCATGACGCCGCTTACCAGGCGGTGCGCGCGGCGTTTGAGGACTATTCGATCCTGGTGTTCCGCAATCAGGACGTGACAAACGAGAGCCAGCTTGCATTTTCGCGCCGCTTCGGTCCGCCGGAAATCACCAAGGTCGGCTCGCTCGGCACCGGAACGCATTTCGTGATCCTCACCACGATCGGTCCGGACGGCAAGGTCGTGCCGGCGGATCATCGCTATGCCATGCGCAATAAGGCCAATCAGCTTTGGCACACCGACAGCTCGTTCAAGAGCGTACCGGCGCTCGCTTCGATCTTGTCGGCGCGCATCATTCCGGATAACGGCGGCGAAACCGAATTCGCCTCGACGCGGCTTGCCTTCGAACGGCTCGACTCCGCGATGCGCGACAAATTCGAAAATTCCTTCGCCTGGCACCATTACGGCCATTCGCGCAAAAAGATCGCCGACGGCCTCGCCACCACCGAGGAACTGGCGGCGCTGCCGCCGCAATGCTGGCGGATGGTCTGGAAAAATCCGGCCAATGGCCGCGGCGCGCTTTATCTCGCCTCGCATGCCTATGCGGTCGAAGGCATGGATCCGATCGCGGGCGAGAAATTGATCGACGAACTCACCACCGCGGCCACCGCTCCCGGCACGACTTACGTCCATGCCTGGCGCGCCGGCGATGTGGTGATGTGGGACAATCGCGCCACCATGCATCGCGGTCGGCCGTGGCCGGCGCATGAAGCGCGCCACATGGTGCGCACCACGATCTCGGCGACTGCCGTGGATGGACTTGAATCGATGCGCCCGCCGCCGCGGCTTGCGGCGGAGTAAATTGTCTACTCCGCAGCGACTGCAGCGCGTGAGGTAAGGGCCTCCCGCTCCATTTCGCGACGGACGCGCACCACCTCCTGATTGGCGTCGAGCGCGACGTCGGCCGCGGTCAAAATCTCGCCGGCGGCGACATCGCGAGTCAGCTTGACATGATGCGCTAATCCGATCGGCAAAGCGCCGCGCTCAAGGCTGCGCGTTGCCGGAATGAGCTTGGCATAGACGGTATAGCCGCCCTCGCCGTCGAGCAGTTCGCCCGCTTTCAACGCGCGCTTGGCGACCGCCACGGCATCGCCGCGCCAGGCGCGGCACGATCCGGTCGGCTCGCGGCGGAGCACCGCATTGAGCACCGAAATCGACAATTCCAGCCCGATCAGATGATAGGGCTTGTACATGGCCGCATAGCGCCCTGTGGCGTCGGTCGGCAGCCCATATTGCTTGAAACAGGCGGCGGCATAGTCGTTCGCGGCTTTGAGCACGACGTAAACGCCCCAACGCAGATCGCGCGGCACCGGGCTGCCGTCGCGCGCGAGCGAGGAGACGACTTCGACCATGCCGTCGCGCTCCAGAACGCCGCC
>Ga0187804_10000005_pt1 | contig 51057 bp, 46 predicted proteins | sample NC_wetland_sal_i_3_FD_132961 | JGI IMG/M metagenome (GOLD analysis project Ga0187804, IMG submission 132961) | Wetland sediment microbial communities from Neuse River Estuary, North Carolina, USA - Control_4 | ecosystem: Environmental > Aquatic > Freshwater > Wetlands > Sediment | place: USA...
AGCCGCGATCGCCGCCGCCATAGCCAGCGAGCCTATAATTTGAGCAACCGACACGTCGGGATGGCGCACAACCGCGATTTACGGCGGCGTGCCTTTGGCGCGGAGATTGCTTAGCATCTGTTCGCCGACATAACAGAAGCCGGGTCGTCATGTTCGACGAGATGACGGGAAGCGCGGATATGGGCGGCGCCGTTCGGCCGCCCTATGCCGAACTGTCGCGCTGGTTGGACAGCGTCAAGCCGGACCTGCTCAATTTGCGCCGGCGCGAGGCCGAACTGGTGTTCCGCCGCATCGGCATTACCTTTGCGGTCCACGGCGATCCCGAGGCTCAGGAGCGCCTGATCCCGTTCGATATCATCCCGCGGATTCTCGCCGCCGAGGAATGGCAGCTTCTGCATCGCGGGCTGGAGCAGCGGGTCAAGGCCATCAATGCCTACCTCAAAGACATTTACGGCAAGCGCGACATCATTAGAGCCGGCATCGTGCCGGAGGATCTGATCTTTCAGAATCCGCTGTTCCGTCCGGAAATGAACGGCCAAACCGTGCCGCACGGCATTTACGTCCATATCGCCGGGATCGATATCGTCCGGGTGGATCCGAAAACGTTTTACGTGCTCGAGGACAATGTCCGCGCGCCGTCCGGCGTCTCCTACATGCTTGAAAATCGGGAAATCATGCTGCGGCTGTTCCCCGAATTGTTCTCCCGCTATCGCGTCGCGCCGGTCGAAAATTATCCGGACGAGCTTTTGGACACGCTCAAATCGGTGGCACCGCCGAGTGCGCGCGGCGATCCGACCGTCGTACTGCTGACGCCGGGGCTCGCCAATTCCGCCTACTACGAGCACTCGTTCCTCGCCGACAAACTCGGCATCGAACTGGTCGAAGGCCGCGACCTGACGGTGCGAGACGACGTCGTTTATATGCGCACGACCGAAGGGCTCAAGCGCGTCGATGTGATCTACCGGCGCATCGACGACGACTTTCTCGATCCGCTGGTCTTCCGTTCCGAGAGCGCGCTCGGCGTACCCGGCCTGATGTCGGCTTACCATGCCGGCAATGTGACGCTTGCCAATGCGGTCGGCACCGGCATCGCCGACGATAAGGCGGTTTACAGCTATATGCCGGAGATCATCGATTTCTATCTGAGCGAGAGCCCGATCCTCAACAACGTGCCGACCTGGCGCTGCCGCGAGCCGGACCATTTGAATTATGTGATGGACCACGTGGAGGAACTGGTGGTCAAAGAGGTGCATGGCTCCGGCGGTTACGGCATGTTGATCGGCCCACAAGCCGAGAAGGCGAGCATCGCCACATTCCGGCGCAAACTGAAATCGGCGCCGCACAATTTCATCGCCCAGCCGACGCTGGCGCTTTCAACCTGCCCGACCTGCACCGGCAATGGACTGGCGCCGCGCCATGTCGATTTGCGCCCATTCGTGCTGAGCGGGCGGGACGGTGTGCGCATTGTTCCCGGCGGGCTCACCCGTGTCGCTCTTGGGGATGGCTCGCTGATCGTCAATTCCAGCCAGGGCGGCGGCACCAAAGACACCTGGGTGCTGGACGAATGAAGCGTGCGTGTCGCACCACCGCGACGCGCAAGTGCCGAGTGTGGAGTTGACGCGATGCTGTCGCGCACCGCCGATAATCTTTATTGGCTCGCCAGGTATGTTGAGCGGGCGGAATATCTGGCGCGCATTCTCGACACCACGCTGCGCTTAAACACGTTGCCGTTGAGCTATGGCGGCGTCACCAATGAATGGGAATCGGCGGTCGCCAGCGCCGGCTGCGTCAATGCCTTCTTTGCCGCCTACGACGAAGCCAATGAAGAAACGGTGACGGACTTTTTGGCATTTTCAGCAAAAAACCCTTCATCAATCCGCAACTGTTTTGAAATTGCCCGGCTTAACGCCCGCGCCGTGCGCACCGCGCTCACGACCGAGATGTGGGACACCATCAACAGCATCTGGCTCGAACTGAAGACCTGGAGCAAGGGCTCGTCCTCGCGCGAGGAGCTGGCGCGGTTCCTGCGCTGGGTGATGGGGTCGTCGCTGCGTTATGACGGCTCGGCGTATCGGACCATGCTGCGCAACGACGCTTATTGCTTCTCGCGCATCGGCGTCTATCTGGAACGCGCCGACAACACCGCGCGCATCCTCGATGTCAAATACCATCTGCTGCTGCCGCCGGTCGCCAAAGTGGGTGGACCGCTCGATTATTTCCAATGGGCATCGATCTTGCGTTCGGTCTCGGCGTTGACCTCTTATCACTGGGTCTACCGCCAGAACGTCAAGCCGTGGCTCGTCGCCGAACTCTTGATGCTCAAGGATGAAATGCCGCGTTCGCTGGCGAGCTGCTATGAAAATCTGGTGGAGGACCTCGACCATATCGCGACCGCTTACGGACGGCAGGGACCGGCGCAGCGCCAAGCCCACGCGGTGCGGGCGCGGCTGATGAACAGCCGGATCGAGGATATCTTCCAGAGCGGATTGCACGAATTCATCGGCACTTTTATCGAGGACAATAACCGGCTCGGCTCCGCGGTCGCCGCGCAGTATTTGCTGTAGATCAGCGCAGTGCTTATTTAAGCCGATGCTTGCTGCAAATTCCGAAATTGCGACACCATGCACGTACGAATTCACCACAGTACTGTTTATCGTTACGACCCGCCGGCGGCCGGGGCGATACAGCTCTTACGGCTCACCCCGCGCGACTTCGACGGCCAGCATGTCGTGCGCTGGCGCATCGAGCTGTCGGCGGATGCGCGCCTGACGCCTCATGAAGACGCATTCGGCAACATCACCCACGCGTTCACCGCCACCGGCCCCTTGGTCGAACTGCGCGTCGATGTTGACGGCGAAGTCGAGACGCACAACACCCATGGCGTCATCAGCGGCGCCGTCGAACGTTTTCCGCCGCGCCTGTTCCTGCGTCCGACCCGCTTGACCGCGGTGGACGAAGCGATCCGCGATTTCGCAGAAAGGGCGCGCGCCGGCTGTGAAGGCGATGCATTGGCGCAAACGCACGCTTTGTTAGAGGGGCTACACCGTGAAGTGGCGTTCGACCTTGACATGACCGAGGTGGTGCCGAGCGCGAGCGAAGCCTTCGCGCTCAAGCGCGGCGTCTGCCGCGACCACTGCCATATTTTTCTCGCCGCCGCGCACTACCTCGACATTCCGGCGCGCTACATCGCCGGCTATCTGCAGATGGCCGACGGCCGGATCGAGCAGGAGGCCGGCCACGCCTGGGCAGAAGCTTTCATCCCCGATATCGGCTGGGTCGGGTTCGACCCGGCCAATGGCCTTTGTCCCACTGAGGCCTATGTGCGCGTCGCCGTCGGGCTTGATTCGATCGGCGCGGCGCCGGTGCGCGGCGTACGCTTTGGCGTCGGCAGCGAAAACCTCGAAGTCGCCATCAAAGTCGGGCAGTGATCGTTCTGACGCAGCCTTGCCGGCTGACGGCGTGCCAAGCTTTGGAGCCCGTCAGTTCTTGAGCTTGAACAGCTTGCGCGCATTATCGCGGCCGATCTTGCGCCGGTCCGGTTCACTGATCGGGCAGACGTCGAACCAGTGCGCGGCGTGATCGATGTTCTCGAACGGCCAGTCGGCCGAAAACATGATGCGGTCGGCGCCGAGCACCAAAATCGCATCGATCAGCGCTTGGGTGTGAAAATTTCCGGACGTGGTGATGTGGAAATTGCCGCAGAAATAATCGCGCATCCGCTTCTTCGCCGGATAGCTGTGCCGGTTCTCGATCCAGCCATTGGCATTGTCGATCCGCCACATCGCATAGGGCAGGTTCTCGCCGAGATGACCGAGAATGATGTTGAGTCGCGGATGTTCGTCGAACAGGCCTGAGCCCATCAAGCGCAAGGCGTGAACCGCGGTCTCGTGGCCGAATGCCCAGATCGGCCCGAGCAGCCAGGAATGCCCGTCGTATATTTTGCCGTCGCGCGGCAGCGGATTGCGCGGATGAAGATAGAACGGCACATCGAGCCGCTCGACCGTCGCCCAGAACGGTCGATATTGCGGCAGATCGTAATAGACAACTTTATCTCCATCGCCGGTCTGCGAGAAACCGTTGACCAGCGCGCCGCGAAAGCCAAGCTCCTTGACGCAACGCTCGAGCTCCCGCGCCGCGCCATCGGGATCCTGCATCGCCAGCGCCGCTAGTCCCTGAAATCGATTGGGCCGCTTGGCAACTTGTTCGGCGAGATAATCATTGGCCTTGCGGGCGATCTGCGCCGCGCGTTTTCCATCGGGGATCGCCTGCACCGCCGGCGCATTGAGCGACAACAGCATCAACTCGATGCCGTTGTCGTCCATTTCACGTAAGCGCCGCTCATGAATGTCCATGACGCGGCTTTTGATTTCCTGCCACACCCGATCGGGGAAATAGCCGTGGGAATCTTCAAGCGTATCGGGAATGGCAAAATGCTCCTCAAGCGCGACCTTGCCCTGCATGATCCCTCCCTCTCCTGTTTCCTTAAGCCGACGCAATCGCGCGATTATTATCTAGCCACGCCTGACCACGTTAACACGTCGTCAGCCGCTCGTTGCCCACTTTGATACATCGTTGCAACCGGTCACGGACAAGCTCTCGCGGCGCGCGCGTGCAGCCCCTATATTCCCGGCTATATCATCGATCGCGGTGGTGAAAGCCGTTGCGCCGCCGAACAAAGGAGCTTGCAGTGTCCACTTCGACCGTGATCATCCTTGCCGTCATCGTCATCCTCGTTATTTGGGCCATCGGCGTCTATAACAGCCTGGTTTCGATGCGGCAGCGGGTCAATCAGGCCAATGCCGATATCGACGTGCAGCTGCGGCAGCGGCACGATCTCGTCCCGAATTTGGTGGAAACGGTGAAAGGCTATGCCGCGCATGAGCGCGGTACGCTCGATGAAGTGGTGAAAGCCCGCAATGCAGCGATGACCGCGCAAGGCCCGGCGCAGCAAGCGGCCGCTGAAAACATGCTCACCGGAGCGCTGCGGCAGCTCTTTGCCGTGGCCGAGGCCTACCCCGACCTCAAAGCCAGTACGAATTTCCAGCAATTACAGGCTGAGCTGACGGACCTTGAGAACAAGATCGCGGCGGCGCGGCGTTTCTTCAACAATGCGGTGCAGGAATACAATACCGGGATCCAACGCTTCCCCGCCGCTTTGTTCGCTTCCACCTTCGGTTTCGCACCGAAAACCTTTTTCGATCTTGGCGACGAGCGCGCGGCCGTTGGCGAAGCGCCGCCGGTCAAGTTCTAACCTCGTTTCGGCGTAGTCGTTCACGATGGCTGCCTATGGTCTCTACAGTCACATCCAATCGAACCGGCGCCGTTCGATAGCGCTGCTGATCGGGCTGTTTTTTCTGGTCTATGTGCTGGTCTATGCCGGCGCGCTATTGGCGGCAGCGCTGTCGCTCGACGCCGATCTCGACACGCTGATGCAGATCGCCTGGATCGATCTCCTCAAGGCGGCGCCGTTTGCGACCATCGGCACAGCGGCCTGGATCGTGATCGCCTATTATTTTCATCAAAGCATGATCGATGCCGTCACGGGCGGCCGCGAAATTCAGCGCGCCGACGACCCGCGGCTCTACACCATCCTGGAAAATCTTTGCATTTCGCGCGGCATTCCTACGCCGAGGCTGAAAGTGATCGAATCCGATGCGCTCAACGCCTTCGCCACCGGCATGAACGCCAAGCAACATTCCATCACCGTCACCACCGGATTGCTCGACCGGCTCGACGATGCCGAAATCGAATCGGTGCTCGGCCACGAGCTCACCCATATCCGCAACGGCGACGTGCGCATGATGGTCGTCGCCGTCATCATTGTCGGCGTTATTTCTTTTTTTGCCGAACTTATCTTCCGACTGTGGTTCTACAACGGCTTCAGCTTTCGCGGCTCGCGTTCGGATGAACGACGCGGCGGCACCGGCATAGCCATTCTTGTGGCGATCGGGCTCCTCGTCGTCGCCTATCTATTGTCGTTCCTCATTCGCCTGGCGCTGTCGCGCTCGCGCGAATTCCTCGCTGACGCCGGTTCGGTGGAGCTGACAAAGAATCCCGACGCCATGATCTCGGCGCTGCGCAAGATCGAAGGGCGCGGCGAACTGCCGGGCGCTACCTCCGCGATCATGGAAATGTGCATCGACAATCCGCGCGAAGGATTCGGTGAGTTGTTCGATACTCACCCCAGCGTTGAGAAACGCACAACCGCTCTGGTGAAATTCGCAGGCGGACACGATCCTGGTCCGCTGGCGCTGCCGCCGCCGACCGATGAAGATGATGATCGATCCAGCCCGCGGGAATCGACAGAACAACAAACAAACGCTGAAACATCGACGGAATCCGACACGCGCGATGATCGCGGACCGTGGTCGCAACCGTCTGCGGAACCGGCGCCGGCGCCCGGACCGTGGGGACCGCACCGCGGTTAACCATACGCGGTTACAACTTGCGCAAAAGCATCGTCGTGGCGTGACGCGAGAGCGATCAGCCTTTCCAACGTTCCGACGGCTGTGTAACAATCAATTCCGGATGGAGACGCGAGTAGTTTTTGTTGTGAGGGTGGGACCATGGCTAAACCAGCATTGATTTTAGTCGGCGCGGACAAGGGAGGCGTCGGCAAAACCACCGTCGCCCGGACCTTGCTCGATTATTTCACCGCACATCATGTGCCATGGCATTGTTTCGGAGCCGACGACGAATTTAATTCGGAATAACAGGTATTTATAAAGCCGGTGCTTCCCCGAAATCTGTCCGGGAAGCGCAGGGGAAGCGCGAGGCTGAGGAAGATTGGGCGAATTAAGTCTTACCTGTGCGGCATCTCTCCAAAGAAATAGAATACTGGCCAAAGCGCGATAACAGCGACTACACCGCCACTGATCCAGAGCAAAATGGCGGTCCACCATGTCTTGCTTTGCGGCATTCGTTGAGCTGCCCATATTGAGCAACCGGCGACTAGTAAGCTAACGATCCCAACCCAATTAGAAACCGTCTTTGTCAGCGCGTCGTGACCGAGATAGAGCATTCCCGATGCATCGAAAGTCAGGAGTGCAGCAAGCCCGCAAAAAAATGGGCGCGTCATGCAAATCTATTCAGTTTAGAACTTGCGACGCTTGATCGGTCGCGGATGATATGTAAACGGATCGTCACGGCCACCGCGTCCACGTCGCACAAGTAGTCCCCGCGCAACGAGTAATCCGCAAGCCGAATTGACCCGCTGTTGGTAAGCCTTGTTTTGCCCAAAAAGCATGTCGACTATATCAGCCTCAGTGAGGCTTAACCGCCGCGCTGAGCGACATCAACGCCGATCCCGCTCCCTTCACCGCCCAAACCTACGCCGAGCTGCGCGGGCGCCTGGAACAGACCATTTTCGTCCCGGTGCACAATGAAGCCGCCTCGTTCATGGTCATCGCCCAGGACTTTCCGCCGTCGTCGCCGAAATATGAGACGATCCGCATTCCTCGTCTGTCGCCGATCGTGCGCGGCGTGATCGATCGGCCCGGCTTCTCCTTCAGCACATATATGTCGCAACAGCCCGGCGGACCTACCGAGGTGCATAGCTGGATCGGCCAGATTTTCGCGGAGTTTCGCGAGCTAGAATTGCAGCTTCTGATCGGCGAACTTGAATCGTCGCTGCGCGGCGGCGGCAAAGAGCAGGCTCGCCAAACCGGCTGATCACGCTCGCGCGCGCGAGGCGCGACTAGCTAAATACGAGCTAATGGCCTTCGAAGCTTACCAGCGTGCGCACCGGCACGCCGAGCTTTCTGATCTTTTCAGCGCCGCCCAATTCCGGCAGATCGATGACGAAACAGGCGGCCAAAACCTCGGCGCCAATCTGCTTTAAAAGCTTCACCGCCGCCTCCGCCGTGCCGCCTGTGGCGACGAGATCGTCGACCAGAATGACACGCTCGCCTTTGACCAGCGCGTCTTCATGCATTTCCATTTCATCGATCCCGTATTCGAGCGAATAGCCGACGCTGACGCGTTTAAACGGCAGCTTGCCCTTCTTGCGGATCGGCACGAAGCCGCACGACACCTGATGCGCAATCGCGCCGCCGAGAATAAAACCGCGCGCCTCGATCCCCGCCACCTTGTCGATCTTGCTGCCGGCCCACGGCTGCACCAATTCGTCCACAGCGCGGCGAAACGCCCGCGCATCGCCCAATAGCGTGGTGATATCCCGGAACATAATCCCTGGCTTGGGATAATCCGGGATCGTGCGAATTGCGACCTTCAGATCGTTTTCAAGCGTGTCATTGGTCATCGTCGAAGCCGCCGCCGGTACGCCGCTCAGACCTTGTACTCGGTCGGCGCGCGCGGCTTTTCCAATTCGGGATCGTGCAGGACGGCGTGCCAGACGCGCTTCTTGGTGAAATACAGAAGCGCGGTGAATACGAAGAGGAACACCATGACCTGGAAGCCAAGCCGTTTGCGGGCATCGAGCGTCGGTTCGGCGGCCCACATCAAGAACGCCGATACGTCGCGGCCGTATTGATCGACGGTGGTGGGCGTGCCGTCGGTATATTCAACCTGTCCGTCGCTTAGCGGCTTCGGCATGCCGATGGCGCGACCGGGAAAATATTTGTTGTACTGCCCGCCCGGCGGTAGCGCGAACCCTGCGGGAGGATCGGCGTAGCCGGTCAGGATGGCGTGGATGTAATCCGGACCGTCCTCCTGATACATCGTGAACGCGTCAAAGATGAACCGCGGAAAGCCCGCCTCGTAACTGCGTGCTTTAGCGAGAACGGACATGTCCGGCGGCAGCTTGCCGCCGAGCGCGGCGCGGGCGGCTTGGTCGTTGGCGAAGGGCGGCGGAAAAGTGTCGGATATTTTGCCCGGCCGCTTGAACATCTTGCCTGCGTCGTTCGGGCCGTCTTGCACCTGAAAGGTTGCGGCAATCGACGCCGCCTGTGCCTCGGTGAAATCCGGTCCGCCAGGCTCGGCGAGATTACGAAACGACACAAGCTTGAGGCCGTGGCAGTTCGAACAGACCTCCTGATAGATCTTAAAGCCGCGCTGCAACTGCGCCTGGTCGTAGAGACCGAACGGACCAGAGAACGACCAGTGCAGGCGTGGCGGCGCATCAGCCTCCTGCGCCACGGCAGCGCCGGCGCCGCAGAGCACACTCGCAAGCGCCAAAGCAAAGGCCAGCCCGTGATGACGCTTCATGCGAGCGGCTCCTTTACGCGTGCGCGCCCGGCGACGGCGCTCCGACTGGAACGCCATGCCGCAGCACCGATTCGGAAATCGAATTCGGCAGCGGTTTGGTTTTTTCGAACAGGCCTAACAATGGCAGGATCACGAAGAAGAACGCGAAATAGTAGATGGTGAGAATGCGCGCCGCGATCACATAGCCGCCGGTCGGTTCCTGCGAGCCGAGATAGCCAAGGCCGATCACCGCGGCAAAGAAGATAAACAGGAACTGCCGGTACCACGGCCGGTAACTTGCCGAACGCACGCGCGACGTGTCGAGCCAAGGCATGAAGGCCAGCACGATGATCGAAGCGGCGAGCGCAGTCACGCCGAGAAGCTTACTCGGGATGCCGCGCAGGATCGCGTAGAACGGCAGGTAATACCATTCGGGAACGATATGCGTCGGCGTCTGGCCGGGATTGGCCGGAATGTAGTTGTCGGAATGTCCGAGATAGTTCGGGATGTAGAAAATGAACCAGGCGAACACGATGCAGAACACGCCGATGAAGAACGAATCCTTGACCGTGGCGTAAGGCGTGAACGCCACGACATCTTTGTCGGACTTCGGTTCTACTCCGGTCGGATTGTTCTGACCGACCATGTGCAGCGCCCAGATGTGCAGCACGACGACGCCGGCGATGACGAACGGCAACAGGTAGTGCAGCGAATAAAAGCGATTAAGCGTCGGATTACCGACCGCAAACCCGCCCCATAGCCAGGTGACAATTGAGTTGCCGACTACGGGGATGGCGGAAAACAGGTTGGTGATCACCGTCGCGGCCCAGAAACTCATCTGGCCCCACGGCAGCACGTAGCCCATGAAACCTGTGATTACCATCAGCAGGAACAGGATCACGCCGAGGATCCAAAGCACTTCGCGCGGATCCTTATACGAGCCGTAATACATGCCGCGGGCCATGTGAATGTAGACGGCGACGAAGAAGAACGAAGCGCCATTGGCGTGGATGTAGCGCAATAGCCAGCCGTAATTCACGTCCCGCATAATGCTTTCGACCGAATCGAAGGCAAAATCGACATGCGGAGTGTAGTGCATGGCCAGCACCACGCCGGTGATGATCTGCACGCCGAGCATGAAGGTGAGGATGCCGCCGAAGGTCCACCAGTAATTCAAATTGCGCGGCGTCGGGTAGACGATGAGCGACGAATAGGCCAGGCTCGCGATCGGCAGCCGGCGCTCCATCCATTTCATGAACGCGCTTTGCGGCTGATAAATTGAATCTCCGCTCATCATCGAACCCTGTTTGCCTGATCGAGCACCACGTTATGGACGCGCCTGCGAACGGGTCGTGAGACCAGCGGGCGCTTTGGGCAAGAACTTGGGCAAGAAATCGCGATGCGTAAGCTCCGCCATTGCATTTGCTGTCACAGGCCCGACCTCATTACGTCTTGCCGATCGCCCTTCCGCGCTGCAGACCGCCCGAGTCACGCCCCCTCGCCGGCTAGCCGGAGAGCGGGTTTTCGGCGGCGGAAGAACCGCGCGCCCCCGGCCTGGGGAAGGCCCGGGACGACGCATTCCGGCGGCGTTCTATTGGCACCCTTGCCGGAACAGCGCAAGGGTGGCTTCGGCGCGACGGCCACACTTAATTATCGCCCCGGGATTAATGAGATTTCCCCTCAATGCGCCTTGCTCTTTACCAGCCCGACATCCCACAGAATACCGGAACGATCTTGCGGCTATGCGGATGTCTGGGCATTGAGGCGCACATCATCGAGCCGGCGGGGTTTCCGTCCACTGACCGCGCCTTTCGCCGCGCCGGAATGGATTACCTGGACGCCGTGGCCATCACCCGCCATGCTTCGTGGCCGGATTTTGAAGCTTGGCGCCGGCGCGACGCGTGTCGCGTCGTTCTTTTCACCACTCAGGCGAGCAAGTCCTATCTCGACTTCAGCTTTGCGCCGGACGATGTCCTGTTGTTCGGCCGCGAATCGGTCGGCGCGCCCGAAGCAGTCCATGCCGCGGCCGATGCCCGGCTGTTAATTCCGATGCGGCCTGGCATGCGTTCGCTCAATGTCGCTATGGCCGCCGCGCTCGCGGCCGGCGAAGCCTTGCGGCAGACGGCCGGGATCGGTCGGCAAAGCGGCCGCGACGAACCGCGCGCGTGATCTGCGTCAAACTGCTAAGCCGCAACCACGCCGGGGCGGCCGCCCTCGACTGCGAATGTCTTGAATGTAGAGATTGTGGCCTTGGGATCGTGCGCGTCGGAGACCGTGCGCATCTGCGCCTGCATCGCGTCCGGCGTCAAATCGACCAAGACATAGCCGCGCTGGCGGCTGTCGAAGAAATGCACATGCGGATTGTCCGGCAGCGCCTTCGCGATCGGATCGTATGGCGGGCCATAGGAGGAAATCGAGGTGCCGACGAATTCGGTGGCAACGATCGGCGAAGATTCATCGTCAAAATCGAGCTTGAGATCATTGGCGAAGAACGAATGAATGTCGCCGGAAACGACGACCGGGTTGGAAACCTTGCTGTCGTGAACGTGCTGCAAAAGCCGCTTGCGATTGGCCGGATAGCCGTCCCAATCGTCGGTCGAAAACGCATCGATGCCATCGTGCTTGATGCGAACTTGCGCCATCAGCACATCCTGCGCGATCAAATTCCACCGCGCTTTGCTGTGTGCGAGTCCGGCATAAAGCCAAGCCTCTTGACCAAACCCCATCATGGTGCGCCCGGCCTTGAGCCGCTCGGGACAGCTGGCATCGGTTTCGAAATGTGAGCCGCCTTTGTTGGGCGGGGCGTAACAGGCCTCGCGCGAGCGGTATTGCCGGCCATCGATGACGGATATTTCGATGAGATCGCCCAAGGTGAAGCGATCATAGACCCGCATCAATGGACCGTTCGGCCGCGACAGGATCGGCCGCACCGGCATATGTTCGTAGAAGGCCTGATAGGCCGCCGCGCGCCTGAGCAAGAATTGCTCCGGATCGTCGAACGTTTCGGACCATTTGTCGGCGTAATCGTTCTGCACTTCGTGATCGTCCCAGGTGACGATCGCCGGAACCTGCGCGTGCAAGCGTTGCAGGTCGGCGTCGAGGCGATATTGCGCATAGCGATTGCGATACGTCGGCAGCGTCGCCGCCTCGACGCCATCGCTGTGGCGGCGAACGATCGGCCGATATTGCTCGATGGTCTCGTAAATATAATCGCCGAGAAACAGGACGAATTCGGGATTTTCGCCGGTCAGATGCCGGTAGGCGGAAAAATATCCGTGCTCGTAATTGGAGCAGGAGACAAAGCCGAATCGCACCTTTGCGGGCGCCGATCCCAGTGGCGGCAGCGTCATCGCATGTCCGGTCGCGCTCACCGCGTCGCCGGAGAGGAAGCGGTACCAATAGGACCGCCCGGGGTCGAGGCCAGCGACATCGAGATGGACCGAATAGGCGAAGGCCTGTTCGGCGGTCGCCGCCCCGCGACGCACGACCTTGGCCATGCCGGGATCGGTCGCAATCTCATAGCGCAGCGTCACGTCGGCGCCGCTCATGCCACCCGACGTTTCCGGATTGCTCGACAGCGGCTCAGGTGCGAGCCGCGTCCACAACACAAAGCCGTCGGCGCGCGGTGCGCCGGAAGCAACGCCGAGGCTGAATGGATTGCCGCCACGCCAGCTTTGCGCGGCGGCAATGCGGGTGAGGCCCGGCGCCGCAATTGCCGTGAAAGCGGCGCCCGCGCCACCGACGAAGCGACGACGGCTGAAATACCTGGAAGTGACCCGACCTTGCATTCTCCCGCTTGCTCCCCCTCACGGCGCGATTGCGGCTATCCAACATCTTCACCGGTTTTTATGACATCCTTACGCCAGCCATCGCCAGCGAGGAAACCGAGCGCAATCATGGATAGCGCCAAAACCGAAGTGCGGAAAGAAACCGCGAAAGCGTGGTTCGAAGGCTTACGCGATCGGCTTTTGACCGCTTTGGAAGACGTGGAACGGGCGCTACCCGCGGGCGCGCCATTGAGCGATCGCGCGGCCGGACAATTCACCCGCACCCCATGGCAGCGCACCGACCATACCGGCGCGCCGGGCGGCGGCGGCGTGATGGCGATGATGAAGGGGCGCGTCTTTGAAAAAGTCGGCGTTCATGTCTCGGCAGTGTTCGGCGAATTCGCCCCGGAATTTCGCAAGGAAATCCCCGGCGCCGCCGAGGATCCGCGCTTTTACGCGACCGGCATTTCGCTGATCGCGCATCCGCATAATCCGCATGTGCCGGCGGCGCACATGAACACGCGTTATGTGGTGACAACAAAATCCTGGTTTGGCGGCGGCGCCGACCTCACGCCGGTGCTTGAGCACCGGCGCCGCCAGGACGATCCGGACACGATTGCTTTTCATGCCGCGATGAAAGCGACCTGCGACGCGCATGCGAGAGTCGCGCCTTACGACAAATTCAAAAAATGGTGTGACGAATATTTTTATCTCAAGCACCGCGGCGAAATGCGCGGCATCGGCGGCATTTTTTACGATTGGCTCGACAGCGGCGATTTCGATGCGGACTTTGCCTTCGCCCGGGCCGTCGGCGAGGCATTTCTCGATATTTATCCGCAACTGGTGCGCCGGAATTTCGAAAAGCCTTGGAGCGACGCCGAGCGCGAAGAACAGCTTGTCCGCCGCGGCCGCTATGTCGAATTCAACCTGCTGTATGATCGCGGCACCATTTTCGGTCTGCGGACCGGCGGCAATGTCGACTCGATCCTCTCCTCGATGCCGCCAGTGGTGAAATGGCCGTGACCCCGCGGCTCTTATCGTAGCGCGCCGAAAATCATCGTCCCGCCGCCGATCACGACCACCGCATCAAGTATAACGGTGTGAACATGAACGGGCAGACGTTCGACGATGAGCTTGGCCAAGAACGTGCAAGGGAAAGCAACGAGCCCGATCAGCAACGCGATCACGATCACGGTTCTGGTCAGCGCGCCTGCCGCGCCGAACACGGCAATTTTGACGACACCCATGCCGAGCGAGACCGCGGCATCGGTCGCAATCACGGCTGCACCTTCAAGCCCCGTCGCCATCAATAGCGACAGCAGGATCACGCCGGCGCCCGTTGTGGCGCCGACCACGATGCCCCAGCCCGCCGCCGCCGCGGCATAGGCTTTGTCGCTGAGCTTATGACCGTGGTGTTTGAGCAGGCGCCGCAGCGGCACTGTGGCGATCAAAGTCGAACCGATGACCAAAGCGGCGCCGCGGCCCGTCAGGAGCGTATAGAGCCAGGCGCCGAGCACGCAGGTCGGCAGCGCCGCGATAAGGGCGACGACTGCGCGCCGGCGATCGAGCCGGTGGCGGAAGGCGGCGACGCGCGCGGTATTGGTGAACATCGCCGATATCGCGATGATCGGCACGACCGGGGCAGCGCCGACGAGCGGCACCAGGATCAGCGGCATCAAAGCGCCGGTGCCGTAGCCCGCGACCCCGCCGGTAACGGCTGACACCGCCGCCAGTGCGACGATGAGCGCGAGCTCCGCAACTGAAACATCGGGGAGAAGCAAGGGGATTCAGCCGTTGACTAGTGCGGTGGATTTGAAGTTCCTACAGTCCAGTCGGAAGCTGTCATAGGAACTTCAAATCCAAAAGCCGCACTAGAATTACATATCTGCTAGTGTCCCTTTGATTCCGAAGTTCGCGTGAGAGCGTGCCGACCAAGCGTACGAACTTCGGAATCGGGACACTAGTGGCTTCCCAGTCAGGACAACAGGCGCCCGCCAGACGGCGAACACCCAGCAGGGGGAGCTAGGCATGGACCTTGGAATCGCCGACCGCAAGGCAATCGTTTGCGCTTCGAGCCGCGGCCTGGGCTATGCCTGCGCCAAGGCGCTGGCGCAGGCCGGCTGCGAAGTGGTGATCAACGGCCGCAGCGAGGAGAAGCTTTCTGCCGCCGCCGCTGAACTGAAAAAGTCTACCGGCGCCAAAGTGATCCCGGTAACCGCCGATGTCGCCTCGGCCGAGGGGCAAAAGGCATTGTTTGCCGCCTGCCCGGAGCCGGACATCCTGGTCAACAACAATGCCGGCCCGCCGCCGCGCGACTTTCGCGAACTCGACCGGCAGAAGCTGCTCGATGGAGTGATTGCCAACATGGTGGTCGCAATCGAACTCACACAGAAGGCGATCGATCCCATGGTCGCCAGGAAATTCGGCCGCATCGTCAACATCACCTCCGGCTCGGTGCGAATGCCGCTGGCCGGCCTTGATCTCTCCTCCGGCGCGCGCGCCGGCCTGACTGCGTTCCTCGCCGGCGTTGCCCGCTCGGTCGCGTCCGCCAACGTCACTATCAACTTCATGCTGCCCGGCGTTTTCGCCACCGACCGGTTGCGCACCTACATCGAGACAATGGCGAAGAAGAAAGGCTTGAGCGCCGAGACCGCGCTCGCCGAGCGGGTCTCGGCCGTGCCGGCGCGGCGCGTCGGCCAGCCGGACGAATTCGGCGCCACTTGCGCGTTTTTGTGCTCGGCGCAGGCCGGCTATATCACCGGGCAGAACATCCTGATCGACGGCGGGGCTTTCCCCGGCGCGTTCTGACGCTTTTCCCCACAAGAGGAACCCAAGGAGATCGTTATGAAGCTCGTTCGTTATGGCGCGCCGGGACGCGAGAAGCCCGGCATGATCGACGCCGAGGGCCGCATCCGCGACCTGTCCAAAATCGTCCCCGACATCGCCGGCGACGCGCTCTCGCCAACGAGCCTCAACAAGCTGCGCAAGCTTAAACCCGAAAAGCTGCCGCTCGTTCGCGGCAAACAGCGCATAGGACCCTGCGTCGGCAAGGTCGGCAATTTCATCGCCATCGGCTTGAATTATTCCGATCACGCCGCGGAAGCCGGCATGCCCATTCCGAAAGAGCCGATCATTTTCAACAAGGCGCCGTCATGCATCTGCGGACCGAACGACAACACCGTCATCCCGAAGGATTCATCCAAGCTCGACTGGGAGGTTGAGCTTGGCATCGTCATCGGCAGCCGCGCGCGCTATCTGAGCAAGAACAAGGCGCTCGACGTCGTCGCAGGTTATTGTCTCGCCAACGATGTTTCCGAGCGCGTGTTTCAGATCGAGCGCGCAGGGCAATGGACCAAGGGCAAAGGCTGCGAGACGTTCGGCCCGCTCGGGCCGTGGCTTGTCACCAAGGACGAGGTCAAGGACCCCCAAGACCTCGACATGTGGCTCGACGTCAACGGCGAGAAACGCCAACGCGGCAATACCGCGACCATGATCTTCGACTGCCGGCACATCGTCTGGGCGTGCTCGCAATATTTCGTCATGGAGCCCGGCGACGTAATCATCACCGGCACGCCGCCCGGCGTCGGACTCGGCATGAAGCCCGAGCCGAAATTCCTCAAGGCCGGCGACGTTGTCACGCTCGGCATCGAGCGCCTCGGCGAGCAGCGGCAGAAGGTGGTGGCGTCTAAGAGGTGATGCTCGTTTAGCGCGACATACGCCCACTCTCGTCACCCGCGGGCTTGACCCGCGGGTCCATGCTGATAGCGAGCAATCGACGCAGCATTCGTGGCGTCTCTGCTACATGGATTGCCGGGTCAAGCCCGGCAATGACGAAATAGATTCCCGTTCTCGCGACGCGCATGCGCCCGAGCTTTGCAAACGGCGCGGCACGTCTTAGTCCGTCTTTGTCTCGTATTTGATCGTCGATTTCACGATCCTCGCTTGGCCGGCCCGATCGAAGCCGAGCACAACCGTGCGCGTGCCCGTGATCAAACTGCCTGCACCATCGATCATGGTGTCAATGGTCACGACGAGCGAGCCATCTCTCTTCCACTCTTTCGCTTCCTGCCAGTTCAGACCGGCGAAATGCGGGAATTTTTTGCCGTGCTTAAGCTTTTCAGGGATGTCCGCCTCGGGCAGGTCAGGCAATTCGGCCTTCTGAAAAGTTTCGCCGCTTCGAACATAAACATCCACGCCTTGAATTGGGTGCCCCAACCTTGTCATCAGGGCGAACCGATTCGAATCGGGCGCCCAGAGCACATGCCAGGAAGCCTGGCTCGAATCTTCCTCGCCAATCCGTTGCAATTTTTTCCCGGATTCCTTGTCGATCAGGTCGATGGAATGCAGGTCCTCACCGTAGGATGTGAGAAAGGCAAATTTCCCGTCCGGTGACGGCCAATCGATGTTTTCGGTCGGCGCGACAACCGGCGTCTGGGCACAGGCCGTTGCCGCAAACGCAACCAAACCGACCAAACAGAGCAAGAGTCGAATGACTATCTGCATTCCGGGCGATACGATCGTCCCAATCCATTTGGCTCCGCTGAAATAATGCATCGGTTACCTTCGATCTAGATGAAGTCAACATCGTCTTTACTGCGGCAATTCGGGGTTTGGTTGCCACGTCTTGGTTGCCACGTCTTTGCCTGAGCTTTTCAAGAAAGGCGTGGATGGCCGGAACAAATCCGGCCATAACGAGGGGCAATAATCACCCCTCCCGCGCCTGCAGCACCGCTTCGGTGGAAATCCGCGACCAGGCCGAGACCTTGTCGCGGAACGCCATGTAGGACGCGTGCACCTTGGCGGCGCCGGCGCTCTTGCCGGCAAACTCGGCGAGCACGTCCTTCGCCTGGCCCCGCGCGGCGCCGATGAGGTCCGCGGGGAATGCGCGGAGCTGCACATTGTCCTGCGTGGTCAGCGCGGCGAGCGCCTCGATATTGAGCCGCTCCATTTCTGCAAGCGCGTAGGAGGCTTCCGCGGCGCAAGCATGCGCCACGATCGCCTGCAGTTCGCGATCGAGCGTTTGCCAGGCTTTCAGCGTGACGATGCACTCGCCGGTGCCGTTCGGCTTGTTGAAACCGGGATAGTAATAGAACGGCGCGTAACGATAGAGGCCGAGCGCGATATCGGAGCCGGGTCCGACGAACTCGGCGCCCTCGATCAGGCCCGACTGCAGCGCCACCAGAATTTCGCCCGGCGCGGTCGTCTGCGGAATGGCGCCGAGCCGGCGATAGACTTCCCCGCCCAGTCCGAGCGAGCGGAGTTTCAGCCCGTGCACGTCGTCGCGGCTTTTGATCTCGCGGCGAAACCAGCCGCCCATGCAGGTTCCGGTATTGCCGGCCATGAACGGCTTGACGCCGAACGGCGCATAGAGCTCGTCCCATAGCGCCTGGCCGCCGCCGGCATCGATCCAGGCGACATGTTCGTTCGGCAACAGCCCGAACGGCACCGTCGTGAAAAAGGCGGCCGCTGGTTCCTTGCCCTGCCAATAAAACGCGGCGGTATGGCCCATTTCGGCGACGCCGGAACCGACCGCGTCGAGCACTTCCAGCGCGGGAACGACCTCGCCGGCTGCGGAGACGCTGATCTCGAGTCGCCCGCCGGACAGCGTGCCGATCCGCTCGGCGACGCGCTCCGCCGACATGCCGGGGCCGGGCAGGCGCTTGGGCCACGAGGTGACCATGCGCCAGCGCATTTTGCCGCTTTGCGCCAGTGCGGGAGCGGCCAGCGCGCCGGCGAGGCCGAGCGCACCTGCCTGCGCAACACCTGCGCGCGCGAGATTGCGGCGTGTAATCTTGGTCATTGCCGACCCCTTTCGATCGAGTATAGGCCTCACCTGCATCTTATGACATCAATTGGGCCCCGCGGAGTGGCACCGAAGCGCTTGCGCGCACGGAATTTTTCCGACAGAGGTGAACGGGGTTGTTAGTTATTTGGGGAGGGTGACATGGGAGCGAATTTCGGCATCGCCGGAATGGATTGGCAACAGCGGGTCAACTGGGACCGCTTACGAAAATACCGCACCGAGCGCGCTCGCGCGATGATGAAAAAGCACGGCCTCAGCGCGCTCCTGTGCATGTACGACGAAAATGTCCGCTATCTCACCGGCACGCTGACCCCCGGCTGGAACCGGCTCAAGCCCGGCCTGCGCTACGCGATGCTGTGCGGCGACGGCGCGCCGATCCTGTTCGAGCAAGGCGATCTCGGTTTTCAGATCGAACGCCATTCGCCGTGGATCCCCAAGGAAAACGTCCGCCATTCGTTCGCCTGGATCAAGGGCGCGGCCGGTCCGGCCTCCGTCCAGCAGGTGACGAAATTCACCAAAGCGGTGCAGCAGGCGATGCGCGAGAACGGCGTCGCCGGACAGAAACTCGGCGTCGATTTCATCGACATCAACATGATCGCCATTTTCACGGACAACAATATCACCTGGACCGACGGCATGAGCGCGATGATGGACGCGCGCGCGGTCAAGAACGAGGACGAGCAGGAATGTTTCCGCATCGTCGGCGCGATCGGCGATGCCACGCATTGGGAATGCATGAAATTCTTAAGGCCCGGCATCACTGAAAATCAGGTGACGGCACATCTGATGCAATATCTCTACAACATTCCCGGCATGGAAGACGTCGAGGACGTCATCGTCTCGTCGGGCCCGAACACCTGGCCGAACTGGCGGAACTTTTCCGATCGCATCATCCAGCCCGGCGACATCGTATTCATGGATTTGGCGGCGCTGACCTGGAACGGCTACAAATCCTGTTATTACCGCACCTATTGCGTCGGCAAGGAGCCGAGCAAGGAACAGAAAGAGACATACGAGATTGCGCTGAAATGGCTCTACGATTCCATCGGCGCGGTCAAAGCCGGCGCCACCACGCGCGACATTGCGCTCAAATGGCCGTCGGCGATGGAAACCTGGGGCTATGAAGACGAAGATCAGGCGGCGGCAAATCTCTGGGGCCACGGCCTTGGCTTGGCGCAATACGATCCGCCGGTCATCTCGCGCATCTGGTCGCTCGATCATCCGGTCGAAATCAAAGAGGGCATGACGTTCGCGCTCGAAACCCAGCACGGCAAAAAATTCCATTACGGCGTGCGGATCGAGGAAATGCTGATCGTGCACAAAGATTCGATCGAGATCGTTTCGAACTTCCCGGTCAAGCAGATCACGGTCGTCGATCCGCTGCCGGGCTACGGCGATCACGTGCGGTGACGGCGACCTAAGCACCGTCATCCTGAGGCGCGAGCGAAGCGAGCCTCGAAGGATGAACGGCCCGAGGTGTCACCCTTCGAGGCTCGGCCTTCGGCCGAGCACCTCAGGGTGACGGGTTCAGGCAAGATTGATGAAGCAGAGCTTCACACGCCCACTCAGTTCGGTTGACGCCACCGACGCATCTTGCGTCGGTCCAAAAGCGGCAAACCTGGCCACGCTCGCGCACGCCGGATTACCGACGCCGGGCGGCTTCTGCATCACGGCAGATGCTTATCGGCGGCAGATCGAGCATCTCGGCCTCGCCGATATCGTGCGCCAATACGCCGAAGCCGATCAGCCGGCGCAGCGCCGCCTCGCCGTGGAAATTCGCCTAAAACTTTATCAGCAAGCGCTGGCGCCGGAGCTTTATGACGACGTCATCGCCGCGTGGGGGACGGAGCAAAAGCCGGCCGCGGTACGTTCTTCGGCACTGATCGAGGATCGCGCCGATGGCAATTTTGCCGGCCAGTTCGAAAGTTTTCTCGGCATCGCCGGCGAGACCGAATTCACGACCGCATTGCGCGCCTGCTGGGCGGCGCTGTGGACCACGACCGCGCGCCGCTCCATGGCACAGCATGGGCAAAACCCGGCGCAGACCGCGATGGCTGTTTTGGTCCAGCCGCTTGTCGCCGCGCGCGCCTCCGGCGGAGCTTTGAGCGAAACCGCCGACGGCCAGATGCTGATCAGCGCCACCTGGGGATTGGGTTCGACCATCGCGCAGGGCGAAGTGGTGCCGGACCGCGTCGTGCTCAGCCGGCAAGGATTCGTGCGCTCCAACGAGCCCGGACGAAAGCATCATCGCGAGACCTGCAGCCACGCCGGCGGCGGCGCGGGAACTTCACCGCAAGCCGTGCCCGCGGCGCTCATTCGCGCCCCTTGCCTTAAAGCCGGCGAGGCCACCGCGCTCGGCCGATTGATGCGCAAAGCGGAGAGCGTGCTCGGCATGCCGGTGGAAATCGAATGGGCGCTGGACGATGCCGGTTTCAAATTGCTGCAGGCGCGCCCGCTGCACATGCGGCCGGCGCAAGTGCCGGACGAAATTTGGCTCAAACACCCGGGGCTGAACGGCCACCCCGCCGGCATCGGCTGGGGCTCGGGCCGCGCGGTGGTGGTGAATTGCGAATGCGAGCTCACCCGCGTGGCGCCGGGCGATATTTTGGTGACGCGCGTTGCCGGCCCGGCGCTGAGCCATATCCTGCCGCGTGTTGGCGGCGTGGTCGCTGAGCTTGGCGGCTCGACCTCGCATCTTGCTTCGCTGGCGCGCGAGCGCGGCATCCCCGCGGTGCTCGGCGTACTCGATGCCACGCGGCGCATTCCCGACGGCGCGCAGGTTGCGGTCGACGGCGTCGCCGGCGTCGTGCGGTGGCTCGCCTGATGTGGACAGCGCAGCGACGGCCGCGGATTTTCGTTACCCAGCCGGTGTCGGAGACCGCGCTCAAGCGCCTGCGCGCCGTGGCGAAGGTCAAAGTGTTTCCCGATGCGAGCCGGATCATCCCCAAGCGCACGCTGCTTGCGGAAGTGCGTCACGCGGATATTTTGTTCTGCCTGCTCCACGACAAGATCGATCACGCCGTCGTCATCGCAAATCCGCAATTGCGCCTGATCGCCGCGCAATCGATCACGCCGTCGAACATCGACGTTGAGGCGGCGACGGAACAGCGCATTCCCGTCACCGTGACCGCGCCAATCACCACTGAAGCGACCGCGGACCTTAATTTCGGTCTGATGCTCGCGGTGGCGCGGCGGATGCTCGAGGGCGATCGCACGGTGCGCGCCGGCAAGTTCCCAGGCGGCCAGTCGGCGCATCTGCTGGGCTCCTACGTCTGGGGCAAAACGATCGGACTCATTGGCGGCGGCGGGTTGATCGGCAAAGCGGTGGCGCGTCGCGCGCATGGTTTCTCGATGCGCGTGTTGTACTGGACACCGCGGCGCAAATCCGAGCGCGAGGAGCGCGAAGCCGGCCTGACCTATGTGCCGCTCGAAGAGTTGCTGCGCGAGTCCGACTTCGTATCGCTGCACTCGCCGCTCAATGCGCAGACGCGGCATCAAATCGGCGCGCGCGAGCTGCGGCTGATGAAAAAGACCGCATTCCTGATCAATACCGCCCGCGGCGCCATCGTCGACGAGGCCGCGCTTACGCGTGCGCTGCAGACCAAACAGATCGCCGGCGCGGGGCTCGATGTGTTCGAGCACGAGCCGAAAGTCGACAAGCATCTTAAGACGATGTCGAATGTCGTGCTCACCCCGCATCTCGGCAGCGCCACGCCGCAAGTGCGCGAAGAGATGGCAAAGATCGTCGTCGACAATATTCTTGCCTTCCTGGAAGGACGGAAATTGCCGAACTGCGTCAATCCGCAGGTGTTTGCGCTTTAGTCGTCATTGCCGGGCTTGACCCGGCAATCCAAGCTGCGGCAACGCAAGCTGAAGCGCCATATGGATGCCCGGGTCGAGCCCGGGCACGACGAGTTTCTTGGAGTAGTTCATGCCCCGCACCATCATCGCCATCACCGACAGCCCGTTTCCGTCGCTCGATCCGGCCAAGCAAAAGCTCGCGCGGCTTGACCCCGAATACCGCATGGCGAAGAGCCCGTCGGCCGACGATATCCTCGCCGTGGCGCGCGACGCCGACGCCATTCTCGTCACTTACGCCAAGCTTCCCGGCGAGCTGTTGCGGCAGTTGACGCGTTGCAAGGCGATCGGCCGGTTCGGGCTCGGCGTCGACAACATCGATCTGCCGGCGGCGAAGGCGCTCGGCATTGCCGTCAATTACGTCCCCGATTACTGCCTGCGCGAAGTCTCTGACCACGCCATGGCGCTTTTGCTCGCACTCGCGCGCAAAGTGACTCTCGCCAACAAGCTCGTCCAATCCGGGCGCTGGGAAGTGCCGCCGCTCGTGCCGCTACGCCGGCTCGAAGGCCAGGTGTTGGGCCTCATTGGCTTCGGCAATATCCCGCGCACGCTCGCGCCCAAGGCCAAAGCCTTTGGGCTAAAGGTGCTTGCCCACGACCCTTATGTGAAAAGCGAGGCCATCAGCGCGGCTGGCGTCGAGGGCGTGAGCTTTGACGATCTCCTCGCCCGCTCCGACTTCATCTCGGTGCACGCGCCGTTCCTTCCGGCGACGCGCGGGCTGATGAACGCAGCCGCTTTCGTCACGATGAAAATGGGCGCGTGCCTCATCAATACCGCACGCGGGCCTTTGGTCGATGAGGCTGCGCTGGTCGCCGCGCTTGATTCCGGCCACCTCGGCGGCGCCGCGCTCGACGTGGTGACGACCGAGCCGTTGCCCAAGGATTCGCCGCTTCTTGGCCGCGACAATGTCATCCTCACCCCGCATACCGCGTTCTATTCGATCGAGGCGCTGGAAGAACTGCAGTCCAAATGCGCAAGCGATGTCGCTCGCGTGCTCTCGGGCGAGAAGGCGATCTATCCGATCAGCGCGTAAACCTCTTTCCGTCACCCTGAGGTGGCCGCCATAGGCGGCCCTCGAAGGGTGATGGCAAGTCGGCTGTTGCCGACTTGGACAATAATTATCCGAAATCGGAAGGCCGATTTCGGTTGGCCGTTCATCCTTCGAGGCTCACTCCGTTCGCGCCTCAGGATGACGGAACACAGTCGGTGATCCAGATCACTCCGCGGTCCAGCCGCCGTCGAGAACGAGCGCCGAGCCGGTCATCAGCGATGAGGCATCGGAAGCGAGAAACACGATCGCGCCGGTGATCTCGTCGAGCTGGCCGAGACGACCGAGCTTGATCTTGGACAGCACTTCGTCGCGGAACGCTTTATTCTCGAAAAACGGCCGGGTCATCGGCGTCTCGAGGAAAGTCGGGCCGATACTGTTGACGCGGATGTTGTGCGGCGCGAGCTCGATCGCCATCGCCTTGGTGAATCCCTCCATCGCGTGCTTCGAGGCGCAATAGACCGTGCGGCGGGCGGCGCCGACATGGCCCATCTGCGATGAAATATTGATGATCGAGCCGGAAAGTTTCGCTTCAATCAGCCGTAACGCCACCGCCTGCGCCATGAAGAAGGCAGCGCGGACATTGAGCGCAAAGATCGTATCGAAATCTTCGACTTTGACGTCCGGCAGATAAGCCGGCCGGTTCATGCCGGCATTGTTGACGAGGATCGCAAACGGCTCTGCGCGCGCCACAGCTCTGCGCACTGCCTCGACATCGGTGACGTCCAGCACCAGCGCCTCGGCGGCCTCGCCGCGCCCACGAATTGCGCCGGCGGCTTCGTCGATCTCGGATTTGGTGCGCGCGGCAAGCGTCACATGCGCGCCAGCGGCGGCCAGAGCCGAGGCCGCTGCAAGTCCGATGCCGCGCCCGCCGCCCGTGACCAGCGCGCGCTTGCCGTCAAGTCGGAAGGACGGAGTTTTGGCGAGGTCGATTGGCATTCGCGCTCCTGTCATTCCGGGGCCCAAGCGAAGCGAGGGAACCCGGAATCCATAACCCCAGCGCAGGGATTATGGATTCCGGACTTGCCGCTTCGCGGCAATCCGGAATGACAAAGCATCACTCCGCTGCTTGTGCATAGGGCACGTTGCGGCCGCCGCAGCGGCGCACGCGGACATTGGCCTGCTCGGCATGGGCGACAAAGCCCTCCAGCACGCAAAGCCGCGAACAATATTCGCCGACCATGACGCTCGCGTCGTCTGTCAGCACCTTCTGATACGTGCAGGTCTTCAAGAATTTTCCGACCCACAGCCCACCGGTATAGCGCGCCGCTTTCTTGGTCGGCAGCGTATGATTGGTGCCGATCACCTTGTCGCCATAGGCGACATTGGTGCGCGGGCCGAGGAACAGCGAGCCGTAGTTTTTCATATTGGTGAGGAAATAATCGGGGTCGCGCGTCATCACCTGGACGTGCTCGGAGGCGACGCGGTCGGCCTCGCGCACCATTTCCGCCTCGTCGTCGCAGACGATGACCTCGCCGTAATCGGCCCAGGCTTTGCCGGCGGTGTCGGCCGTCGGCAGGATAGAAAGCAGCCGCTCGATTTCTTTCATGGTTTCGCGCGCCAGCTTTTCCGAATTGCTGATCAGGATCGCCGGCGATGTTGGTCCGTGCTCGGCCTGGCCAAGCAAATCGGTCGCGCAGATTTCGCCGTCCACGCTATCGTCGGCGATGATCAGCGTCTCGGTCGGTCCGGCGAGCAGATCGATCCCGACGCGGCCAAACAATTGCCGCTTGGCTTCGGCGACATAGGCATTGCCCGGGCCAACGATCATGTCGACGCCGCGAATGGTCTCGGTGCCGAGCGCCATGGCGGCGACCGCCTGCACGCCGCCGAGCACAAAAATCTCGTCGGCGCCGCCAAAATGCATCGCCGCGACAATCGCCGGGTGCGGGCCGCCCTTAAACGGCGGCGCGCAGGCGATAATGTGCTTCACGCCGGCAACGCGCGCGGTGACGATCGACATGTGCGCGGAGGCGACCATCGGATAGCGCCCGCCGGGCACATAGCAGCCGATCGAATTGACCGGAATGTGCCGGTGGCCGAGCACCACGCCGGGCAGCGTCTCCACTTCGAGATCGCGCAGCGTCTCTTTCTGCTTCTGGGCGAAGTTGCGCACCTGAGCCTGGGCGAATTTGATGTCGTCGAGATCGCGCTTGCGCACCTGCCCGATCGCCCGCTCGATCTCATCCGGCGCGAGCTTGAACGACGGCGGCGACCAGTTGTCGAATTGACGCGACAGATCGCGCACCGCCGCGTCCTTGCGCGCATCGATATCGGCGAGGATTTTCTCAACCGTTTCGCGAACCTTGGCGTCAGCCGCCTTGATCGCGGTTGCGTCCATTCCACGCTTGAGGTGCCGGGCCATTACATTTCTCCCGTTCTTCTTTCCCTCCCCTGAAAGGGGGAGAGGACGCTTTCATTTAATCGCCTGCGGATTGATCGGCGAGCCGGTACCGCCGGTGATGATGAGCGGCGGGCCGCAGAAGAAAAACTCATAGACGCCGTCGTCGGCGCAATCGTCTGCGAGTTCCTTGAGATAGAAAATCTCGCCCATGCAAAGACCCATTGCCGGTATCACCACCCAGTGCCACGGCTGGTTGGCTTCCTTGGTTTCGTTGGGACGGACCTCGACGCCCCAGGTATCGGTGCAGATCGCGGCGATTTGTTTTTCCTGGCACCAATAGCAATTTTCAAACTTCACGCCGGGCGCGTCGCCGCCGGCATAGCCGCCCCAGTTCTTTTCGGCGAGACAACGCTCCATCTGGCCGGTGCGGACGATGACGAAATCGCCGCGGCCGATCGAGACATTCTGATCCTTGGCGCATTTGTCGAGTTCGTCATTGGAAATGCTCTCGCCGTCGGCCATCCATTCGACACCGCGGTAGCGCGCGATATCGAGCAGCACACCGCGCCCGATCATTTTGTTTTTGGAATGCTCGATGCCGAGGACATTCAGGCCCTTGGAGTCGATCAGCTTGGCGTCATAGCCGTTATAGCCCTTGTCCTCATAGAAAATATGCCCGAGCGCATCCCAATGCGTTGCGCCCTGCACGCACAGCATCAGAGTGTCGTCGGCGTAGCGGATCTTGTTCCAATCCTGCCGCTCGGCAATCGCATCGGTGCCGGTGGCGAGCATCTGATGGATGGGATTGAAGCGCCCGCCGAATAATCCGGTCTGCGGTCCGTGGGTGTCGAGAGGAATGCCGAGCGCGAACACCTTGCCGGTGCGGATCAGGCTGGCGGCTTTGACGATGTCCTGCGGCGTGACATGATTGAGCGTGCCGATCTGGTCGTCTTTTCCCCACCGGCCCCAGTTTTTGAGCTTCGCCGTTGCCTCGGCGATTGCCTTTCGACCGACCTTGATGTCCATACTTCCGTCCCCTGCTGTATGCCTGTTTCCCTAAGGCGGTCAGAAGGCCGCTTTGGGGGGCGTGATTTAGTGTGACACAAACGCTTTGCGTCGTGCGAAAGATTATTTGCCGCAAAGGCCGCAGGAAGGAAAGGAGTAGCGCATGAAACTTTTGAGTTTCGCCGCCGACGGCAAGGAATGGTTCGGAGCGCTGCGCGATGATGGCGTCGTCACGCTCAACGATAAAGTCGCGCAGCCCAGTCTTCGCGCGGCGCTCGCCGCCGATGCGGTGGATAATATGCGCAGCATTGCGCAACGCGCCGTGCCTGATCGCAAGCTCAATGAAATAAAACTTCTGTCGGTAATCCCGCAGCCGCGGAAAATTCTCTGCGCCGGCATCAATTATCGCTCGCACGCAGTCGAGATGGCGCGTGAATTGCCGAAACAGCCGAGCATGTTCATTCGCTTTGCCGACACGCTGGTCGGGCATGGCGGCGAACTGATCCGCCCCAAAGTCTCGGATAATTTCGACTTCGAGGGCGAGCTGGCGCTGGTCATCGGCAAGGGCGGTCGCCACATTGCGGCCGAGCGCGCGCTTGAGCATGTTGCCGGCTACACCTGCTTTGTTGACGGCAGCGTCCGCGATTATCAGAAATTCTCGGTGACCTCCGGCAAAAATTTTCCAGGCACCGGCCCGCTCGGGCCTTGGCTGGTTACCAGCGATGAAATCCCGGACCCCAGCCGTCTGACTTTGACGACACGGCTGAACGGCAAAGAGGTGCAGCGCTCGCCAACCGACCTTTTGATCTATTCGATTCCGCAGATCATCGCGTTCTGTTCTGATTTCACCGCGCTCTCCCCCGGCGATGTCATCTCTACCGGCACGCCCGAGGGTGTCGGCCATAGCCGCAAGCCGCCGCTGTGGATGAAGGCCGGCGACACGCTCGAAGTCGAGATTACCGGGATCGGCGTGCTGCGCGCGCATGTCGTCGACGAGCGCAGCTGAAAGGAATTGCAAATAGCTATTTCCGTCACCCTGAGGCGGCCGCGAAGCGGCCCTCGAAGGGCGACGGCCCGAGCCGATCATCCTTCGAGGCTCGCTTCGCTCGCACCTCAGGATGACGGGATCAGGCGATTCAAGTTCAAGCAACTTGGCGCTACTCCTCCTCGCGCTCTACCGGCGTGTTCATGGCGACGTCGCTGCGGCGCGCATTGCCGGTCTCGCGGCCGAGCGCGAAATAATCGCTTGCCGCGGCCATGCGCGCCTGGCGTTCGAGTTCATCCGGCCAATAGCCGAGATCGTAGCCATGCCAGGGGCTTTCCGGCTTGAGCGGCGGCAGGCCGAGCCGCTCCCAGATCGCTCTCGCCCGTTCCATGAATTCGCGCTTGGGCAAGGCGACCGGCGCATAGGTGCCTTTGAGCGTCGCATTGATGAGCACGGCGGCGGTTTCGCCGCCGTCGCGCGGCCCACGTGGGCCGTGGCCCGGATGTTTGTGCGGCACGACCAGGAGATCGTGCTGCGGCTGGCAGCGGTACGACATCGCCCACAACAGGGCGTCCGCGTTCTGCGGATCGATGTCCTCGTCGACGGCAATGATCCACTTGCCGGCGAAGCGATGCAGCGTCGAGGCGCCGTTCAGCGCGCGCCAGATCTCAGTTTCCGGCGCGCCACGGGCAAACTGAATTCCGATCACGGCATAGAGACTGGTGAGCGGCTCGTGCATGGCCACGCGCTTGACTGAATTGACCCCGAGCACGGCGCGCAAATGATGCAGATAAAGCGGCTCCATGGCGACGCGGCGGATCACGCTCGATTCGCTTGGCGTCACCTGGCTGATGAACGAGGTCAGGATCGCGTTCCGCCGTCGCGTGATCGCGGTGACGTTCATGAACGCATTGTATTCCTGCAGATTGACGTAACCGTGCGACTCGCCGAACGGCGCCTCGGGTTCGAGGAATTTGGTGTCGATCAGTCCTTCAATGACGATCTCGGCTTCGGCCGGGACCAAGAGATCGACGGTCTTGGCGCGCACCACATTGATCGGCGCGCCAGCGAGCCCGCCGGCGACCGCAAGCTCATCGAGATCTTCCGGCAATTTCGTAACCGCTGCATAGGACACAAGCGGCGGACAGCCGACCACGACCGCGCATGGCATCGGCTCGCCGCGCGCCTTGTATTTGAGCCAATGCGCATAGATGCCGGCGCGCAATTCGACCGAAGGATTCATCCCGAGCCGCCGCGGCGCTTTGAGCTGCCCCCGATAATTGCCGACATTCTGGTGGCCGTTGTCCGGATCTTTGGTGATGTAATGGCCCGCTGAAAGATAGGGGGCGTTGTCGAAGCCGGGCGTGGAAATCGGCACCGGCAGGCCGTCGAGCGCGGCGCCCGCGGCTTCGAGCGCGTCGCCGAGCACGCAGATGTCCTGGCACGGCGCCGCCGCGACAACACGCGGCTCGATTGGAGCGGCCAGCGCGTTGACCCAGGCGGCGCCGATCTCGTCGAGCGGGCGGTTAAAGCCGATGCGATAGACTTCCGGATTGGCGGCGAGGCCCGCGACCAGGACGGCGATATCGTAGCGGGCGCCTTTGCCGTCGGTGGCTTGCGTGAACAAGAATGCTCGCCGGTCGCCTTCGGCGATACCGCCGCGATATTGCCAGCGAACCAAGGGATGCATTTCGGTATCTTTGTTGATCGGCTCGTCGACGACGATCAACAGCCCGGCGCGGTGCAGCGCCAGCACATGGTCGTGCAGATCGGGATAGCCGCGCTCGCCTTCGCCGCGGTAGCGTTCGAGCACACGCGCAATGTCGTCGGATCTGCTCATCAGGATTTTTAGCGCGACTGCGTCAGCGAAGACATCAGCCAGGCCGCGGCGGCGAAGAGATCGGCATCGCGATCGAAATAACCGATCACCTGGAGGCCGAGCGGCAACTCGTTGAGCTCGAAGACGGGCAGCGACACGGCCGGAACACCGAGCAGCGAGGCCGGCACGTTGAATTCCGGATTGCCGGTCGAGCTGAGACCCTCGGGGGCATGATTTGGCGCCGAGAGCGTAATGGCGGCTTCGCAAGTGGCGGCAAGCTCGCCATGCACGGCGCGCACGCGGGCGCGCTCCTTGAGATCGGCGCGATGATCGGTGAGCGTCATGTCCTCGTAGCGCTGCGCGCGCTCCAGGATGTTGCGGCTTAACGCTCCACCATCGCGCTCGCGCATGGTGCGAATGAACCAGCGCGTCTCCCAGCCGTTGCAGCGATGCGACAGCTCCATCGCGTTGACCAGGTCGGTTTCCAGCGCGGCGACTTTGTCGTCGTTATGCCGCGTGCGGATTTCAATGCCGGCGGATTTCAGCCGCATGACATATTCGCCGAGCCGCTGCTTGGCGCCGACCGAAGCGGCGTCCCAGCCGGCGGTCTCGAGCACGGCAAGCCGGCGCGGCTTCTCGCCGGGCGGCATCGTGTCCGGGCCTTGCAGCCCAGGCGTGCCGGCGTCGCCGCCAACCCGCGCAACAATTTCGCGCGCAACCTGCCAGGCATCCTGCAACGATGCGGCCAGTATTCCGGTGCAACTTTGGCTTTGATAGTCGTGGCTGCCTTCGCGATTGATGGCGTTGACACTCGGCTTGAAACCGATGCAGCCGCAGAAGCTCGCCGGCCGAAGGACGGAGCCAATGACCTGAGTGCCGAGCGCGGCGCTGACCACGCCCGCGGCAACCGCGGCAGCCGAGCCGCTCGACGAGCCTCCCGGCGTATGCGCCGTGTTCCACGGATTGCGCGTGCCGCGCGGCTCGGATGCGGCAAATTCGGTGGTCACCGTCTTGCCGACGATCACCGCGCCGGCATCGCGCAGCGCGCGCACGCTGGCGGCGTCTTTTTCGGAGCGCCAGCCGAGGAACAGCGGCGAACCCATCTGGGTGGGCATATCGAAGGTTTCGATGACGTCCTTGATGCCGACCGGCATACCGTCGATCGCCGACAACGGCCGCCCAGCGCGCCAGCGCTCGGTTGCGCGATCCGCCGCCGCGCGTGCGGCCGGCAGATTGGTGCAGACGAATGCGCCGATGCGAGGCTCCCAGGCGTCGAGCAATTCCAGCGATTGCTCGAGAAACTGTCGCGGCGTGGCGCCGCCCGAGGCGAAGTTTCGCGTCGCCGCAAGATACGGCCGCATCGCCGGCCTGGTCTGCTCGCGCATTCCGCTCCTGCCGATCGTGTCTTGGCTATCGACACTCACGCTATTTCCTGCTCTCGTCGTAATAATGAATCTCGTAGAGCAGGCAGCCATGGTCCGACTTGAACGGTCCATGATAGACGCCGGGCGGTCGGCACGCATAGGTCGGCGCTTCAAATAGCTCCCCGCCCCTGCCCTGCGCGTCATTGCCGACGATCAAATCGCCGGAAACCAAATAAACTTCCTCCCAGTGGTCATGCACGAATGGCGCCGTGGTGTAGATGCCGGGAGCAAACCGCAACAGCCGCGTTCGGCTGCCCATCTTCCGTTTCTCGTCGAGATCGCTGGCCAAGATTTTTTGCTGGATGCCTGCCGGGTAGCCCGACGGGGTCGCCCAACCCTCCTTCATGTCGATCTTGTGGAACTCAAGATGCGGTTTGTTCATCGGCATTGTCGGTGGTTTTCCTTTTTTGATAGCAATCCTGGATTGTCGACCGGTTGCGCCCGATGCGGATTGTCAACCGTTGCAACGGCTTATCGCGCATTGTACATGGGGTGCCTAGGCAATCGAGCGAGAAATTCGCCGTTTTTGGTCACCATCGCCGCGGCATGTCGCGAACTGGCATGTCGCGAGCCCGTCATTGCTCGAAAAGGACAGAGCGGGGACTGCAAGAGTACGGTCATGCACGAGATCGCCGGGCAGGTTCACTGGCATGAGCCATCGGGCTTCAAGCGCGCCGGATTCGGCAAGTTCAGCCGTCCGAAGACGCCCTACGATTTGTTCATGGAATCCGAAGGCCTCCCGGTTCATCGCGACATCGGGGTGAGCAAAGTACAAAACCTGCCGCTGCAGCCATGGCCGCGCATGGGCGGCCGCGGCAGCTACATTCAACTGCACGGCACCGAGGGCAAATGGGGTTGTTACGTCGTTGAAGTGCCGGCTGCCGGTGCGCTGAACATTGAAAAGCACCTTTACGAGGAAATTTACCTGGTCGTTGAAGGTCGCGGTTCGACCGAGGTCTGGCTCGAAGGCGACAACAAGCGGCACGCTTTCGAATGGCAGAAAGGGTCACTGTTTTCGATTCCGGTGAATGCGATGCATCGCATCGTCAACGCCAGTTCGGCGCCGGCGCTGCTGCTTGCCGGCACCACTGCGCCCAACCTGATGAATCTCGTCAACGATGTCGGCGCGATCTTCAACTGCCCCTATCAGTTTCGCGACCGGTTTTCCGGCGCCGACGATTTCTACAAATACAAGGACGATATCGAGCCGGATCCGGTGCGCGGCCTGGCGATGCGGCGGACCAATTTCATTCCCGATATTGTCAATTGCGATTTGCCGCTCGATAACCGCCGCTCACCCGGCTGGCGGCGCGTCGAGCCGTTCATGACCGGCAATGCGTTCTACCTTTGGATCGGCCAGCACGAGAACGGTCATTATTCCAAGGCGCACGCGCACACTTCGGCTGCGGTGCTGATCTGCATCAAAGGCAAAGGCTACACTTACACCTGGCCGGAGCATCTGGGGCTGACGCCCTGGAAGGACGGCAAGGCCGATCAGGTCAACCGCGTCGATTACGAGCCGGTCGGAATGGTGTCGGCGGCGCCTGGCGGCGCACGCTGGTACCATCAGCATTTCGGCGCATCGAAGGAGCCGTTTCGTCTCACCGCATGGTTCGGCCCGCACAATCCCGGCCGCGAGCCGGGACCGCCGGGCGAAAAACATATCGATTACACGGGGATGGATATTCCGGAAGGCGGCACCGCGATCCCCTATTACATGGAGGACCCGTTTCTGCGGGCCGAATACGCCGAGCGCATGCGTCAGGAAGGCGCCGAAAACCAGATGCGGCCGGAATACTATGAGCGCGATTACCGAGGATTATTGCCGAAGGAATGATGGTGAGTCGTCGCTCTCGTTGTCATTCCGGGGCCGAGCGAAGCGAGGAGCCCGGAATCCATAATCCCAAGTTTCGTGGTTATGGATTCCGGGCTCGCTACGGAGCTTGTCATCGGGCCGGCCACTTCGGACCGGACCCGTTGGCGGCGCCCGGGAATGACGAGTGTGCCAGGGCGCGTGCATGAGCGAAGGCATCCAAGGCGGCCGCATTTTCTTCTCCAATACCGGGCGCATCTTCGGCGAGGAAGACGAGCTGTGCGTGCTTTCGGTCGGGGTCGATATCGGATCGTCGACCTCGCATCTCGTATTCTCGCGCATTGTGTTGGAGCGGCTCGACAGCCGCTATGTCGTCACCGAACGCGAGAGCTTTTATCAATCTGACATTCTGCTCACGCCTTACGCGGCGGAGGACACCATCGACGCCGATGCGCTTGGCGCGTTCATCGAGCGGCAATATCGCGACGCCAAAGTCGACCCGGAAGAGATCGATGCCGGGGCGCTTATTCTGACCGGCGTTGCGGCGCGGCGGCGCAATGCGCGGCGCATCGGGGAATTGTTCGCGCGCCAGGCCGGCCGTCTGGTCGCGGTTAGCGCCGGCGACAGCTTGGAATCGGTGATGGCCGCTTATGGCTCAGGCGCGGCGGCGCGTTCGATCCGCAATGGCGCGCCGGTGATGAATATCGACGTCGGCGGCGGTACCGCGAAAATCGCGGTCTGCGCCGACGGCAAGGTCGTCGACGTCACCGCGCTTGACGTCGGCGCCCGGCTGGTCGTTCTCGACGAGGCGCGGCGAATCGTGCGGATCGAAGAAGCGGGCCGCCGGATCGGCGCAGCGCTCGGGCTGAAGCTCGAGCCCGGCGCGGTCCTTGCCGAACACGACGCCCGCGCGCTTGCGGCCAGCATGGCCGACAGCCTGTTCAAGGCGATGCGCGGCGGCTCACCGAAGGCCGGCGGCGGCGACTTGTTGCGGCTCGATCCGCTCACGTGGCGCGGCGATATTTCCGATGTGAGTTTTTCTGGCGGGGTCGCTGAATACATCTATGGCGGCGAGATAAAATCTTACGGCGATCTTGGTCTGCAGCTCGCCGACGAATTGCGCGCACGCCTCACAAACGGACTGCAGCTGGCGCGCCCGGAGGCGCGCATTCGCGCTACCGTCATCGGCGCGGCGCAGTACACGGTACAGGTGTCCGGCAGCACGATCTTCGTCTCGCCGCTCGAAACCCTGCCGCTGCGCAACGTGCCGGTGATCGCGCCAGCCCTGCCGCTCGATGACGACAAGATCGAGCCTGCCGCGGTGGCGACGGCGATCCGCTCTGCGCTCAAGCGACGCGAGCTTGATGGCGGCGACAGCGCGGTGGCGGTGTTCGTGCCATGGCGCGGCTCGGCGACATTCCAGCGGCTCGGCGATTTGTGCCAGGGCATTCTCGGCGGGTTGGCTCCGATCCTCGCCCACGGACATCCGATCGTGCTCGTCGGCGACAGCGATGTCGGCGGGCTGATCGGAATTCATTTTTGCGAGGAAATGAAAGTCGCCACTCCGATCGTCTCCATCGACGGGCTCGAACTTAAGGATTTCGATTACATCGATATCGGTGCCATTCTCGATGCATCGGGCGCCGTGGCGGTCGTCATCAAGTCGCTGGTGTTTCCGGCAAGCGCGGGCGTCGGCAGGGACTGGCAAGCAGCCCCAAGCGTTGCGGCCGCGGCTTCCTAACCATTCCTCGCAATGCTGATCGCGTTCGGCTGCCCGAATTTTGTGCGCTGCACAGGGCGCAGGCGGAATGCGGCTTAAACGAGCAGATGCAGTTCTGATTATGCTGCCGCCCAAAAGAAATAACCAATTGTAATAATTACAAAAATCACATGTTGCCGCACCGGTGCGGCATGGCACGCATCTTGCGGATCAGGCGCAAACGGCTGCGCGCTTAAGGGCGCGCGGGCGGCGCAGCACGCAGGAGCGAACGATGGACACAGTCGATTACGTGAAACCGGCCGATGTGGCGACGGCGATGGTCGAAACCGGCAAGCGCAAGCTTGCTTTGGCGCCGCGCGATCTGTTGATCCGCGGCATGCTGTCCGGCGCCATCCTCGGCGTCGCCACGAGCCTCGCCTTTACCGGCGCGGTGCAGACCAACACACCGCTGGTCGGGGCGCTGATATTTCCGGTCGGGCTGATCAGCATCGTGTTGCTCGGCCTCGAACTCGTCACCGGCAGCTTCGCGCTGGTGCCGCTGCCCTGGCTCAGCCGCGAGGCGAGCGCCTCAGCCGTTGTCGTCAATTGGGGCTGGGTGTTCATCGGTAATCTGATCGGCAGCGTCGCCTATGGCGCGCTGATCGCGATTGCGCTTACCAACATGGGCACCGCGGCGCCGACCGGCGTTGCCGCCCGCATCGTGCAAATCGCCGAGGCGAAGACGATCGGCTATTCCGCGATCGGTTTCGCCGGCATGGTCACCGTCTTTGTCAAAGCGATGCTGTGCAACTGGATGGTCTGCCTTGCCATCGTGCTGGCGATGACCACGAACTCGGTGATCGGCAAGATCGCCTGCGCCTGGATGCCGATCTTCATCTTTTTCGCGCAAGGCTTCGAACATTCGGTCGTCAATATGTTCATCATCCCGACTGGGATGATGATGGGCGCCAAGGTCACGGTCGCGGATTGGTGGCTGTGGAATCAGATTCCGGTCACGCTCGGTAATCTGGTCGGCGGCTTTCTGTTCACCGGCTTTGCTATTTACGCGACCTACAAGCCGCGCACCGTCGCCAAGGTCTTGGCGCCGACGCCGACCGGCGTGCCTGCCGAGTAGTGTTCGTGCGTGCGCGGCCAACGCAAGCACTTAGACGGAGGTAATCAGCGGAATAGCCAATGCCGGGCGATTTCGAACCAGAGCAGAAGCGCTACCTCGAAGGCTTGATGACCGGACTGCAGATCGCAAAGACTCTGCGTCCGGCAAGCGGCAATGGGACGGTGCCTGTTACCTCCACGGGGCCGAATGGCACGACCAGCCCCGCGACGGAGCCGATCGGACCCGACACTGCGGCGTTGCGCGCGCAAGACCGTGCGATCAAGGCCGGGGGCAAGCTCTCCGATCCGGAGAAATTCAAGCGCGAGCTTCATCCGTTCGACGCTTACGAGCGGCTGAAAGAACAGGCGGCGAAAAACGAACCGCCGAAAGCCGACGACAATTTCCGCTGGCGTTTCTTCGGCCTGTTTTACAGCGCGCCGGCGCAAAAATCCTATATGTGCCGGCTTCGCATCCCGAACGGCATTCTCACACATTGGCAATTCGCCGGCGTCGCCGATCTCGCCGAACGCTATGCTGGCGGCTACGCCCATGTGACGACGCGCGCCAACCTGCAAATGCGCGAAGTCGAGCCGAAGAACGCGGTCGCCATGGTCGAGGCGATCCAGGATTTCGGCCTGTGCTCGCGCGGTTCCGGCGCCGACAATATCCGCAACGTCACCGGCACGCCGACCGCCGGCATCGACCCGCAGGAACTGATCGATACCCGGCCTTATGCCCGCGAATGGCATTTTCACATTCTCAACGATCGCTCGCTGTACGGCATCCCGCGCAAATTCAATGTCGGCTTCGACGGCGGCGGCGTCATCCCGGTGCTCGAGGACACCAACGACATCGGCTTTCAGGCTGTCGCGGTAAAGGATGGCCACGGCATCGAGTCGGGCGTCTGGTTCCGGCTGATGCTCGGCGGCGTGACCGGTCATCGCACCTTTGCCGGCGATACCGGCGTGATCGTCAAGCCGGCGGAGGCAACGGCGGTCGCCGACGCCGTGGTGCGGGTCTTTATCGATCATGGCGACCGCACCAATCGCGCCAAGGCGCGCCTGAAATATGTGCTCGACGCCTGGGGCTTTGAAAAATTCGTCGCCGCGCTCGAGGAAAGACTTGGCCGCAAGCTCGTGCGCGCGCCTTTGGACGCCATTGCGCCGCGGCCGGCTTTCGACCGCTTCGCCCATATCGGCGCGCATCGGCAAAGGCAGGACGGCTATTTCTGGATCGGCATTGTGCTGCCGGTCGGCAAACTCACGGCCAACCAGATGCGCGGCATTGCCGAAGTCGCCCGCGAATGCGGCGACGGCGATATTCGGCTCACCGTCTGGCAGAATCTGTTGATCTCAGGCGTGCCGCAAGCGCGCCTGGCCGAGGCGGAAGCTGCCATTGCGGCGCTGTCGCTCTCGACCAAAGCAACCTCGATCCGCGCGGGTCTCGTCGCCTGCACCGGCAATGCCGGTTGCCGGCTTGCGATGTCCGACACCAAACGGCATGCCGAAGCGATCGCACAGTGGTGCGAGAGCCGCGTCGCGCTCGATCATCCGCTCAACATTCATCTTACCGGCTGCCCGAATTCCTGCGCGCAACATTACATCGGGGATATCGGCCTGCTTGGCACCAAAACGCAAGGCTCCGACGACGAGGATGCGGCCGAGGCCTATCACATCCATGTCGGCGGCGGCTTCGGTCCGCAAGCGCAATGCGGCCGCGAAATATACCGCGACGTCAAAGCCGACGATGCGCCGGCGACAATCGAACGGATGCTCAAAGCCTATCTCGCCAATCGCGCCGGGACGCAAGAAAGCTTCGCCGATTTCACGCGCCGCCATGACATCGACGCGCTGAAAGCTTTGTTCGAGACGCAGGCGAGCGAATGACGCATACGACGCCCCCGCCACTCCCGACCTTGATTCCGGAAACGGCGCCATTTTCGCCGGAGCAGCGCACCTGGCTGAATGGCTTTCTTGCCGGATTGCTGTCACTGGAGGGCGGGGTCAATCCGCTCACCGCGGCGGAAAGCGCAGCGCTGTTGCCCGCCATCGGCGCGCCGCCGCAATCGCGTGGCCCCCTCAATGACGGCGATGACGGCCAGGCGCCCTGGCACGATCCCGCCATGCCGCTCACCGAGCGCATGCAGCTTGCGGATAGCCGGCCGCTGCGGCGGCGGATGATGGCGGCGATGGGCCAGCAGGATTGCGGCCAGTGCGGGTACAATTGCGAGGATTACGCCAATGCGATCTTCCTCAAAAGCGAGGAGCGGCTGAACCTGTGCGTGCCGGGCGGCAAGGAAACCGCGCGGATGCTCAAGACGCTCTACGGCGAATTTGGCGCGATCCCTGCCGCGGCCAAACCGCAAGCCGCCAAGGTGCAAGCGGCCAACACACAGGTAAGCGCGCCGGCAATCGCCAAAGAGCCGGCGCCGGTCCCGGCGCACGCGGAACCCGCCGCGACCGCGGTTCCCGCGCCATCGCGCAACCATCCTGCCGAGGTCGCCTTCCTGTCCCGCACCCGTTTGAACAAAGCCGGTTCCAGCAAAGAGACATGGCACATCGAACTGAACCTTGCGGATTCTGGGATCATCTATTCGGTCGGAGACTCGCTCGGCATCGTTCCCTCAAATCATCCGGCTTTGGTCGACGCCGTGATCGCAGCAATCGGCGCGCCGCCGGATTTTCCAATTGCCGATCGCTCCTTGCGCGAGGTGCTAAGCGACGACTCCTCGCTCGGCGTGGCGCCGGACATGCTGTTCGAGCTGATCTCCTACATCACCGGCGGCGAGCGCCGGCAAAAGGCGAAGGAGCTCGCGCGCGGCGCCGATCCGGATGGCGACGCCGCGACGCTCGACGTGCTGGCGGCTTTGCAAAAATTTCCCGGCATCCGGCCCGATCCGGAAGCATTCATTGAATCGCTCGACCCGCTGCAGCCGCGGCTCTATTCGATCGCCTGCTCGCCCAAAATCGACCCGCGCCGCGTCGCGCTAACGGTCGATGCGGTGCGCTACACATTGGGCGACCGCCGCCGCCTTGGCGTGGCTTCGACATTCTTCGCCGAGCGCATCGCGCCGGGGGCGAAACTCAAAGCCTATGTGCAGAAGGCGCAAAGCTTCGCGCTGCCGCGCGATCCGTCCGTGCCGATCATCATGATCGGTCCCGGCACTGGCATCGCGCTGTTCCGCGCCTTCCTGCACGATCGCATGGCAGCGAAGGCGCCGGGCCGCAATTGGCTGTTCTTCGGTCATCAGCGCCGCGACTGCGACTTCTTCTACGAGGACGAGCTCGTCGGCATGAACACGACCGGCTTCCTCACCCGGCTGTCGCTGGCCTGGTCGCGCGACGGCGCGCGGAAGATCTATGTGCAGGATCGCATGCGCGAAGAGGGGCGCGATCTGTGGAGCTGGATCGCCGAGGGCGCACATGTCTATGTCTGCGGCGCCATCACCATGGGCAAGGACGTCGAGGGCGCCCTCCTCGACATAATCGCCGAGCATGGCGCGCGCTCACTCGAGCAAGCCGGCACATTCCTCGCCGAGCTTAAGAAATCCGGCCGCTATCAGACCGACGTGTACTAGAGCATGATCCAGAAAAGTGGGAACCGGTTTCCCGCCTGCGCGAAGCCGCGCCAGCCGCTTGTATCCTCGTTTGACGCTTCGGCAGGCGAAGGCAGGTCCGAAAAGATCATGCTCTACTGACTCGAGCCGCACCCGCCGCTTTTCCTGCGGTTTTCCCTGATGTTACGATCGCCCTGCTCGCGCTAGATCAAGCCGAGCCGGGGAGAACTGCCGATGCGCACAGGTGCCGAATATCTTCGCTCGCTCAAAGATGGACGGCGGGTATTCGTCGACGGCGAACGCGTCAAGGACGTAACCACCCATCCGGCCTTTAGCGGCGCGGCGCGCTCGATCGCTAGCCTTTACGACATCGCCGCGGCGCCGGACTTACGCGAGCGCATGACGTTCGTCTCGCCCAAAACCGGTGCGCCGGTGCAACGCGCCTGGCAGATTCCGCGAACGCATGCCGATCTGCGGGCGCGCCGCCTGTTCTCGGAGACCTGGGCGGAGGCGACCTTCGGCCTGATGGGGCGGGCACCCGATCACGTCGCCGGCTTCTTTGTGGGTTATGCCTCGACGCCGCAATTTTTTGCCGCGGCCGGCCAGCAATTCGCTGACAATCTCGTCGCCTTCTACGAATTCATGCGCGACAACCACATCTATTGCACTTACGCGATCGTGCCGCCGCAAATCGACCGCTCCAAACCGGCGCACCAGCAGAGCGATCCGACGCTTTACGCCGGCGTGGTCAAAGAGCGTGACGACGGCATCGTCATCAAAGGCGCGCAACAGCTCGCCACCGGCGGCGCGCTGTGCGACTACATTCAGTTAAGCTGCATCCAGCCGTTGGCGCCGGGCGATGAGAATTACGCCAACTGCCTCGCCGTGCCGGTGGACAGCGATGGGCTAAAGCTCTATCCGCGGCGGCCGTACGCGCGCGCCGGCAGCGCCTTCGATTATCCGCTGTCGAGCCGGTTCGACGAATCCGACAGCTACGTCATCTTCGACAATGTATTCGTGCCCTGGGAGCGCGTCTTCATCTACCGCAATGTCGAGCTGTCGCGCGACCAGTGGCGCAAGACGCCCTCGCACCTTCTCGGCAATCATCAGGCGCAGACGCGCTACGTGACCAAACTGCGCTTCATGGCCGGACTGGCGCAGCGCATGAACGAAATGACCGGCAATGCCGCCAATCCCGCCGTCACGATCATGATGGGCGAACTGGTGGCGCTGGTTTCGATCTACGAATCCATGCTGCTCGCGCACGAAACCATGGGCACGATCAGGGATGGCGTGCTGTGGCCGTCCGCGACGGCTTATTACGCCGCAAGCGCGATGCAGTCCGAATTCAACGGCCGCATGCTTGAAATCATCCGCGAAATGGCGGGATCGGCGTTCATAACCTTGCCGTCGTCGGACGCGGATTTTGCCAATGCCGAAATCGCCGCCGATATCGAGCGTTACATGCGCTCGAGCGTCGCCGACGCGAAGAGCCGGATCAAACTGATGCGGCTCCTTTGGGACTTCCTCGGCTCTGAATTCGGCAGCCGGCACGCGCAATATGAAAAATTCTACGGCGGGCCGTCATTTGCGGCGAAGCAGAACCTCTACCGCAATTTCGATTTCAAGCGCGCCGGCGCGCTGGTCGATCGCGCGCTCAATTTGCCTGATATGGAGTGAGCGTCATTCCGGGGCCGAGCGCAGCGAGGAACCCGGAATCCATAGCCACGGTCCAAAAGAGTTTGTCCCGTCATTACCGACATTACCGTGTTTATGGATTCCGGGCTCGCCGCTTCGCGGCGCCCCGGAATGACAATTACGCCTCCGCGCCGGCGGGCTATTCGCTCTTCGCCTCTCTACGCCTTCACGCCAACGCGCGCCGCCCGCACTCCTTCGGCCAGCGCCCGGGCGAGATCGGTCACGGCCGCGACAGTTGTAGATGTCGGCTTGGCGTCGGGTCCGAGACTTTGGCGCACGGCCTCCACCAGCGCCGAGCCGACCACGACCCCGTCGGTGCCCTCGGCAATGGCGCGCGCATGCGCGGCGGTCCGCACGCCGAAACCGACGCAGACCGGCAATTTCGTGTGCCGCTTGATCCGCGCCACCGCGGCAGCGACTTTGCCGGTGTCGGGCGCCGCAGCGCCGGTGATCCCGGTGATCGAGACGTAATAGACAAAGCCCGACGTATTGGTCAGCACCGTGGGCAGGCGTTTTTCGTCGGTGGTCGGGGTGGCAAGCCGGATGAAATTGAGTCCGGCCTTCATGGCCGGCAGGCATAGTTCGGAATCTTCCTCGGGCGGCAAATCGACGACAATCAAGCCATCGACGCCGGCGGCCTTGGCGTCGGCGAGAAAACGTTCGACGCCGTAGATATAGATCGGGTTGTAATAGCCCATCAGCACGACGGGCGTCGCATCGTCGCCGGCGCGGAAGTCGCGCACCGCCGTGAGCGTCTTTTTTAAGGTCTGTCCGGCCTTGAGCGCGCGCAATCCGGCGGCCTGGATCGCCGGCCCGTCGGCCATCGGATCGGTGAACGGCATGCCGAGCTCGATCACGTCGGCGCCCGCTTGCGGCAACGCCTTGAGAATAGCAAGTGACGTCGCGTAATCCGGATCGCCGGCCATCGTGAAGGTAACGAGCGCGACGCGGCCTTCTTTCTTCAACGCGACAAAGCGCCGATCGATGCGGCCAGTCATCGTGCTTTGCTTCCGAGATGGTGCGAGACCGTGTCGAGGTCCTTGTCGCCGCGCCCGGACAAGTTGACCACCATCAGGTGATCCTTGGACTTCTTCGGCGCGAGCTCCAACACCTTGGCAATCGCGTGCGCCGGTTCGAGTGCCGGAATGATGCCTTCGAGCTTCGATAGCAGCTGGAAAGCGTTGAGCGCCTCGTCATCGGTCGCCGACAAGAAGGTGACGCGGCCGACGTCGTGCAGCCAGGAATGCTCCGGACCAATTCCCGGATAATCGAGGCCGGCCGAAATCGAATGCGCCTCGTTGATCTGTCCGTCATCGTTCATCAACAAATAAGTGCGGTTGCCGTGCAGCACGCCGGGGTGCCCACCGGCAATCGAGGCCGCATGCATGCCGGTGTCGAGACCATGGCCCGCGGCTTCGACGCCGTAGATTTCGATTTCTTTGTCGTCGAGGAATGGATGAAACAGCCCCATCGCGTTCGAGCCGCCGCCGATGCAGGCGATCAGCGAATCCGGCAGGCGTCCCTCCGCCGCTTGCATTTGCTCGCGCGTCTCGCGGCCGATGATCGACTGAAAATCGCGCACCATCATCGGATAGGGATGCGGGCCGGCGATGGTGCCGATGCAATAGAATGTCGATTCGACGTTCGTCACCCAGTCGCGCAACGCCTCGTTCATGGCGTCCTTGAGCGTTTTTGCGCCGGATTGCACCGGCACCACTTTGGCGCCGAGCATGTTCATGCGGAACACATTCGGCTTTTGTCGCTCGACGTCGACCGCGCCCATATAGACGATGCATTCGAGTCCGAAGCGCGCGCAAAGTGTAGCGGTGGCGACGCCGTGCATCCCGGCGCCGGTCTCGGCGATGATGCGACTCTTGCCCATGCGCCGGGCCAAGAGGATCTGGCCGAGCACGTTATTCACCTTGTGCGCGCCGGTGTGATTGAGCTCCTCGCGCTTGAGGTAGATCTTGGCGCCGCCGCAATGCCGCGTGAGGCGCTCGGCGAAATAGAGCGGCGACGGGCGACCCACGTAATGGGTCAGATAAAAGTCCATCTCCTGCTTGAACGCGGGATCGGACTTGGCAGCGGCGTAGGCTTTTTCCAGCTCAAGCACGAGCGGCATCAGCGTCTCGGCGACAAAGCGTCCGCCATAGATGCCGAAATGGCCGTGCTCGTCGGGACCGGTGCGGAAGGAGTTGCGTTGCTGCACTGTCATGGCGCACTCTCCACTTCCTGGGGAGGCAAGTGTGTATGCGCCCGGCGGGCACTCTGGATGAACTCGCGAATTTTGTTTACGTCCTTTTTTCCTGGAGAGGTCTCCACACCCGACGACACATCGACCGCCGGAACGCGCGTAATCTTAAGTGCCTCTTCAATGTTTCTCGCGTCCAGGCCCCCTGACAACATAACGGGCACCCCCGGGATGGCTCCACTGAGCAGCGTCCAGTCAAAGGGCCTGCCAAGTCCTCCAGGACGAGTCGCGTCGGCAGGGGCCTTTGCATCGAACAAGATCCAATCGCCTGCAGCGGCGTAGTCTTTAACCTGCGCAAAATCGCCTTTCACCTCGATTGAGAGCGCTTTCATGGTCGGTAATCTGAATCGCGCTTTGATTTCGGAAACCCGAGGGGGTTTTTCCTTGCCGTGGAGTTGAAGGAAGTCGGGCGTAAGCATGTCGATGATGTTCGACAGCAGTTCATCACTAGCGTCGACCGTGAGCGCCACCTTCTTGGCTCTGCCTTTCACGCGCGCTCCTAGTGTTCGCGCCGCTTCGAACGAGAGATGTCGCGGCGACGGCGGAAAGAACACGAAGCCGACCATGTCGGCGCCGGCGTCTAGCGCGGCGTCGAGGGTTTCCGGCGTCGACAGGCCGCAAATTTTGACGATGAGCGACATCTTCCTCGTATCGGCTTTACGAAGCCAACCGTTATGGCCCCGAACGCTGCCCGTTCTACATCGCGACGGCGACTTTGTCTTGCAAGCCCGCTGCGAGGCCGTTGCCCGTCCGGGCGAATGGCCTAACGCGTCGGCGGTCGCAATTGCAGGCGCTCGGGCGGCGCGCCGGGGGCGTTAACGACAGTGCTGGAGATGCCGGCGGTCCGTTTCAGCGCCTCGATTTCGACGTGCAAGTCCGCGATCTCGCGCTCCAGGCGGCGGGCGGTGCGCCGCCACTTCGACTGCCGCAGCCAGGCCGCGATCCCGCCGATCAAGACACCGAGAACGAGAAGGACCACCACCAGCGCGAAAAGGGGCAGCGTCAGCGAAGCCGCCGGATGTTCGACGCTGAACGGGTCGAGCGATACCGTGACGATCTGCCGGTTTGCCACGGCGAACGCGATAATGACGACGGCGAGCGGCACGAGGATGACGGCCGCGATGATTTTGCGGATCAGGGTCAAAGCTCATTATCCCCGTGAGCCGCGTTGCAGCCGAAATCGCGGGCCGGGCAGGAGAAAGGTGAAGAGCGTATCGGCAATACGGTCGAGCCTTTCGACGCACCCGGCCGCGATTTTCGCCGCAACCCGAAGGGACACGGGACTTTTGACCGCTGGCGTCGTTGCTCGTCGCTCATGATCGGCTAGATCGCATCGCTCCTCGCGCCTAGCCAGCGGTCAAAATTCCCAGTGTCGCGGCCACGGCGATAATGAGTTTTGACCCTAGCTTCCCCGCCGATCGCGGCGCGGGTCAACCTTCGTCCGGCCGGTTGAGGCGCTCGCGCATTTCCTTGCCGGTCTTAAAGAACGGCACGCATTTCTCGTCGACGGCGACATGCGCGCCGGTGCGGGGATTGCGGCCGGTGCGCGCCGGACGCTGCTTGACCGAAAACGCGCCGAAGCCGCGCAATTCGACGCGATCGCCGCGTGACATCGCCGCGACAATCTCGCCGAGAATGGCATTGACGATGTTCTCGACGTCGCGCTGGTACAGATGGGGATTCTGTGCGGAGATTCGTTGCACCAGTTCCGACTTGATCATTGCTCGCCCCGCAAATGCTGCCTCGCCTGTCGAACCGGCACGCCGACGCAAAGAACGCTCAGTTCGTATCGGCAGGGTGCCAAAGGGCCAAAAGACCGTCAAGGTTGAAACCCTGGATCGTACTCCATTCGAGACGGTCGGCCAGCGAGCTCAGTCCCACCGCATTAAGGAGCGCGAGCGCCGCAGCGTGCAGGAAGGGCAGGTCGCTGAAGCGACTGTGCAGATCATAGTCGCGCACCGGCAGATTGGTGTCGACGTTCTTTTCCTTGCCGAGCCAGGCCAGCGCGGTGCGCTCATCGCCAAGCTCGTCGATCAATTTTAAATCGATTGCTTGATGTCCGGTGAATACCCGCCCATCGGCCGCGGTTTGCAGCTGCGAGTCGTTAAGGTGGCGGCGATCCTGCACGATTCCTTTGAACCAGGCGTAAGAATCCTGAATGATCGAATTGAGCGCGGCGCGGGCTTCGGGGCTGGTCGGCTCGAAACCGTCCGGCGCTGCTTTGAGAGGAGTCGATTTCACCGATTCGACTTTCACGCCGAGTTTTTCCAGGAGATCGGCGACGTTGGGATATTGGAATAGCACGCCGATCGAGCCGACCAGCGACGTCTGCTGCGCCACGATGTGGTCGCTGGCAAGCGCGGTGATATAGCCGCCGGAAGCCGCCAAGCTGTCGACCACCACAACCAGCGGTTTCTTTTCGCGCACCCGTGCCAGCGCGTTGAACAATTGCTCCGAACCGGCTGTGGTGCCGCCGGGGCTGTCAATGTGGACAATGATCGCGCGCGCCAGGGTGGACCGCGCCAGCCGATCGAGTTGTTCGGTGCGATACTGGTCGCCTCGGATCAGGCCCGAGATGGTCAAGCGTGCGATGTAGGGGCGGACGCCCAAACCATAATTGCGGTTGCCGGACAGAGCGGCCGCGCCGGCAATGCCGAGCACAATCAGGACGATCGCCGCGACCCGCCAGAAGGTGAGCTTCCGCCGCATGCGACGGCGATCAACGATGAGATCGGCATCAAGCGACATGGTTTTTATCCCTTATTATTCCGCTTTCTACCCGAGCCAGTTCTGCACTGCCGCGCTCCGCCGGTCCCCTATTCCGCTTCTTCCTTGTCGCCGGCTTCGCCTTCTTCGCCTTTGCGCTTGAGCGCCGTTCCGAGAATGTCGCCCAAAGTCGCCCCGGAATCCGATGACCCATATTGCGCGATCGCCTCCTTCTCTTCGGCGACTTCCAGCGCCTTGATCGAGACCGACACCCGGCGCGAGCGGCGGTCGAACTGGGTGATGCGGGCATCGACCTTCTCGCCGACCGCAAAGCGATCGGGACGCTGCTCGGAACGGTCGCGCGCAAGCTCGGAGCGTTTGATGAAGGCGGCATAGTCGGTGCCGACGATCTTGACCTCGATGCCGCCCTCCTTGACCTCCAGTACTTCGCAGGTGACGACAGCGCCTTTCTTGAGATCGCCGGCCGTCGAGTCGGCCGTATCGGCCGCGCCCTCCGCAAGCTGCTTGATGCCGAGCGAAATGCGTTCCTTCTCGACGTCAACATCGAGAACCTGCGCCTTGACCTTGTCGCCCTTCTTATATTCCTCGATGACCTGCTCGCCGGGCCGCTTCCAGTCGAGATCGGACAGGTGAACCATGCCGTCGACATCGCCGTCGAGGCCGAGGAACAGGCCGAATTCGGTCTTGTTCTTGACCTCGCCCTCGACCACCGAGCCGGAAGGATATTTCTCGACGAAGACCTCCCACGGATTGCGCATCGTCTGCTTGAGCCCGAGCGAGATGCGGCGCTTGACCGGATCGACTTCGAGCACCTGCACCTCGACCTCCTGCGACGTCGAGACGATCTTGCCGGGATGGACGTTCTTCTTGGTCCACGACATTTCCGAGACGTGGATCAAGCCCTCGATACCGGGTTCGAGTTCGACGAACGCGCCATAGTCGGTGATATTGGTGACGCGGCCCTTGAAACGCGCGGCGACCGGATATTTCGCCTCGATCCCCTGCCATGGATCGTCGAGCAGCTGTTTCATGCCGAGCGAGATGCGGTGCGTCTCGTGGTTGATCTTGATGATCTTGACCTTCACCTGCTGGCCGATATTGAGCACCTCGGACGGATGATTGACCCGCCGCCAGGCAATATCGGTGACGTGCAACAGCCCATCGATGCCGCCGAGATCGACGAAGGCGCCGTAATCGGTGATGTTCTTGACCACGCCGTCGATGACCTGGCCCTCTTCGAGGTTCTGCACCAGCTCCTGCCGCTGTTCGGCGCGGGTTTCTTCCAGCACGGTGCGGCGCGATACGACGATATTGCCGCGCCGGCGATCCATTTTGAGAATTTGAAATGGCTGCGGATTGTTCATCAACGGCGACACATCGCGGATCGGCCGGATGTCGACCTGCGAGCGCGGCAGGAACGCGACCGCGCCGTCGAGATCGACGGTGAAGCCACCCTTGACCTGATTGAAGATGATGCCCTGGACCTTTTCATTGTTCTGGAAGGCCTTCTCGAGCTTGCCCCAGCTTTCCTCGCGGCGCGCCTTGTCGCGCGACAACACGGCTTCGCCGAGCGCGTTTTCGACCCTTTCGAGATAGACTTCGACGGTGTCGCCAATCTTGATCTCGGCCGAGCGGCCCGCACCGGCGAATTCCCGCAATGCGACGCGGCCTTCCGTCTTCAGCCCGACATCGATGACCGCGACCTCGCGTTCGATGGCGACGACCGTGCCTTTGACGACCGAACCTTCCTGCACATGGCCGTCACTGAACGATTCATCGACCAATTTGGCGAAATCTTCGCGCGACGGCGCGGCGGCGGACTGAGCCGAAACTTGAGCCATAAACTACTCCCGACCCCAAGGTTGAGACGAGCCCGAACGGATGGTCACCACCGGCGAGCCCGATGGTTGGGGTCAATGCCATACAGTCGGACGGGTTGCATTCCGGACGCAGTTTTTTGGCGCCGTCAGCGGTTTCGTAACCAAACATGGACGAAGCGGTGAACGGGCTTACCTCCGATGACGAAGACACCGTTAACGGCGCCTTCGGCCCGCTCGAACAGCCTCGATGATATCGACGGCGGCCCGGAACGCGGCGTCTATACCCAAATGCGTAGTGTCGAGCAAGTGCGCGTCCGGCGCCGCTTTCAGCGGGGCCGCGGTGCGCCGCGAATCCCGCTCATCGCGACGCAACAGGTCGGCCAGCACCTCACGCTCGTCGGCGGTCTCGCCGCGCGCGCGCAATTCGAGCAGGCGGCGGGCGGCGCGCACTTCCGGTGAAGCGACGACGAAGAGTTTCACGTCGGCGCCGGGCGCGATGACAGTGCCGATATCGCGGCCGTCGAGCACGGCGCCGGGCGGCCGCGTCGCGAATTCGCGCTGGTAATTGATCAAGGCCTCGCGGACCTGCGGGATCGCAGCCACGACCGAGGCGGCTTCGGTGATCGGCTGCAGTTTCAGCGCATTTTCTTCGTATTCGCCTGGATCGAGCCTGATCGCGATCTCGGTGGCGTGCTTGGCGTCATCGGGCGGAAAGCCGGCATCGAGCATGGCCTTGGCGACGGCCCGGTACAGAAGACCGGTGTCGAGATGGTGCAGGCCATAGACCGACGCGATTTGCCGCGCGATCGTGCCTTTGCCGGACGCGGCTGGACCATCGATCGCAATGATCATCGTCGGCTGCCTTTCGCTGGCGCATTTATAATGAGTAGGCGGCCGATACCAACGATCACGTTGTTCACGACAAATCGGCGCCCAGCGAACTCATCAATTCGACGAAGCCCGGAAAGCTCGTCGCGATGAAACTGCCGTCATCAATGCGCACCGGGCGTTCGCTGGCAAGCCCGAGAACAAGCGCCGCCATGGCGATGCGATGGTCCATATGTGTCGTGACCGCGCCGCCGCCCGCGACGCGGCCGCGGCCTTCGACGATCAGGTCGTCGCCCTCAATCTCGACTTTCACGCTATTGGCCCGCAGCAGTGCCGCGGTCGCCGCCAATCGATCGGATTCCTTGACTCGCAATTCCTTGAGCCCGCGCATCACGGTGACGCCTTCGGCAAAGGCAGCCGCGACCGCGAGGATCGGATATTCGTCGATCATCGACGGCGCCCGCGCGACCGGCACCTCGACCGCGCGCAAGGCTCCGGCGCGCACGCGCAGGTCGGCGACCTCTTCGCCGCCTTCGATGCGCCGCTCGAGCGCTTCGATCGAAGCGCCCATCTCAGAAAGGGTGGTGAAAAGACCGGTGCGTAGCGGATTCATCATCACGCTTTTGAGAATGACATCCGAGCCGGGAACGAGCAGTACAGCCACCAGCGGGAACGCCGACGATGAAGGATCCGCGGGCACCGTGACCGGCCGCGGGATCAATTCCGGCTGACCGGCAAGCCTGATGCAACGCCCACTCGCCTCAAATGGGTCGACGCGCAGTTCGGCGCCGAAGTGCTTAAGCATCTTCTCGGTATGGTCGCGGGTCGCTTCGGCTTCGATCACGGTTGTTTCGCCCGGCGCCGAAAGTCCAGCCAGAAGCGTCGCCGATTTCAGCTGCGCCGAAGGAACCGGCGGCTTGAATACGATCGGGATCGGATCGCGGGCGCCGGCGAGCGTCAGCGGTAAGCGACCGTCCGCCGAGGCGAGCACGCGGGCGCCGATCCGCTCCAAAGGCTCGAGCACCCGACGCATCGGCCGGCTGCGCAACGAAGTGTCGCCATCGAATGTCGCGGTGATCGGGCACCCAGCGACGGCGCCGAGCGCGAGCCGGCAGCCGGTGCCGGAATTGCCGAAATCGAGCGGTTGTTTGGGTTCGGCAAAGCCGCCGACGCCGACGCCATGAACCCGCCACTGCCGTTCGCCAACGCGAACAACATGGGCGCCAAGCGCCTGCATCGCTTTGGCGGTATTGAGAGCGTCTTCGCCCTCGAGCATGCCAGTGATGCGGGTCTCGCCGACCGCAAGCGCCGCCAAAATAAGCGCCCGAATCGAAATTGATTTGTCGCCCGGCACTTGGGCGCGCCCGGTCAGGGAACCGCCGCGGCGGGCGGTGAGCGGACTAGGATCGGGATGCATTGCGAGTGCGCCTCTAAAGAGCGCCGTCTATCATGGGCCATGGCGGGGCGTCATCCGGTTGTTTTCGGCCGCCCAGCGCACCGGATCGACTATTGACAGCCGCGCTGCGACTAGCCAAGTGAAGCACCCCAATTGTGCGAAGGACCGGACCGTGGCGAAACCCGAACTGGGTACTAAAAGGCTCTGCGCCAGTTGCAGCGCTAAATTCTACGATTTGAACAAAGATCCGATCCACTGCCCGAAATGCGGGGCGGTGTATCAGGTTGTGGTGGCGACCCGGCCGACGCGGCCGGAGCCGGCTGCTGCGGCTGCCGCCCCGCGGCCCCCTGTTCCGGAGGAAGTCGCTGCGCCCGAGCCGCAGGAGGTCGAGACCGTGTCGCTGGAGGAAGCCGACGCCGAGGCTCAAGGCGCGACGGCCAAGAAGCCTGCGACTACGGAACCGGCGGAGGCCGAGGAAGAAGAAGTCGAGATCGGCGAGACCATCGACGACGACACCTTCATCGAGGAACAGGAAGAAGAAGACGCCGATGTCACCGACATTATCGGCGGCGATATCGAAAACGAGGAGGAAGGATAATCAGGAGTCAGTATTCAGTAATCAGTGATCGGAACTTTGTGGCTTCTGATTACTGATATCTGATCCCTGAACCCTGGAGGGGCCATAGCTCAGTTGGGAGAGCGCTTGAATGGCATTCAAGAGGTCGGCGGTTCGACTCCGCCTGGCTCCACCATAATATCCAGCTTTGTAGGCAAGCTTTTTGCCGCTACCGCGTCCGCGTGTCACTTCGGCGCGCTGTTGGGTTATTCCTAGCCCTGCGCTGCCCCGTTTGGGTTTGATTCCTTAAACGATCTGGAGGGTGGCGAAACCAGGCAAGAGGGTCTGCTGAGCGCCAATGAAAAGCCGAGCGTGCGTTCGCCTTTGCGAAGCACCGATCTG
>Ga0187804_10000006_pt1 | contig 47256 bp, 109 predicted proteins | sample NC_wetland_sal_i_3_FD_132961 | JGI IMG/M metagenome (GOLD analysis project Ga0187804, IMG submission 132961) | Wetland sediment microbial communities from Neuse River Estuary, North Carolina, USA - Control_4 | ecosystem: Environmental > Aquatic > Freshwater > Wetlands > Sediment | place: USA...
AAGACCGTATTTGGTTTTATCATGACGACGTGAGATGGCTAAAATTAGCCCATCTTTAATGATGAGATTAACGGCTGCTTGCTTCATTTGCTGTCCTTAATATTTTATTCAAACGAACACAAAAAGCTTTATCTTGGCGACATTTAGCTTGTAGTATTTTGCGAGCACGATTAGCTATTCTCCTACATTCGAGCAAAGATTCTTGCGAATATTGGAAGCCTTTAGGAATAGTGAATCTTTCTTTTGGGGCTCGATTCACGCGTTATTTCTCCACCATTCCCAAAATTTATCTGGATTACTATACATGGCATCAATAACTATTTCCAATAATCTGGTCTCCAGATCCTTTGGCACACCCTCTGCGAGAGATAAACCAAGAACCACATCCAAGATATAGTCATGAATGGGCGTCCAATCTATGAAAACGCGAGGCTCTGGTTTCTGATTGCGGCGCTGAAGTTCTTCTTCCAACTCCTTGGTAGAAAAATTCTCGATATACTTGGGTTCTTCCATCTTACACTCCTTGGGATAAGAATTTAGTTGGCTCCACCCATTCTTTGCAGACCGGATAACCAGCAAAGTGTTCCGGAACCTGATGCCATACCTCTTCCGAATCCGCGATTCCCACGGAGAGACAGGCAGGATTATCCTGACTGGCGGGATAAATTCTTACAAACACGATGCCACCCGGATACCATAGATATCCGTATTCATCGAGAAAAAGTTCTTGGGCTTCCTGTAAAGTCTTCTCGGGATCGGCGGTGGCAACATGCCAGCCATACATCAGAGCCAACAGTCCAAAGATAACGACAAAGAAGTCAAAGATATAAATCGCCATGTCAATTCTCAAATGCAGAATAGTAGGATACGGTTGAACCAGTTTTCGCGATGAACCGAGGGAACATCTATGTTTTATCTGGTATTCCGTTATTGTTTGATTAGATTCAACTTACTTATACTGTAGTTTCTTGCTCCACAGACTTCATAAGTTTTCAATCGAAACATCACTGTCCTAAGCAGCGAGCTTATTTCAAGCAGAAGAGACTTTATGGTAGCGACTCCATCGGGTCATGAGGATCTCTCTCAACAGCAGGGAGCTACCCTGCGCGCTACTCTTATGTCAGAATATAAGCATGATGGGTGTGCGTGTCAAGCCCTGGGAATTTATATGATTAAATTTTATTTACTTAATGATTGCCAATCTTGTTCCCACATAACGATAACATCTTTACATACTGTTTTTAATGCTGCGATTTTGGAAAGAGTTTTATTATATAATTCACCGAAAGATATTTTACTTATATAGTTGATATCATTAGGACTATAAACTTTCGGATTTCCGTGCCAAAAATCTCCCATAAATTCGTATGCTATATTTTCAATTGGGTCATATCCATCAACTCTATAAATAGATTTTCCGACTTTAATTGACTTTTGTTTTTCTAAATCTTTACCCAAAGAATTGAGCCAGTCTCTTTCTTGTCTTGACACAGACCAAGAGCAATATATACATCCTTTACCAGACAGGTGATTATTAGGAGTTTGTTCAAACCATAATTGATGAGTTTTACAAAAGATTGTAATGTTTGTTTGACTACTTACATAATTAACTTTGGAATAATCATAATGATCACTATGAACGGATTTAGCTCTATCTAAAAACTGTTCTGTGGTTAAAGACATTTTTGTATGGAAAGACTCTTTCATGCACTCCGGACAACTCGAACCATTAAAATAATCGACAGGAGCTTTCTCAAAATAAATTTGATGAATATTACAAAATAATTTAACTTTGGTTTTATAGTTAAAATATTGGACATGATCATAATTATGATCATGTCCATACATAGATTTAGCTTCTTTTATAAAATCTTCTAATGACTTAGAATTAAGCTTGGCAGAAGATTCATATGAACATTTGGGGCAACCACTTCCATCTAAATGATGACCTGGAGTTTGTTCAAATTCTTGATTATGTTTAATGCAAATGATTATTACTTTAGTTTTAGCATTAACATAATCAACTTTTGAATAAGAGTATTTGTTTCCATGAATTATAGTAGCTTTTTCTATAAAACTATCAACTGATAATGATTGAGATTTGGTTCGTAATTTAACACCACATTTCCAACAACCTTTACCATCTAAATGAGCATTAGGAGTTTGATAAAAATATTCATCACAAGCTTTACAAAAGATTTTTATCTTAATATGATTAAGCTTATATTCTACTTCAGAATAATCATATTTATTTTGATGAATTAAATTCGCTTTAATAATGAAAGATTCTAAATTACCAGCTTTAGCCTTATTAGCCCTTTCTTGCCCACATTTTGGGCAACCTTGTCCTGACAAATGACTTTTAGGCGATTGTTTAAATTCACCATGTGAATGGCATATAATAATAACTTTATTTTGATGATTAGTATATTCTACTTTCGAATAATCATAAAGTATGCCGTGAACCTTTTTAGCCTTTTCCAAAAATTTGCTTGTTTTATCTTGCATTAAGACCAACACTAAATGAATTTATAATAATAATCATATATAGCTATCGAAGCTGCCACGGCTGCATTTAAGCTGCGAACTGATCCCATGGATGGAATCTCCACATAATCATCACATATATCTAATATATCTGGTATTATGCCCGCATTTTCTTCACCAATTATGATAAGACTATTCTTTTTCCATTCATAGTTTTTGATAGAAACTACCGGTTTGTTAATATTATTGTCAAGACCAACAAAATGATATTTATTTTTTAAAGACAAAATCTCTGAAAAAGAAGAAAGATGAATTACATCCGTATATTTATATGTTCCACAAGCGGCTCTCTTATCGTATTTTTTACGCCCGTAATAATATACTTTAGAGAGGTTAAAGTTATTTGATGATCTAATTACTGATCCAATATTAAAGTCTCCTTCTATTTGAGACATCATTACAGCACATGGTAATGCCGTCATTTGCAAATCGGCTTTAATTTCTTCTTCCGACTTATCCTTATACTTATCGATGACATTGCGCTGCCAACGACGAAAATGTTCCTCCCCATCCTGTAGGGCGTGTTGATGAGCCGGGGAGGATATAGATAAGTTAGGTTGGGTGGCGATCTTGGACTTCATAATTTAATGATGTCTATAGGTGTAATCCATGCTTTCATGACCATTTTTAAAACGGAAGGATTTAAAGGTTCCTCCAATTTTAACTACGGTTTCTTTCCATCGTTTGCCATGTGGAAGTTTTCCGGGACCCGCAATTAGATGAGCTACCTCATGTAGGAGAACCAGTTCTTGCTTCAAATAATATTTGAAGCGCAAACACATCCATCCATGAAATGGATCAGTATAATGAGCATGCGCCGTATCTTCTTTATCCAAAATATCAGCAATACATCCGCCCACACAAATGCCCTTTAATTGGGTAAATTGCTGGATACATTCGGGAAACTTGGCACGATTGGTAATTATGGTTTTTCTCATAATACACCCTATTTTCCATTAGCGGTCTTCATCAAAAACTTGCCTTTGCACACATTACACTCAACATGCAGATGTGGTTTTTGCACCGCACACTTTTCTTTATCAGAACAAACCTTGGGGAGGCGCAACCCATTCTGTTCATCGGTTTCATATTGGCAAATAGGACACCAAGTATCTATATCAACTTTCAGAAAGGGCGCGAGCTTAACTTCTTCTTGCTCCTCTTCTCCCTCTTCGTATTCTCTTTTCATCACTCTGTCTGCCAACCATAAGGAGCCCAGACAGACAGAGAACAAGCCTCCCAAGATTATTGATACTACCATCATTTATGATCTCCGCTCCAATCTACTGTAATCCCGTGAATATCATCGTCTTGTGGCTTCTTGGGATCAAAATGATCCAGGATGATTTTGTATGAATATACTGACTCTAACACTTTCTTAGTCTCTAAAATAACTTGATGTTCCTTTTCCTTCGGAACATCATTCATAATGGAACGCAAATCTGCTTCAGTAATATGACAAAACATCTCACCATCTTCAGCATATTCATAACACCAATTACTGATACTAACCGCCAGAAAATCCACCCACTTATTTATAGTAGTTCTATTTTGAGCAAGCTTCTTGTAAGCCTTATCTCGAAGGTGAGAAGCAGGATGAACGATATTGGCTTTCATGTTAATTTCCTTTGCCATTAGATCATACTCACATTTTGTTGGTTAATTGAGTTTTGACTTCTTGCCATCGGGAGCGGCGGGCAATAAGGGCGGCGCTTGTTTGGGTTGCAAGAAAATATTGCTGCCCGCCCAAGTAGCATCGTTGGCTTCGGCTATGATGACGGAATAGAAATAGGCTTGCATATCGGTCAGAATAAAACCCAGGTCTTCATATACTTGCAGGATAGGTAAATCTTGTTAGCTTTTCTTATACAGGGTCAGAGCAATAAGAGCCGAGACTTGCTTCTCATGATTGACTGCTACCTTACCATCACTAGCTTCTCCCACCGTGTATCCTCGTTTAATCAGACCAGCCACGATGCGGTCTTGATACGACTCTAACAGACAGGTGATCCAACAGGTATAGACTTTCATAAATAAACCTCATAATAAAACTTTCTCCCAGCATTAAAACAACCAAATAGAACTGATATATATCGTGTATGAGGCAAAAATACATATACAATTTAGAAAAATTCTACCAGAAAAATGAACTAACATACTACCTGTTGGGTGTATTTATGACTGATGGATGTGTTCAATCTAACAAAAATATTGCTGAAATAACATCTATAGATAAAGATTGGATATTCTCTATCAATCAAGAAATAAGTCCTAATAAACCTATTAGATTTATAAGGAATAAATATTATAGAGCTGAATATTTTTCCAAAGAAATTTGCGATTGGTTAAAATCTAGCGGCTGTATTCCTCGCAAATCTTTAACATTAAAATTTCCAGATATTCCCAAAAAATACTTACCAGATTTCATTAGAGGTTGTTGGGATGGGGATGGTCATTTATCTATCAAAGAATATAAAACGGCAAAATATTCCAGACGAATGAATCGACATGTATCTATAGGCTCTGGCAGTTGCGACTTTATTCAAGGTATGAGTGTTGCTTTAAATAAATTAGGAATAAACAATTATGTGGAATGTAGAAAACTAAACCCAAGGAAAATTGGAAACACTATTATTGATACAAATAATTTGTTTTATCAAATAAATATAACAAAAGCAGACAATATGGTTAAGTTCGCAACCCTTATATACGATAATAAGAAACTCTCTCTAACGAGAAAGAAAAATACTGCATTAGCAATTATTGCTGAATGGCACAAAATATTTTATTGTCAAAAATGTGGGGTCGTTATTTCTAATATTAGCAAGCCTCGTATAAATAAATATTGTCCTCAATGTAAAATTTTACAAAGAAAAGAAACGCAAAAACAATATGATAGATTAAGAAGACCTAAAATTAACGCTTAATTTTAGCGTTGTTAAGTCTATTAACAATTTCATTCATAGTGACAGTATCGAAGGCAAGATTCATTCTAATGAATCCAGGAGCTCCAAAATACTTACCATCTATTGCATGAATTTTTGCTCTCTCCAAGATAGATGGATCTGGTATGCGAAAAAGCCCAAACATCCCTGGGGTGACATGAATATTAGTGGGCACCTCTAACACCTCACGATCCAAATGCCAGATGATTTGCTTGCTGGCACTGAGTGCGTCGGCTGCCTGCATCTCAAACTCTTCGGTTTGCTGAGGGTTGTCTTGCATTGCTTTCAACAAAGATTCCAGAAAGACTTGCGGCATGATGGAAACGCCCACCGTCATAGCTTCCATATATTCTTGGATATACTGATAGAACTCCGGGTTAGGACATACTACCCAACCTATCCTAAGCCCCGACAAACCAAAAGCTTTGGAAGCACTATAAATCTGCACATCACCAAAAGGTTTCAACTCTCGACTGCGTGGCAAATATACATGTGAATAATATACAGCATCGTGAATTAGAGGAGTGTTATGTTTCTTACACTCAGCCTCTAAAGCTGCCGGATCGCCCGACCAACCATCCGGATTATTGGGCAGCAAACATAAGGCGGCGTCTGCCCCCTCATATTGAAACACGGACTTCATCCCATGCATCTGAACCAAAGGCGGAATAAGAGCCCAATAAGGATTACGCATACCGATAGACTTCTTACCCATCCTTTTAAGGGCGTAGCAGGTTGCTCCCAGGGCTTGCTTGGCACCGTTAGTAATAATAACGGGTGCCTTATACTTAGCTTCCAAAAACTCCACTAATGGTTGATAACCAGTAGGAGTAGGATATTCCATGGAAGGCATACCTTGCATATGATAGCTCTCCACATCAAAGACAGAGTATAATGCGTCTTTCACTACATGAGCCTCGCCCACGCTGCAATCTATCCAGCCCTCGGGTAGTTTAGGTTTGGCTAATAGGATCTCTGACATATTCCGACTTTATTGGCTTGAGGGTGGGGAAGAGAATTACATCCTTGATAGATGTGGTATTAGTTAGTAGCATACACAATCTTTCTAAACCCATGCCAAAGCCGATGCAGGGCGGCATACCCATCTCTAATGCTTCTATATAATCGGCATCAAAGTCCATGGGATCCTTGTGGTTGGTTTCCAACTGTTCTCGAAAACGAGTTGCCTGTTCCTCCGGATCGTTTAGTTCTTGAAAGGCGTTAGCTAATTCTCGTCCTTCAATAAAAAGTTCGAATCGATCACATTCATTCTTTCGAAAATCATTGGCACGAGCCAGCGGACACACTGACTTGGGATACCTGGTAATAAACACCGGAACCGAAAACCGACCATCAGCCGTGCGATAATCCTCCGTCAAGAAAGGCTCCGCCACATGCTCGAACATAAGAAACCACTGCTCACCCGGTGAAGTAGCTTCCGAGAGAGCATGACGCAGATCGTCTATATCAATCTTGAGAAGGCGCTGGTTATCAGGATGTTCTACATTAACGCTAAATACTTCATCGCTGACACAACCGCCGCACATTAGCTCACACCCACCGATAGTCAGTGATAGACCAGCATTAGTGCAAGCGGTCATCACCGCCTCGTGCATGGCTACTTGACGGAACTCCTTAAGGGTAAAGGTGCGTTCTGCCTTCCACTTCTTGTAATGTTGAAGGGTGGGACCCGATAACCTGGCGGGGAGTAGTGCATCCACCGTATGCAATAAGTCTTGCGTGAATTGCAGCAGGCGTGGAAAATTGCCATACGCCTCATAGGATTCCATGATAGTGAATTCGGGGTTATGGCGAGTGTCGATACCTTCATTGCGATAAGCTCGACCAATTTCAAACACGCGGTCAAAACCACCCACCAATAATCTCTTGAGATACAGTTCGGGGGCGATTCTCAAACGCAGGTCGGCATCTAACGCATTATGATGCGTGATGAAAGGCTTGGCATTAGCACCACTGGCAATAGCGTTAAGAGTAGAAGTTTCTACCTCATGAAATCTCTCCGATTCCATAAAGTTGCGAATGGTGCGCAGCACTTCCGAACGCACCAAGAAACGAGCACGGCTCTCCTCCGAGGACATTAGATCCAGATATCTCTTACGATACTTGAGCTCCGGGTCAGCGATGCCCACGAACTTCTCTGGCGGGGGACGATGGCTCTTGGTCAAAACCTTCCAAGCAGATAGCAATAAGGATCGTTCTCCCGTCTTGGTCAGCACCGGCTCTCCCACTACTTCCACGATATCTCCCAAGTCCAATAACTTGAGCTTATCGTAATCGGGAAGATTATGCTTGGTGGCAACCAGCTGGATATGACCCGTCTCATCCGTTAGATTAACGAAGGTAATACTTCCACTTTTCCTTATTGCTGACAACCTGCCACGAAGACAAAAATGAATTTTTTGTTGCAAATCTTCCAAAGAAATAGTGGTTGGAACAGGATTATTCTTGTCTTCCATTATTTCTAATAATGATGCAACTAAATTAGTGCGCATATTAGAAGACAAAGGGTAAGTGCCATTATTTAATAATAAATGTTTTGACTTACGCACCGCTATAATTTCGACAAGAGATGACATTTTTATCCTAAAAAATATAGCACCTACTAATATCAAGGTATATATTTTAGTTATGAACAAATATACTTATGATTCATCGACACTACAACAAGAAAATGATGTTAGCTACTATATTCTGGGCGCTTTCATCAGCGACGGTAATGTGTCAATACAACGTCAAAAATATTACACCTCTTCTATTGGAAGCGTAGATAAAGATTGGATCGAAGATATTCGAAAAGCAATGTCTTTATCCCTACCAATTAAACAGCAAGATAATTTCTTCTCATTACGAATATATGATGCCAATATTGGTAAGTGGTTTATATCTCACGGATGCATTCCTCGCAAATCTTTATGTGTATCAATGCCTCACATACCTAATAAATATTTGGCAGACTTTGTTCGTGGCGTATTCGATGGAGATGGCTGCGTCAGCTACACCATAAAAACCAATAAAACTATAAATTTTAAATCATATATTTGCGGTTCAAGTATTGAACTCTTGTCTGATTTACAACAAAAATTATCTACTATAGGAATAGTGGGCGCTTTGCGTCTTAAAAAGCAAAACAAAACCCATAAAATCAAAGGTAAAACGGTTCATACTTTTAATGATCATTGGCGATTAGAGTTTAGCAAATTAAATACTCTTAAACTTTTAGAATTTATGTATTACGAAGGTCACAAAATATCTTTAAAAAGAAAATTTGAAACCTTCAAAACTATAAAAAATATCTATTCAAAAGATAAAAAAATAAATTATATGCTTAACACACATTTAAAAATAAAGTGGCCATCTAATGAAGAGTTAATTAAATTAGTTCAATCTAATACTTATATGGCAGTTAGCCGTTTGTTAGGAGTATCTAACACTTCTATTGTTAGCTATATGAAAAATAGAGGAATTTATGTTCCTAAAATAAAGGGCGGCGGCAAAAAGAATATTACTTTATCACGCAGTTAAGTTTGGTAGGCAGGATGGGAGTCGAACCCATACCCCGAAGGACTATTTTTTGAGAATAGCGTGGCTGCCAATTACACCACCTGCCCAAGTTTGGAACAACATACTTTTTGGCATGCAAACGAGACGACAAAGGAGGGGACGTCAATCTCGCGGCTAATATGTTGTTCCAAGTCTTATATAACCTATGTCAGAGTATGCGCATCCGTGATGTGCCTGTCAAGCGGAAAAGGGACGGCATACGCGACTCTTCAAATCTTGAAAGCGCAACGAAATGGTTCGATGTTTGGCAGGAAGTGCCGAGACCGAGGTGCGATCCTGAAAGGACGGATTGCAAGTAATAGCTTCCAACTCTTCCTGATCCAGATACCACGGGCGGGCGGGGTGCTGTTTATTATCCCACCACTTCCAAAAGCTATCCATAATATCACCAATAGCCCCGCCAGTGATCGCAAAAGCTAGAAAGCTAACAAGCAAGAATAGCAACACTGCTATCAGGAGAGCTAAGATTAAATGGAAATGCACCATGAACCACAATAACAACAACGAGACGGGCATCAACGGCAGCTTCCATAGCTTACGAACTACATAGGAGAAGGTAATTTCCAGATCGGATCCCTCGTCCTCGGGAAGATGAGCAATCGCCCAAGTTCCACCCTTTAGAAGGTCAGCGGCATCCCACACAGAATAGGTTAGCGGGTGCAGGAAATACTTGAGACACAATCCTCGAGAAAGGTATGAGACAGCAATTATTGCCAGCAGCAATCTATATACTAACACATCCAACAACATAACGATGGGTTGTAAAGTGTAGGCTAATAAACGACGACGTCGGTAATCGCATTGGTCTATCGCCTTATCGCGAAACCAGTGATTAACCCAGATTTTTTCCCACTTGGCAGGCTCCTTAGCAAAAACACCCGTGGGCACATTAACGGTAACTGGCTCGGCAGGAAACTTAGGAGACCTAACATAATCTTGAGTGACGCCATCAGCCGCGGTGACATACTTACCAGCAAAATTGAGACCCCATTCCTTACCGTCAATATCCAAAATGTCGGTCTTATACTGACCACTTTCTTTCGTTAGGAACTCATTACGCACTGCTTTCTTATCCTTGGGAGAAATAAAAGCCCAAATCTGATTTTCTCCCGAAGACCTGAACTCCAAGTAGGTCATCAAATCCTGAAGCGGAACCACCTTGCGATACTCTCGGCGAGGATGATAGTTAGCAGTGGGCACCACCACAATCACTACCTGGGGTTCCAGCACATTTTCTTCTGACAGCAGCTTGATGGTTTCTTCATCCACACACCAAGCCACCGCGATGCTACCGCTGGTGATATCACGGTTGGCGACCTTTAGTTCTAACATCTGTTATCTCCCTGTCTTTCTACTTCAATATCTCCAATAATCTGATCAATTCGGTCGGCTATGTCCAACATCTCGTCTTTGGACATATCAAGAAAGCATCCGGTGTAAATCAACACACCAATCGTGTCTTCTCCCAAACGCTTACGAAACACCTTCACCACACGGGCTAATGCTAATAATTCTTTACTCATTGGGTTCTTTGTTCGTCTTCTTGTATTTCAAGATGACTTCGTCGCTAATCTTGTAGCACAAGACCGCTAACTGGTCATAATAGATGATAGTCAAATCTACTACCTTCTCAATCTCTTCTCGAGTAGCGACAATTCTGACCGGAATCATTCGTTCTTTAAATAACTCTCCAGTGGCGGGATGCACCCACTGTCCTAACGCCGGTGCCATCACGGTTAAGCCACCAGTAATCTCTCTCACCTTGGCATCCCACACTCGATGATAGCGGGTGGTATAATATTTACCTGGTTGGCATCGGCGCTGCGTGGGAACCAAAATCTCCCACATACCTTTTTTCATGGTTGAATTTGTCTCTCTTCTTCTTTTTTAAGAACCACTTTACACATCAAAATAAACTCATCGTGAGTCATATTAGACTTCATCATATTAATATTATTGGTTACCCATTTAAGATTTGATGGATCATCTGTTCCACCTTTAGATGTAGGTATTTGATGATCCAATGATGCATTCACTCCGGGAATCAAATCTTGACCTGTGTAGAAACATTTACCATTTTGCTGATTCCATAAGTCTATTATGGCTTGAAGATTTTTTCTGTTACCAGCACGACAGCCCGCTCTATCTGCAAACCAACAACTTTTACAATGAACAGTAGTTACTAACCCTGGATCACCACAAGCTACACACCGCTTGGCATTTTTTCTTTTAGAATATAATTTTTTCGCCGCATCAGATCTAATGCCATTACTTAAACATTCTTTACAACGATTACCTAATCCATTAAATCCAGACGGATGCTCAAAAAACATATCTCGCTCTTTATACTGTTCGCAAATAGAGCAGATTCGTCCTTTCGTCAAATCTCTAATAGCCTCACCTCTATTAGCTCGATATTGCTCGCGTCCAACAACTTTACGTAATTTTTTGCCTGATATATTGTTTTTCATATAAACATATACATCACTACTTTTTGTTTTATTTGGATAATTGCCTTAATCTTTGCTGATAATGTTCTTCACATAGCGTGGAAATCCACCCGTTAATACTATGTTGTTCGCCTACTTTTCCACACCATTGACAGATAGTCCCACTAAAATCTTCTGCCATTCTAATAGCACCATCTATAAATGGTATAGTGTGTGAAAAATATACTCTTAAAGTTCCAAACTTCTCTTTAATTTGTTTGACAAAAATCTGATCACGCAATTCTTCGGGAACATAAGACCGCACATAAAGATCAACAACAGAACACAATCGATCGATAATGGACGCCCAACCTTCCGGAGCCTCTATATATTTGACTTCAGAAAATATGGCTGGATATTTGGATATGATCTTATCTGCCCAATCTTTTTTAAGCATAGCCTCTAGATACTTATTTATTTCTTGTTGCGTCTTCATATTTTTTTATCTCAGCAAGCCTCATAGAAAAATGCTTTTCCTGTTTAGATAGCTTGCGCAAACGCTTTTGAATTCGGTTGAGTCGATCTTGAATACGCTTCTTGTTTTTGACCCAATCAAGAACCACTGCTTCTGGTATCTTGTTCATGATAGCGGTTTCAATAGTTCTGGACGATCGCTTAGATCCACATCATACAGAGGTAATTTGTGGTAAGGCACGATGGGGTTAATGGCGTCCCAATTATCTTTACTAATCCACATATCATGATCCAGGGCATGAAAACAAGTATGACACACTACTACCATACGAAACTCTGAATCGTTATTAGGATCATTAGGTATCTGTGGATCCTCAACATCTAAGACAAACAAAGGTATAATGGGTTCATCTACTAAACCATCTTCCTCTGCGAAGGGAGAGATCTCCAATATCTCGGTATCCTTTTCTATATCACATCCAAAACAGCGCAATTTCATGCTATTTCCTTAATTCAAGAATCCTGACAAGATCCGTTGGGGTGATAGAAACCACACGCTTCACAGCTGGGAAACTCCTGCTCTTGTATGAACTGTTGTGCCTGACGAAAAGTTTCTGTTTCTTTCCAATCCAACATGTCCTGATACACTTGCTCGTTGGCGATGAAGGCTTTCAACAATTCAATAGCTTTGGCAAGACGCGGATCTTTACTCATGAGTCAAATCCTTTACCTCTTGTAAGACTTCTCCGACAGATACACCCCCATACCATCCGCATGACAGACCGCATGGTAAATACCATCAATTAGAAAGACATGATCCAACTTACCTGAAGGAGCGCAGAAAAATTGCTCATCCTTCTGATGATCTTTCTCGAACAGATAAACCATTCCACTAGCAAATCCGCCTATGGCACTTATTGCGCCCAACACAATAGCCACGGCTCTGAACACAGATTTAGCTTGAGCAACTTTCATGATAACAAACTCCTTCCGAAGATTTTTTCGATGACGACATCCAGGACTACCAGTGGCGACAATAGCCACATAAAAAATCTCATAGACCACATTACCTTTTTGACCTCATCGCTGTCGTGAAAGAAAGCGATGTAGCCAACCGATAGGTAAGAGAAAAGAAGGAATAGCACCCCTAAGGTCTCTATCAGACGAAGTAATATCTCCATGCGCGTTCTCCGTTAATTATGAAGCCAATACATATGGGTGCAGGCGGAGGCGGGCACCTGTGTCTCTGCATCCCCAGAAGTAAGGTCAATTAAACACTGAGCATAATCATACACTATCTTGGTCAATTTGGTGGGCTTGCAGGAAGGCAAAGATCCCTGATACACGGACAACCATTCTTGGGTAGTGGGTTCCCTTTTTAAAATCCTCCGACACACTTCCATAGACTTGCGAATAATATAAACGCCCGCTTTAATATTGTTGGTCTCATCAAATAACCATTCAGGTTTGCCACCATAATACTTGGCACGTATTTGTAGTAGCCCATAATCTAAACCATCCGGAGAGACCGCTCGTGCATTAAAATGACTTTCATGTTCTGCAATAGCTACTATCATAAGTGGATCAACATCCACTGCCTCCGACTGAGACTGAATGACTTTGGCTAAGTGCTCTGCCCTGACAGCCGGATAATGCGGACCTGCCGACAGTTGAATAGCCAGCATAATCTGAACGATTTCTCGGAACATCATGTCCTCTCAGTGTGGGTGTTGATACTACATTTAATGCCGCCTCCAAGACAGCCAGACAACCTAATTCCTATACAAAGCGTGTCAAGCCTCTTTACTTATCTTTTACTCGTTCCAGTCCCCATGAAGTGATAATGTATTTGCGATCCATATCTTTTTGAGACTTGGTTCTTTTAAACTTCCAAGAACAACCACAGGAACCCAGGTTCTTGCCCTTACTATCTTTACCAATCACGGTCATCATCTGACGACAAATAGGACAGGGTTTGATGGAAAGTTTATGAGTGTCCATGTGTCACTCTAATCCAAGAAACTCGGACAGCTTCTTTTCTGCCCGCTCCGCAATCACTAATACACTCTTATGTGATTTCCCTAACAATACCTCTCCAGCATATCCTAGCTCCCAGACGATGTTTCTCTCTTGCACATCATCCGCCAAAAAACCAACATCATCTAAATTAGCAGTCATCAAACCAATTAACCAATTTTCAAAGTCGGCAGCATAGATCTTTTGGTCAGTGATAGGGGAACCACAATCAGGACAATACTTTTTGTCAGCATTAGTAGCGCAACATTCTTTGATAGGATCATTTAGATGATTATCTTCTTTATACATTGCCAATAGATCATTAGCCAAAGAATCCATAGCATCATCCACAGATGGAAATGACTTTCCTATATTACCCAGAACTAAACTGCCCAAGAGATAACTTTCAGCAAAGCCAAAGTTGAGCACGGCGAATTGGATGGCGGTGGCTCTCATGTTGAATCTTCCTTTTCTTGCTTCCTAGTTCAATTTATTATCTTGTTCGCCAATATAGGGGCGGTGTGAGCCCGTGTCAAGCTCTAACAATTTATTACTTTGGCGGTCTCTGTGGAAAGTTTTGGAATAAGCGAACTTTCTCTCGACAAAGTCGTGGGGGATCTAGTAGGGGGATTATAGTATAGGGGGATCCTACCCGCCCTCTTATATTTTGCAGAATTACCCGTGAAAGAAATCAACGATATGTAGATAGTTATTAACACACAAATAAACTATAGATAATAGACCTAGAGCAGTTCCAATATACACAGCTATAGTTTGAGATATTTCTTTCCGGCTCATTTTAATAGGTTGAGGTGATAAATACTTTCCCATTCCTTGTTTTCTCAACTTGAGAGATTTCCAAGCAGTTAAAATATTACCCACACCAAAGAAAATTATCATACCAGATATGAGAGGATTAAATTGCCAAATGATAAAAGCACCAATTATATATGAGATGGTAATGAACCAAGTTCCAAGAGTGTCATTAATACTATAAACAATAGATTCTACTAATTGACCTCCATCCAGAAGAGCGATAGGTAATAAATTGAATAGATTTAAAAATGCCATCCAATAAGCAGAGACACCAATAAAATATGATCCGGTGAGTAAATATAATCCGAAAAATATTAGTGCCAATAACCAACCAGCAATTGGACCTGCTAACAAGACGAACGCCATTTGCGAATATCGTTGATATCGTTCAGCGATGAGGGCAGCGCCCCCAAGCCCAGGAATTAAATAAAATCCCTTGGTTTTTAGACCCATCAGCTTGGCAGCATATAGATGCCCACCTTCATGAAAAGCGATGGCTCCCAGCAAGACCAAAGCTACTTTGGGAGTAAGCATCCAAGAATATACTACAAAAGAAACTACATAGGAAATGATTTGTTTCAACCAACTTGGCATGAATATTTATCCGAACTTTCTCCAAGAAACAAAAGATTTTCCCAGGGCTTGACTGTTATTTGATACGGTTTATCATCACTCGATGGCACCAGTTATTTCTTGCCATGGAATAAATTGATTAGTAGCTCGATCCCAAAACTCCCAAGAATTATTCTTACGACTGCCAGTGAAAAAGATAGTCCAGGCACCCTTTTCTTCATTTAAGAGATCTACGCGGTGGTAGTCTTTCTTGGAAATGAAATTAAGGCTCCAGGGTTTGACTACCTTTTTCTTGACCGTGCCGTCTGTTTGGCGTCGCTCTTCGATATATCCTCCTGACACAACGATACTAAACGACCAGTCGAAAGGATGGTTGTGAAGTAATCCCTGACCATCCGATCCTACATCCATATCACTGCGATGGAAATGATGAATAAAGATATTGCCAAAGACTCGATCCTTCAGGAAGACATAATACCTGGTTAAATATTTCAGTCCCTCTTTGGCAATCGTGAAAGAGGGCAACAGTTGTATTAGTTTGATTAAACAATTAGACATGTTAAGATTTGGACAGGACGACGAAGCTAATTAAAGCCAACACCATCCCGATACCTTTCCTCAAAGTGAGAGTTTCTCCCAAGAACAACATGGATAAACCCAGTGTCAAAGCCGGATATAAAGCACACAGCGTCGTCACACTACCGGCTGATCCACTGCGCAGCGCATAAGAAAATCCCAACGTGCCCACCGACATGAAGAGGGAGCCGACTACGGTATAAAGAACGCCACCGATAGTCACGGCATGATCAAACTTAACCGTCAGCCACAAAATAGGCATGATGATTACATAGGTAACCAGAGCCACACTACTGACCATGATGGGTGCCATAGCAGTGTTAGCTCCCTTATACAAGAAGGAACCCACTCCCCACCCTATGATGGACATCAAAATGTAGAGTTGGTAGGACATGTTTGGTTTTACTTCTTAAGTCTTAAGATCTTGGTATTGGGGAGCTTGCTCATGGCTGCCAAACCATACTTATGTCCGCTCGAATAGCGGCTGGCACAGGCATCAGCTACGATGTGGAAATAAGAATTATTGAGATAATGGTTGAGACCTTCCACCGTGGCTTGCACACAATAGTTGGTATTGACACCGACCACACGAATATTGCTACGAGTTAGGTGCCTCTTACGCAGGTAGTCAGCGATTATCGCCCCGCCGCCATCCGCATCCTTAACCAGATAATGCACCTTCTTGTATTTGGCTTTCTTGACCAGATCGGTCAAGAGCGGCAGAGTAGGACCATAGTTGTCATACTCTACGAAGAGGATGGTGGCACCCTTCTTCATGGCTTGCTTAATCTCTCGCACGCAGGCTCGCTGCACTTTCTCGCCATTGGCAGCAGTGAAATATTGTTGCATATCAATACAAACCAACGTAAACGACATGGACTTACACCTTTCTGGAAGAAGGAATTAGGCTATATGAATATGTTGATGATGAACTTGTTCGCCGTTTTTGCCGAAAAATCTATCGCAACGACGACACCAAATGTATCCAGTTCCACACGCACCCGCGTAATCGTGGTCTAAAGGAAGAGAGCAACGCGTGCAAAGAGTATCACATACCTGTTGTGGGTAGCTATGACCCAACCATCCGCAGACAAACTTATTCCACTTCTTTAAGAAGCTCACGTTGTTTATTCTTTCCGTTTTGACGGCGCTGGTTTTTGGGCTTGTGCTGTCCGCTTTTGCGCTTCTTGGCATGCGACGCAAAGGGGTTGCGAGGAGTTTTACTATTAGTCATGTTAATAATAGTTTGTATGCCATACAAGGCACTACGTATGGTCTTATCAAATGTGATAATATTTTAGCATTATTTGATCCACAAGATAATCTATACTTACCTTTATTTAAACCTACAGTAAACTTTATTCCATATTTATTAATAAACCAATTTGATATTATCTGATTCTCTTCTTGAGATATGTAAGTAGAAAGGTAAATACGATGAGCATTCAATTTACCTTTACGATATTTCTTTGTTAAAGAACCATCATCCATGTGCCAGTATGCTATAGATTTAGCATCTAAAAATGACAAAACATTACAGATCTTCTTTATTTTATTTTCATATAAAACAGAGTAAATGATTTTTAATATTGGATGAGAGATACTAAAATTAACATTTTGATATGTTTTTCCATTTTTATCATTAGATCCATAATGGAGCTTAATATCTTTCTTTAAAAGAAATCCTACTCTTTTAGCTTTAAAAGCACAATAATCTTCTTGATCTAAACAATGTTTAACTGTTAATTCACAACTTTTATTGCTTCCTTCTTTAGGTCGTAAATGACCATCACCGATGCATATGCCTATCAATTCGGATAGGTTATCCAACGAAAAATCAACAATAAATTCTCTACACAAATCTAACATAATATGGTAGGCACTATCGGATTCGAACCGATAAATCCTTTCGGAAACAGACTCTTAAGGACTGCGCGTTTACCAATTTCGCCAAATGCCCATTATTAATTATTTCTTAACACCACGAAGCATTTTTACGCCATCTAATCTCATAACTCTCCATTATATATTTCTTAACTTACAAATTAATTTTGCTACTTCTTGCATTTCGTAGGCGCTTAAATGTTCACCACGAATTATATTACATATCGTACAACATGATACAATATTACCAATAATATATCCTTTGGTGTTATCTAACCTATCTATTCCCGATCCGACAGTAATAACACGGATTTCCACACATTTTTGTAAAATCTTCTAAAGAGATTGACCACTCTAATTCTCTTCTTTTTGCTACGCGCCGTGAATGTCTGTATCTTACTTGTATTAATTTTGAATAGGCGAGAACTGATGACGGATTATCATTTCTCCAGTTTTTCATATAGCATGGATTGCAGTATCCATTTCTCCACCTTACCGATTCTGTGGTTCCGCAAACTTTACATGATTCCATTGGTTCGGGTGAAGAGAATCGAACTCCTATTCACGGATTCATCTGTTGCGAGCGAAACGCTCCAGCAAAAGTCCGCTGTCTTGCCGTTGGACGACACCCGAATGCTATGTGTAGATATATCAGGTTATTCCCTGACTAGCTCCAACGCCTCTCGTAGCGCATTGATTTTATTGGTCGCTTGTCCCAAAGTTCGCATGGTAATAGTGGGCCACAGACGAACCAAATCTTGAGCATAAGATGCCACCAATTCTAATTGTTCGTTGCGAGCTCGTAGGTCTTCAATCATTTGATCGGTTAAATAAGGAGGCATTCCCATTGTTTTATCTCCAGTGAGTTCGGTATCAGTGCCATTTAGCAAATAGGATTCAGCCCAGACGCTCATTTGACTTCCGACATCCCGCCCGCTTCGGTCAGCTTGCGTTTGAGTTCCTCTGCTTCATCCTTGGTCAAACCTTCCTTGATGGTCTTGGGCAGAGCATCCAAGATAGCCTTGCTGTCCATCAAAGACAGTCCCAATAGTTCTCGCACCGTCTTGATGACGGAAATCTTTTTGTCTGCCGCTACAGTATTGAGCACCACGGAAAATTCGGTTTGAGCTGCTACCGGCGCATCAGTGACGAGAGTAGGAGCCTGTTGCACCATTTGCGGTACAGCTTCCACGCCCCACAACTGTTCCAAGTCCTTGGTCAGGCTGATAATCTGCATGACGGACAAGTTGCACAGATATTGGACAACATCCTCTTGGGTCAATTCACTCATAGTTTTTTTCTTTCTTTACACCCAATACTTAATGGGTTTGTTGGTCAATTTAGCCCAAGCCACCGCCGCATAATGCAACGCAGCGTGCCAGGCAGTCAAAGGAGAAAATAGCACTACCACGATACCAATCTTAATAGCTGGACTAATCTTGATGTAGCGTGATAGATTCATACCCGTGTGCTTCTGTGCTCGGATGGCTTTATTTCTCATCATCAGCATCAGACTAATATCTAGCACAAAGAAACTAATACCGACAATATAGCTGATAATGACATACCAAGATAGGATATTCCACCACATTTATTTGTCCTCAAATTGAAATGATTACAGACCTTTACGGCACGCGTAACACATGAAAGTGCCGTCGTCCTGATTTGGCTCGGCGTATTCGTTAAAAGTTTGGCAGCGTACGCACACACACCCGTTCTTATCTGCCTTCTTCTCTGGTGTCGCTTCCGGTTCTTCAAACGGCATGGTTTGCGGAATAACGAATGGAACCCCGATCCACTGATTAGTGGTAACGGGGACAATCCAGGTTTGATTGCCGGGAACGCTAGTAATAGTCCAGTTATTGGAAGGTGTGGGGACTTGTGGTGATGCTTGGTTAGGCGGGGTTGATGGGGAATTTCCCGAATTATTAGGGTCGCTCATAAAATACTCCTATAGTTATAAGAGTACTTATAGCAACACTCGGGACAATTTTACTTAGTCGTCCTCATCTTCATCCTCATCCAGAGGATCGAAATCAGGATCAAAGTCTGGATCCACCTCATCATCGGAGAGTGAAACCAATTCTTCACCTTCCTCTGGTTCCATCAGATTGGTGAAAATGATAATCTCACCTTTCCTATTGGTTTCAATAGAAAATCCGGGCGGTAACACATCATTCAAAGCCTCTTCCAAATCAAGTAACAACATATCTCAAACTCCTTGGGTAAAAATAGAGTAAAATCTTCCGCCACACTTTCCCTTCCAAGCTGATATATAACTAGCTATGGATGAGAAAATAATTAAAAAGTTTTGGGATAATGTGGAGAAAACCAAGTCCTGCTGGAACTGGACAGGATTTCTAGATAAGAGTGGTTTACCAATTATCCAATACAGCACAGAAAATAAAAGTTGTAAGTCATATAGTCCGCGCCGTGTTTCACTCACTTTGGCGGGTCAAATATTAGACACAACGGCACACGTAAAACCTTGGTGCCGTAATAAGCTATGCGTCAACCCCTCTCACCTGGCTCACGGAGATGAGGCTCGCTTTTGGGCAAAGGTGCAGAAGATGGGAGACGATGATTGCTGGGCATGGATAGCTGCCCAGGATAAGGATATGTATGGCAAGTTTCGTCTATGTGAGAACGGAAAGAAGATTGACGTTCGTGCACACCAGTACGCTTATTATCTTGCTACTGGGTTTATGCCACATGCTCTACATGTTTGTCATACATGTGATCATCCGTACTGCGTTAACCCATCTCATCTTTTTCTGGGCACCATTCAAGAAAACACCCAAGATAGACATCAAAAAGGTAGAGACGCTAAAGGCGAAAAAAGTGGTAATGCCAAACTAACTGCAAATAAAATTCAAGAGATTAGAAAGTTGCGCAAGGAAGGTATGTCACTTGCGCAACTTTCTTCTCAATTTCAAGTGAGCAAAACCACTATTAGCGGGATAGCTAATCATAAAACGTGGAAGCACGTTTTATGATGTGAGATTAGGCAGACTTGCTGAACGACGGATTGGCCGCCACGCCGCCGCCCTTACCGTTAGTCACGGTCAGACGACCCAGCTCCTTCTGTCCCTTGATGTAGGCATGAACGCGTTGCGAAAGACCCTTGAACTGCGTATGGTCCTGCGACAACTCGTTAACCGCAAAGTTGACCAGAGCTGGCATCGGAATCTTGCCGTTGGTACGACCGAGAACGGTCGCAACAGCCGCTTCCACCTTCTCAGAAGAAATCTCATTCTCCTGAGTCCAAGTGGCAAGAGCCTTCGCGTAAGCATTGGCACTCGCCGCAATATCCACCTCACCAGAGGTGTTTCGAATAGTAAACTTATCCATGATTGTATTTCTCCATATTACTTTGTTTGTTGACATTAAGTTGCGTCTACATTATTGTAGGCATCAACTATTGATTTCCCAGATAAGACCTGGGAAAACTTCTTTACCTCTCTTAGGTCGTGTAGCAACTTGCGTCGATACCGACCGGTCGCATTTCTCTTGCCTAACTTTTTGAGGGCTTGTTTGACTTCGATAGTGCTAATTACTATTTTGTGCATGGTCAAACCTTCGGCTACTTGAGCAGAGGAATTACTTCCTCACGCCAGGTTTGCTGCACTTGTTCAGCTCGCGCTGCATAAACTCCCGCTCCACTAGAGTCTTCACCGCTGATACTATCGTTGGTATCCACTAACGAACTCAGGGCATCTTCCATCTTGGCTCGCCCCTCCTCGGAATCATTCTTCAGCTTGGCAACAGCGGCGATAGCCTTAATAGCCTCATCCGTCCGATCCTCACTCGCCAGCACGCGACTCAGCGAAGGATTGACGAAGACATGATACACTTCGCCCACGGCACAGTGGGTAGTGCGACCGCCCACCTTACCATTTTGCAGCTCTCCATCACACAGTGCCAGACAGGTAATGACTCCGCCCTTCATCTGAAACAGTTGATCGCCAAACTTCTCGGCGTTCTTCTTATTGAGCGGCGGCACCACTACCGTGGTACGCACGCTCTTACTGGTCTTCTTGTTTAAGTTCTTAGTAGCCATAATTCATTTCTCCTATTTTTTGTTGATTAACTCTTCGTTAGGGGGCGATGGATTCCTCCCCTGGCACCCTTCTTGACTTCCACTCCCGGATATCCTTTGATGAGGAACAACAGGGTGGGATATAAAGCCGGACCCGTCATGCCATGCTTCTCCGCGATCTGCTTTGCCAGTTCCGTGGCAGCAATCTTCTCGCCCGGCTGAAGAGCCTCAATCACTTCCGCCGCTTCCTCCAAGAGGGGACGGAGTTTATTGTTTAACACCATGTCGATATGTTGATCTTTATTCATGAGGGTTTCCTTTATCGCGAATTGGTTTGAAGCCAGAGCTTGGCAGCTTTGCGGGCACGGTTAGGGGCAGTCTTATCTGCCATAATGGTTTCCATCACTGTTATAGAAATAGCATGCATACTGATAGGTTGACAGGTGATCGGAAAAACTCTACTACCAACCGGGCTGGTCCAACGACCCATCGCAATCTCTCGAGCTAATTTCCTATTGAACTTATCTTTGGGATTGAGGACTGATAAACCATATGATCCTGTCCCAAAGTCACCAATATCAAGTGCGATACAACCAACAGGTTGCCCCTTACTATCTCTCAAGAACATAAAACGGATACTCATGTGCTCTCCTTTAATTCGACTTTGATAACGGAATATTTCCCAGAAGTGGAAGCTTGATTGCGAGTATTGACCATCTGACGAGCTTGATCAAAAGCAGCCATAGCTCCATCTGCTTCCAGCTCCATGTCATATTCTTCTTTGATTACTCGTTGAATGGTAATCTTGAACTTATTACTCATCTGGTAAAGTCCAATCTATGGGCGATAGTTGGTGCTGTAATAAAAATTGATTGGCTTTGGAAAAATGCTTGCAACCCAAGAACCCATGGTAAGCGCTGAGAGGTGAGGGATGTGCCGCTTCCAAAACTAAATGCTGGGTATTAATAATCAACTCTTTTTTAGAGCGGGCAAAAGATCCCCATAACATAAAGACGATGGGTTGAGGTAGTTGTTCGATGGTCTGTATTACTGCATCCGTAAAGTTTTTCCATCCAATATTACTATGGCTACCAGGTTGGCTATCTCGAACCGTCAGAGTAGTGTTCAATAATAGCACGCCTTGCTGTGCCCAACTTTCTAAGCAACCGTGAGCAAACTGATGTGATAATTGTAGGTCAGACTTTATTTCCTTGAAGATATTGCGGAGGGAGGGTGGAATATCTACTCTTTTAGGAACGGAAAAAGATAACCCATGTGCTTGTTCCGCTTGGTGATACGGATCCATACCTACTATGACTACTTTAACATTAGATGGTGGGGTATATTTAAACGCGTTAAATACATCTTTACTTGCCGGATATATTTTGTGAGATTTGGCATCCTCACGAATAAATTCAACCATCTTTACGAAATAGTCTTTACTCATTTCGTTACTGATAAATTTTGACCAAGACATAAGGAATACTCACTATGAATAGTGCAACTGTTAAGAACATAATTAAACTATACAATAAGGGATATAGTCAAAATAAAATTGGAACAATTATTGGATACAGTCAAACGACGGTTTATAAAATTTTAAAGGAAAACAAAATTGATTGTTCTCAACGAACACATAGAAAACATGCAGTAAATGAATGTTTTTTCAAAACATGGTCGCATGATATGGCTTATATATTGGGTTTTATATCTGCAGACGGAAGTGTTGATAAATATACTTTATCGTTTCATATTGGAAAGAAAGATAAAAATATATTACAATACATTAAAAAATATTTAGGAAAGACATGTAATATAGAAACGAAAACCAAATCTATAAGAATTAGGTTCAATTCTAAAAAATTAGTTTCTTCTTTAAGAAAATATAATATTGTCCCCAACAAAACATTTAATATAGCAATAGATTTTAAAATACCGAAAAAATATGTAGGAGATTATGTTCGAGGAGTTTTTGATGGTGATGGATGGATAACTGTTCGACCCGGAAAACGAAAAGGATTAGGATTTGGATTGTGTTCCGCTTCCAAACAATTCATATTAGATATTAAAAAATTGAGCGGAGATATAGGCAACATTAGGTGTCGAATTTATAAAAACAAAGCTAATAGAAAACCACAATACTATTTTGAAAATTCTAACAATAAAGATGCTATTAAATTTAGAAATCTAATATATAAGAACCCCGGGTTTTCCCTTAAAAGAAAGAAAAATATTTTCTTTTCCAGGCTCTAATAGTTTTATAGTTTTTCCAACATGAGAAGAAACTCATCCAATTGATCATTGAAGACCGGAAAGTCTCTAATCCTGGGATGAGACTTGGCAGCTACTACCACTCTTTTCTCCAAAGAACGAAGGTAATGAATATCCATAGCAACTGAATATTCTACTTCTAACTCTTGAGAGATAAGCTCTACTTCTGCGGCAATAGTATCCACGGCGCGGTGTGGCGTCAAGGGTCCGGGGGCGGTTCTTTTACGCATGAGTTTGGTCCAGGGGCATCATTTCTCTGGAACCTTCGCCTTTTCCAGGGCTTCATGTAGAAGTTTGGCTTCCTCTATATGTTCGGCACATCGATGCATGATGAACATAGTATTAGGGTTGGCAGGATCTACATAATCGGTGATATGTTCCACTGCTGGTCTCTCGCATTCCTTCCAAGCACGCAGCACCACTTTCCTTACTTCCTTCTCACCTTCAAACTTCAATTCAAAGACCTTGGCGACGATGGGATAGCAAACATAACACTTGTTAGGATCGATCATCATAATGCTCCAGTAGTAAGTCTAAAGCTTGTATCCACAAGTTATTGACCTTGCAGGTTTCGTTATCTTTACCTAGAGTTTCACACAACCGCACGCGTAAGTCATTAAACTTCTGTGCCCGTTCCAGGTCTAGTTTAATCTGATCGAACCATGTCACCAGATAACCCGGAGGGTTGTAGTCCTTCTCCTTTTTCTCGGGCTCCATGTTTCATGCCTTATAGGTAAAAGTGAGACCATCATGAGTGACAATTTTGGACACGTAGTATTCCTGATCCTTTTCCTTGATGAAGATAGAGTCTCCAGTATGATATTTAATCATAAAGTATCGACCATTTATCTCTACGGTAAAGGCTTGGTTAGGATAGTCAGTAAAGGTAATACTGCCCACTACCTGTTGAGTGCATCCGGTTCGGTCGAATTCCAGTTTCATCGGTCAATTTCCTTGGGTTCTTTGGTGTCCTCGGCTAACTCTAACAGGTCGTCCAAGAACAAATCTTTACCATCTTCGACCCCTTTAAAATATGCCATGATATCTTTAACCATGCTACCCGTATGCACATCCACATGTCTCTCGGCGGGTTGAGGTCGTTCCGGTTTGGTAATGGCGTCTCCGGTCATGGTGACGGCATCCTTTTTGGTGGGTGATATAGTTTTCCTTTTCTCGGGGAGATCAATCCCAAACATTAGGATGTTCTGCTTGATAGCGTCCGTCACGCCTTCCGTATAGGAATCGATATATACGGGACCTCTAACTAGACATTGAGTATCAATTAGGTGTTCCACTTGATGAGCAAAGGCAGTGAAAGCCAGCTTAACCTTCTCCACATCCTCCGGTTCGCCATAACCATAATAGTGAAAGGGGTGCGGACCTTCAGCTGGCACCAATTCTTCTTCCACGATTTGACAGCCGAAGTGTTTGCCAATTGCCAGAGCCAGCTGGCGTCTCCAACTAACGATGCCGATGGTAGAGAAAATCTTTTCTTCTTCGCTATACAACGGCTTGGGATCTTTCAGACTCTCTAATTCTTCTGGGGTGATACCGTGCTTGTCAATCAAGCCTTCCGCTAATTTACGCGCGCTTTCTGCTTCATGGGGATTGGGCGAAGTAGCTAGACGCAGTAAAAGTTTGACTTTGTTCAGAATGGCTGGTGGTGTTGGCATAATAACCATAACTATATCAATTATCCCAAGAATAAGTGTAGATGATGAGCGGCATTAGTTCTTTAATTAGCTCACCATCTACCGTCATATTGGCAAACTTTATGGTCTTGCCCACCAGAGTATCCAGGATTTTTAACTGTCCAGCTTTGTAATTATTAACTAACTTTTTGTTGTCCAGACACACTACAATACACATCCCTATATGTGTCCATTCGTCTGACAACCATAAGTCTTCCGACTCGGCGACTTCGGTAGGATCTAATTCCACACCGTTCTTGTTTGCCTCCACCATTATTTTATATATGATTTTAGCGGCGGCTATACTTATCCCCATTATTTATTTCTTCTACTATCTCTATAATCAACTCGTGATCCAACAGGATGTGATCGGCAAGAAACTCTTCGAATTCTCGCTGGGTATTATATCCCACTCCGTGAATAATTGCGTAGTATGCGGCTCCGGCGGCAGCATACAGCGTCTCTATGCCTCCGTCTTTGTAAGCGTCCCCCGCCAAATCATCCGCATATCTACGTAGCCAAGTGCTGGCTTTGGCTGCTGACCAACTCATTACCGTTCTCCTTTCGACAATCCCAACACTGCCACTTCCCCGTAATATGACTGTTAGCTTTGAAATAGTAGATAGTTTTCTTATGCACCAAACAATAGTAGATGTTGTAATCAGAGGATGGCATGCTAGTTTAGAAGCTTTTTGTTGGATGTGGGAGTGGGAAACATCCCCATAAATTGTGATTCTATGAATCCTAAAATACGATGACCTTGGGCATCAAAAGCTTCGGGATACAAAATCTTTTCAATCTCATCGCACTCCGCACACTCCAAATACACAGAGTGTCCATGCTCACAGTTAATGGGCATCAATTCATTCAATTGAAGGGTTAATTGATTCATCCTGTTGGCGTCGTTATCGGCGATGGCACTCAACATTTGCTGCAAGAGCACATCTGCTTGTTCTGCTTCGGCTTGCCAACTATCAAAGACTTTGCGTTGTTCCGGAGTTAGCTTGGCAAGATTTTCTGGTTTGGGAAGTCGTATCATTTCATATCTCTCTGGTTAGTATTGAAAGTCCTGGGCGTGCTTTTCCCAGTCGATGGCTTGTAATACACGATCTTCACTGGGAGTAAGCTCTGACCACCAGATAATACATAACTCACTGCCATGCGCATCCTCTGATAAGGGAGGTCCCGACGCATATACCAGGTGAGTCCATGTAGGCAAGTGTCCGTCTTTGATGGGAGGGTCGATGATAAAGGTGGCTCGTTTGCCCCACAAGCTTTCAGCTTTTTGCTTAATGCTGGCAATCATCACCGAAGGTGAAGGGGCGCCTTCCAAGCAGCCTATATAAGTGCGGTAGCTATAAGAGGCGTCGATCGTGAGAAGGTGAGGGCTAATCATCTATATAACTCCTCATCCATTTTCTGGTTCATAAAGTCATCGTAAGGAATAGGTTGAGTCTCTTGACGCACCTCTTCGCCTATCTTCCAAGCCTCGGGATCGAGGGCTCCTGCGGCATACCCATTATTGTCGAATCCATCAATAAAGGAGCTGACCCACTCTTGAGAGACTTCCAATATTTCAGCCATATCACCTTCTTCGGGAGATAGACCACGAGAGACTGCCACGCATCCCAAGGCACAGGCACATTTATGCAGATTACTGCCCCAATCATGGATAACTACCACATATCCCTTTTCTTTAGCGGCGGCGATATCTGCCAAGATTTTGGCTTTGAGCTGTTGATTATTCATCGTCTTTCTCCGGCATTAACTGGTGGCACTCGGGGCATCGCGGGCGAGGAGGGGCAGGGTGTATAATATACCACACTACCATCCAGATAGTCAGACCTATGGAAATGGGTAGGAAAAATAGCAGGAAACCCAGGCAGACATCCATGGTTTGTTGGGGATAGAACTTACCTGACAACAAGATAGTTCCACACAGACCAAAGATAAAGACCAGAAAACGACCCGGCGTTTTCATGATGGTCTTCTTTAAGAACTTATTGGGAGGAAATTGATCTCGATGACTCATTATCCGTTTCTCCACTTTTCCCAAATGTGGCTGCCCATATCCCAAATCAGATCCCACAACCAGACCACCAATCCAATCAGAAGACGCCATATATCACGAGTAAGCCAGACAAACCAAGTCAGAGAATAAGCTAACTTCTGACTGGTAGTATAAGCGGGATACCACACTTCGAAGACTTTCATCCCGGTTTCTTTGTATCCAACTCTTCCCTCTAAACCATACATTAGATAGGATATGATCATTCCTATCAACCAAAGAACGAAAGCGAGGGTTATGAAACCGTATATCATTTTCCACCCTCTTGTTGCTGGCGAATCTGTTCCAACTTGTCAGCTACTTGTCGCATGGAAGGAACCCGCCCCGCATTGGCACTATGGATGGTAATGATGGGGATAGGGAAGGTGGGATCCTCATATACTTGCAGTTCCAACCACGATAAAATGTGATGACCCTCGGTCTTAGGATCCAAACTTCCCAGATCGTTATCCACCGACAAATGCGACACGGTGCGGGTGCGCAGAATGAGCTTGGCTTGTTCGATACCCCACACTCGCAGCCAGCCCTCGGGCGTCTCTCGTTCGTCATCCAAGTATAATTTGATGGGGATCATAATGAAAACTCCTCTCGCAACAGACGAGACAACTTATATCCCAGGATAGCCCAGGTAATGGGCCACACAATTACTCCCAAGATCAGTTTGAAGAAGTTAGGAGTATGATGAAGACCGTTCAACACTATCAGATAGAGAGCTCCACCCACCAGGGTGAGTCCAAATCCGATGCCATAGATGGTGCCCAATAGAAGAGTAATCATGAGGCTTTATAGCTTTGCTTCCTGGCTTCACAGTAAAAGCAGATCAGCTTGCCATAGTTGGGGTTAGCATCCACCAAGCCATCAAACTCGTAATCATGATGACCATAATGGCACAGCACTCGAGCCACGCTACGAGTCCATAAGCCGCGCCAGTATCCGATGGTAAAAAGGAGTCTTAATGGGAAAGGCATGGTGATTTAGTCCTGCTTCAATAAGTATTCAGGGTTGATGCTCTTGAAGGAGAAGCTCCCATCCATGGCTCGAATCACGATTCCTTCGCGATCTATCTCTGGTTTCATTTGTGATTTACCTTTACTCAATTCCACATAGTGTTTGATACCATTAACCAAAGGCGCCATGGTCTCCAGGACAGGAACGAAAGGTAGTCCTAATTGAGATGCTACTTCGATAGCCTCCTGGTAGGGAAGATATTTTTTGGTATCCAAGTCATAGACAAGAAAGACACGCAAATCTGTCTCGAGTAGCTGATAGATATTGCCCTGAATCTTGGGTCCCAAACTTTCGGCTTGCACCGCAAGATTACGATTCAGTTTTTGGAAGGCAGGCAACAGATTATACTTGACTGCTAGTTGCACTAAATAATGATCTCGTTCGCCCCCGGAACCAGAATCATATACCACTCTATTACGAGAACACACTTGAAAGTGGTGGTCTTTGCCCAATAGTTTGGCTAACCAATTGCCCCCACCTCGATAAATAAAGGTAGCAGAAGAGCCTTCTAGTTTTTCGGTTAGATACACTAACTCTCCTTGGTGTTGCCATAGCAGAGAGCCCATCTTTTGCACACGCACTTCATCCGTTTTAGGAACATCAGCTGGAAAATCTCGGTTGCCCTTTTTGGGTTTAATGCCAAATAACTTCCATTTTAGATACGACCATCGGTTAGCCAACCAAGATTTCCTGGGTTGAATAATAGGTGTATCTAATGTAGCTTCCGGATCATATTTGGTGATGCGTAGATTATCGGAGACATCTTGGTCTATTTGTAGATCATCCAGATCGATAGTAGGATCTACCTCTTTTAGAATAGACAGCGGCAAGACTAGTCCCTGACTAATTTGCCCGCGGAGGCGCACGGTTTTGATACGGAACTTCTTGGGACGCAGGAACTCAAAGACGGGGAGATCGGGCAAGATACTATCGATCTCGACATAGACCGCCTTATCTCCTACTTGGAAATCACCCTTCTTGACCACCACTTCCCATCCCAATACCTCGGCACACTCAATTTTATCGGCGCCTTGAATGGGTTTGAGAGCTTGAATAGTTTGAATGTAAGCTAATGATCGCATGGTTATCTTGGTGACGAAGGATAACCATGCGATGAGACGCTGTCAAGCCCTACATACGCTTACATCACCCAACCAATAGAAAGAATCAGCCTTCGCCTCGATACCTCTTCCACACTATGCGGAGAGATATCAGGATGAAACAACTTGAGATGTTTGCTGGCAAAGAGGGTGGTGCCACGAAAGGCATCTTCTCCCCACAAGAGAATATTGAGACGATAATGCTTCTTGCCTAGGACCGGATCGGTATGGGTGGGGATGTGAGTATGGGGCGGATAATCTACCAAGTAGCAATCCCACCGATTTCCCTGCCACAACAACAGCTTACGATAGCCGGTGCCTTGCCTGCCGCTAATCCACTTCATCAATCTCTTGAATAACGCGTCGGATCATGGACAACACCTTATTTTTGGTGGTGCTGGAAAGATCATTGAACGCAGTAATAGAAGAGAACCCGCACCCTTTCCCAGCGGCGGCATCTAACAGAACCAGAGCTTTGAGTTTAAGTGCATAGTTCGCTTTCACCAACTGCACGGCTCCGTTGAGACATACCGAGCCCAGATTAGCATAGTCGGAGTCTGATAGTTTAGAAACATAACCAGCAACCTGACCGTTCTTGTCACGGAAGTTGGCAAATTGCGACCAACCCACGTTCTGAATAATCCATTCCGCCGCCTGCAAGACTTGCTTGACACTCTTTGCCTGACTCATTGGGATCCATTCTTGATAGCGCGTTTAAAGGCGTTGATCACCATCCGTTTGGTGATGTCTGGGCGATCGTTGAATCGAATAATGGAACCATCCATTTCTTCTCTCAAACGATCTTGTGCCTGCACCAAATGGTTATTTTCTGCTTCCACCATCTCGAGGGCGCCAAAAGCACACAATCCAACATACTTACCATTTACTTTGGCAACGTATTGATACTTAACCCAACCCACGTTCTCTAACATCCAACGCGCCGCTTCCAGCACCTGCTTGACAGTTTTAGCTTTCATGATATGTCCTTAAGTTCTTCGATGGGTTGATACAGTCGGTTATACTCGGTATAATGGAGTAGATCGCTCTTATGGAAAACTCGGTAGCTATGATGCTCCGAGAACATCAAGATCCACTCCTCCTTCTGCATTAAGAAGGCAGAATCAATATAGAAGATGGATCCGTCCTCATGGGCAATCAAGACGGAACGCCGGAAGCGCGGATCGGTCGCCAGCAGCTTGCGGTCATACTCGCCAGCATATGTCTTTATCTCTTGGTAATTCATGGTGTGTCATCCACCACTTGTAGCGGGTCGCCAGCAGTGGCTAGTTCTACCACATTCGATTCATCCAGCCACAGATGCACGGTATCAGGACGAGCCTGCAAAGTAATCACCGTGCCACTGGGAAGCGCCCAGACAGTCAAGCCTTCCGACTCTACCAGCGCTTCCGCTTGATCTTGGAATAGACCTTCCAGGCTGTTGAGAAAACTTTGCTTAATCTGCATATCAGATATCTCTTTCTTCCCAGGTATTCCACCAGGTATCTTTCTCATATGGATGGTTGGGCACCGGCACAATAATGATGATGGCAGGTGGCACAAAATAAGGTGGGGCGGGTGGTGGGAAGTGTATGCCCACCGTCATCAGGGCTGCCGCTTCTACATAGAAGAGGGCGTAGGAGACTCCCAGATAGTAGCGGAACCAGCGCGGCACTGTTCTAGTTAGTGGTGATGCTGGCACTCGTGACCACACTCCGCAGCGGGCAGATCTACTGCCTCACCCACGGTCATCTTGAGATCAAAAGTATGCTCTTCCCCTGCCTCATCGATCAATACCAAGACCGAGATATCGCCCATGATGAAGGCGGAGGGAAAATGGGTGCCGATAGAGTAGGGGCCCACGGGAACCTTCAGTTCCACATCCGAGAACTGCATCGCCATAGGTCCCTCTTCAAACCAATCTTTCCAGGAAAACAATTGCTGTTCCAGTGATTCGCGTTCCATAATGCACTCCTTTCATACCTACTGACCTAGATACTTCTTACGCAGAGCTCGCCCTAACTTGAACAGTTGGGTTTTGCTACGCTCGGGAAGCACTTGTCTGCCATCGAAACCGTCGATGAAATCCCAATACTGGTTATCGGGAACTTCGGTTCCCAGTTTCTCATTCATTGCTGCAAAATAACAAGGATCATTCACGACCACACAACTAATAGGACAACATCCTTCTTCGGAAGAAAATCCTCCACTGATAATCTTCTTCCCGTTTTTGATATGTCGATCGCATGCCGTGATTAGTAGCTTCTTGAACTTATTGTAGGTCTTGGCATTCATGATCTTCTCGGCAAGAAAACCGCCAGCCTTGTGCTGGCGGAGGAATTGCCACCTACCATAATTATTTTCGTGTTGTATGTCGATTTTTCCAAAACCTACTAATAGGTTGATATAGTAGTTGTATATGAAACTCATACGCACAGCCAAAATCAAGCTCAATATCTCGGCAGACGAAGTTCTTCCGACTATGCAGGCTTATACACGAGCTTTCAATTTCGTGTGCGAAACCGGCTTTGATAAGCGAGATAAGAACGGAGTTTCTCTGCACAAAAAGACTTACCGAGAGACGCGCGAATACTTACCCAGTCAGTTAGCTATCTCGGCTCGTATGAAGGCAACGGAAGCTTTGAAGAGCGTTTTTGCCAAACCCAAGAAATATTACACTTGTCCAATTTCTAAATTGAGCAGTATTAGATATGATAAGAACTCTTATACACTGTTCTTGGATAGAAAACAAGTATCGTTGCTGACTACTAATGGTCGAAAGAAATACGATCTCGTCATTCCACAATATTATCAGGAACTATTTCAGAGTTGGAAACACTGTTCGGCTGATCTTTGTATCAGTAAGAAGAAGGTGTATCTTCACATAGCCTTCGAAAAGGAAATTAACGATACACCAGCCACTGGCAAACTTATTGGTATCGATCGCGGTATCAACAATCTTGCCGTTGCCTCTAACAATAAGTTCTTCGGAGGCGGCATCATCAAGAAACAAGTTAGAAAGTATCAAAGGCTACGCAGTAGCTTGCAAGAGAAAGGAACCAAATCTGGCAAAAGACACCTTCGTCGATTGAGACGCAAGGAGAGACAGTTTCGTGCAGACATCAACCATCAAATTAGCAAACAAATTATTAGCAGTCTAAATCCCGGAGACACTATTGTGTTGGAAGACCTAACCGGTATCCGAAACAAAAGGCTTCGCAAACCACAACGCACACTTCTCAACAACTGGTCTTTTTTCCAGTTAGAACAGTTTCTAACTTACAAGGCAGCAGCTAAAGGTATTGGTGTGGTATATATTGATGCTCGCTATACCAGCCAGCGTTGTAGTAAGTGCAGCTATGTGTGTCGTAGTAATCGTAAGCAACACAGTTTCGAATGCAAAGAATGTGGATTTAGATTGAATGCAGACTTGAACGGCAGTAGAAATATTGTCGCCAAGCATCTGGCATCCTATAAGGATGCGGATCGGGCTGATGTCAATCAGCCTATTGTAGGAGCGTAAGCTACTTACAAGCCTCTGACCTTGTGCCAGAGGTAATTGACCCGATACTTCCTCCGTTGGCAACTCAGATCGATCGGCTTGGCAGTGATAGATTCAATCATGGCTGCACCTCCTGTGATTCATCCAACTCTTCATCTTCCACTGGATCCAATTCCTTTAAGGTCTTTTCAAAGGTGTGGTCGTAGGTATCCATGAAGGATCCACCACCCAACGCCACATCCAAGTTGCCGATCCAAGTATATTGAGCGCGCTCATACACATGGTGGTCGGCGTGGCGCAAAGAGGTTTTGACTTCCTCCAACAGAGCCATCATTTCCTCACGGATCTCACATAGGCGTTGGTAATCAGTTTGGGTCAGACTCATGAGGTTCTCCTTCCAATACCCTCTCCATACCACCGGTTCTTGCCAGTTCCATGCCAACCGTATTTGAGAGTCAGGTCAGTTCTGGTATAGGTGTAAGTAGCCACAATCGGTTTGACTTCTTGCACCGGCAGTCCCAGATTGAGGGCGACTTGGGTGGATAGTGTCTCTCCCGAGATCACCACATCTCCTTTGAGAATGCGTTCGATCAGACGTTCCGTTTCTTGAGAGACCAGACGCATCTTCTCGCGTGCATGCCTGCCCTCGGGACTAATTCGCCTTGTCATTGTCTTTGTTCTTCTTACCAAAGAGGTTGGTATGAAACGTCGGTTCATGGTCTGTTGGCAACATGTTGATGTTGTCATCCATATGATCATAGCTTTTACCCAGCAGAGCTTCCAGCATTTGGACATTGGTCAGATAAGCAATTACATATCGCTTGCCAAAGTCGGTGCCCTGACGCACTTCCACCATGATTCGATTGGGGGTCCAGGACACGCCCTCCTGGTCAAACAAAGGGGTATCTGCCCAACCCAGGGGTGCCATCTTAAGATCTTCCTCCATTAAAGCGATGGCATGGGCACGCTCGATTCCAGTAGGTTCCTCGTCAGTCAGACCGCTGGTGCCATTTTGATAGGAGATATAGTCATCCAGCAAGAACTTGCCCAGCTCCGTCTCCGATTCCACTTCCTCTATCACATCTTGAGTTGAGAGTAGGCGCCGACCAATCGTAAAAATCTTGGTGGTGCGACTAATACCATACGCCTCTTTTTCCATCTCTTGACGCATCAGTTTCTTGGCTTCATTGCGATCCATTTAATTCTCCTAACGAAACTTGGGTAATCCAGTTATTGGATGGTTTGGACAAGGGCGGGTTATGGAAGCTTTCCAGATCTATCAGCCTAAATTGTCCATCATTATCCATCATCACATTCTCACCATGTAGATCATGATATCGATTCAATACTATCACCTCTTTGAGGAAGTGCATTAGCTGGGGATGTTTAGCCCAACATTCTTCGGAAGTGAGGACGGCATTCACTTTGAATTTTCGAGTAGGATCGATCGGCTGGTTATAGAAAAACCGCCAGGCATCACCCACTTGCCAAACGATCTCTTTTTCCTCGCGGGATAAATCGCCCACCCGCATCATATCATAGGAATAACGGTGATCATTATTAGAGTATGCTCCCAGATATTCGAAACGATATATTGGCACGATCATAGGATCAGGGTGAGCAATCAAGTGCTGACACAATCCACGAAAGAACTCCAGAGTAGCCATCCCATAACAAGAAGCAGTTTTACGGATGGTGAAGCCATCTCCTATATACTCAAGACCATATGGAAGCTTGTGATTGTTGTAGTGGATCATGACGATCAAATAATCAGGTGCCGACCTTCTCTGGACTACCATCCCAGACAAACTCTCCCTCTTGACCTACTGGAAAATAATCATTGCACCCGCAGCAAAAGGTATGGGAATAGAAGGCAGGATCCCGGGCATAAGTTTCGGCACACGCTTGTGGCATAGTAGTAATCACACCACACTTGATATGCTGATACTTGCGTCGCACCGGGCGCACATAACCTTTGGCACGCTCCTCTTCGCACAAGATAACATGCCCTCGTTGCTGACCATCCTCCCGCCTTTCCCGATTGGGAACTCCAGGAGCCGCCGCTTCACCAACCACACATACTGCCGATCGATCTACCGGCGGCACTTCTTTTTCAGTCATGAGAGTTTCTCCAATTACCGACGGTTATGTCGATGACGCACCGTCACGGCATGATAGTTTCGGGTGGGCTTGTGCAGGTGATCCAGCTGGGTATGGACGAAAACGATACTATTGGTTTCCTTGGAAATCGCCATCACTCGTTGAGTCTGGCGCTTATTAGTTTGGGTAGTCCTCCACAAGAACAGGGCATACAGACCCAACAAGACAGGGCTGCAACCAAAAATCCATTTGGCATAGGGTCGCAAATGATTACCGAAATACAGATCGGATAGCATCAAACAAGAAGTGCCCACCACACCGGTGAAGCTAATCACTCGATGCATAATCTTGTGCCAGCCCTCCTTGCGACACTTCCACAGCTCATAAGATTCGAAAATCAAAACGGGGACGGTGACCACCACGCTGACCAAGCCATAGGAGAAACACCATCCTGAATCTCTGACGATGCTCAATAGCACGGGAGCTTGCTCTCTCACCTTGTCAAGTTTGGGCATCGGCATGGGCGTCTCCAATATAACTGAACTTTAATCTTGGACTCGATACCACACTTTGCGTTTTCGACTATATAGCGGACCATACATCTTACTGATGAAGTATCGTTGCTGGCGGGTCGGGAACATCAAGCTAATCACACAACCAAAGAGTGTCAATTGGATCAGGCATCCAGTGATCTCGTGTTCAGTGCCCACTGGCGCGATGGATAGTCCGGGTATTAGGTTGATGCTGTGCCAAGGATAAACCCGCAGTTTCCAATTTTCCGTGTTGAAGATAGTAATCATCGATGCACCAAAAATAACACGATGGCAGCGATAACCAAGACTATCACCCAAATGTCGGCGTGGTAGTGGTGAGTGTGGCGATGTCCCATCATGGGTTAAATTCCGTGGGTTGGATGTTGCAACCGATCCGTCTCTTGTATGGCGTCAATAGTTTGGGATAGGGTATTTATCTCGGAATCCAGCTGTTGCAACATCTCATTTTGCATGCGGAAAAGATTCAAGAATACTTGATCGCGAATCTTCTGCTCGACGATAATTTGATGCACTAACTCTCGTGTCTTGATATCATCGATAGCCAGAGTTGCCGAGACCACCGTCATCAACACGCCCCACACCACCAACAGAATACCGATTGCTTTGTTCATGATAGTGTATCCCATCCTGCGATTTTACCTCGCATAAACATTCCCAACGGGAGCAGTTTCACCGCCGTCTTCCAACAGGTTTCGGCGCCCAATTCATTATCCATGAAGAGATAGTAGAAGCCAACCATGGTTAGCCCGGCAATATGTTCGGACAAATTGAGTGCCATATCTTACTCCTCTTTCTGTGTCTCATCTCGTTGGCGAGCGAACTCCACCACCTCGGGGTTTCTTTCTCGATAGCCTTCAATATCCGCTTCGCGAGATTCCAAGAAGGAACCAGGAGTCGTCTTCCGATACACTCGCAGTCTCTCTTGCAAGCGTTCGTATGCCAATTTGGTTTCCAGCACCATGGATTCTGCATCTATCCAAAGACGCTTGGCTTGTGCCATTTTGTCCTTGGCATCTTCGTAGTTGCGATCGGCTTGCGCCAACGCCGCCAACAGTTGTTGTTCGTCCATAATTAGGACAGAGTAATGATACCCAGCAGAGTCCGCCAGGGTTGGAAGATTCGACGCATCACTTCGTGCGGCATGACCGGAGTTTGCTCTTCCACATACAGAGGAGTATTCCAGAAGACCAATTCGTCATGTGCTAACATCTCTTGACAGGACTGGCACCCCGGGATGTTGGGGAAGCTGGCATCCGTGGTTAAACAAACAGGACACATTCTAACTGCAGAAGATAGATTATCCATGTTGTCATCCAAACAATTTGAAGGTAGGAATGGCATGCAGGATATCCTCTGCCAACGGATTATCACTTGCCACTTGCGATAGCAGATCTACCAGCAGTTGCACCTTACCGGCAGTCAAACCACGCAGGTCATATAGCGAATAATCTCCTGGATTTAACCCTTGGGTTTGCACCAAGGACAATCTGGAACCTTTGGGAAGTTTCTTGGATTTGTCCATGTGTTTATACGAACAGGTAGAAGGAACCGAGACCCTCGTCCCAGCGCCAGCCCGCCTCCTGCATAGCTTGTTTATCTTGTTCTGACATCCGGTCGGCTACATCATAGCCGGCATAGATAATATCGTGATCGGCTGCTATATCATAACCAGACTGCTCGTATTTGGCTACGATCTGCAAACCAGTAATTGCTTTCTGTAAGGTGCTCATAATCTGGGATACTCTTTGAGACCACGGTGAAATGCCCAACTGGATAGTGTTTGGTAGTCCAGGATCATAGCACGCACCAACAGCTGCGCCCGTACTACTCCATACACACGCTCCACGCTTTTGATGGTGGTGACTAATTCCTGTAGCATAGCTAACAGCATCTCATCACTCTGGGGACCCGTTCCGGGTGAATGAAATAGCATCCAAGCTTCTTTAGTATCCATGATTATCTCTCCACTTGGGACTTACTATCCCACTGCCAGACGAAGAAATACATGCCTGCAAACCATAGAGCAAAAAACATCAACCAGTCTATCAGACTGTTGAACGGAATGCCTAGCATCCGATCTAATACCATATTGATGACAACCGATAGCGTGCATACCAACACCACTCGGATCAGGTATTCTACTCCTTTACTCATTGGGAGACTCCTGTCGAGGATAACGGAGATCGAAATATCGAATCAACAGAAAGGCTGCTGCCACATCGATCACAAATCGAAGGGGTTGGTGAATCTCCACTCCAAAAAGGTATAGACCGCCATAGAAGATAACGGCGGCTGGAAAATAGACCAGCGCAGCCAGCCCCAGAGCTGTCCAGTTCTGACGGCGCAGCCGTTGCCACAAGCTAGATAGATACCACATTACCTTAAACCACACACCTTGCCATCCGTCCATGATTATTGGCTCCTTTTAGCGGCTGGCTTCTCGGTTTGAATCTTGCGAGCCGCTGCCGCCGCTTGCATCATTTCCTTGACCAAGTGGGGATAATAATGGTTGAGAAAGGACTGCTTCTCTTCCTCCGACCAACTATTCCAGATAGCCTCTCCTTCTGCGGAAACGGACAATTCTTTGAGAAGCTCCCATCCCAAGGAAACGAACACCTCTTCCCACTGCAAAGTTTCCTCGTTTCTCTCCCAACGAGTATAGGCGCGCTGCCTGGTTGCAATAGTGATCTTATGCAGTGGCTCTCCCAGTCGCGAGAGCTTACCTGTCATCATGCATCGATACATTCAGTTTCTCCGGTTAGGCGGCAACAGCCGCGTTCATTTAGCCAGACACAAGCGTGCCTGACGTTGGCACGAGTTAATACAAGCATTGAGCCAGGTGGGTAGATGACAATATCGGGGCTCCACTCCACAGGCTTCCGTCCAATAGTTGCATAGTTCCACCACACAGGACTGCAACTGATCCTGACACTCCTGCACTTCCAAGCTATGACGCACCTCTCGTCGTAAATTGAGTTCATGTTGCGTGGAAGGACGCAACTCTTGGTTAGAGGAACTACAACCCAACAAACCTGCCACCATTGCGATGGCACATATCCGCTTGATCATCTTCATTTTCTCCATATTCAGAAAGGTGCATTACCACACAGCCAGCAGCTGCTGGCGCCTACATCATTGAGGCGACGACAAGTTTTGCAGGGTGCTTCTTGACGAGAAGTGGTATGCTGGGTCGCATCGCTGATGAGCTGTAATCTTGCAGCAGCATTATTAAATGCCCACTGAAAATCGGCTTGATAGCTAGGCGTCAGCTTATGATGGGGCAAGACTACATATACATAGTCATCGCCTTCTATCCTAACCACCTCTCCCTCTTCGTCATACAGATCGAATCGGGTATTATGATGTCGTACGACTCGTATTTTATCACCCACTTTGAAAGGAATAACAGCGCCGCTCATGCTGCCCTCGGAGGACCATCCTGGGTGGATAATTGATGCAAGTCTAACAGACGCACACCGGGAGAAGAGTCATCCACCTTGAGATGAGCTTCTGCCTGCACATCTTGCATATGCTGAATATGGATCTGGAAAGATCCATCCTGGTTGCGATCGGCGATGGACTCGATTTGTTCCCACACATGTTCATAAGCCTTAAGTCGCTTATGAAGGTGTCTAACATACAGTATAGAACATAACAGACATATCGATAATGCCGAGACCAACATCTTAGTCTTCTCCTGAGGTATCTTTGGATAGATGTATGGAGCGTGGGTTGGGTTTAGAGGACCAGATTCTAATGGCTATGATAAGGCAGACAGCGGCTATCAGTAAAGATTGGGTTTCTATCCACATACCTGTGTCTTGATGGACGACATGTTGTATGGTGAAACAGCAGCCCAGCGATACTAGGATCCTCCATCCGAACCACCAAACCCAATAGAGAAAGTATCCAAACATGAGTTATCTTGATTGGGCTCGCCCAGCGAGGTAGGAACAGATCGCTACTATAAATACACCTGGTGCTGCGAACCACATAGAATATCCGTTGTGAGGAACCTGAGAGAAGATGAGGTATGCTCCAGCAAAGTTGCCAAGCATGACGATGATGTTGCGCATCATTCTTCCTCTGGGTCTCTTCGCCGCCTTCTGGGCTGGATCTCGGGACCTTCCGGTTTCTTGTCCTTCTCCTTGACTTCCCTCTCCGGACGAGCCTTGGACAAGACCTGCACGGACATGATGTAGTCATCAGTGTCGTTTGGATCCTTGGAGTTCTTGGTATCGGGAAACTCTACGACCCAAACACCGGGTTGGTTGATAACAGGCGCATGCAACCAGCCAGGTTTTCCCGCCAGGCGATCCTTATATTTAGACCCAACGTAAAAGATTTTATCGCCGATCATAAAAAGTTCGTCAGACATTTATAAACCCCTGTTAAAGTGTGTTATATACACAGTATGCAGAAAACTATCACAGAATACCAAACTATACTGAAATTGTGGAATACAGGTAAATATACTAAAGCTGACATAGCCAGACAAACTGGTATATCGCGCCCCACAGTCATGTCGTGCATTAAAAAATACACGAACGTTAAAAATCTTAAAAAGATGACCAACGATCGTGGAAAGATTATTCTACCACGTCAGCAGCAAAACATCACAACGATGAATAAATTGTATCAATATAATGAGAAAGATACATACCTATACACTCAATACGCCTATCTTCTTGGTGTCGTTTTAGGAGATGGCTCTCTTACAGAGCACACAAAATTCAGATATGTGCATTGTCTCAAAGTTTCTTGTGATATCAAATATCCTAATATTATAAATAGTGTCAAAATTGCTATGAAACATATTATGCCGCGCAATAGCGTAAATACTCACACTCATAATAATGATTCGGGTAATCCATCTTGGACAGATGTGTATTGCTATTCACAAGATTGGAAACTATTCTTTCCATTCTTTAAACCTGGAAAAGGTAAAAAGAGTTCATACAAGATACAATTGACAGATTGGCAAAAGAGAATTATTTGTGAACATCCCAAAGAATTTTTGCGAGGACTGATTCAGACAGATGGGCATCGAACTATTGCGCCCAACAAATATCAGTATGTTAGATATGGATTCAGCCAGAAATCTACCGATATAAAAAATATCTTCTTGTGGGTTTGCAACTTACTTTCTCTAAAACCAACTATTTATAGAAGAAAATTTCGTGCCCCTGAATATGGTACAGGAAAAATATGGGCAATTTCTTTATGTAAAGGAAAGGACACGGAATTTTTGGATTCTTTTATTGGTCCAAAAAATTAATCATTCAATATCCTTTTTAGCAGTAGCACACGGACGATTCCACCACAACAACCCCGAAGCTATCCACAGCAAGAGAGCCGAGATAGCATAATCCTTACTGACTGCTATACTCAATAGGCTGGCGAATATTGCCAACACAGTAATCACCGAGGCAGTTTGGTTAGCACGAAGGCGGTGTATGAGACGGTTAGTTTGCATGGACAGTGCCTGGTTGAAGCTTGACACACTCGGTAATCTCTTTCAAATGAGAGGAGTCCATGGCACATTTCATTTGGGCTGGGGACATTTGCGGACACACACGATAGAACATCTCCGTTCTACCCTCACTCTTCCACTGTTGATCCACTTGCCACATGGCGACAGTAAAGTCATGGGTGGAGAATTGCAGATCAGGATCAATATAGTCCGCCACCGCCAAGAACTGCATGTGATGATACAGTTCCTGACATTGTGCTTCCGAGACTGCCGGAGACACCGCGGGAACGGTTTTGGCACAGGCAGCTGCCATTACCATCACCATCAAACATCGCTTATACATGGGTGTATTACTTCTTGGTAGATTTTTTAGCAGATTTGGTTGCCGAGGCAGCAGCCTTGGCAGCGGCGATATTGGTATCACTGCGCTTGGCATCCTTGGCTCCCAGCTTATTTTGGAGCCATTCCTTGGCTACCACATCGCCCTCCTTGGCAAGACGGCGCGCAAACTGCTTGAGAGAGGGCGCTCCCGTGGTTTTGACCCACACCTTCTTGTTGTGGTTGTGCTTGCTATTGGCATCTTCTCGTTTGAAGAATGCTTGGTGATATAGCTGCTTGATAGCAAGACTCGGAGTTGCTACACCTACTATTCCACGATCCCTCTTAACAAGTTCAACTACTTTGGAGATTTCAGGGATTGAATTACTTACTTGATCGGACATGTCGTGCACCTTTTAACATTCGAGACCTTCATGATCGAACTCCTTTATTGTGTGAGGTAAATGGTCCCCGCCAAAACCAAGACAAGAACCAACAGGCGGAAAGTAGTAGGCTGGTGATAATTAGAAAGCCGCCCAGACCACAGATACTAATTTCTATGGCGAAGAGGAGAGTCGCAAAGCAACTGATAACATTTTGCAGCTTCATTAGTTGATCTCTTCCCCCGTAATGTAAGGCTCGCTCGACGACTTGTCAAGCCCTTCCGAACGGTTGAGCCACTCCTCCCAATACTGATCTTCTGTCCAGTTCGCCCCTTGAATCAGAGCGGAGACAATCATAGCGGCGGTATCTGCCTGGTTATCTTGGGATAGTTGGTGATACACTTTCTCTACCGCCACCACCAGTTGCTCATAGGAGAGTTTCATAGAACTCACCAGAACTTGGCAAGGAAGTGCCACACCACACAAATGATACCCACTGCACCCACCAGACACACAAATGCCCAAATGAACCACAGTTTGAAAACGAGTCCGATTAGCTTGGTGCTGGAAGAGGTGTCTCTTTCCAACCTCAGGCTGGAGAGATCTTGACGCAATTGCTTGTTCATGACAATACTCCTTGCAGAAGAGAAAGGCAATACCAGGCAGAGATAGCGGTTAGGATAGCATACATGATCGCATCCCTCGAGGCAATTCGAAGAGACATATTATGTTGCACGGACATGACGCTTCAACTCCTTTTGGGCTAATCGATCCAATTCTTCCCAACTGGTATGGAATCGAAAAGTTTGCGATACCCACTGATATCTGAAATCCTTTTCCGTATGCTGGTGCGGAGGCACATATCCTGGATATCTGCCACGATAGGTGGCGGGCAACTCTAAATGATTATGGGTGCCTTGTAGGGTCTCGCTATCGTAGAATTTGCCTCCGTGCTTGATGAAGGCATGGATATCAACGCACCATAACTGCACATTAGAAAATGTTTTACGCGCGAGGTAAGCCCATTGCCAGCATCGTCCCTCGTTAATCTCGTTGGGACGCGCTACCTCTTGTGGGAAATATCTTTCCGTAATGAGGGCAGGATGGAAATGTTCCAACTTTTTCAGCATGACATCACCTCAAGAGGGTGGGGTGGGATCGCGAAAGACCAATCTTTTACCGTTAGCTTGTGCCAAAATGGTTAATCTTTGCTGTATCTCTTTGGGAGAGAGATTCAGCAAGACCCAGCTCTCCAATAGGGCATCCACGATAGCCGGAGTAGCACCAATGGCGTTTCCCACTGCCTCAAACCAAGCAGGAGCGGGGAACTGTTCCGATGTGTAGATAATATCAGCTGACACAGGTGTCTGATCTTTCTGGCTCACTGATCCACCACCAGGTCATAGTTAGTGGGATAGCTCCCGTGATTCACGACCCACACCCGCACCAGATCCGTAGTAGGTGTATAGGTGAGGCGACACTGATTCAGAGCCGATTCATCCTTGCTGACGATCACCCACCCATAACCATGATGGTTATGCTCCAGCACATAACAATCCACATCCCCTCGATTACTGCCATCCACCGTCAGTTTGAGAGCCAGATCCTTTTTGACGGGCAGATCTACTAACCTCTGTGCATTGGGAATGAGTGTATCGATATTTTGATACAGGTGTGCTAATGGGAGCAGATCAGTTTTGAACGTCAGCGCCAGCATAATAGCCAGGAAGGTATTCATAAATCAACTCTCCTTTCAAAAGCCGTATTTGTTTGCCAACTCTTGACCGAGTCGATAAGCTTCGATAGAATACTCATGTTCATTAGTCTTCCTATCAAAGCCGTATATGAACCCCCACACTTCATCATAGGTAATGACGAACCCTAGCTTCTCACTGAGACTAATGTTTATTGTGGTCTCCGCCACTCGAGGTATCAGGCACGATAAAGGACACTTGCAATTGTCTCCATTGCCAAAGGTTCCCCGCATCAGAGTGCCACCTGAAGCGATGTGGGCATCGCAGGCTTGGATAAGTTCCTGTTTGAAAGTAGCCAGTTGTTCGGTATTCATGTGGAAGACTCCTGGATATACTTGTGGCGCAGCGCCTTACCAATTAGCTTGGCAGAGACGAAGTCCTGGTGATCAGGGACAAACTTGCCATCAAAAGCGAATACAAGTGCCCACAGCTCCTCGTCAGAAATGGTGTGGGTATTGAGTAATCTGTTAGCTTCCAGTGCCTTATAGTACATCGTCTGGCGACCCAACAAACAAGTCAGGGGACATTGACCACCATCTTCGTAGGAAGTAAAACGTCTGCTAATGATTCTGCCACCACTTTCAATATGACGATCGCACGCCTCCTCCAGCAATTGCTGGAAGTGTTCAGCTTGAAGTTGATTCATCTTTCTTGGCGCCTTTCTTATCAAGGAGTCGAGTGATGTATCCCCACACTGCTACATAAGCCAGCAGCATCAATACTCCCCAATTACCGAACTTATGTAGGAGGAAGGCGGACAAAGGCAACATCACCAACATCCCCACCAGCAAAACAATCAACCCTCCATAGGAGACGGGTCGTTTGATAGAACTGATGACACTTTCCTGGGTGCGCACCGGAGCTTCTGCCACCGCCAGAAAGGAAAGACGCGGATCGCGATCATAAAAGACTTGTAGTGTATATACATCTTGGGTGTCAGTGGCGATGATTAACATCCAACTCCCTTGACTGCAATACCAACCTGGACCAGAAAAAATGAAGCCAGGAATCTCTTCCAACATTTGGGCGCGAGTCCAGGTGAATTGCTCGTCGGGAGTCAGATGTTTAAGAAGCTGACTTGCCATTATCCACTCCCTCGGTAGCTGCCCTAATTGCCGAATATGGCCATAGCAATACCATGGGGACAAAGATCGTCAGCATAGCAAATAGCAACTGGTGCCAAGTCCATTCGCCTTGGAAGACACCCTCTTTTCTGAGGCTAGCAAAGGATCCCAGTCCATAGGCGATCACTCCGCCCAGCCAGAATACTAATAGGAATTGAATGAAACTCATGTGTTATACTCCTTGTATCTAGTGGATCCCGTTTGTTCTGGATCACACTCTACACAGGTGCAAGTGTGGATGGGCACCAACCCATGGTTAATACCTCGCGGCGAATTGCAGGGACATCCGTCTGCCACTCTCCTATTTTCGGGAAGGATCATCTTACCGCACCCTCGGCACAAGTCGGGGTTGGAATATGGGAAGTCGCCATGCTCATCTTCTGTGGGATACCTATCCTTCAACCCGAGAGGCACTGGCACCTTTCCGTCTGCCATCTTGAGCAATCGGAGCTTGACCTCCACCAAACACAGGCAGCCATTGACCTCGGCAAGACATACCCACTTCCCATCCGGGCGTCGGGTAGCACTACCCAAATAGCGCACACCCTTCTCATCGATCATGCCATCCAAGTTCAATTCGGTTAGTTCCACTTCCATATCTTTCTCCTGCTTTTGCCATTCTTCAAAGGAGTGCTTCCACTCTCGGGAAACTCTTTCACCGTAGGGAGCCAACCAGATCAGGAAGACATAGCCTAATAACAAGACCCATAGATCGCTACTCATTCAACAGATCATCGGTGGAAGGTGGCGGGAATTGCTGTTCCATTGATCGGAGGGTGAAGTGCATGGCTATGACAGTAAGAATGCCTTCCAAGAGACAACCCACCATCAAGATAGTCAGAGTGGATAGAACTTCTAACAAGATAGACCTCGCTAAAACATCACAGCAAATCCAATTCGAGCAGAAGGAAACCACCCATTGACCACGGGTGATCCTACTTGCAGACCAGCTACATTACTACCACCATTACTATCCACGAAGGACTGGAAGTTGCCCAGAGTAGCATGAAGATAGGTCATGGAGGGGTGAAGGAAAAAGACTACATGATCTCGGCTGCCAAACTCCAAACCCGGACCCACACTTATCCAATCATACCCAAGAGTAGGTAGCGCCATACCTGGCGCAATAAAAGAAGGCAAGGAAGCTTGGGGAAAGAAACCAGCTTCCAGCTGCAACACTGGCATAATAGGGAAATTGATGGGCGTAAAGGTAGCCGATGCCATCCCACCAAAAGTGTTGGCGATGCCATGCGTCAAACCAACTTCCACACGAGTCCAGTGGGTAAAGGGCTCTGCTACCAACCCTACTTCGGCACCAGAAGGTGCGCCCACCGACAGGTCAAAACCTGCCCGAAAATTGTCATCGGCAAAAGCCGAGTCGGCAGTTGCCATCAACGCCGCTACCGAGACTACACTGAATAGAAACTTCCTCATGACTGTTCCTCCTGCTGGGACTTGGGAGACTCAAACTCCACTACTGGACACACCTTCTGTTTCTTGGCTGCCAGATATTTTCTGATCATTCGACTGGTATCGGAACTAAAGTAGATCACTAACCCCAAAGTGATGGCTAGGAAAGCGACAATAACACCAACCACCTTGGCTTCACTGATGAGTGGCGCAGCACCCAACTGCTGGTAAATAACATAGTGTAATCCAATCACTCCACTCGCCAGGAGAGCATGCCATGGATACAGTTGGAAAGCGTTGTAGGACTTGCCCAACTTCAATCCTTGGTATTTACGCATACCACCTCTCTTCAGGACATCGAAGCTCGTGGGTATCCATCCAAAGAGGGGACCCAATACGGAATAGAGGAAAGTCATGATGCCGATCATCAGCAGCAAAAAGACGGATAACATACCCACCAAAGGTGCCACTAAAATGACCCTTCTCCAATACTGGCATAGATTCGTGTGCCTGGGTGTGAAACCGGTAGAAACGACATAGGAGGCATCATACGCCTTGTAGTGCCAGGTATTAGTCTTGATGATCATGCATACGTCTCCATGTTAGTGAGCACACCGATAAC
>Ga0187804_10000010_pt1 | contig 43132 bp, 36 predicted proteins | sample NC_wetland_sal_i_3_FD_132961 | JGI IMG/M metagenome (GOLD analysis project Ga0187804, IMG submission 132961) | Wetland sediment microbial communities from Neuse River Estuary, North Carolina, USA - Control_4 | ecosystem: Environmental > Aquatic > Freshwater > Wetlands > Sediment | place: USA...
CACTCGCAGCTGCGCGCGCTGGCGGAAGTCTATGCGTGCGCGGACTCGAAGGAGAAGTTTGTGAAAGACTTCGTGGCGGCGTGGTCCAAAGTGATGAACCTCGATCGCTTCAACCTCGCCTGACCCTTGCGGAAAAAACGTGCGGACACCGGTGCGTCCCAGCGGTGTCCTCTTTACCCGAAGCGGCAGAACTGAAAAACGCCAGCGGCGCCGGCTACTCTTTGGCGGCTTGTTTGCTGCTCGCCTTGGCGGGAGAAGCCGGCTTCTTTTTTGCGGTCTGGGCCGGCGCCGGCACCGTCTGCACCCGCTCGACCTCCATGAGCGCACCGGCTTCGAAATGATAAATGCCGGGACGCGGACCGCTACTAAATGTCACAACCGCAGTGCGATCGCCGTTTGGATTTTTTCCGATCTGGACGGCATTAGGCGCACCGGCGCGAAACACCACGTCGCATTCGCTCATGCCCAGCGATATGCCACCACCCAACAAAGCGCTGGTATCGGTCGCGGCCGGCGCGCTGCCGGGTTGGTTCGCCGCAGCCGCCGCAGGCGCTTGCTGCACGGCGGGGGGCGGCGGGCACGAACCGTTCGCCGCGACGAGATCATTGGCGGTGATCGGCTGCGTGCGCGCCTTGGATTCTTGAAGTTCCGAGAATGTGTAGCCGCCACCGCGGCTGACGACTTGGAACGGCTTGGAAAACCAGGCGTCTTTGTTCTCTACATCGACATTGGCGCAGCCACCGAGCGCAAGAGCAGCGGCAAGAGCGCCGGCAAGCGCTCCAACAATGCAAATGTCGTTGGCTCGAAACTCCACCACGGTCCCCCTGCAGCCCTCAAGCCTGCGCAGAATGCGCCGGTTTGTGTTGCCAACATGGCGGCTCGTCTATTTTAGCGAGGCGCGATGATTTGGGCGAGACCTTATCGTAAGTCGTCAACTGCCGGCCGGCTGTGGCTGAAACGCCCCAGAAAACAGTGTTTTATGATACGAATCATAAAATATGTCGCCCGGCGCGTTAGTGACGCCGGTCACAGACTTGATCGCCGTCCGACGCGAAACTCCCAATGAGAATTTGCGTTTATCTCCGGCGATCAATCGCTTTGTGCGATTGCCTTCGCCGGCGAGGGCCCCACCGCCAGTGTTGAGAGGTTTTCATGCAACTGCAATTTGTCGGTTGCGGCGACGCCTTCGGCTCGGGCGGACGATTCAACACCTGCTTTCATCTCGTCGGGCGGAACGTCAATGCGCTGATCGATTGCGGCGCCACTTCGCTCGTTGCCATGAACAAGCTCGCGATCAACCGCAACGACATCGACACGATCCTGATCACGCATTTTCATGCCGACCATATTGGCGGTTTGCCGTTCTTCATCCTGGAAGCCAATTACGTGCTCAAGCGTCAGCGCGGCCTGACCATCGCCGGCCCGCCGGGACTCAAAACACGCTACGGGGCATTCATGGAAAATGCTTTCCCCGGAACGCAAGCGGCGCAGTGGTCGTTTCCCGTCACGCTTCGCGAATTCGAGATCGGCAAACGCAACGACATCGGTGACATGCGCGTCACGCCGTTTCGAGTCATGCACGACGAACGCGCCGGTCCTTGCCTCGGTTTGCGGATCGAAGCTGAAGCCAAGGTCATCGCCTATTCCGGCGATTCGCAATGGACCGATTCGCTGATCGAAGTCGGGCGCAATGCCGATCTTTTTATCTGCGAGGCCTATACGCGCGACAAGCCGATCGCCACGCACATGGCGCTGAGCCTATTGGAACGTCACTTGGACCAGATCCGGCCGAAACGGCTCATCCTCACGCATATGAGCAACGACATGCTCGCGCGCCGCGGCGAGTTGCGCTACGAGACCGCCGAAGACGGCATGATGGTTGAGGTCTGAACGGGACCTCAACGCTCAAACAAAGTGCACGGCATAGATCGGCGGCAAGTGTGCGTTGACGAGCTGCCAGCTGCGCCCGCCGTCCTCGCTCGTCCATAGCGCGCCAGTGGTGGAACCCATCGCCAGGCGTTCGCCGCTTTCGTCCACTTCGAGGCCGTGGCGATAGATGAGGTCATAGGCGTCGCGCTGCGGCAGGCCGTGGCGCATGATCTCCCAGCTTTGGCCGCCGTCGTCGGTTCGCGTGACGCACAGCGCGCCGTCGCGCGGCATGCGAACCTCGTCCTTAAGTGCCGGAACGAACCACGCGGTTTGCGCCTGCCGCGGATGCGCTGCCACGGCGAAACCGAAATCGTCCGTCGGCGGCGACAGCCGCGTCCAGTGCGCACCGGCATCGGCCGAGCGATAGATGCCGGCATGGTGCTGCATCCACATCACGTCCGGAGCGGACGCGCAGCGCGCCACCCGATGCGGATCCTGGATCGCGCTGTCTTCGGCCTGCTCCGGCGGCACATAGGGCGCAAACAGTCCCTTGCCGAGCACCGACCAGGTATCGCCGGTGTCGCGGCTCTCCCATACGCCGCCGCAAGAAATCGCCAGAAACACGCGATCATCATCGCGCGGATCGGGAGAAATGCTGTGGATGCCGGCGGCGTCATAGCCGCCACCGAACCAGCGCTTGCGCTCCGGTACGTTCCACAGCGACGAGACAAGCTGCCAGCTTTCGCCGCGGTCATCTGAGCGAAACAATCCGGCCGGAATGGCGCCAATCCACAACCGGTCCGGATGCGTCCGCCCGCCGGTTTCCATCGTCCAGATTTGAAACAAAGATGGAGCATCGGCGGCGTCGGCGGGAAATGCGGGTGCGGCGAGCTCGCGCCAAGTCGCGCCGCCGTCGTCAGAGCGATGCAGCTTGGCGCCGAAATGACCGTGTTTGAGCGCGGCGTAAATCACGCCATCCGCCGCCAATGCATTGGTCACCGCGACGCCCTCGAAGCCAATGAGTGTCGAGACCCAGCCCGAGCGCTTGCGTTCGAGCGCGAACAGCCCTTTGCGCGTCGCTATCAGCAAATGGTCGCTCATCACTCCCCACTCGTTTTGAAGGTCAGCCGCCCGACAGCGCCTGCATCACGTAAAGCTTGCTGTCGGGACCGATACGTCGTGCGAGCGCGCTCTCGTGCGCCAAGCGCTCGCCGTCGGCGAATATGCAGACATGTTTGCGCAAGCCACCGCGGTCGTCGAGCACATAGCTGCGCGCTTGCGGCTGATCAGCCAGTACGTTCGCCAGCGCCTCGCCGACCGTCGCGCCCGCCGCCGATAGCGGCCCATCGGGAACGATGTTGCGCAGATGGCTGGTGAAATGGATTTCGGCCATGACGTGCTCATATGACGTGCTCAATCGTCACCCCGCATCCGGGAAAAATTGCGGCGTTCAGCCGGCCAGCGCCGCCTCGATTGCCGCGATTGCAGCCTGCGCCTTCGAGCCGTCGGGTCCGCCGGCCTGCGCCATATCGGGCCGGCCGCCGCCACCTTTGCCGCCAAGCGCTTCGGCGCCTTTGCGCGCAAGATCGATGGCGTTGAACCGCGTCACGAGATCATTGGTGACGCCGACCACGATTCCGGCCTTGCCGTCGGCACTGACGCCGACGATTGCGACCACGCCGGAGCCGAGTTTCTTCTTGCCGTCGTCGGCGAGGCTGCGCAGGTCTTTAAGCTCGATTCCCTCGACCGCGCGCGCCATTAATTTCACGTCGCCCACTTTGCGCACGCCATCCGCGCTGTCGCCGGCTTCACTGCCGCCGCCACCGCCGCCCATTGCAAGCTTCTTCTTCGCCTCCGAGAGGTCGCGCTCGAGTCGCTTGCGCTCGTCGATGAGAGTGCCGAGGCGCGCCGGCAGTTCGTCGATCGGCGCGCGCAGTTCGGCCGCGGCAGCCTTGGCAATTTGCGCCAGATTGTTGGCATTGTGGCGCGCCGCCGTCGCGGTGAGCGCCTCGATGCGGCGGACGCCGGCGGAAACGCCGCTTTCGGCAACGACCAAGACAATGCCGATATCGCCGGTGCGGCTGACGTGCGTGCCACCGCACAGTTCGACCGACCAGCCTAAAGTGTTGCCGCCGCCCGATGCTAGAGGATTCTCACCCATCGCAACGACGCGCACCTCGTCGCCGTATTTTTCGCCGAACAAGGCGCGCGCGCCGGAGGCGATAGCGTCGTCGCGGCTCAAGAGCCGCGTGATCACCGGCGCGTTTTGCAGCACCATGTCATTGGCGATATCCTCGACGCGCTCGATCTCCTCGCCGCTCATCGCTTTTGGATGCGAGAAATCGAAGCGCAGCCGGTCTGACGCGACCAGCGAGCCTTTCTGCGCGACATGATCGCCGAGCACTTGGCGCAAGGCCTCGTGGAGAAGATGGGTCGCGGAATGGTTTTTGCGGATCGCGCCGCGGCGGGCGTGATCGACCTCAAGCGCCAGCGCGGCGCCCGGTTTGACCGTGCCTTCTTCGACGATGCCGATATGCGCGTAGAGGTCGCCGGCATATTTCTGCGTGTCCGTGACTTTGAAACGAATACCGTCGGCCGTCATGGCGCCGGTGTCGCCGACTTGGCCGCCGGATTCGCCATAGAACGGCGTCTGATTGAGGACGACGATGCCGCTTTCGCCCTTTTTTAGCGCTCCGACTTCCTTGCCGTCGTGCAGGACGGCGGCAACCACGCCTTCGGCGCTCTCGGTCTCGTAGCCGAGAAATTCGGTGGCGCCGAGCTTCTCCCGTAACGCAAACCAGACCGCTTCCGCCGCGGCTTCGCCGGAACCGGTCCATGACGCACGCGCCTTGGCGCGCTGGCGTTCCATCGCGTCGGTGAAAGAGGCGATATCGACGCCGATGCCGCGCGGCTTGAGCGCGTCCTGGGTGAGATCGAGCGGAAAACCGTAAGTGTCGTAAAGCGTGAACGCGGTCTCGCCGTCGAACATGGCGCCCTTCTTGAGCGACTTGCTCGCGTCTTCGAGCAAAGCGAGGCCGCGCTCCAGCGTGCGGCGGAATCGAACCTCTTCGAGCTTTAATGTCTCGGTCACGAGCGGCTGGGCGCGAACGAGCTCGGGGTAGGCCTGGCCCATTTCCCGAACCAGGATCGGCACCAGTTGCCACATCAGCGGCTCTTTGGCGCCGAGGAGTTCCGCATGCCGCATGGCGCGGCGCATGATGCGGCGGAGCACGTAGCCGCGGCCCTCGTTGGACGGCAGCACGCCATCGGCAATCAGGAACGCGCTGGCGCGTAAATGGTCAGCGATGACGCGGTGCGATGCCTTCCGCTCGCCTTCCGGATCGACCCCGGTGAGCTCGGCGACCGCCTCGATCAGCGCGCCGAACAGATCGATCTTGTAATTGTCATGGGTGCCTTGCAGCACGGCGGCCATGCGCTCGAGGCCCAATCCCGTATCGATCGATGGCCGCGGCAGGTCGGCGCGCTTGCCGTCGGCAAGTTGCTCGTACTGCATGAACACGAGATTCCAGATTTCGACGAAGCGATCGCCCTCGGCTTCCGGTGTTCCCGGCGGTCCGCCCCAGATATGCTCACCGTGGTCGTAGAAAATTTCCGAACACGGACCGCATGGCCCGGTTTCGCCCATCGCCCAGAAGTTGTCGTCGCCGGCAATGCGCAGGATCTTTTTCTCAGGCAGCCCGGAGATCTTCCGCCACAGCGCGAACGCGTCGTCGTCATCGATATAGACCGTGACCAGGAGCCGATTGGCCGGGACCGCGAACTCCTTGGTCACAAGCCGCCAGGCCAGCTCGATCGCGCGCTCCTTGAAGTAGTCGCCGAACGAGAAATTGCCGAGCATCTCGAAAAAGGTGTGATGGCGGGCGGTGTAGCCGACATTATCGAGATCGTTGTGCTTGCCGCCGGCGCGGACGCATTTTTGCGCCGTGACCGCGCGCAAATAGGACCGCTTTTCGAGGCCGGTGAAGACGTTTTTGAACTGCACCATCCCGGCATTGGTGAACATCAAGGTCGGGTCGTTGCGCGGCACGAGCGGCGAGGAAGGCACGACTTCGTGCCCCTCGCGCGCGAAGTAGCCGAGGAAAGCCGCTCTGATGTCGTTGACGCCGGTCATTTCGAGGCAACTGTCTAACGAGACCCCGCTTTTCTGTCCAGGAAAGCAGGGTCCGCTGGGTAAATTTGATATGGGCCGGCAAAGCATATAAGCGCTCTGGCGGCGGCGAACACATGAACGAACATAGCGGCAAATCCCCCCTGCCCGGCACGCTCCGAGAACGGCTCCGACAGGGATACTTCGTCATGACCGCGGAGCTGGTGCCGCCGCTGTCCTGCGATGCGGAGGAACTCCTAAGCAAGGCGGACATGCTCAAGGGCCTCGCCGACGCCGTCAATGTCACCGATGGCGCCGGTGCCCGCGCGCATATGAGCGCGCTGGCGGGCGCGAGCCTGCTTTTGCAGGCCGGCATCGAACCCATCCTGCAGATGACCTGCCGCGACAAGAACCGGCTGGCGCTGCAGAGCGAGATGATGGGCGCGGCCGCGCTCGGCATCCGCAATCTCCTCCTTCTGTCGGGCGACGATCCCAAAACCGGCGATCAGCCGGATACCAAGCCGGTGTTCGACGTCGATTCGCGGACGCTGATCGAAACCGCGCGCCGGCTGCGCGACGACGGCACGCTACCAACCGGCCGCAAGGTCAGCGGCGAGGCTGGCTTCTTTATCGGCGCGGCCGACATGCCGATCGATCCGCCGGACGGCTGGCAGCCCAATGCGCTTGCCGCCAAGATCGATGCCGGCGCCCAATTCGCGCAGACGCAATTCTGCATGGATGCGGCGATCGTGCGCCGCTACGTCGCCGCCTTAGAAAGGGCCGGCATCACCAGCAAGATTGCGCTTCTCATCGGCGTTAATCCCTTGCGCTCCGCCAAATCGGCGCGCTGGATGAAGCATCACCTCTACGGCACGATCATTCCCGACGCCTTTATCTCCCGGCTCGAGAGCGCTACCGACCCGGCGCGCGAAGGTTTGCGCATCTGCGTCGAATTGATCGAGGAGCTCTCGACCATTCGCGGCGTCGCCGGCGTCCACATCATGGCGCCTGGCAACGATGCGGCGATCCCGGAGACGATCAAAGCGGCGCAGGCGCGCGTTCAACGCGCTGCGCGCTGATCGGTATCCTCGCTGGTGCGGATATCGATCTCCGACGTCAATGAGCGGTGCACGGGACACTTGTCGGCGATTTCGATGAGCCGCTTACGCTGCTCGGCGTCAAGCTCACCGTCGAAGCCGATAACGCGCTCGATGCGATCGAGCATGCCCTCCTTGGTTTCGCATTCGGCGCAGTCGGCGGCGTAGATGCGGCTATGCCGTAGCCGCACCCGCGTGCGTAGGAGCGGCAGCTGCTTGCGGTCGGCATATAGGCGCAACGTTATCGACGTGCAGGCACCGAGCGCAGCCAGCAAGAAATCGTAAGGTCCGGGGCCGCTGTCGAGCCCGCCCGCCGCGACCGGCTCGTCGGCGAGGAAGCGATGCGTGCCGGCGGTAATTTCCTGCTCGAACGTGCCGTGCCGTGTTTCGCGCACCACGACCTCGCCAGGCTCGGCCTCGGCGGCGGGCTGCTTTAGCGACGCCATTTCGAGATAACGTTCGGCCCAGGCGGCAATCACATGCGCGACATAGGCGGCATCACTCGGCCGCCGCAGTAGATGATCGGCGCCGGCGAGCGAGATGAAGCTTTTCGGGTGCTTCGCCGTCGTAAAAATGCGGCTCGCATTGTCGATGCCGACCGTCTCGTCAGTCGGCGAATGAAAGACCAGCAACGCCTTGCGAAGCTCGGCAATGTGCGCGGCAAGATTTTGCTCGGCAATGTCGTCGAGCAAGGCGCGGCGGACACGGAAGGACCGTCCCGCAAGCGTCACCTCGACTTCGCCTTTGCTTTTTATTTCTTCGACGCGTCCGCCGAACAGACCGGCAACATGGGCCGGATCGAATGGCGCGGCGATTGTCACGACCGCACGCGCTTCGGCGAGGCGATGCGCCGCGGCGAGCACCGCCGCGCCGCCAAGGCTGTGGCCGATCAGAATCGCGGGCGCCGCGACTGCCGCCCGCAAATGATCGGCGGCGGCGACAAGATCATCGACATTGGACGAGAATGTGGTGTTGGCGAACTCTCCTTCACTGCTGCCGAGCCCGGTGAAATCGAAGCGCAACACGGCGATGCCATGCGACGTAAGGCCGTGCGCGATAAGCCGCGCCGCCTTGTTGTCCTTGCCGCAGGTAAAGCAGTGCGCGAACAAAGCGACCGCGCGGATCGGCCCGTCCGGACGATCGAGCAGTGCCGCCAGTTTTTCACCTTGAGCATTGGGGAAATCGAAGCGCTCGGCCGGCATGATGAGTAGCTCCTATTGTTGATAGAGGCCGGCACGTCGCGAGATGGCGCGAGACTCACCTTCCCAATTCGCGCATGGCCGCGTCCAGTCCTTCGATCGTCAGCGCATACATTCGCCCGGCGAGAAGCTGGCGCATCAGCCGGATCGAGGCGGTGGCCTCCCATTCGGCTTGCGGCACAGGATTGAGCCATATGCAGGCCGGATAAGTGGCGACGATGCGCTCCATCCAGACGCGTCCGGCCTCCTCGTTGAAATGTTCGACCGAGCCGCCCGGCGCAACAATCTCATAGGGCGACATCGTCGCGTCGCCGACAAAAATCACCTTATAGTCGTGCGGATAGGTGTGCAGCACGTCCCAGGTCGGCGTCGTCTCGGTCCAGCGTCGGGCATTCTGCTTCCAAATTTTCTCGTACAGGCAATTGTGGAAATACAGATGCACGAGATGCTTGAACTCGGTTTTGGCCGCTGAGAACAACTCCTCCGTGGCCTTGACGTGCCAATCCATCGAGCCGCCGACGTCGAGAAATAACAGCACTTTGACGGTGTTGTGCCGCTCCGGCCGCATCAGAATGTCGAGATAGCCTTTGTGCGCGGTGCCTTTGATCGTGCCGTCGAGATCGAGTTCTTCCGGCGCGCCGGTGCGCGCGAATTTGCGCAAACGCCGCAGCGCGATCTTGATGTTGCGCGTGCCGAGCTCGACATCATCGGCGAGATCCTTGAACTCGCGCCGGTCCCAGACCTTCACCGCGCGAAAATTGCGGTTCTTGTCCTGCCCGATCCGGATGCCTTCGGGATTGTAACCGTAAGCCCCGAACGGCGAAGTGCCAGCCGTCCCGATCCATTTCTTGCCGCCTTGATGGCGGCCGCGCTGTTCGGCGAGCCGCTGGCGCAAGGTTTCCAGAAGCTTGTCGAGGCCGCCCAGCGCCTCGATCTGCTTTTTCTCTTCTTCAGTGAGGTATTTTTCGGTGAGCTTTCTCAGCCACTCGGTCGGTATTTCGGCGTTCAGCGCCTGTTCGATGAGATCGAGGCCCTTAAAGACGTGGCCGAACACGCGATCGAACTTGTCGAGGTTGCGCTCGTCCTTCACCAGCGCGGCACGCGACAGATAGTAGAAATCTTCGACCCGACGCCCGGCCAGATCCCGCTCCATGGCCTCCATCAGCGTCAGATACTCACGGAGCGTCACCGGCAGGCCGGCCTGCTTCAGCTCGTGGAAGAAGGTCGCAAACATCGCTGCATTCTAGGGTCAAAACTCATTATTTGCGCGGCCGGGCAAGGTTACTGACCCGAAAGATATATCTTGCGTTATGACTATTTATAGGATATCTAAAGATATATCTTAAAGAAGGAGAGTTCTGAAATGCATGGATATTGTGGATCCTATCGATGGGCGGCGGGACGCCACCGACGCGGACGATTTGGCGGATTTGGCTTTGGCGGTCGCCATGGCGGCATTGGCGGCGGGATGAACCCGGACGACATGCGCGCCGGGCGCATGCTGGCGCAAGGCGATCTACGGCTGGTCGCGCTGGCGCTGATCGCGCAAGCCCCGCGCCACGGCTACGAAATCATCAAGCTCGTCGAAGAGAAGACCGCCGACTGGTACAGCCCGAGTCCCGGCATCGTCTATCCAACGCTGACCTTTCTGGAAGAAGCGGGTTATGTGACCGTCTCCGCGGAGGGCGCCAAGAAGCTCTACACCATCACCGCCGAGGGCCGCGCTTATCTCGACGCCAATCGGGATCTCGCCGACGTGGTGCTCGACCGGCTAAGCGCAATCGGCGAGCGCGTGAATCGCTGGCGGCGCGCGGCGCGCGGGGAACGCGAGCAGCGGCGGAACTTGCCACCGCTTCTCGAAGCTGCGTTCGATCATTTGCGCGAAACCGTGGGCAAGCGACTCGAAGGCGATGCCGAAGCGGAAGCGCATCTGGTCGAAATCCTTGCCCGCGCTGCCGGTGAAATGCAGCGGCGCAATTGATCTTTAGCCGGCTGCGCCAATATCGGGCGTTTGCACGTGCTCGGGCCGTATTCCGAGCGCCAATAGGCGAGCGGGAAGACGCCGTAACACCGGAAACGCATCGAACAGCTTGAACAGCAAAGGCGGCTTTGGCTCGCGTGTGCCTTGCAAAGCCGGGCCGATGATCCGGTTTTGCATAGTGAGTTGAATTTTCTGTGTCATGCGCGCCGGGAAATCGCGCCGCGCTTGTACCGCCTGTAAATGGCGGGTGTTGATGGTGCAGACCCGCAGAGGCGCAGCCAAGCAGTTGGCTGCGGCAACTGCATCCTGCACCGCGATATTGATGCCCACCCCGCCGATCGGCGACATCGCGTGCGCCGCGTCGCCAATACAGATGAGCCCCGGCCGCCACCATTGCCGCAGTCGATTGACCATGACGCTTAACAGCTTGACGTCATCGAAGCTTCTCAATTCGCCGATGCGGTCGGCCAGGAACGGCGACAGCGCGACCACGCGGTTGCAGAACGCCTCGATGCCGTTCGCCTTCACCCGATCGATGCCGCCCTTCGGTATCACATAAGCGCACTGCCAATAATCGCCGCGATCGAGCATGACCAGCAGAGCGCCGGCCTCGATATGCCCGAACACGTCGGCGCCATCGGTGCCGCGGCGCGTGATGCGAAACCACAGCACGTCCATCGGCGCGCCGTAGTCGTCGGTTTGCAAACCGGCCTTCTCACGCACCGTCGAATGACGTCCGTCACAACCAACCACGAGATCCGCTTTGATGGTCAACTCTCCGTCCGGCGTCTTGACGCGAACGCCGGCGATACGGCCGTTCCGTTCGATCAGATCGGTCGCCTCCGCACGCATGCGCAGATCGAATTGGCGGTAGCGCCGGCCGTGGTCGGCGAGGAAATTGAGAAAGTCCCATTGCGGCATCAGGGCGATGTATTGGCATTGTGTCGGCAGATGCGTGAGGTCGATCAGCCGGATGCGCCGGTTTCCGATTTGCAGCGATAACCGGTCGACGGTGCGGTGTGGCAGCTTGAGGAACTCATCGAGCAGACCGAGCTCGTGGATGAGCTCGAGGGTGGATGGATGCACGGTATCGCCGCGAAAGTCGCGGAGAAAATCCGCATGCTTTTCCAAGACGACAACGCGCACCCCGGCGCGCGCCAGGAGAAAGCCAAGCATCATCCCCGCCGGTCCACCGCCGGCGATGCAACATTGCGTGGTCAGCGACCCGTTCGTCACGAGACTCACCGTTCAAAGGCCGTCTTAAGCTTGCGGCACCCGGTTGGGCATTCAATCAGCCGGGGGCGCCTTTCGCGCATAATAATCGGGCATGTGGGCGCTTGCGGGAAGGCCCGTCCAAGAGCACCGACCGCACGCAAGCCTCACATTTCCGCCGCAAGCGATGTGCTAAAAGGATTGTCACCCGCCCACTGCCCAGCATCATGCGTCATTTCAAAATCCCCGCTTTCTGGCTCGCTGTTTTGTTGGCGCTGGCTCCGCTCGACGCCGCATTTGCCCAGCTCGCCGGAACCGGCGACTTTCACATCGCTTGGGAGGTGAAAAGCCGCTTTCGCCTGTTTCGCCATGAAGCCGATTTTCTGCGCATGGCCGCGGCGGCCCGCGGCGACGGCGTGCTGGCGGCGGAACGCCGCCTTGCGCGCGATACCGACGGGCTCGGCTGGGCGAAGGATGTCGTCGCTGAGCTTTGTCTCGACACTTCGGGCAACTTGCTGGAGACGTGCGACCGCGATGGCGAACGCGAAAGCTACCTCTCCCCGCGCGACTATCCGGTTGGCGTGACGATTTCCGGAGCGGTGCCCGAAGGGCTCGATTGCTTGTGGACTTTCAATGACGGCGAAACTTCGCCGCGGCAGAGCACCGCTCCCTGCGATCGTGAAGTCAAACTGCGCGTGCGCGCCGGCCGAACAACCATCGCGACCGTGGACATTCCACTCGGCGACGGGACCGCACAACGCGTGACAGCCGACATTGCTGTGCGCGATGTCCTCATTGCCGGGCTTGGCGATTCCATAGCCGCCGGCGAAGGCGATCCGGATCGCGCGGTAAAGCTCGAGGGCGGCTTCTGTTTCAGACGCTTCGGCGGCGGCAGCCAGTACTATCGTCCGAGCCGCGCCGGCTATAACGACGACCGCTCTTGCGAAAACGGGCCCGCCAGTCCGGCCGCAGGAATAGATTGGGCGAAGCACGGTGCCCGCTGGATGAATCCGGCGTGTCACCGCTCGCTCTACAGCTATCAGGTGCGCACCGCATTGGCGCTCGCGATCGAGCAACCGCACCTCGCCGTCACGCTGCTGCCGCTCGCCTGCACCGGAGCAACGATCGGCGCCGGGCTATTTGCCGGGCAGCGCGCCGACGATTGTCCCTGGGTCGTCGGCATCGAGAGTTGCTCGGGAACGGCGCCCGCCCAGTTCAGTGAGCTGCGGAATCTCATGACCGCCCTGCACCGGCAGCAGCCGAACCGCGGCCTCGACCTCGTATTGCTGACCGTCGGGGCCAATGATGTGAACTTTGCCGGGCTGGTGGCAAACGTAATCGTCGACGCCACGACCGAGCGGCTGTTGCTGCGCCAAGGCGGCGCCATCGTCAGTGTCGCGGATTCGCAAAAGGCGCTCGATCAGGATTTGCCCGATGAATTCGGGCAATTGCGGACTGCGCTCAAACCTTTTATCGGCGGCAATCTCAATCGCGTTGTCTTTGTGTCCTATGCCAATCCCGCCATGCAAGCGGAAAACAAACCCTGCTCGGGCGGACGCGACGGCTTGGACGTGCATCCGGCATTCGGCGCCGACAGCGAGCGGCTGCGCGCCGCCGCGGAATTTGTCGACACGAAATTTCTGCCGAAAATAAAATCGCTGGCGACCTGCGAAGGCAACAAGTCCTGTCGCGATCCACTCACCGAGCGAATGGTCTTTGTTGACGGTCATGAGGCGGACTTCGCCAGGCACGGCATGTGCGTGCGGGCAGCCACCGATCCGGAATTCGATCGCAACTGTTTTGCCGTCAACGGCGAGAGTTTCCAGTCGGATCCGACCGTCGCCGCGGACGACCCCATGGCGTGTAGCGAGCCGGCCGGCAACTACCGACCTTATGCGTCGCGCGGGCGCTGGATCAGGACGGCCAACGACAGTTACTTCACCGCCATGACTTATCCCGAGGGCATGCCGGCTATTCTCAAGCCGAGCGACATCCATGACGCCCTGTGGGGAGTCTTGAGCGCAGTGTATGGCGGGGCGGTGCACCCCACCGCCGAGGGTTACGCGGCCATGGCCGACGCGGCGCTGCCGGCGGCGCGCGCAGTACTCGGTCTGGTCCCGCCTCCGGCCATCCAGGCCCAGCCGCTACCACCGCCGAGCGTCTCGGCGCCCGAACCGGCCGCAGCGGCCGCACCGCCGAAAACGCCCTGATCAGGGCGCCACGCGCTCCGGCGCGGCAGCGCGCTCGGTGGTCGCCGGGCGCTCCGGCGCCACGCCAAGCTTCTTCTGCAGACTGGTTGAGGACGTGGTGTACTGAAACACCAGTCGCTTATCCGGATAAATGTAACGATGCGCCTTTTGCGCCATCAGGGCCGCCTCGTGGAAGCCCGAAAGAATAAGCTTGAGCTTGCCGGGATACCAATTGATGTCGCCGATCGCGAAAATGCCGGGGACACTGGTTTCGAAGCTTGCCGTTTCGACCGGGATCAGCTCGTTGTTGTGCAGCGCAAAGCCCCAATTCGCCACGGGCCCGAGCTTCATCGTCAACCCGAAGAACGGCAACAGCGCGTCGCAGGCGATCTCGAAGTTCGAACCATCGTTCGTCTTGACGATCGCCTTGCTCACCTGACCGTCGGCGCCGTTAAGCGAAGTGACCTGTCCGAGCACTAGATCGATTTTGCCCTCGCCGACCAGCGACATCATCTTGTTGACGCTGTCCGGGGCGGCGCGGAATTCGCTGCGGCGGTGCAACAGCGTGAGGTGGCTTGCGATCGGCGCAAGATTGAGCGTCCAATCCAGCGCGCTGTCGCCGCCGCCCACGATTAGAATGCGCTTGCCGCGAAACGCCTCCATTTTGCGCACGGCATAGAAAACGGATTTCCCTTCATACGGCTCGATGCCGGGAATCGGCGGGCGCTTGGGCTGAAATGACCCGCCGCCGGCCGCGATCACGACCACCTTGCTCTCGAATTGCTGGCCCTGGTCGGTCGTCACGCGAAACAGCGGATCGCCGATCTTCTCCACCCGCTCGACCATTTCGCCGAGATGGTATTGCGCGTTGAAAGGCTTGATCTGCTGCAGCAGTGAATCCACCAGTCCCTGCGCGCTGGTATAGGGAATGCCGGGAATGTCGTAGATCGGCTTTTCCGGATAAAGCTCGGCGCATTGCCCGCCGATTTTATCGAGGATGTCGATCAGATGGCACCGCATGTCGAGCAAACCAAGCTCGAAAACTGCGAATAGGCCGATCGGCCCGGCACCAACAATGAGAACGTCGGTTTTTATCGGTTCGGTCATGTCTTATCCAAGTCCGTTTAAGTCGTATTCAAGCTCGCTCGGCCGTCCGGCAATGTCGGGAAAGGGGTCTGTCTAGCGTGGCTGGGCCGGCGGGGAAAGAGGATAGGCCGGCAGCCGTTTTCAAGATCACGTTAGGCCTGATCACGTTAGGCTTGGCGCGACGGGGTGGTCACGACCAGCCCATCAAGGTCGTCGCGCACCTTGATTTGGCACGATAGGCGGGAATTCGGCCGCACCTCGAAAGCGAAGTCGAGCATATCCTCTTCCATGGGCGAAGGTTCGCCGACCTTCTCGCGCCAAGCCTCGTTGATATAGACGTGGCAAGTCGAGCAGGCGCAAGCGCCGCCGCATTCCGCCTCAATCTCGGGAACGCCGTGATTGATGGCCGTCTCCATGACGGTGGAACCGACCTCGCCGCCGACGGTGCGCGCAGTGCCTGCGGAATCGATATAGGTGATTTTGACCATAGTGGAACCACCGGTCGACGATTTCGGCTTGGGAGACGCCGGCGGGAATAGCGATATTGCGGGCGCATGGTTCTACCGGCTCGCCGCGGAATGCGCCAGCCGGGCTTCTATCCGCAGCAAAACCGCGGCTATGCCCAGGCGCGGCCCCAACCTGGCCTCATTGTTGTCAGCACAATGGCGCTTACGCCGTGGTCGGCAAAATGGGGGTAGGCTGATCAAGCCGTTAACGATGATTAAAAGGTCGTTACCGACCCGGTTTTCTTTGATCTGCCAGACCGATAGGATGCCCGCTGGTGGTGCGGCATGGGGCTTTTTTGGGGAGTCCCTTAACGAGCGAGCGACGACCGAGCACGCGCTTCCGCGCGGGCGGAAGATCATGTCTGAGCGCTCCTTGTAACTGATTGGGCCGTCCTGGGCAGGCGTAACAGGCGAGGCGACGACCGAAATGGCCAATTACCCGAAAAAAATGAACGATCCGACCGAAGCTGCGCTGTCGGCGATTCAGGAAGCGCTTAACGTCCATGAAGAAGACGAGCAGCCCACGAGTCCCGGCGCGGCCGCGCTAGACCTTTTCACTCCTGCGGCCGAGAGCCCGCCGCAGATCGCGGACACCGTCGCGACCAAGGAGCAATCCGAGAAAGCTTCCAGCGCGGGCGATGTCGTTGCCGGACACGCCGCCAATGACGACCAGCAATCGATCGGCCAAATCCTTCATGCCTTGCAGCGCCGTCCGGCCCGTTCATCCTACTTTGTCGCCGCGCTGTTTTCCGGAGCCTGGATCATCGGCTGCCTTGGCCTTTCGCTGGCCTATCTGTCAGACCTGCATGCCGCGCTTGGCACCGGACGCTCGCCAGTGGCGCTGGTGATCGGTCTCGGCGCCGCGGCATTGCTGCCGATTATTTTCTTTTTCGGCGTCGCCCACATGGCCTGGCGCGCGCAGGAGCTGCGCGTGATCGCGCAGTCCATGGCGCGGGTGGCGATGCGGCTCGGCGAACCGGAGAGCGTGGCGCGGGATTCGATCGTCACTGTCGGCCAAGCGATCCGGCGCGAGGTTGCGGCCATGGGCGACGGCGTCGAGCGGGCGCTGGCGCGCGCCAGCGAGCTGGAAGCGCTGGTGCAAAGCGAAGTTGCCGCGCTTGAGCGAACCTACAGCGACAACGAAGTGCGGATTCGCGGGCTGCTTCAGGAGCTCGGCAATCAGCGCGACACGCTGGTGGGACAGGCCGAGCACGTCCGCACCGCGCTCGGCAATGTGCAGATCGATCTGACGCAGGACCTGTCCACGATCAGCGATCTCGTGGGCCAGCAGGTCAATGAAGCGGCTCAGCGCATTACCCAGTCGCTCGCGGAAAAAGGCGAAAATATCACCGCTACGCTCGCGCAAATCGGCGACAATATGGTTCAGCAATTGAGCCAGCGCGGCGGTGACATGCTCGATCGCCTGGAGGCGGCGAGCGAGGAGACGTCGCGCGCTATCGCCCAGGCGAGCGATCGCTTGTCGTCGAACCTCGATTTCAAGACCAATCACATCGGCGAAGAATTTGCCGAGATCGCCAACGGCCTCGAAGACATGATGGCGGCGCGGCTCGATCGCGTCGCCGAAAACTTCTCCGAAAAATCGCTGGGCGTGGTCGATCTGATGGTCGGCAGATCGCAGGAGCTGACCGATGCCATCGTCGAAACCTCAAATCAGCTCGCCGAAGCCATCGCCACGCGGGCCGATGAGGTCAACAGCACGCTCAAGACGTCGGGTGAATCACTGCTGCTCGGCCTCGACCTGCGCGGTAGCGAGGTAGCGGCGAAGCTCGAACAAGCGGGCGGTCAGGTCACCCAAGCCATGATCGCCCGGAGCGCCACGCTCACCGATGCACTCCGCGAGGCTGCCGAACATGTCACCGGCGTGGTGGCGACGCGGAGCGATGCGCTCAAAGAGATGCTGCAGACGCGTCTTTCCGCCTTCGAGGAAATGTTCAGCCATACCGGCACCACACTTGGCGAAAAGATCTCGCGCGATTCATCGACGCTCGGCAATCTCATCACCCGGCACCTTGCCGAGTTCGATCGCACCGTGAAGACCTACGGCGCCGAGTTGGTCGAGCGCCTCGGCACGCGCACCCAGGACGTTTCCGAATCCATGCGCAGCTATCTCGATAGCTTCGACAGCCGCGTCACGTCCAAAGCGAACGAAGTCAGCAGCACGCTCGATCAGCGTCTTTCCCGCTTCCAGGAGACACTCGAAACCCGTTCCGAGGCGCTCACGAATGCGCTGTCTACCCGCGTTGGCGAAGTCGGCAAAACCCTTGCCGAGGGCGGCAAAGAAGTCATTACCGCGCTCGACAAGCGCATCACCGACGTGACCACCCTGATCGACACGCGCGCCGCCAAGCTCGGCGATACGCTCGGCGAGCGGATCGCGACGATCGACACTACGCTCGGCAAAAACGCACTGGAGGTTGTTGGAGCGCTGGACAACCGCGTCGCTCATCTAGAACAGCTTTTGGTCGGGCGAGCGGAGGCCGTCGTTCAACAGATGGAAGTCCGCAGCCGCGCCGCGGCCGACCTGCTCAATTCGCGGCTCGAACAGCTTTCCGACTCGATCAAAACCAATTCCACCGCCGCCGAGCGCGCGCTAACCCAGCTCGCTGCGAACACCACCGAAGCGCTCGGCAAAAGCACGGCGGCAAGCGCGGCGGCCACGGAGGCCCTCAATCGCGGCGCCGCTGAAGCGACGGTGTCCCTTAACCGCAGCGCCGGCGCGCTCAGCAACACCATCGTCAAAAGCGCAACTTCCGCCAACGAAGCGATCGGCAAAGCCGCTGCAACCGCGGCGGAGCTTCTTGCCAAAACGTCGCAATCCGCCACCGACGCGCTCAACAAGGCGACGGCGGGCACCGCGGAAATGCTCACCAAGACCTCGCAGTCGAGCAGCGATGCAATTGTCCGCAGCGCCGACGACGCCGAGCGCAAGCTCATCGGCATGAGCGCCGAGGTCTCGCGCAACATCGTCGGCAAGGCCGACGAGATCAACAGTGCGCTGACGCAGCGCGTCGATGATATGGCGAAGATCCTCGATGAAAAGTCGAGCACGCTGATTTCGACGCTCGCGAACAAGGGCGACCAGTTTGCCGGCCAAGTCGAACGCGTCACCGAACAGACGATGAAAGCCATCGATGCCAAGGGCTTTGTCTTCACTCAGACAATGACGGACAAGAGCGAAGAAATCGCCCGGTTGATCAACGATGCCAGCCTGAACGCGACAGCAGCGGTCACCCGCACGCTGGGACAAATGCAGGAAGGCGCCCAAGGCGTCACCGAAGCGGCCAAGTCGAGCATTGTACGCTCGCTCGAGGAGCTGCAGAAGGCGACGACGGGCGCTATCGAAGAATCCAAGCAGACTGCGACGGCGACGGTGGCGGAGATGATGGAGACGCACGCGATGCTGCGCTCTGACTCTACCGCCCTGTTCGAGCGGCTGCGCGAAGCGAACATCCTGCTGCAGGAGGTGCTCAGCGGCGCCCATGAAAACATGAGCTCGATTGAGCACACAATGGCGACTCGCGTGTCGGAATTCGTCACTGCCATGACCGATCTGAACAACAAGACCGGGGCGACCACGTCCAAAGTGGAACAGCACCTCGGCAGCTTCAACACGGCCACTAGCAAGGTGCTCGGCGATCTTGGCGAGCTCGCCAGTCAGTTCAGTTCGCATGGTCGAACGCTTACCGATGCGGTTACGCTGCTGGAGAGCGGCAATCGCCGCACCGAGGAATCGATCGCGGGGCGTCAAGCAACCGTCGAGACGCTGGTTTCCACTCTCGACTCCCGCGCCGAAGACTTCGGGCAGCGGCTAGCGCGCTTCTCCGCGGCTTTGGATGAGTCACTGCAAACCGCGACCGCCCGGGCCAGCGAAATCACCGGCTTGATCGCACAAACCAGCAACGACAGCGTGCAGACGATCGAGCAGCAATACGAGCTGGTTCGCAAGTCTTCGGAGGAAGAGCGCACCCGCACCAGTGACGCGCTCACCACGGCCTACGATGAGGCCTTCTCTCAAGTACAAAGCATGTTCACCGAGTCCACTGCGCGTTTCAGTGAAGTCATGCAAGGCATGAAGCAGATGGCGGCGGAAATGCAGCAGGAACTCGAGGCGACGCGCGAGCAATTGCGACGCGGCGTCCTCGAACTGCCGCAGGAAACGGCGGAGAACACGGCGCAGATGCGGCGCGTGATCGTCGATCAGATCGAAGCACTCGCCGAACTCAATCGGATTGTCGCTCGTCATGGGCGGGCGCTGGACGCCGTCGAGCCCGTGCGCCGCGACGTCGAGCCGCTTTACGCCGCCGGCGGCGGGCGCGCGCAAGCGCGACCGGTGCGCGCCGACGTCGCCGCTTCGCAGCAGGCGCCAGCGCGTGATATCACCGGCGCGCCGACGCGGCGCACGAGCCCGCCGACGCTCAGCCCGGTCCCTGGCGGCAAGGACGACAGCAAAGGCCGCAACGGCGGCTGGCTTTCCGAACTCCTGACCCGCGCCTCTCGCGAACCAGGTTCGCAGGGCGAGCCTGCCACCCCGGCGGAGGCTCCCCGCACCGACGACGCCTCGGCACGCGACAGTGTCGAGTCGCTTGACGCGCTTTCAGTCGACATCGCCCGGATGATCGACAACGACGCGGCGGCCGACCTGTGGGAGCGCTATAAACGCGGCGAACGCGGCGCTTTTACAAAGCGGCTCTACACCGCCCAAGGGCAACGGGCGTTCGAAGAAATACGCGGCAAATATCGTTCCGATGTGGACTTCCGGCAGACGGTCGAACACTACATTCATGAGTTTGAACGGCTGCTTGACGACGTATCGCGCGGCGATCGCGGCCCGGCCGTAGCCCGCAACTATCTGACCTCCGATACCGGCAAGGTCTACACGATGCTGGCGCACGCCGCCGGCCGCTTCGATTAAGCTTCGCGGCGCCCCTGTATGCGGCGGCAAGCCAGGGGGCGCCGAATGGCCTTGCTTGCGGCGCGATTGCGGCGTTACCGTTGCCGCTGATGAGCGCCGTGGACGCCCCGCTCGTATTGCCAACTGCCGCAGACGTCGATGAAGCGGCCCGCCGACTGGCGGGCGTCGCCCTGCACACGCCGCTTTTGACCTCGGCTGCGCTCGACGCAATGACCGGCGGCCGCATTTTCCTAAAAGCCGAGACTTTGCAGCGCACCGGCTCGTTCAAGTTCCGCGGCGCCTACAACAAGCTCGCTGCGATTCCAACCGATCAGCGCGCCGGCGGCGTGGTGGCCTATTCCTCCGGCAACCACGCGCAAGGCGTCGCCGCCGCGGCACAGCTTCTCGGGATGCCCTGTGTGATCGTGATGCCGCGGGATGCTCCGCGCGCCAAACGGGAACGCACGGCGGCATTCGGCGCCGAAATCGTGCTTTACGATCGCGTTCGCGACGATCGCGAGACGATTGCCGCCGAGATTGCCGCCCGCCGCGGCGCGGTTCTGGTGCCGCCTTATGATGATGCATTGATCATCGCCGGCCAGGGCACGGCGGGACGCGAGATCGTCGACGATCTGGGCGCAATCGGCCTTGTTCCCGAAATCGTAGTCGTAACCGCCTCTGGCGGTGGGCTGACCGCCGGGATTGCGTTAGCAATCAAATCGCGCGTTCCGTCCGCCCTGCTCTACACCGCCGAACCGCAAGGTTTCGACGATCACGCGCGCTCGTTTCGCAGCGGCCGGCGCGAAGAGAACGCCAGCTTGACCGGCACGATTTGCGACGCGTTGATGGCGCGCATGCCGGGCAAGCTTACTTTTGCGATCAATCACTCGCTGGTGGGCGCCGGCGTAGCGGTGAGCGACAATGAGGTCGCCGCAGCTGTCGCTTTTGCCTTTGCCGAATTGAAGCTGGTGGTCGAACCGGGCGGAGCGGTCGCGCTCGCGGCCGTGATGCACGGCAAAGTTGATGTCAGAAATAAGGTTGCCGTCGCCGTGTTGTCCGGCGGCAATATCGATCCGGAGGTATTTTCTCGGCTCGTCGCCTGACAGGCTCCCGCTGGGCCGCGGCTAAGCTCCCGCTCCCGGCATGAAGCAGCGGATCTGGGTGGCGCCGTCGGCATCGCGATAGGGCCAAACGACCGCCGGGCCGAAACGGTTGGGTTCCGTTATGAGCGCTGATTCCGGGACCACGACCCACTGCCCGTCGAGCCGGACGCGATAACGTCCGTCTTGGCTATCCCAATCAACATTCTCGACTTTGACGCCGTCGGCGAACGAGCAGCACAGGCCCTTTTTGCTGGCGAGCTGGTCAAACCAGGGCTTCAGGGGAGAATTGGCGTAGCGACCGTCATCACGCGCCGATACGCCGGCAGCAGACACAAACATGCCCAACGCCACTGCAACCAAAGCGGTAAGTCTGTGCATAATGGCCTCCAGATGATCGCGTTTGCGGACCTAACATGAGGCCCGGCAGACCCGGAGAACTCAGCACATCGCCTACACCTCGCTTGCACTGTTATGCTGAGTAACTTTCAAGCCGCTGCAGCAAATTCAGCGTTGTGTTTGATACGCGACGATTCGAGAACTCAACGAGTCATCAAGGACGCAACGCGAAGCGCCGCTAAAGTTTCCGCTGCAGCACAGAAGCTACCCGACAAGGCGATGAGCTCTTGCTCACTGAACGCGCGCAACGCGGCAACCACACGCTAAGCCGTGAGCATGGCCTAGCGTCTATCGACCCACCGTATCAATCCGCGGCCGCCGAACCGGATTGGCGGCCGCGGCAGGAATGCCGTCTGTCGTTAGAGCCCCGATGTCCTGCCGCGCCAGTGGCCCGCTGGACATGACATCCCTCTGAGCGATTCGCTGAGTATAAGGCAGACAGGCCCAACCGAACAGATAAACTAAGTGCAGGTTCGCCAATTTCCGAACCGCCGCATCGGCGGCGGCGGCTCATCCCCACAAAACCGGCTCGCCGGGATAGACGATGCTGCCCTCATAGCGCAGGCCGTGCGGACGATCTTCGGCGAGAAGCAGCGGCCCGTCCAAGTCCACGACGAGAGCCCGCTGCGCCACAAGCATGGCCGGCGCCACAGCCAGCGAAGTCGCCACCATGGATCCAACCATAATTTCGAAGCCGCGCCGTTCGGCTTCCGCCGCAAGCGCCAGCGCCTCGGTCAAGCCGCCGGCTTTATCGAGCTTGACGTTGATCGCATCGTATTTGCCGCTGATCGCATCCAGCGAAGCCCGATCGTGAACGCTCTCGTCGGCGCAGACCGGGATCGGCCGCCTGATCTGCGCCAGGGCCGCGTCGCGGCCCTCCGGTAACGGCTGCTCGATCAGCGTCACGCCGGCTTGCGCACAGGCGGCGAGACTGTGTTCAAGATCGTCTTCGCTCCATCCCTCGTTGGCGTCGACGATGAGTTCGGCCTTGGGCGCGGCGCGCCGCACCGCGGCAATGCGCTCGGCATCGTCACGGCCGCCGCCGAGTTTTATTTTGAGCAAGGGGCGGCTTGCGGCGCGTGCCGCGGCGTCTGCCATGGCTTCGGGCGTGTCGAGCGAGATGGTGTAGGCCGTCACCACCGACTTTGGCGCGGGCAACGCCGCCAAGTCGTGGACGGGGCGGCCGGCTTGTTTGGCCGCAAGATCCCAAAATGCGCAGTCGAGCGCGTTGCGCGCCGCGCCCGACGGCATCACGGTTTGCAGCCCGATGCGGTCGAGCCGGCCGCGCAGCGCAGCGCCCATTGCCTCGATCGTTGCAGCCACACCTTCCGGCGTTTCGCCATAGCGGACATAGGGAACCGCTTCGCCACGGCCGCGATGGCCGCCACGTTCGAGCTCGGCAACCACCACCACGGCTTCGGTTTTGCTGCCGCGGCTGATCGTGAAGGCGTGCTGCAGCGGCCAGCGCTCGATCCGTACCGTCAGATTCATGGAATCGATTATACGCGCCCGCTACGTCGACCGGCGAGCGATACAAAATTTGAATTGTGTGCAACCCGGCAGGCGGGTTGCTCAGGCGGCGATACCGGTGCGCTCCTCGAACAGCGAGAGCGGCTCGTCTTCATCCGCAGGCGGCGGCAGCAGTTCGGCGCGATCCGACCAGGTGATGATTTCGAAGCGCCCGTCGGCGTGCTCGGCAAGCGCCGTGCAGCTTTCGACCCAGTCACCGCAATTCATGTAGCGAATGCCGAAATTTTCGTGAATGGCCGCATGGTGAATATGGCCGCAGATTACGCCGTCGACGCGATGCCGGCGCGCTTCTTCCGCCAATGTCTGCTCGAACGCGCCAATATAGTTCACCGCGTTCTTGACCTTGTGCTTGGCCCATTGCGACAGCGACCAGTAGCGGAAACCGAGCCGGCGCCGGAGGGCATTGAAATAGCGGTTGATGAGGATCGCAAAATCGTAAGCGGTGTCGCCGAGCAACGCCAGCCAACGTGCGTGCTTGACTACCATGTCGAACACATCGCCGTGCACTACTAGATAACGCCGCGCATCGGCGGCTTCATGGATTGCGGTCTCAACCACTTCGATGCCGCCGAAATGGGTGCCGTAGTAGTCGCGCAGAAACTCGTCGTGATTGCCGGGCAAATAAATGACTCGCGAGCCCTTGCGCGCCTTGCGCAAGAGTTTCTGCACGACGTCATTGTGATGTTGCGGCCAGAACCAGCCGGAGCGCAATTGCCAGCCATCGACGATATCGCCGACCAGATAAATGGTCTCGGCGTCGTGATAGCGCAAAAAATGGAGAAGCTGTTCGGCCTGGCAGCCGCGCGCACCGAGATGCACATCCGAGATAAACAGAGTACGGAAGCTCTTTGTACCGTGCTCGGATGTCACCGACCGAATTCTCGCGCCCAGTTTGATCGAATCAGGGTTATAGAGTTGCTCCATTGCAGCAGCATGACAGCAATCGTTAACGCGCGACTCTCCGCATGGCTAACGCATTTCGGGAATACGCGCCTGCAGAGTCACAACCCTGTCATGGCGGTTAACTAACTGTCGCGGGCGATGCCGAGCCTGATTCTCACCGCCGCTACCTTCTGCGTTCTTTTTGCTGCGGTTCAGATCACCAGTATTGCGATCGCGATCGTCAGGTTGCGCCGGAAGGCGCCGCCTCATCTCGGCGACTACTCGCCGGTCAGCTTGGTGCGCCCGCTGTGCGGAATCGACAACTACGCCGCGGAGACGCTGCTTTCCACGTTTGAGCTCGACTATCCGCGTTGTGAAATATTGTTTTGCGTCGCTGATACGGCCGACCCCATTCTCCCGCTGGTCAAAGACCTGATTGCCGCCTACCCCACGGTCGCCGCGCGCTTGCTGATCGGCAACGACCGCGTGAGCGCGAATCCTAAACTCAACAATGTGGTCAAGGGCTGGCGCGCCGCATCGCACGATTGGGTCGTTATCGCCGACAGTAACGTGCTGATGCCGCGCGATTACATCCAGAGGCTGTTCGCCAGCTGGCGCGCCGATACCGGGCTTGTCGCCTCGCCGCCGATCGGCTCGCACCCGCAGGGATTTTGGGCAGAGATCGAATGCGCCTTCCTCAACACCTATCAGGCGCGCTGGCAATATATCGTCGATAGTTTCGGCAAGGGCTTCGCCCAGGGCAAGACCATGCTGTGGCGTCGCGCCGATCTCGAGCGCGCCGGCGGCATCGAGGCGCTCGGCAAGGAAGTCGCCGAAGACGCCGCGGCGACTAAAATTGTTCGTAACGCGGGACTCAAGGTGCGCCTGGTGGACCGGCCGCTGGCGCAGCCGCTCGGCCGACGCAATGGCAGCGAGGTCTGGAATCGCCAATTGCGTTGGGCGCGGCTGCGGCGCGCCAGCTTTTTCATATATTTCTTGCCCGAAATTCTCTCGGGCGGCGTGCTGCCGATGATTTGCGCGGCAATCTTGGCCCACGCCTTTGGCTGGCCGATATTACTTTTCATCTCGGCGTTCGCGCTCCTCTGGTATGGCAGCGAAATGGCGCTCGCGGCGGCGAGCGGGTGGCATGTCTCGCCGCTCCACCCGTTCTATGGATTGATCCGCGATCTGATGCTGCCGGCGCTCTTTGTCGCCGCGCTGCGCGGCAATGATTTCATTTGGCGCGGCAACGCGATGCAGGTCGAGCGCATGCGGCCGATCCGGATGGCGGCACCGCTGCGGTCGCGTATACAGGAGCTCGCCGCGGTAAGCCGAAAACGCCTGCGTGCATTGCGCGCGCGAGCGTCTTGAAGTCTTCGCTCAGCGCGTCCCAATTGCTTCCAGCACCGCACGGTCGGCAATGGCCTGGATCGTAGCTGCGTCGGCCGGGAAGTCAGCCGCAATCCACGCCTGTTCGGCCGCCCGCATAACCGCTCCCAAGGCCGGCCCTGCGGCGAAACCGCGAGCCATGAAATCAGCCGCCTTGAGCGGAAATTCCGGCGCGCTCCAGGTCCGCGGAAGTTCGGCGAGCGCGCGCCAGGCGCGATCCGCGGCGCTCGCAGCGGACCGCGACCACGCCAGCAGCACCTGGTCGGCGAAATGCTGCGGACCCAGCCGGTATAGCAGCGCGCGTGCAGACGTGCCGCCGAGTTCGGGAGACACGCGCCACCATCGATCCAGCGCGGTCAATCTCTCGGCATCGGCATTGGATAGACGCAACCGTTGCGCAAGGCGCTGGCCGTCCTCGGCGACCCACACGCCAAGCGCGCCGAGCCGTCGCACCGGATCGGATGCGACGGCGACCGCCGCTTCGACTTTGACCATGTTTTCGAAGCTTGCCAGCAGCGCGACCCCGCCCAGCACATTGCCGAGCAAGCCGGTCTCGGTCATCAGCGCCAGCGTTGGCGTAGCGTGCGGCGCGAGCACCAGTTTCAATAATTCGGCTCTTATCCGCTCGCGTGACAGCGAGTCGATTCCGGCCCGCCCGCGGATGCAGGCGTGCAAGCCCTCGGGATCGGGCGCGCCCTCGCCATACCAAGCGTGAAAACGAAAGAAGCGCAGGATGCGCAGATAATCTTCGGCGATGCGCTGTGCCGGATCGCCGATGAAGCGGACCCGGCGCGCGGCGAGATCGGCGAGACCGTCGACATAATCGTGCAGTTGACCGTCCGCCGACAGCGACAGCGCATTGATCGTGAAATCGCGCCGCATGGCGTCGGCGACCCAGTCCCGACCGAACACAACCTTGGCCTTGCGGCCATAGGTTTCGATGTCACGCCGCAACGTTGTCACTTCGAACGCTTTGCCGGCGACCAAGACGGTGACGGTGCCATGCTCAATGCCGGTGGGAACGACCTTCCAGCCCGCCGCTTCGACGCGCCGCATGACCTCATCCGGCAGCGCCGTGGTCGCAATATCGATTTCATGAACCGGCAGGCGCAGCAACGAATTGCGGATGGCGCCGCCGACAATGCGCGCTTCTTCGGCATTGCTGTCGAGAAGTTTGAGCAGCGGCGGCGCCGCTTCGCCGCGCACGAGCCAAACGGCATCGCCCAGAGAGGAGCCCTTGCTCACCGCGTCGTCCCCGGTACGAACTTACCGTTTTCAATATGCGCCGGAACGTAAGTCGAGCCCGGCGGCGCTCCGGAAAATTGCGCGAAAATGCCAAAGCTGGCGAGCATCAGAACAAATCCTGCGATCCCAAGCGCAGCGATTCGGCGCGCGCCCCACGCCGATGGCTGCAGCGCGCCGTTCGGCGTCACCACGAGCAAGGCGGCATAGATAACGAACGGCGCGATAAATAATCCGAGCTCAATCAATATCGGCCGGATCATGCGCCATAAACCCGCTCATAGAGATTCCGTAGAATACCCGCGGTGATGCCCCAAATGTAGCGGTTCTGATAAGGGATTGCGTAATAATCGCGTGCAAAACCGTTCCAATCGCGCGTCTTGCGCTGGTGATTGGCGGGCGTCATCAGAAATTCGAGCGGCACTTCGAATGTCTCGGTCACCTCCTGCGGATTGAGCAAGAGAGTAAAATCGGGCTTGACCCGCGCCACCGTCGGCAGAATCCGAAAACCGGAGAAGGTCAGATAAAGATCGAGGTAGCCGATCGGCTCGATCAATGTAGGCGCAAGGCCGGTCTCTTCGCGCGCTTCACGCAGTGCCGCGGCCACCGGGCTTTCGTCCGCCGGATCGATCTTGCCGCCGGGAAATGCGACCTGGCCGGCGTGGCTCGCAAGCTCCGCCGTGCGCAAGGTCAGAAGCACGGTCGGTTCGCTGCGGTCGATGATCGGAACGAGCACCGCGGCGGGCCTGGTCGCCTTGACGCCTGCGCGCAACCAGATTTCCGGATTGAGATCGAGGTCGCCGCGCGCGCCTTGGGCGGCCGCATTGGTCAAAGCCGGCGGCACTTCGAGGGTGAGCCGCTCGCGCGCGCGATCGAAGAAATCGCCGATTGCGGCGGCGTCTGCGCTTTCGGCTCGCTCGTTCACGCCAAGTCCTTTACCTGATCGGCAGGCGCCATCGGAAAAAAGACGCCCATCGACGCGACACCGAACATCGCCCGATCCGCGATCTCGCGTTCTTCGCCAAGCGCGACAAGGTCGAAGAACAGCGACCGCGTCACCTTGGCCCATAGGCCGCGCCGCACGTGCAGATAGGGTTTCAAGCCTCCGGTCCCCGGCTCGGGATCGAAGCGTAATTCGTGCGCTGATCCGCAAGCGATCCACTCATCGACATTGGTCCGAAAGTTGAGCGCCTGTCCGGCATCCCCATCCGCCACTTTCAGCTCGACGGCGACAAACGGCGCGTCCTCAACTTGGAGGCCGCATTTCTCAACCGGCGTGACCAGGAAGTAGTCGTCGCCTTCGCGCTTGAGTACGGAAGCGAACAACTTGACGAGGGCGGGTCGGCCGATCGGCGTCTTGAGATAGTACCAAGTGCCGTCCGCCGCGATGCGCATATCCAGGTTGCCGCAGAACGGCGGGTCCCACAGTTCGACTGGGGGCAGGCGCCGGCCCGCCTCAGCTAGCGCGCCTGTGATCGAGTCCAGGCCGAATTGCCCTTCCTTCGCCATGGTTTGCCTTGACTTTGAAGCTTAAGACATCAGCGTCGGCGTGGTCATTGTGGCTTCGAGTTTGCCGACCGCTATCCGGGCAGCAGCTAAACCTCGGTTGTGTTCCGGTGGCCTACGAATCAGCGCAAAATCTGCATCGTGCAGATGGCGCATATGTTGCATCTCATAAGCCGAAACGGGGTACAAATGCGTTGTCGTTCGTTTGTGTGACGCGAATCTGATCGGTGCAACGCTTAAAAGCAAGGAGTTGGCCATGCCCGCTGCTGGCGGAGAAGGGCTCGAAAAGATCGAAGACATGATCGTGCGTGCGGCGGAGTCCACCGCGGCACATGTGCGCGCCGCCAAAGCAGCGATCGGCACGGTCATATTCGGCCAGGATAAGGTCGTCGAGCAGGCGCTGGTTACCATACTGTCCGGCGGCCATGCCCTTCTACTTGGCGTGCCCGGTTTGGCGAAGACGAAGCTTGTCGACACTATGGGCACGGTGCTCGGTCTTGACGCGCGGCGAATTCAGTTCACGCCCGATCTCATGCCATCGGACATTCTCGGTACGGAAGTCCTAGAGGAGAGCCAGACTGGCAAGCGCAGCTTTCGTTTCATCTCCGGCCCGGTATTTGCCCAACTTCTCATGGCCGACGAAATCAACCGCGCCAGCCCTCGCACCCAATCTGCGCTGCTGCAAGCGATGCAGGAACAACACGTGACAGTCGCGGGCACCAGACACGATCTACCCAAGCCATTCCATGTCCTCGCCACGCAGAACCCTCTCGAGCAGGAAGGCACTTACCCGCTTCCGGAAGCGCAGCTCGATCGTTTCCTGATGGAAATCGACGTCGGCTATCCCGACCGCGAAGCCGAGCGGAGGATCCTGTTCGAGACCACCGGCTCCGAAGAAACGCGGCCAAAGCCGGCGATGACGGCGGAGGACCTGATGGCGGCGCAGCGCTTGGTGCGCAGGCTTCCGGTCGGCGATTCCGTCGTCGAGGCGATTCTGGCGCTGGTGCGATCCGCACGTCCGGGTGCCGATGGCGGCGGCGACGCCAAACTCATTGCTTGGGGACCAAGCCCGCGCGCGAGCCAGTCGCTGATGCTCGCGGTGCGCGCCCGCGCGTTGCTCGACGCCCGGCTGGCGCCCTCCATTGACGACGTCGTCGAACTCGCCGAGCCCATTCTTAAGCACAGGATGGCGCTCACCTTCACGGCGCGCGCCGAAGGCGAAACGATCGAAGCCGTGATCGGACGATTAAAGGCTCGGATCGGATAGGCCGATGGCAACGGAGACCCCGTCTCCACATTCGCGCTCGCCACAGCGCACATACCAGGATGGTGCGGCGGTCGCCCGAGCGTCCGGCGAAGGCCGTACGCTCGCAGCCAGCATGCCGCGGCTTATTCTCGAAGCGCGTCGCGTGGCGGCGACCGTGATCCACGGCTTGCACGGACGCCGCCGCGCTGGACCCGGCGAGAATTTCTGGCAGTACCGCCGTTTTGTTTCCGGCGAGCCCGCCTCAAGGGTCGATTGGCGGCGTTCGGCGCGCGACGACCATCTTTATGTGCGCGAACAGGAATGGGAGGCGGCGCATACGGTTTGGATCTGGCCCGATCGTTCGCCGTCGATGTATTTTGCCTCATCGCTCGCGCGCGACAGCAAGCTGTATCGGACACTCGTCATCGCGCTTGCCCTTGCCGAGGTCCTGGTCGAAGGCGGTGAGCGCGTCGGAATTCCAGGCTTGATGCGTCCGACCGGCAGCCGCAATGTCATCGAGCGGATCGTGCAGGCCATTGTGGTGGATCGCGACGAGCGTGCGAGCCTGCCGCCGAATTTCGCACCCTCCTCGCTCGCCGAGGTGGTTTTGCTCTCGGACCTCTGGAGCGATATTGGCGACGTGCGGCGGACCATCGCGCAGCTCTCCGGCAACGGTACCCAGGGCCATATAGTGCAGATCGTCGATCCGGCGGAGGAGACATTTCCCTATTGGGGGCGGATCGAATTCATCGAGCCGGAAGACGGCAGACGCATCACTGCGGGACGGGCCGAGAACTGGCGCGCCGATTACGTCGCGCAAATCGCGCGGCACCGCGCCGCAATCCGCAGCGAGGCCGACCGGCTGGGCTGGAGCTTCAGCATCCATCGGACCGACCGTCCGGCAAGCGAACTTCTACTGGCGTTGCACGCCCGCATCGGCGCTGGCGCGGCCTATGAACGAATGCAACCGCAGGCGCCCACACGATCGGCGGTATCGGCATGATCAGCGCGCTTTCGCTCGGCTTTACCGAACCGCTGGTGCTCACCGGATTGATCACTTTGCCGGCGCTGTGGTGGTTATTGCGCTTAATTCCACCGCGCCCGCGGCGCATCGATTTTCCCCCGACGAGACTGCTCTTCGCAATCGTGCCGAGAGAGGAAACGCCGGCCCGCACGCCATGGTGGCTCACGCTCTTGCGGCTTGCGCTCGCCGCGATGATCATCATCGCGGCCGCTGGTCCGCTTTGGCATCCGCCGGTGGCGGCGACCAAGACACATGCGCCGCTTGCAATCCTGTTCGACGACGGTTGGACGGCGGCTAGCACGTGGGAGGCGCGGCTGCGCACCGCCGATGACATCGTTATGCGGGCAGCGGACGACCGGCGCGCGGTGGCACTGCTGCCGCTGTCCCAGGGCGCGCGTGACATTTCGCTCGAGACCGCCGACTCGGCGCGGGTCCGGCTGCAGCAAATCAAGCCGGTCCCCTATCGCGTTGACCGCGCCGAGACTCTGCCGTCGCTATCACGCTTCCTCTCGACCAATCCCGAAATCGAACTGGTCTGGCTTTCTGATGGAATCGATCTCAGCAACGGTGCGGCCTTTGTCACGAACCTGGAGCAAACAGTCGGTCAGCATCCGCTCACGATCGTCACCGGTGGAATCCCGCAGCCGCGCGCACTCAACGGCGCCGAGAATGCGGCCGGCGCCTTGACTGTGAAGGTCCTGCGCGCGACGCCCGGTGCAAACGACACCGGAACGGTGCGGGCGCTCGATCTGAAGGGGCTGGCGCTGGGCGAAGCACAATTTACTTTCAAGGCCGCCGATCGGGAAACCGAAGCGCGTTTCGAACTGCCGGTCGAATTGCGCAACGAAATTACGCGACTGGAAATTGCCGGCGAGCGGTCGGCGGGCGCGGTCCAGCTTTTGGATAAACGGTCGCGCCGCCGCACCGTTGGCGTCGTCTCCGGCGCGAACGCCGACGTCGCCGAGCCGCTGCTGTCGTCGAGCTACTACTTGCAGCGCGCGCTCGAGCCGTTCGCCGATGTGCGCCTGGCGCAAGGGGAATCGCCGGCCGATGCCGTGTCGCATTTTCTTGACCAAAATCTGCCGATGCTGGTCCTCACCGATGTCGGCAATGTCGGTGACGCGCATGATCGCCTTGCTCGCTGGGTTGAAGACGGCGGGGTTTTGGTGCGGTTCGCGGGTCCGCGGCTGGCCGCATCCGAGGACGACCTCGTGCCTGTTAGGTTGCGTCGCGGCGGCCGCATTCTCGGCGGCAGCCTGAGCTGGGACAAACCACAACCGCTGGCGGCGTTCTCGCGCGACAGTCCATTCGGCGGCCTGCCGGTGCCCGATGACGTCACCGTCACCCGCCAAGTTCTCGCCGAACCGGATGCGACGCTCGGCGACAATACTTGGGCGACGCTTGCCGACGGTACGCCGCTGGTCACCGCGGCGCATCGCGGCAAGGGCCTGCTCGTGCTGTTTCATGTCACCGGCGATACGCGCTGGTCTGACCTGCCGCTGTCCGGCGCCTTTGTCGATATGCTCAAGCGAATTGTCGCACTGTCCGGCACGACCGTCGCCGCCGAGGGAGCGGCCGCAGCAAGCAAGAATGCGCACGCCGTCGCCGCGCCCAGCCATATGCTGGATGGCTTCGGCAGCTTCGTCGCGCCGCCGCCGACAGCACGACCGGTACCGGAGGATTTTGCCGGCGGCGCCACGCGCGACCATCCGCCGGGATTTTATGGACCACCTGAGAGCCTCCTGGCCGTCAACACGTTGGCGGGCGGCGATCGCCTCGCCGCGCTTGATTTTTCGCCGCTCGCCAATGCCAGTCGTGAAGTCTACCGCACCAGCGAACCGCAGGATTTGCGCGGCCCGGTCTTGCTTGCGGCCATCGCGTTGCTGTTGCTCGACTCGATTATTGTCCTGTTCCTGGGCGGCGGCATACAGCGCCTCATCCCGCGCCGTTTGCCTGCCGTATCAACGTCTATTCTGGTAGTCGCCGCCCTGACGCTGACATGCGCAAGCGCCTATGCGCAGCAATCGCCGACGGATGCGCCGCAGGCGGCGCTTGAAACCAAACTTGCCTACGTCATCACCGGAAATGCCGACGTCGATGCTATCAGCAAGGCCGGGCTTTCCGGGCTTACGCTATTTCTCGCGCAGCGCACCGCGCTCGAGCCCGGTGACCCGATCGGGCTCGACATCGCCCGTGACGAGCTTGTGTTTTATCCGCTGATCTACTGGCCAATCGTGCCCGGCGCGCCGCGACCCTCCGAGGCCGCGCTCAAGCGCATCGATGCCTACATGAAAGACGGCGGCACCGTGCTGTTCGACACCCGTGACGCGCTCGTCGCGCCGGCCGGGCAAGGCGGCGAAACCCGCAGTCCGGGGATGCTCGAATTGCGGAAAATCCTCTCATCGCTCGACATTCCTGAACTCGAGCCGGTCCCGCGCGATCACGTTTTGACCAAAACTTTCTATCTGCTGCGCGATTTTCCCGGCCGGTTTGACGGCGGCCAGCTCTGGGTGGAGGCGCTGCCGTCGGAAAGCGAGCAGGAAGCCTCGGGTCGTCCTGCCCGCGGCGGCGATGGCGTCTCGTCAATCATCATAACCTCGAATGATTTTGCCGGCGCCTGGGCGACGCGGCCGGACGGCCAACCGGTGCTACCGATGGTCGACGGACAGCCACGCCAGCGTGAACTCGCGTTCCGCGCCGGCGTGAACATCGTCATGTACACGCTCACGGGCAATTACAAAGCCGATCAGGTGCATGTGCCGGCACTGCTTGAGCGCTTAGGCCAATAAACGTCGGACCGGGAGAGAGCTTTTGAACATCGGTATTGCGTTCGCTCCTCTGGTCGGCACGCAGATCCTATGGGCGGTGATTGCGGCGGTGGTCCTGTTCGCGCTGGTTCTGTTTGTATCGCGCAGCCGCGGCGCCGGTGTGCGAACTCTCGCTTTGGCATTGATCGCGCTCGCGCTGGCCAATCCATCGTTCACGCGCGAGGACCGCGATCCGCTCACCTCGGTGGCGGTCGTCGTAGTCGACAAGAGCCCGAGCCAGAACTTTGGCGACCGCATGCAGCAGACCGAGGCTGCCCGCGCGAAGATCCTCGACCAGTTGCACCGAATTCCGGGATTGGAGGTGCGCGTTATCGAGGCCGGAGAGGCCGACGGTGAGACCGATGGCACGCGTTTGTTCACAGCGCTTAATGCGACACTTGCCGATGTCCCGTCCGATCGGTTTGCCGGCGTCATCATGATCACCGATGGCCGTGTGCATGACGTACCCGCCGACACTGGATCGCTGGGTTTTTCCGCGCCTGTGCACGCCCTCATTACCGGTCACGCGGACGAACGCGACCGCCGCGTCGCCCTGATCGCGGCACCGCGGTTCGGTATTGTCGGTCAGCCGCAGACGATTACGTATCGCGTGGAGGACCAGGGCGCGGACGAAAGCACCGCCCAGGTAACCGTTCGACGCGACGGTGACGTCATCGAAACGCGCAATGTTCCGATCGGGACCGCACAGAGCGTTACCGTTCCAATTCCCCACGGCGGACGAAACATCGTCGAGATCGAGGCATCGCCGCTTGCTGGCGAACTCACTCAGGTCAACAACCGCGTCGTCGTGACCATCGACGGCGTACGCGACAAGCTACGCGTTCTCCTCGTGTCGGGCGAACCTCACGCCGGCGAGCGTACCTGGCGCAATCTGCTTAAATCCGACCCCTCGGTCGACCTGGTGCACTTCACGATTCTGCGTCCGCCGGAAAAACAGGACGGCACGCCCATCAACGAGCTGTCGCTGATCGCATTCCCCACGCGCGAGCTGTTTCAGCAAAAGATTGATGATTTTCAGCTGATCATTTTCGATCGATACGCGCGTCAGGGCGTGCTGCCGATCATCTATTTCGACAACATCACCCGCTACGTACGGGACGGCGGCGCCGTGCTGGTTGCTGCCGGCCCTGATTATGCAAGCTCGACCAGCATCTGGCGCACGCCGCTCGACGCGATTTTGCCGGCCGAGCCCAGCGGTAATGTCACTAATCAAGCATTCCGCCCGGAACTCACCGAGCTTGGCCAACGCCATCCCGTCACCCGCGATCTTGACGGCTCGGAAGACAAGCCGCCGCACTGGAGCGAATGGTTTCGCGTTGTCGACACCCGCAGCGTCACCGGCACCACGATCATGCAGGGTCCGGATGCGAAACCGCTGCTCGTCCTTTCACACGAGGGCGAGGGTCGCGTCGCGCTACTGCTGTCGGATCACATCTGGCTGTGGGCCCGCGGCTTTGAAGGCGGTGGGCCACACCTCGATCTGCTGCGGCGCCTGTCGCATTGGCTCATGAAAGAGCCTGACCTGGAGGAGGAAGCGCTGCGGTTGACCGTCAGCGGTCACGATCTTCTCGTGCGCCGGCAAACGATGGCCGACCAGGTCGCGGACGTGACGCTGACCTCGCCTTCGGGCGCAGCGCGCACCCTTAAACTCGATGCGAAGAAGCCGGGCGTTTGGGAATCAAGCGTGAGCGCCAACGAACTCGGCCTGTGGCGCGCCACGGACGGCAAGCTCAACGCTCTGATCAATGTCGGACCGGCAAACCCACGCGAATATGCCGAAGTGACCTCGACCACGCAGGTGCTGGCGCCCTTGGCCAATGCCACGGGCGGTGACGCGCGGCGACTCGAGGACGGCGGTGGATTGAATGTGCCGCGCATCGTCGCGGTGCGATCGGCCGATACTTATAAGGGCGACGACTGGCTCGGGCTGAAGATGAGCGATGCCAGCGTGGTGCGCGGCGTCGGCATTCTGCCGGTCTTTGCCGGGCTGCTCGGCTTACTCTTATTGCTCGGAAGCATCGCCGGTACCTGGGTGCGCGAGGGCCGCTAGCGGCTCAATCCGGCCGTATTGGGCCGGATACGCCTTCAAAAGCGCCTTCCGCTAATTCCGCAAGCAACAGCCGCGCTGGATCGACCGGACCAGGCATGATTGCGCGCCCACGCGGAATGCGCTTGAAGCCGCATTTCTCGTAATACGCTTCGTCGCCAACCAGAATGACGAGGCGATGGCCCTTGTCCTTCGCTTCCCTGAGCGCGCGTTCAATCAAAGCTTGTCCCACGCCGCGATCGCGAAATGCCGGCTCAACGGTCACGGGACCAAGCAACAGCGCTTTGGCCTCACCGATGCGAATGGACGAAAGCCAGACCGAGCCGACCAGCAGGGTCCCGATGCGCGCCGTGAAGGACAGTTCGCGGATGTGATCGATCTGCTCGCGCAGCCGGTATGCCGTTTTGGCGTGACGTCCCGGACCGAACGTGCGTTCGTGCAGGCGCTCGATCGCGACCGCATCGTCCGGGGCTTCGGGCCGGATGCTCACCGAAATGTCATTCATCGCGCCGCCGCCTAGCACCCCGCTCCACGAACGTCCAGCTATCACCCAGCTCGACGCACTATCGCGACCGTCGATAATCATTACATTGGATGCTTAAGAGATTGGAGAGACCGATGGGCTTGCTCGTCAACGGCGCCTGGCAAGAAGATATTTCCCGCACCAAAGAAGGCCGCTTTATCAGACCTACACCGATTTTTCGCAATTTCGTAACGCGCGACGGCAGCCCTGGCCCCTCGGGCCAAGGTGGCTTTGCCGCCGAGCCCGGGCGCTATCACCTTTACGTTTCGCTCGCCTGCCCATGGGCCCACCGCACGCTGATTTTCCGCGCGTTAAAGAGGTTCGAAGCGGTCATTTCGGTCTCAATCACCGAACCGCTCTACGGCAAGACCGGATGGGAATTCGGCACCGAGGCCCACGGTACGCTGGACAGCGTGAACGGCAAGTCAACTCTGTCCGAGATCTATCTGATCGCCGACCCGCATTACACCGGCCGAGTTTCGGTCCCGGCGCTGTGGGACAAGAAGCAGCGAACCATCGTCAATAATGAATCGTCCGAGATTATCCGGATGCTCAACTCGGCGTTTGACGCCTTCACTGACGTGCACGCCGACTATTATCCGGTCGCGCTGCGGGGCGAAATCGATGCCGTCAACGAGCTCATTTATCCAAACATCAACAATGGTGTTTATCGCGCCGGTTTTGCGACAACCCAGCAAGCCTATGAGGAAGCCGCCTACGGCATTTTCGAGACACTCGACAAACTCGAGAAGCGGCTATCGCAGCAGCGCTATTTGGTGGCCGGCCAAATCACCGAGGCGGATTGGCGGCTGTTCACCACGCTGGTGCGGTTCGACACCGTGTACTACGGCCACTTCAAGTGCAATCTGCGGCGCATCGCTGACTATCCCAATCTGTGGAATTATACGCGCGATCTCTACCAGATGCCGGGTATCGCCGAGACTGTGAGCATCGATCACATCAAGCGCCATTACTACGGCAGCCAGCGCCAGGTGAACCCGACTGGCATCGTGCCGATCGGGCCATCCATCGACTTTACCGCTCCGCACGATCGCAATCGCTTCGGTTGAATTGACGCGCCGGAGAAAAACCGAACTGCCGTGGTCACCAGGTCTCGGAAGCGGTGCGGCCGGTGACGACCTCGGTAATACGCTCCCGCGTTGCGCGTGATGTGTCGGCGGGCAAGTTCTGCATGGCAAAAAAGCCATGCGCTACGATTTCGTGGTTTGGTTGGGGCGGCGCCGTCTGCTGGAATGACCGCACGACGTAGAGAGCAACATGGTCGCGCGATGAGATCCGTCGATTGAAATAAATTGCATGGAGCACTGGTGTGGCGTTCAACTCGATATTGCCCTCCTCGCGCAACTCGCGCGCAAGCGCCGCAAGGAGCGTTTCTCCTTTCTCCACCCCGCCGCCCGGGAGGTGCCATCCGGCAACATAGGAGTGCTTGACGAGGAACACGCGGCCTTCGCCGTCCAAAACCAGGCCGCGGACACCGACCGTGAGACCACGCGAAAATCGCCAATAAATGTGGAAAAGCACGCGGATAAGCGGCTCCAGGGGGCGACGGATAGTGCTCAATGTCATGCTGCGATCCGCATCTGATCCGGGCTGGCCTCACCAATTAGAATGGCTCTAAAATAGCCGGTCTTCGTCGCCCAAAACACATAAGTCCCACGGGGAAATTCCTTGAAACGATTCGCCGATCTCAATGAGCAGGACATTCTTGCGCTCGCCATTACTAACGAGGACGAGGACAGCCGGATTTACCGCTCATTCGCCGACCGGCTGCGCAGCGCTTATCCCGAGACCGCGGAAATGTACGACAAAATGGCGCTCGAGGAGATCAATCATCGCGACATGCTGCTCGACTTGCACAGGAAGAAGTTCGGTGACTTTCTGCCTCTGATTCGCCGGCAAGACGTGAAGGGATTTGTGGCGCGGCGGCCGATTTGGCTGAACCGGACGCTGAGCATCGAGGCGACCCGCAAATTCGCCGAGGAGATGGAATATGAGACGGCGCGGTTCTATCGGCGCGCCGCCGAAACCGCGCGCGACGATTCCGTCCGGCATCTGCTACGCCAACTCGCCGCCGCGGAGGACAAACACGAATCTCTTGCGCATGAGCTTGGCGAAAGGATCACGCCGAGGGCGCGCGCAGCCGAAGACCGCACCGCACGGCGAATGTTCGTGCTGCAATATGTCCAGCCCGGGCTCGCCGGACTCATGGATGGGTCGGTTTCGACGCTGGCGCCTTTGTTCGCCGCCGCCTTCGCTACCCGCAACACCTGGTCGACATTCCTGGTCGGACTTGCCGCTGCACTCGGCGCCGGCATCTCCATGGCCTTTGCCGAAGCGCTGTCCGACGACGGCTCGCTCACCGGGCGCGGGGCGCCGGTGGTCCGCGGCGGCGTTACAGGAGTGATGACGGCGATCGGCGGGCTCGGCCATGCGCTGCCTTACCTCATTCCGCATTTCTACGTTGCGACGTCACTCGCTTGCGCGGTCGTTGCGATCGAGCTCGCCGTCATTGCCTGGATCAGGACGCACTACATGGACACGCCCTTCCTTCAGGCGGTATTCCAGGTTGTCGTGGGGGGCGTGCTGGTGTTCGCGATCGGTATCCTGATCGGCAGTTCGTGATTTATTATCCCTCGTCGGCGATCGCGGGCGCCGATCATCGCCGCTGAGGCGCCCCGATGTTTACACTTGCGCATCTGTCGGACTTGCATCTGGCGCTGACGCCGAAACCGTCCGAGCTCGCGAGCAAGCGCGGCCTGGGTTACATCAATTGGCAGCGTAAGCGCAAATACATCCATCGCCCCGACGTGCTAGCGGCGATCACGCGCGATTTACAGGCGCGATCCGCCGAACACGTCGCCGTCACTGGCGATCTCACCAATTTTTCGCTACCTGGCGAATATGCCTGGGCGAGACGATGGCTGGAGTCGATCGGGCAGCCCACCGACGTCACCGTGATTCCCGGCAACCACGACGTTTACGTTCGCAGCGCGGAGGAATTGCCGGCGAAATTTTGGGGTGATTACATGCGCGGCGATGACGGGCTCGAACGGTTTCCGCTTGTCCGCCGCCGTGCCGACGTGGCGTTGATTGCGCTTTCGACCGGCGTGCCGACTGGTCCGTTTATGGCAACCGGACGGCTTGGCGAAAGACAGCTCGCGCGGCTTGCCGAGGCGCTCGAGCAAACGCACGGAAGTTTCCGTACCGTACTAATCCATCACCCGCCGCTCAGTCCGGCGCGGCGTTTTTTCCGGCGCCTCATCGATGGCGCGGATTTGCGCCGGGTGCTGGCCGCAAAAGGCGCCGAGCTTTTGCTTCACGGCCACGATCACCGGCGGTCGCTCGTCTGGCTGCAAGGCGCCGGCAACAGAAAAATTCCAGCCGTTGGGGTACCCTCAGCTTCGGCTCATGCGAAATATGCACACGAAGATCCCGCCGGTTACAACATATTTCGGATCGAGGGCTCATCCGGCAACTGGCGGTGCGAGACAGTCTCGTATCAGCGCGGCGTCGACGGTGCGACACGTGAATGCGCCCGCTTCAGAATCTATTGAGAGCCGGAACGATCAGCCAGGCGACAATATGGCTGCCAGTACGAACAGCGTGGCCACTCCGGCGAGAAATCCAAGCGCCAGGACCGCCAGCGTTCGCCGGCGCCGCCGCCAGCGGTAATGCCGCGCCATCTTGTTTGAAACGCGCGCCAGCAGATCGGGATCAGCCTCAAGCGCCCGCTGCCGCTCGACCAGCCGGCGCGCAACATAGGTTGTAACCGCCTGCACGACATCCGGGATTTCGTGGGATTCCGCCAGCACGCGGCGCCCCATTCGACTGTCATGCAGAAAACGATAAAGGCGCTTGTCGCGGCCCATCGCGACATGGGCAAGTGCGTCGACCCACAGCCGTGGTGTCTCGCCGCGGCTGATGCCGCGATCGAACAGATCAACTTCCGGCGGCACTTCCGCGAACAGGGGATTGAGCGCTTCATTGAGAAGCTCGAGCCGCGCTAGTTCCGCGTCGCGCAGATCGACGATGACGCTGGTGCGTTCGGCGGCCTCGACGCGCGCCTGATGCATCGCCTCCTTCAATGGCGAAGACGATTGCGAATCTGCCGCAACGGCGTCTTTTGGTTTGCGACCCCACATTTTAGCCGACCGTCCCTTTGCGCGACGATACACCAAGACCCGCGCCGGTAAAAACGCTCGGAAGAGTTGCGGTAAATGACACAAATCCCGCCGCCAGAACCGAAGTTGCGGCCTATTCGCCTGGCGCGTTGCGGATAAGGTATCGGACGGTCAGACCCCGCGGCCGCCGTCGACCTCCATGATATTGCCGGTGAGGAATTTGGCTTCGGCCGAGGCCAGGAACAAAGCCGCATCGGCAATGTCTTGCGGCAGCGCCAGCCGGCCGAGAGGAATTGTGGCGATGAACTTCTCCCGCATGCCCGGCGTCGGACCGAGAAAAGACGGCAGCAGCGGCGTTTCGGTGGCGACCGGGGCGATGGCGCAGACGCGGATGCCCGCAGGAGCGAGCTCGACGGCGAGCGACTTGGTCAGGACGTGAACCGCGCCTTTGGTGGCGTTATAGGCCGAGAGCCCGGGGCGCGGCCGCAGGCCGGCGGTCGAACCGATATTGATGATGACACCCCCGCCCTGCTTCCAGAACGCCGGGACAACAGCCTGACAAGCGAGAAAAACCCCCTTCACATTGACGGCAAAGATCCGGTCGTATTCCGCCTCGCTTATCTCCAGCACCGGCTTGTTGACGTGCGTTGCTCCGGCATTGTTGACGAGGATATTGAGGACGCCGAACGCAGCGAGCGTCTCCTCAACTACGCCATCGACATCGGCTTTTTTGCTCACGTCGCAGCGCAGCGCGATCGCATTGTTGCCGATGGCACGGGCGGCCGATTTGGCGGCATCGGCGTTGATATCGGCGAGCGCGACGCGGGCGCCCTCGCGCGCATAAGTCTCGGCAATGCATTTGCCGATGCCCGAGCCGGCGCCGGTCACAAGTGCGATTTTGCCGTCGAGGCGCATGGGGTAACTCCGTTTGCGACGGCGATTACTCGCCCCGCTCATCCGCTTATGACGTCGCATTCGCAAGTGAGCCAGTGGGCTCACCGAAGCTGGCTGTTTGCGCACCCCTTTATGGGGACGCAAAAGAACTCGCCCACCATTTTGCCCACTATAGGAGTGGGCAGAATTGTGGTTGACCGCGGCCCAACAGATTGGTTCGCTGGGGGCGAAATAGCGCCTAGCTACCGAACACTCCTAGAAAAGAGCAGGCGGGGAGGATTCGAGGGCCGGTGTTCCCGCGCAATGGGCAATGAACGCACAGCAGCTGCTCCAGGAAATTTCTGATTACTGCCGGCGTACCGGCCTTGCGGAATCCACGTTCGGCCGGCGTGCCGTCAACGACGGCAAGCTGGCGGCGCGGCTGCGTAACGGCGGCCGCATCACCACTGACACGCTCGACCGCATCCATGGCTTCATGGCGGCACACCCCGCACACACCGACCGGCCGGCGATCATCGAGCGCACACGCGAGGGTCGCGCCGGCTCGTCCTCCCCACCGCCGGCGCCGGCTAAAGTTGGCGACCCGCAACGCAATTTCCGCTTCTTCGACAACCGCCAGAAATACCTGCTGTTCGTCAACACCTGCAGCGAGAAATGGGAGGTCGCACACCGGGTTTCGGAAGAGCTCGCTCACATCCATCCGCGACCGCCAGCAGTACGGGTGTTCGACGCCGGCGTCGGCGACGGGACCGTGCTGGTGCGGGTCATGCGCGCGATGCACGATCGCTTTCCGCACATGCCGTTTTACATGGTCGGCAAGGAGATCAGTCTCGAAGACGTCCGGCTCACGCTGCAAAAGATGTCAGACCGGTTCTTTGAACACCCGGCAACCGTGTTGGTGCTGACCAATCTTGCTTATGCCGACGCGCCGTGGCTCGCGGTCAAATCGATTAATGCGGCGTCGAGCTTGGTTTGGCACGAGCTGCCGTTGCTCGGCAATTCGGCGCATCAGTTCGAGAAGCAGATCATCAGTCTCGAGTCGTTCTTGAGTGAGAATTGGAAGGCGACCGTCAGCGCGCGCACCGGCAATCCAATTTACGAGCGCCCGGTCGTCCTCGTACTCTATCGCGAGGATCATCGTTTCTTGCTCGATCCAATCATTCCGAGGCCGGGCGGCACGCAGGCCAACTACGACCTGGTGATCGCATCGCAGCCCTACCGCGCGCGTGCTCCGCTCGAATTCAAGGCCAAGCGCGTGATAACGCCGCTGGCACGGGCGCTCGGATCCGGCGGACGACTCGTCGCCATTCACTCCCATGGTCAGGATCCGGGGATGGAGATCATCCAAAGGGTCTGGCCCGACGATCATCCGTTCATCCACGATCGGCACCAAATTCTCAAAGCGGTGAAGCACGAACTGGGCCCGGCCGGGCGCGACCTCAACTTCAACGCCTATGCCGACAATCGCGCGCTGTTCCGTTACGTGATGCATACGCTGCCGTCGGAAATTTCCGACTCGATCGGCACCTCCACCCTGTTCGCCGCGTGGAACGCTGCAATTTATGTGGCGCAGGTTGAGGATGACCGGCTGGCGGACGTCGGCAACAGCTACATCGATGCCACGCGCTCGGTGCTGCGCGAGCGCGGCGGCCTATGGTTCTTCGATGAATCCTATGTGATCTCGCGCCGGCGGCAGTAGCACCGCGTCCGGGAAGCAGTATGCAGTCGCCGGTCGGTGTCTTAGAATAGTGCATGCTTTATGTGGTCCACGCGCTCGACAAAAAACATATTCTGCCGACCCGCGCCAAGCATTACCGCGACCATCGCATCCATCTCGACCGCGCCGAGGAGCATGCGGTCGACGTGGTGACCGCGGGCACGTTGGTGGCCGACGACGGCGAGACGCCGGTCGGCAGCATTTTCGTCATCGACGCCGCGGACCGTGCTGCAGTCGACTCCTTTACCCGCAGCGATCCCTATCACGTCAACGGCGTTTGGGAGCGCGTGACGATCCACCGCTACAACAAGAAGCGGGGCACGCCGATCGTAAGCCAGCGATAGTCTCACGTCACTCCGGGCGCAGTGTAGCGGTGAGCGTAGGGATGACCGCATCAATTCCGCAGCTTCTCGCGCAGTCCCGTTCGCTCCAACCGACCAATCACCTCGTCGATGAAATACGGCAGTTCGCCCAGGTAATTGACGAGCGAGATAGCAATACCGG
>Ga0187804_10000013_pt1 | contig 38382 bp, 38 predicted proteins | sample NC_wetland_sal_i_3_FD_132961 | JGI IMG/M metagenome (GOLD analysis project Ga0187804, IMG submission 132961) | Wetland sediment microbial communities from Neuse River Estuary, North Carolina, USA - Control_4 | ecosystem: Environmental > Aquatic > Freshwater > Wetlands > Sediment | place: USA...
GGGCGTATGTAGTAAAAGCAAACTTGCTTGCTGGTTTCGACATCGATCCAGCGGCTATCCGCAAGACGGCGACACGGAAAAGCGACAAGATGCGTCCCTTTGGTGTCGATAGCCGCGAGTTCCAGATCGCGGTCGAACGGTGCGGTACCTATTAGCTTCCAATCCATGATGGATGATAATCACCCACCAAGCTGACCGACGTCTGTGATCTAAATCACTGGAATGGGTATTGTGTGGTTAACAAGGCATTGTCGCGCGCGAACCCAATACCGATAACGAAGACGTCTTTCATTGCAGACCGTCGCGGTCGGATACGAGCCGAAGATCGATGTGTCCGATGAGCGCCGTCCGCTTTGCCTCGGCCGCGGTCAACTCATGCGTTGCTTCTTTCGCGGTGCTGTGGCTCGAGCCGGCGGCGACGATACCGCCCAGCACTGCCGCGACGGCTACTGCCATAACCGACGGATTGAACCGGAGCGCACCGATCAAAATGGCGACGAGAACCGCCCCACCGCCGATCACGACGATCCGCCCGGCTAGAATAAACTTACGACAGTTTTCAATCCTGGCGGCGAGCTCATCAATCTGCTCCTCAAGCCGCACGATCTCGTCGCGATAGTTACGATCATTCATTGGCCCACGGCCACGTTGCTGCGGGCTCTCAAATGACTTCCTTGGTCTTGTCGTCGGTTTCGCCGTAGCGGCGCAGCGTCGCCGGCCGGGTGCCGGCATAATGCTGCTCCAGTCCCGGCGCGATCTTGGCGTTCTCGCGCTCGAACAGGCTGTTGCCGGCAAGATCGCTCTCGACCAGAAACGGACCGAAATTTTCGACTTCAAGGACCCAGACCGCTTGCGCGAGTCCGAGCTCTTCTAGCCAGTAGACGCCGGCGACGCGCCTGATGCCGCGGCCGAGCAACGCGCCGGTGCCATAGCCGACCGTGGTGAGATAGACCGCGTTATTCGGCACAAAGGATTGGCGATAGACCTCCGACGTCATGCCGCCTTTGCCGATGATGATGTTGCAGCCGGACAGGGCGAACCAGCCGTCGAGCCATTGCGCGAAACGGAACGACGCGGTCGCCGTCACCGCGCCGACCGTGTAGCTGCCGTCAGGATTGATGCTCGCCGCCGGCGAGCAATGGAAATTGGTGATGCCGAGCGCGTCTTTTCCCGCCGGCATGCCGAAACCGTCGCTGATGGCGCGCTTGTAGACGCCTTCGCGCGCGGTGAAGAGGCGGCCGCTCAAATAAGCGACCGAAGCTATCTCCAATCCGCGCAGATCCGCGGTGCTGGCCGGAAGCTTGAGATGAACGGTTTTAAGGTCGGTCATATTCTTTTTACCCGGTCAGCCGGTCTTCTATTCCGCCGCCTCGGCCGTTTGTCGTCCCCATTCGACCGTTTCGCGGCGCATGTAATCGGTGAACCACATCGGATCGGTACGGAACGTTGCCTTGCCGCCGGCGGCAATGCGCGCGCACGCGCGCCGCGACGACAGGCAAAACATGTGCACCGACATCGGCATGCCCCCGGTATGGCAGTAGCCAACCTCGATGTGGCAATCGATCACCATCGATGAGCCGACAAAGCCCATCGCGCCCATGCCGATATTGTTGCCGAGCTCCTTGAATTCTTGTTCCAGCGCGGCGACGCGCGGATCGGGATTGCGCGAGCCAACGGTGCGCAGGCAGGACGCCTGTTTGCCCAGCACCATGCTGGTATCTTTCGAACCGCCGAGCCCGATGCCGACGATCGCCGGCTGACAGGCAAGCCCGCGTTTGCCGAAGCCAATGAGCGTGTCGAGATAAAAACGCTTGATGCCTTCGATGCCGTCGCCGGGAAATAGCATGCGATAATCGGTGCCGAACAAGCCACCTTTGTGCACGGTGGTGAGTTCGATCCAGTCGGCGTCGGGGTGAAACGCGTATTCGATTTCCGGCGCGTTGATCCCGACATTGTTGTTGTGGTCGGTGCGCCATAACGGATGCACGCGATTGGGCCGCAGCGGCACCGACGTCGTCGCCTGCGCCGTGGCGCGGCGCAAAGTCGCTTCAAGCGCAACGGGGCCGCCTTCGATGCGCGCCTCATTGCCAATCTTGACGTACCAGCGCGGCAGGCCGGTATCACCGCACATGGCGCGGCGATCTTCTTTGGCCGCTTCGTAGTTCTCCAGCATCGCCTTGATGACGAAGGCTGAGAGATCGCCCTTTTCGGTGTCGGCGCAGCGGCGCAGCCCGTCGAGATAATCCTCGGGGATTTCGATGGCGGCTTTCGCCATCAGTTCCTCGGCGGTGCGTTGAATGGAGGTCACTGGAATCATCTTAGCTTGCCTCATTCCGCCGCGATCGGATCGCGTATGAGCGTCTCGCCCGGCTTCACATGCGTGAACTCCACCGGCGCGTCGGTCAATTCGATCCGCCCGGCGTTCTGGCGCGCCACGGTGAACGTCGAAGTTGCCAGATCCCCCGGCTCCGGGAAATCCGAACGGTAATGCGCGCCGCGCGAATTTTCGCGCCGGGCCGCCGCCAGCGCAATGACCCGGCTGATCTCGCATAGCGAACGCAGATTAAGCCAATCGTGCCAGGTCAGGTTGAAGCGGCGGTCGCGATCGGCGACGCCGGTGGCGAGGAGTTCCACTTCGATCGAGTCGAGCGTGGCAAGACCGCGCTCGATGCTTAAGCGATCGCGCACCACGCCAACCTCGTCCCACATCGTGTCGAGCAGCTTTTCGCGCAAGGCATTGAGATCGCCGGCCTGACGCGAAAACGGATGTTCCGCCCGCGTCACTTCGAAATCGATGACATCGGGATCCGGCGCGCGATGGCCGGGATTCTTGGCAATCCAGCGCGGCATCACGTCGCCGGCAATACCGCCGAAGACGGTCGAATTGGCGACGCCGTTGCCGCCGAGCCGGTTGGCGCCATGCATGCCGCTCGCGTCCTCCCCGGCAACAAAAAGGCCTTCGCATTCAGTCGCCGTGTCAAGATCACAGACCAGTCCACCCATAAAATAGTGTGCCGTCGGCACCACTTCGACCAGTCCGCCGGCGAGATCGAAGCCGCAGTCGCGGCAACGCTCGACCATGCCTTTGAATTCTTTGGCCACCTTGGCCGGGCCGAGATGCGACATTTTGATGTAGACGCCGCCATTCGGCGTGGTCCGGCCGGCCTTCATCTCGGCGTAGATGGCGCGGCTGACGACGTCGCGCGTGGCACGCTCAAGTTTCGGGTCGTAATCGGCCATGAAGCGGTGCATGGCGCCGTTGAGAAGGTAGCCGCCGGCGCCGCGCAAGCCTTCTTCGAGCACCGTGCCGGTCATGCGCGTGTCGGGGCCGGCGAGCAGTCCGGTCGGATGGAATTGCACCATCTCCATGTCGCGCAGCGGCAAGCCGAGGCGGAGCGCCATGGCAAGCCCGTCCATGCTCTTGTCGCCGGACGGCGTGTGATAGCGATACATGGTCGGGCCGCCGCCGGTCGCCAGCAGCACGGCCTGAGCCTGGACGAAACGGAACTCGCCGCTGCGGATATCGATCATCAGCGCGCCGGCGAGCGCGCCATCTTTCGCCGGGATCAATGCGACCGCGCGATGCTCCTCGAGGCGGCGGACCGGCCGCGCCCAGACTTGCTCCATGAGACGATTGATGATCTCGATGCCGGTGAGGTCACCTTTGTGTACGGTGCGATCGAAGCTCTGGCCCGCGAAGGCCTTGCCGTGCAGCGTGCCGTCCGGGTTGCGGTCGAAGAAGCAGCCGATCTCGTTTTCCAACTCGCGCACGCGCTCGACCGCGATTGAGACCAGCGTCCAGGCGAGTTCTTGATGCGGCAGCCATTTGCCGCCTTCGATCGTGTCCATGAAGTGCCGTTCGATCGAGTCGCCGGGATTGATCGCTACGTTGTAGCCGCCCTGCACCATGCGCGTGCATCCGCATTTGCCAAGGAGGCCCTTGCCCGCGACCGTCACATCGAGATCGGGATTGGCTTTGAGCGCATGCAACGCCGCAAACAGCCCGGCGCCGCCGGAGCCGAGGATCAGAATGTCGGTCTTGAGGTGCTCGACTTTCATGGCTTTCAGAACACGCGCACTAGAAAAGCGAAGGCGACGAGAGCGGAGAGCGCCGCCGCCAAGGTAGCCAGCTGCTTCTGACCATCGCGCCAGTCGAAATTCTCGATTACCAGAATGCGCAACCCGCCAAGCAGATGCACAGTGAACAAAAACACCAGGCCGATTTCGGCGGCTTTGACCAGCGGCTGATCGCTCCAGCGCAGAAAGCTCTCCAATCGCGCTTCGCTCTCGATCGCCAAGCCGAGCGCCAGAAAATGCAGTGGTAGAAAGATCGCGAGCGCCAGCCCCGAGATCCGGTGCACCATCGCGGCGACCCACAAGGCGCTGTCACGATGTTTGACGGCGCGCCCGATCACGGCAGCACCACCGCGGCAACCGCGCGCAGGCCGAGCACCGCAAGCACGAGCCCGAGGAAAACCGCGCAAGCGTCAACGCGCCGTTCGTTGAGCGGCGTCCATTCGCTCAATATATTGCGCACGCCGATCGAGGCGTGGATCGAAACCGCGAGCACGAACACACCATAGAACGCCGCCCAGGCGATGCTGCCGCGCGTGCGCGAAAGAATATCGGCCGCGCTCATGCCGTGCCGCGTCGCATAGAAGATCACGGCGATATGGACCACGACCAGCGGCGCCATCACGGCGGCGGTGGCGCGCTGCCAAACATAGAGCCGCACGTTCATACCTTGATCTCGCCTTTGAGATAGGCCACCGCGGTCCGGCGCTTGAGCGCGGCGATCGCAGCGGTCGGATTGAGCGCCTGCGGGCACAGCTCCTGGCAGGATTGATGCGAATGGCAGGCATGACAGCCGCCAGCGCCGGCGATGGCTTGCAGGCGGGCGAGATTGCCGCCATCGCGTTCGTCGTTGACCAGCGTCCAGGCGCGGGTGAGCGCTGCCGGGCCCAGATATTCGGCATTCCACCGCACCGTATCGCAGGCCGCGTAGCACACGCCGCAATTGATGCATTCGATGGCTGCGTCGGCGGCCTTCCGCGCCGGCGTGTCCGGCTCGATCTGCGCAATGGCGTCCCGCCGGGTTTTGGTTGGCGCGAAGGCGCCTTTCGCCTGCTGCCATTTCTCAAAGAACGGCTGCATGTCGGTTGCGAGATCCTTGATCACCGGCAGGTTCGCAAGCGGGCCGATTTCGAGCCGGCCGCTGGCGGCGACCTTGGCGACATGGGTGCGGCAGGTCCAGCGCGGCTTGCCGTTGACCGTCATCGCGCAGGAGCCGCAGACCCCGACCCGGCAAGCGAAGCGATACGACAAGGTCGGGTCGATATGCCGCTGCACGAAGGTGACGACGTCGAGCACGGTCTGGCTGGCGCGCTGCGGAACCAGATAAGTCTCGTAGCGGCCGTTCTGCGCGCCACGCCAGAGCGAGACCGATAGTTCCGTATTCATGCCGGCGATCGTCCTCGTCGAGCGTTTGGCCTTATTTTGCGCACTTTAGCAAGCTGGACCACGCCCACAAAGACGCGCGGGCCTGGAGTTTTCGTCGCATTGGCAGAGCCGGCGGCGCGCCTGCATCTGGCGCGGCTGCCCCGGTTGCGCGCTATAATCGCGCTCAAAATGACGGGAGGAACGGCGATGGCACTTGAGCTCAGCTATGTGCACGGCGCCAGCGATCAGCCGCTGATCGGCAAAGCCGTCGGGCAATTCTTCGACGAAGCCTGCGCGAAATGGGCATCGCGCCCGGCGCTGGTGGTGCGTCACCAGAAGGTCCGTTTCAGCTATGGCGAGCTGCGGCAAGAGGTCGATAAGCTCGCCGCTGGGCTTCTTACGCTTGGCCTCAATCCGGGCGATCGGATCGGCATCTGGTCGCCGAACAACAGCGAATGGGTGCTGACCCAGTTCGCCACCGCCAAAGCCGGACTCATCCTGGTCAACATCAATCCCTCGTATCGCATCGCCGAGCTCGAATACGCACTCGTCAAAGTCGGCTGTAAGGCGCTGATTCTCGCCGAGCGCTTCAAGACTTCGGATTACATCGGCATGCTGCGCGAACTGGCGCCGGAGCTCGGCCAGGCCCAGCCCGGTGAGCTTCAGTCAAAGCGCCTGCCGTCGCTGCGCTCGGTCGTGCTCCTCGGCGATGCCTGGCATCCGGGAACCTTCCGCTTCTCCGAAATCATGGCGCGCGGTGGCGCCGCTGAAGCCGAGCGCATCGCCGCGCTTTCACCGCAATTGCAATTCGACGAGCCGATCAACATCCAGTTCACCTCCGGCACCACCGGCTTTCCAAAAGGCGCGACGCTGTCGCATCACAATATTCTCAACAACGGTTTCTTCATCGGCGAAGCCATGCAGCTTAACCCCGAGGATCGGCTTTGCATTCCAGTACCGCTCTACCATTGCTTCGGCATGGTGCTCGGCAATCTCGCCGCGCTGACCCACGGCGCTTGCATGGTGTTTCCCGGCGAAGGATTCGATTCGCTTGCCACGCTGCAAACCGTAGCTGAGGAACGCTGCACCGCGCTCCATGGCGTGCCGACGATGTTCATCGCCCAGCTCGATCATCCGGAATTCGAGAAATTCGATCTTTCCTCGCTCCGCACCGGAATCATGGCCGGCTCACCTTGTCCGATCGAGGTGATGAAGCGCGCCGTCGCCAAGATGCATCTGTCCGAAATCACCATCGCCTACGGCATGACCGAAACCAGCCCGGTCAGTTTCCAGAGCTCGACGCAGGACCCGCTCGAGCGCCGCGTTTCCACGGTCGGGCGCATTCAGCCGCATATCGAAGTCAAGATCGTCGATCGCGACGGGCGCATTGTGCCGACCGGCACGCCGGGCGAGCTGTTGACGCGCGGCTATTGCGTGATGCTCGGCTATTGGGACGACGAAGCGCGCACGCGCGAGGCGATCGATGCGGCGCGCTGGATGCATACCGGCGACCTCGCCACCATTGACGCCGAAGGCTATTGCAACATCGTCGGCCGCATCAAGGATATGGTCATCCGCGGCGGCGAAAACGTCTATCCGCGCGAGATTGAGGAATTCCTCTATCGCCATCCGAAGATTCAGGACGTGCAGGTGGTCGGCGTCCCGGACGATCGCTATGGCGAGGAGATCTGCGCCTGGGTCAAGCTTCGTCCCGGCGTGACTGCAACCGAGGAGGAAATCCGCGCCTTCTGCCGCGATCAGATCGCGCACTACAAGGTGCCGCGCTACATCAAGTTCGTCGACGAATTCCCGATGACCGTGACCGGCAAGATCCAGAAATTCATCATGCGCGAGCGCATGATCTCCGAACTCGGGCTCAAGGTGCAGAAGACGGCGTGAATGTTTCCGTCACTGCGAGGAACGCCCGCCTTCGCTCGCTGGGCGAGCTGCGGCGGGTTTGAGTCCGCCGAAGCGCGGAGCGCGTAGGCGGAAAGCGACGAAACAATCCAGTCCTTCTCGCTACACTGGATTGCTTCGCTCCGCTCGCAATGACGAGTGCTGCTACACCTTCACCTTCTCATCCGCGACGACGCGGGCGGCGGCCGGCCGCTTGAGCAGCCGATCCTTATGTGCGGTGTAGTTCTTCAGCTCCGCCATCGGTAGCTCACGGCGCACGCCCCAAGTGTAAAACACGAAGGCATAAGGATCGAGTACCGAATAGCGGTCGGACAGCCATTCGCGGCCGCCAAGCATGCCGTCGATCTGCTTCAAATAAGTGTGGAAAGTCTTCAGCCCCATGTCCTTGATTCCCGGAAATGCCGAGGCATCCGCGGTGTAACGCTCGGGCCGTCCGACATGGGCATGCGCGGGGTGCACGCTGGTGGCGAAGAAGCCGATCAGCGCTAGCGCTTTGGCCTCGCCGAGCGCATCGCTCGGCCACAGCGCGAAGCGCTTGCCGAGATAGGGCAGGATGGCGGTGTTTTCGGTCAGCGGGTCGCCGTTGTCGAGGCGGAGCGCCGGCACGCGCCCCAGCGGATTGATTTTCAAATAGGCTTCGGTGCGCTGCTCGCCGCCTGCGAGATCGACTTTCTTGGGTTCGTATTTCTCGCCGCTCTCTTCGAGCACGATATGCGAAGCCATCGAGCAGGCTCCTGGAGCATAATAAAGCGTCAACATGCAAAACCTCCTGTACTGCGCGCGTGGCCTTATCACACGTTCGTCTTTGATCCTAATCAAGGCTCCGATGAGTGCGCCGTTGTTTAAACGCTACGTTGGTCGTCTTCCCGATGTAAAAACGAGGCAGCAATGCGCTGGGTCTATTTGACTTTGGTCGTCTTATTCGTGGTCGCGACAATAATTTTCATCTTCCAGAACGTCGAGGCTGTCACAATGTCGTTCCTGGGCCTTAGCATTCGTGTGCCGCTCGCTGTTCTGGCCGCGGTCGCATATATCCTTGGCGCGGTGACTGGCGGCAGCCTGTTCGCATTGCTGCGCAAATCGGTCCAGGGGTCCCGCGCGGTGCGCCCTTGATCACTTCACCGGAATTTTTTCGAGCACCGGCAGCCAAGTGGCCTGTTGTTGCTCGACGAAGGCAAGCGCCTCTTTGGCGTTCATGGCATGCGAATAGCTGCCGACATTGGCGAGCAGCTTCTGGAATTCGGGATCACTGACGACCTTGGCGAGATCGGCGTCGATTTTGTCAATGATCGCCGCTGGCGTGCCGCGCGGCGCGACCAGCACCTGCCAGCCGGTCGCGGAAAAGCCGGGGATCGTTTCGGCGACCGTCGGCAGATCGGGAAACTGCGGCAATCGCTGCGCCGCTGCGACCGCGATCAACTTCACCTGTCCCGCCTTCACCGCGCCGACGATTCCGGAATAGCCTTCGATAATCATCGAGACACGTCCGGCGGCGACGTCGGACAGCGCTGCCGCCGGTCCGGCATTATAGGGGACGGGAAGGAACTCAATACCGGCGCGTTCCTGCAGCAACAGCCCGGTGAGATGCGTGAGCCTGCCGACTCCGGTCACGGCGATAGAAATGGCGCCGGGTTTTTTCTTGGCGAGCGCGATCAGTTCCGGCAGCGTGCTCACGCCGAGACCTGGGTGCACCGCGACGAACATCGGATTTTCCGCCGTAAAGCCGATCGGCAAAAAATCGCGCGGCAGCCGGATCGGTATATTGGGCGCAACCGATTGCAGCGCGACGAAGGTCGAGAGCGCCGGCATGAACAGCGTATAGCCGTCCGGCGCGGCTTCGGCGGCGACACGCGCGGCGACGCTGCCATTGGCGCCGGCATGATTGATGATTACCGCCTGCTGGCCCCAGAGCTTGCTCAACCCGGCGGCGATGAAGCGCGCATCCACATCCGGCGTGGAGCCGGGTGGCGCATCCGAAATGATGGTGACGGGCTTTTCCGGGTATTTGAGCGCTTGAGCATGGGCGCACGCAGACCATGCCAGCACGCCGAACATGGCAAGGCCGATCCAATACCGACTGGCAGTCATGTCGTTCTCCCGGCTTGTGGGTTTGGCAAGAATAAAACGCTCATGCCGCGGTTTCTACCGACATTCCGCGGCTGCGCCAAACCGACACGGACTCGTTTCTCCAAGCGGCGTCATCCTGAGGTGCGAGCAAAGCGAGCCTCGAAGGATGACCGAGCGGGGCCGTCGCCCTTCGAGGGCCGCGGAGCTTGTCATCGGGCCGGCCACTTTGGGCCGGACCCGTTGGCGGCCACCTCAGGGTGACGGAGATTGGTTCAACGCAAGCAGCTTGTCCCCGACTGATATGCCCTATCGCGTGATCCGGTCCAGGTTTTCAGTCATGCGCGTGATGACGCGGCGGAACGTGGCGAGGTCGCGCGCGGCGAGGCCTTGTTCCGCCTCGGCGGTAATGCCGCGGGCGAGTGTCAGCAATTCGTTGCGCAGCCGTTTCGCCTTGGCGGTTAGGAAGACCCGCACCTTGCGGCGATCGTCGTCGGCGCGCAACCGGCGAATGAGTTGCGAGCGCTCCATGCTGCGCAGCGCGATCGCGGTGGTCGGCTCCATCATGCCGACGCGCGCCGACAGTTCACGCTGCGACAGTCCGTCAGCGATCCATAGCACGCGCAGAAAGTGCCATTGCCCGCGGGTGACGCCGTAAGCCGCGATCCGCCGCTCAAGAAGTCGCTGAAACGCGCGGTGCGCATCGCGCACCAGATAACCGGAGGACAGCTGCGGCGGAAAGGCGGCGGCGCGGCGCGGCGGCTTGGTTTTGCGCGAACGACTGGATTTCAGCAAACGTTCCGGCGGCATCGGCGTTGACAGATCAAAGGGGCCGCGCCGATAATACTTAGCATTCTATGCAATAGGGAAGTCAGTCATGCAGCAAACAGCGCGCGGCAAAGATCAGCGCGGCGAGCCGCAAGCCGGTGCGCTGCCGAACCAAGCCTTCGACCTGCGCAGCACGCTAGAATGGCTGCGCGGCTGCGGCGAACTGATCGAGACCGACAAGGAAGTCGATCCGGACCTTCAGGTCACCGGCCTGCAAAAACACATGGATGGCGGTTGCCCGGTTCTCTTCAACAACGTCAAGGGCAAGCCAAACCATCGCGTGATCACCAATCTGTTCGGCGACATGGCGATCATCAATCGCATGTTCGGCTGGAAGGACGATGCCGAGCGGGTGCGCAAGCTCGCTTATGCGCTGTCGCATCCGATTCCACCGGTCGAAATTTCGCAGAGCGAGGCGCCGTGCCAGGAGCACGTCATCGAGTCACCGCGCGACGTCAACGAATGGATGGTGCCGATCCGCCACACTACCTATGAGCCCGAACTCACCGTCGGCTCCGGGATTCGTTGCGTCACCGGCCCGCAATTCGAGGGTGGCTCCGACCTCGGCTATAACCGCATGAATTTCCGCTGGGGCAATATCGGCACGTTCCAGATCTCGCCCGGCTCGCACATGTGGCAGGTGGTGAATAAATATTACAAAGAGGATCAGCCGGTGCCGATCACGGCGTGTTTCGGCGTGCCGCCGGCCTGCACGCTCTTGGCCGGCGCCGGTTTCGATTACGCGATCCTGCCGATGGGATGCGACGAGATCGGCATTGCCTCGGCGGTGCAGGGCGCGCCGGTGCGGCTCGTTAAGGCGCGCACGGTAGACGCCATGGCGCTGGCCGACTCCGAAATTGTGCTCGAAGGCTATGTCAATCCGCGCGACCGCCGCTTCGAAACCAAGGAAGCCGAAGAGGCCGGCGTACAGGGCCGCTATCATTTCCACCCCGAGTGGGCCGGTTATATGGGCAAGTCCTATAAGGCGCCGACCTTCCACGTCACCGCCATCACCATGCGCAAGCCGGCGACCAAGCCGATCATCTTTGCGCTCGGCGTGCACATGCTCGATGACCATAACATCGACACCACCGTGCGCGAGGCGGCGATCTACGAACTGTGCAATCGCTTGCAGCCCGGCATCGTGCAGAACGTCGTCATCCCGTACTGCATGACCGATTGGGGCGGCTGCATCATTCAGGTGAAAAAGCGCCATCAGATCGACGAGGGCTGGCAGCGCAATTTCATGGCTGCGGCTTTGTCGTGCTCACAGGGCATGCGGCTGGCGATCGCGGTGAGCGAAGACGTCGATCCCTACTCGATGGACGACGTGATGTGGTGCCTGACCACGCGCGTCAATCCGCGCACCGATATTCTCAACCCGATCCCGGGCGGCCGCGGCCAAACCTTCATGCCCGCCGAGCGCATGACGGCGGGCGAAAAGCAATGGACCGCGTCGAATACACAGTTCGAAGGCGGCATGGGCATCGATGCCACGGTGCCGTTCGGCTACGAGAGTGATTTTCTCCGCCCGGTCTACCCGGTCGACAAGGTGCGGCCGGAGGATTTCTTCTCCAAGGAAGACATCGCCAACGCCAAGAAGCGCATGCAAGGCTGGGTGCATTCGCTGGCGAGAAGCGGGCGATAGAATTCAGCAGCGGCGACTTACTCCTCCCTCCCCCCTTGATTGGGAGGGAAGGGGAGGGGGGTTAGAAGAGAAGATGACCCCCCTCCCGGCTCGCTGCGCTCGCCGGCCTTCCCCTCAAGGGGGGAGGCATATTGTTTCTTCCATCGCTCTACGAGCGCCTTGCGGTCGAGCTTGCCGCGCTCGGTCTTTGGCAGCGCGCTCGCGAGCACGATCTGCTTCGGCGCCTTGAAAGCGGGTAGCCTCGCGGCGCAGTGCTGTAACAGCGCCGCGGTATCGAGCGCCGCGCCGGGGCGGCCGACGACGTAGCTCACGACGTCCTCGCCATAGATCGCATCGGGCACGCCGACGGTGGCGGCTTCGATCACTTCGGCGCATTGCATCAGGCAGGCGTCGATCTCGAGCGGCGAAATCTTGGCGCCGCCGCGGATAATCAATTCCTTTTCCCGCCCGGTGAGCATCAAAAAGCCGTCGGCGTCGAGGCAGCCGATATCGCCGGTGCGGATGCGGCCGCGCGCGTGCACTCGGATCTCACCGTCTTCGGCGAGATAGCGGAACGGATGATCGGGCCAGCCGCCGATTTCGACATAGCCGATGTCGCCGGCCGGCAGGTGGCGGCCTTCGTCATCGACAACGGCAACGTCATGGTACGCAAATGGCCGGCCGACCGTGCCAAGCCGGCGTTCCTCGCCGGGAATGGCGGCGATCCAGTTGGCTTCGCTGGCGCCGTAGCCTTGGGCGACGCGAATACCAAATATCCGCTCGAACCGCTTCCATTCGTCGAGCAGCAAGGGCGCCGAACTCGATGTGACAAAGCGCAATTTCGGCAGGGTATCGCGTTCAAACTTGATTTCGCTGTTGAGCAGAATGTTCAGCGTGGTCGGATTGCCGGTGGCGACCGTCACGCCATGGTCACGCAAATGGTCAAAAAATCGGCTCACCGAAAATTTCTCGGCCAGCACCAAAGTGGCGCCGCGATTGACCGGCGCCAGCGCGCCGAGAAGCTGCGCCGAAGCCCAGCTAAAGGGGCGGAAATCATAGAGCCGATCGTCGGCGGTAATGCCAAAGCCCGCGGCGAGCGGATCGATGTTGGAGAGAAATTCGCGAAAGTTTAGAACCACGCCTTTCGGCTTGGCGCTGGTCCCGGAGGTGAACAGGATCACGGCGTCGTCGTCCGGCCGCGCGGCGGTTTCCGGCTCGCCCGGCGCGCAACGCGCGAGTTCGCCAAACAGCGTGGCGGCGCCCGGCGCGTCGTGACGTCCGATGCGGAGCCGCGGCGCGTCGGCACTCGCGAGCGCCTCCTCCAGCCGCAAGCCGTCTTGATGGAGAATGAGCTTCGGCTTGAGCCGATCGAGAATGCCGGGAAGCTGATTGCGGTTCATTTCCACATGGACGGTGCAGACCGTCGCGCCCGCCGCCATCACCCCGAAATAGCACAGCAATTGCTCGATCGAATTGTCCGCAAGCAGTGCGACCCGATCGTTCGGTCCGATGCCGCGGCGGCGAAGCCAGACGGCGAAACGGCCGCCGAAGTCGCGCAGGCGCGCGTAATCCACAATGCGGCCATCATCGACCGCAATGACCCAGGGCTTTTGCGGCGAACGCGCGGCCGCCCGCGCAATCCAGCTGTGTAAAAGGTTTGATCCAGGAGTTTCACTCATGACGGTCAACACGCAATTCCTTAGCATCATAAGCATTCAAATGGGATAAAAAATCAGCATGATAGGCGCTCTCACATGATAAGCGCTGTCACACGGGGCTTATCCGCAGTGTTAGTTTGTCGCTTTCACGCGACGCCTATTTTTGAGGAACGGCAGGCGCGGCGGCGGGCAAACGGCCTGTCGTTGGATTTTTGGTCCCGGGTACGCAGGCATCCTACAGCAAATGGCTTAACGGCTTCGTGCAACGCATGCGTGAGCTGGGCTGGAGGGACAGTGATAACGTCGAGATCATTTATCGCGCGACGGAGGGCGTGAAGGAGCGCTACGCGGAAATCGCTGCCGAGTTCGTCAAGCTCAAGGTTGACGTCATCGTCACGTCAGGCTCGGAGGGTGTCGTCGCGGCAAAGCAAGCAACCTCGGCCATTCCCATTGTGTTCGCGGCTACCGCCGATCCGGTCGCTATCGGTCTCGTTGAAAGTCTCGCGCACCCGGGCGGCAACGTCACCGGCCTATCGGCGGAGTCGAACCGACTATGCCGGCAAAGAGGTCGAATTATTAGGTGAGCTCGTCCCCGGTCTTCATCGCCTGGCGATCCTGACCAACGCCGATAGCCCCGGCATGATGGCCGAGACCGGCAAAGTACAAGCGGCGGCTCGCGCCGCCGGCCTCGACGTCGTGACATTGGTAGTCCGGCGGGCCGAGGAGATAACGGCTGCGTTCGACGGATTGAAAAACAAAGCCGATGCGATCTATTGCGTGCCCGGCCCGTTGACCGGAGAAAATCGTGTACGCATTGTTACGATGGCGCTCGCGGCAAAGCTGCCGGCGATTTACGGCCCCCGGAATTATGTCGACGCCGGAGGCCTTGTCTCCTACGGGCCGGACATCGCCGATCTATTCCGGCGCGCCGCCGATTTTGTCGACAAGATTCTTCGCGGCACGAGGCCGGCCGATATTCCCGTCGAGCAACCGACCAAACTCTTGCTCTTTGTCAATCTGACCACGGCCAAAGCGCTTGGGCTTGTCATTCCCCAGTCGATCTTGTTGCGCGCCGACGAAGTGATTGAATGAGGGGGTAGAAGGCGTCACCTGACGATACAGCCGGGTACCGAGAAAGCGAGGGCCGCCATGAGTATCGGCACAAATTCGCAATGGCCCGATCTGCCGTTTGAAGCTTGGCGCGACACCTGCGAGACCCTGCTGTTATGGACGCAGATCGTCGGCAAGGTGCGCATCGCCTGCACGCCGCTCGTCAATCATTGGTGGAACGCAACATTTGACGTTACTTCGCGTGGACTTATGGCCCCCGCAATGCCCTATCGCGGGCGCACCTTCGATGTTGTGTTTGATTTCGCCGAACATCGGCTTCGCATCGAGGTAAGCGACGGCCGCGCCGCAGTGCTTCCGCTCGAACCCATGACCGTCGCCGATTTCTACGCCGCCGTCATGGCGGCGCTGCGCCGGCTCGATATCGACGTGCACATCTGGACCGTTCCGAGCGAAATCGAGGGCGCGATTGCGTTCGAGCAGGACCGCGCGCATCGGCAATACGATCGCGTCTATGTCGAAAGGTTCTGGCAGGCCCTGGTGCAGGTCAACCGTGTCCTAACCGAATTCCGCGCCCGCTTCATCGGCAAAGCAAGCCCGGTGCACTTTTTCTGGGGTGGGCTTGATCTGGCCGTCACGCGGTTTTCCGGCCGCACCGCGCCGCCGCTCAAAGGCGAAACGCCAAACGTAGCGAAGTGGGTCATGGACGAAGCTTATTCGCACGAAGTCTCAAGCTGCGGCTTTTGGCCGGGCAATGGCGGCTACGGCCGCGCTGCGTTCTACGTCTATGCCTATCCGGAGCCGGCCGGTTACGGCGATACCAGGCTGCAGACCGCCGCAGCGTCTTACGAGAAAGATTTGGGGCAATTCATTTTGCCTTACGACGCCGTGCGCCAGGCGAGCGATCCCGACGCGCTACTGCTCGGCTTTTTGCAGGAAACCTATGAGGCGGCGGCGGAACTTGGCAAATGGGACCGCAAAGCGCTGGAGCGGCAGGCCGGTTAGGCGGGTTCGATAAAGTCGTGCTAAGGACGCGTGGCATGGATTATTGGATGGCCCGCGGGACGATATTCTGCGCACTCGTGGTGTCGGTGACAATTGCGTTGGCCGTTGTGGTCGACTCGGGCGCTGTCGCGCAGACATTAATCGAGCCCAATTCCAAGCCAAAATTGTCTCAACCATCAGGCTTGGCGAAATCGCAACCCGCTCCGCGGACGAAATCCTGTAGCACTTTTGGCGCGGGGTTTGTCCAAGTTCCGGGCACCGATACGTGCGTCAAGATCGGCGGCTACGTAACCATGGAAGGTACGGTCAATCACGGTCGCTGATCTCGGTCCAAAGCGCCAAGCGCGCCCGGAGGGCATTTCTGCAACGAACGTTGTCTGACGGATCAGGCTTTAGGCTTTGCTCAGCTCACGCCGCAGCAGCGCCGCGCCGTCGGCCATGGCCTTCATTTTGGCGAAGGCAATCGCGCGCGGCAGATATTTCATCCCGCAATCCGGCGCCACCACAATCCGTTCCGGCGGCACCACGTCGAACGCGCGCCGGATGCGGTCGGCGACGACACGCGGTGTCTCGACCGTCATGTCGCCAAGATCGATCACGCCCAGCACGATGGTCTTGGAAGGCAGTTGGTGGAGAATTTTGAGGTCGAGCTTCGGTTGCGCCGCCTCGATCGAAATCTGCTGCGCCTTGGATTGCTCCAATTCCGGCAGGAAGGAATAGCCCGACGGCTTATCGCGCACCACCGCGGCATAACCGAAGCACAGATGCACGACGACGGTTCCGGTAACGCCGTCAACCGCGCGGTTGAGCGTCTTGATACCGTAACGGCGCGCCTTCTCCGGATGTTGCTGCATCCACGGCTCGTCGATCTGCACCACGTCCGCTCCAGCGGCGAAGAGGTCCTTGATCTCGGCATTGACGGCTTCGGCATAAGCCATCGCCACCGCTTCCTCGTCACCGTAATAGTCGTCCTGCGCCTGGCGGCCCATCGTGAACGGGCCTGGTACCGTGGCCTTGATCTTGCGGTCGGTATTGGCGCGCAGCACTTTGAGATCGCGCAATTCCACTGGCTGCCGGCGCCGGATCGGGCCGACGATGCGCGGCACCGGAATGGGCCGTCCATTGCGATTGATCACCGTGCCTGGATTGTCGATATCGATGCCGTCGAGCGCGGTGGCAAAGCGATTGGAATAGCTCTCGCGCCGCTGCTCGCCGTCGGTGATGATGTCGAGTCCGGCGTGCTCCTGGTCACGGATGGCGAGGATCGTGGCGTCGTCTTGCGCCGCTTCAAGCTTGTCGGGCGAAACCAGCCAGAGGTCGTCGGCGCGCACGCGCGGCACTTGCTTGGACAGTTTTTCGCGGTCGATCAGCCATTCCGGCTGCGGATAGGAGCCGACGAGCGAGGTGGGTAGAAGCATTTGCGTTCAAAAAATCTGTTGCCGGCAGCGCCAATTGGCGCGCCGCGTGATTGGCATCACCAACTTCGAACGGTTTGTCCGTGATACAGCCTGTCGGCGCAGCGCACTACGTGGCGCGCTGCGCTTTTGTCCTGCGGCACGACCTTTTATCCGGTTGCCTTCTCGTAGGGATAGATGACGTTGCCGGTCTTCTGGTCGGCCGGCGTGAGGACGGTCTGGTAGCTCATGCCGCGCCACGTATCGAGGTTCGCGCTGTCGGTGATGTCGTGATACTGGACCTGCATCACCCCGGATTTGGTCCACTCGCCGTCTTTGCCGAACTTGATCTCGGGATTCATGATCGTGCTGAATGCGTGGGTACGCATGTAGTCGGCGAGCTTGTCGTCGTTGAGGCTCTTGGTGGCCTCGACCGCCTGTTGGAGCACCTGCAAATAGGTGTAGCCCCAGCCGCCGAGATAATAGCCCAGCGGGTCAATGCCGCGGCTTGCCGCCTGCGCTTGGTATTTTTTGAAGAAGTCGGCTGCCGGCGCCATCAATTTGGGCGTCGGCACCCAGAACTCGTAATTCACGATGCCGTTGAGTTTGGTTTTGAGTTTGCTTTTAATGGCGGTGTATTGGATTCCGACCATGCCGCCGCCCATCATCTTCGGTTTCAGGCCCAGCTCGCTGGCGGACTGCAACATGCCCACCGAGGTATTCGGATAGGAGCAGATCACCACCAGTTCTGGATTGGTCGCCTGGATAGCGCGAATGATCGGCGAGAAGTCCGTCGTGCTTGGCGGGTAGGTTCTATCGTAAACCGTCTTGAAACCGTACTTGTGGACGTTCTCGCGAGCGCCTTCCGCGGCATTGCGCGAGAACTCGGCATCCTCGGCCGTGATCGCAACCGTTTGCGGCTTTGGATTCTGCGCCGCCGCAACCTCGAAGAAGCCCTCCGTGAATGACGCTTTTGGCGTAGGACCGGACGGCAGCATGGAGAAGTACTTCGGGTAGTGAAAGTCATGATTGGCATCGAGTGCGAACAGGCCAATCAAGACTTTCCCCTTCTGCATGACGGACGGGATGGTCGGAGCCACCAAGTTCGTCCCATACGGTCCAATGACAAGATCGACCTTGTCGACGTCGAGTAGCTTCGCGTAGATGCCGGGCACATTCGAGGGGTTGGTCTGGTCGTCATAATAGATGAGCTTTACAGGCCGGCCGAGCAGGCCGCCCTTGGCATTGATGTCTTCCTCCCAAATCTGGTTGCCGAGCAAAGCCTGCTGGCCGGCACCCGCGAGCGCGCCGGTCTGCGCCATGCTGAAGCCGATCTTGATTGGTTCGTCGGCGGCGAAAGCGCGCGCCGATCCCCAAGCCGGCGAAATCACAGCGGCCCCGATGGCGGCATTAACGTGACGCCGGCTGATACGACTGGTCATGTTTTCCTCCGCAGAAGCACTAATTTGTATTCGTGGTACCCTGGCCGGCCGCCCGAGGGGGCATAGCCTGGCAGTGTCGGCCGGTAGCATGCCCTGCTTTGCCCAGCCTGAAAAGAGAGCGGCGGGTGACGTGGCAATCTGCCCGAGGCGCCTTTGCTGTCCCGCCGGGGGGATTGACGATTTATACTGAAACAGTATCGCCTTAGGCGTCTTGGCGTGGGCTGTTGCCGAATCGAAATTGGTTGATGCAACGGGAGCTAAAGCCAGTCGATGACCGCACTGTCGGTAAATGGGAAAACCTACAATCTCGACGTGGAAGATGACACCCCGCTGCTATGGGTGCTGCGCGACACGATCGGGCTGACCGGAACCAAATACGGCTGCGGTATTGCACAGTGCGGCGCTTGCACGGTGCTCATCGACGGCGCGCCCACCCGCTCCTGCCAAGCGCCCGTCGGCAGCCTCGCCGGGCGATCCGTCACCACGATCGAGGCGCTGGCGCAAAACGGCAAGCTGCATCCGGTTCAGCAAGCCTGGATCGATCTCGACGTGCCGCAATGCGGCTATTGTCAAAGCGGAATGATCATGGCGGCGGTGGCGCTCTTGCGCGACAAGCCGAAGCCGACGGATGCCGATATCGATGCGGCCATCACCAATATCTGCCGCTGCGGTACTTATCAGCGGGTGCGCGCCGCGATCCACGCCGCGGCCAAGGCGTAACGCATGATCGCGCCGCAGCGATGAACGAGACCGCGAACAGATCGCAGCCGGCGGGACGTTATGCCAAGCGCGCCTGGCAGTCCGACGTTATCGTCGATCTGATCAAACATTATGGTTTTCCGTATATCGCGCTCAATCCGGGCGCGAGCTATCGCGGCTTGCATGACTCGCTGGTCAATTACGGCGGCAACGATCCACCGCTCTTGCTCTGTCAGCATGAGAAGATCGCGGTGCAGATCGCGCATGGCTACGCCAAGGCGACCGGCGAGCCGATGGTGGCGATCGTGCACGACGTGGTCGGCATGCTGCATGCCACCATGGGAATCTACTACGCCTATCTCGATCGCTGTCCGGTCTTTGTCATCGGCGCCACCGGCCCGATGGACGAGAGCCGGCGCCGGCCGTTCATCGATTGGATCCACACCGCCAATGTCAACGGCGAGCAGCTTCGTCATTACGTCAAATGGGATTATCAGCCGGCGAGCATCGAGGGCGTGCCGGATTCGTTTGCGCGCGCCTATGCCGCGATGATGACCGAACCGCAGGGCCCGATCTACATGTGCTACGACGCCTGGCTGCAGGAGCAGCCGCTTGCGCGCGACGTTGCACTGCCGAAACCATCGCATAGCAAAGTACCGGCGCCGATGGCGGCGGATCCGGCGGCGCTCGCTGCCGTCGCGGAGCGTCTCCTGGCCGCGAACTACCCGGTGCTGATGGCCGAATATGTCGCGCGCGGCGCAAGCGGCTTCGGCCATCTCGTGGCGCTGGCCGAGACCGTCGGCGCCGCCGTCTTCGACGTCCATGCGCGGCTCAATTTCCCCAACCGCCATCCGCTCAACCTGAGCTGCCACAAGGAAATATTCCGCGACGCCGATCTGATCGTCTCGCTCGATACCCGCGATTGGGAGAAGTCGACGCACTTTATCGAACGTACCGAGCGCCGGGTGGTGCCGTACTACCCGCCGCATTGCGACATGGTCGAGATCGGCTTCGGCGAAATCAACTTAAGCAAATGGTCGATGGACTACACGCGCATGCCGGCGTGCAGTCTGCGCGTGCTCGGCGACACAGCGACTGCGATCCCGGCGCTGACGCAGTTATGCCGGGAACGGATTGCCAAAGACCCGCGGCTTGGCGCACGCGTCAAGGAGCGCGCCAGCGCGGTGCGCTTAAAGCACGACAGCTTGTTTGCGTCCTGGGGCGAACAGGCCAAAGCGGATTGGGACGGCGTGCCGATCACGCTGCCGCGGCTCGCCAGCGAGATCTGGGACGTCATCAAACGCGAAGATTGGGTGCTGACCGCAAACACGCTGCAGGACTGGGCCTATAAGCTGTGGGATTTCGACAAGCCGCACCGCCATCCCGGCCAGGCGCTCGGCACCGGCACCCAGATCGGCATCTCGCTCGGCGTCGCGCTGGCGCATCGCGGCAGCGGACGGCTGGTCGTCGATATTCAGCCGGACGGCGATCTATTGTTCGATGCCGGCGCGCTGTGGAGCGCGGCGAAGAACAACATTCCGCTGTTGGTCGTGATGTACAACAATCGCGCCTATTACAACGATTGGGAACACCAGATTCACGTCGCCCTGCATCGCGGCACGCCGGTCGAGCGCGCCTATATCGCCCAGGACATCGCCGGCCCCGATCCGGATTTCGCCGCCATGGCAAAAAGCATGGGCTGGCACGCGGAAGGACCGATCGAAAAGCCCGCGGAGATCGCAGCGGCGCTGCGCCGCGCCGTCGCCAAGGTGAAAGCCGGCACGCCGGCGCTGGTCGATACGGTAGTGCGGCCGCGATGAACGGCGCCACGCGAAAACGGCGTGGCTATCTGTATTCGGAACCGGTCGGCAGCAATTCGGCCGTATGCGCGTTGCGATAATTCCTGGTCGCATAATCCATCATGGCGGCAACCGTCAGTTGCCGTTGCGCAAACAGGTTCCCCGAATCCACTGCGCCGGTCAGGCTTTCGAGAAAAGCGGACGCATATTCAGGCTGAGGATTTGATCCATGGTTTGGCTCATGGCTTGGCTCATGGCTTGGCTCACGACTTGAAGATTGCTGCGTGAGCGCGGCAAGTTTCGTTGGGCCAAGTTTCGTTGGACCAGGGATGTTTGCTGGTCTGGGTACGGGCAGGGGCGCTTGAATGCGCGCTTGAATGGGGGTTTGCGCCGTTATCGGAGCAGGTGCCGTGGGGGCGCGCGCTTGTGCCGTCATCGGAGCAGCAGGGGTGCGAGTCTCCGCAAAAGCCAGAGCAGGCGCGACGGGGACACGAGCTTGCGCCGTCACCACAGCGGGCTCGGCGGATATTCTGGCGATTTCGCTCTTCACCAGATTACGAAAGTCCGAACTGAACTGCGCGCCCGGATGAGAATCGTTGTTGGCAATGTATTCGATGTTCGGACCGATCAGCTTCTTCGATCCCATACCGCCAAAGGTCATCGATGGATTTGGATTATAGACTTCAATCATCCTGCCGACGCGTCCGGTCACGGCCGGATTCCAGCTCAACATCGAGGGCTGAAGCGCGATAATGACATCGATGTATTCCGCCTTGTTGGCCACGAAGACCGAACTGTTCGCACCTAAACTGTAGCCGACGACGACGGTGCGCGTGCCCGGCGGTTGGCGCTCGATGTCCGCGACCAGGGATGGCCACGCCTGATGCAGATAGGTGCGGACTTCCACATCCGGCATCAATTTGAGCTCGGCAACGAGTTCAACGAGCCCGATCGCTGGAAGCGGTCCGAACATCGGCCACAAGACGCCGACAAAGGTTTTCGCGAAGACCGGTGTAGAGAGCACCGAGCCCCATAAAACCAGGGCGAGGAGTAGCCTTTTCATTGAGTTCCGTCCCCCGCAGCGGCCCATTAGCCAGCTGGCCCCATGCCCGATCAGCCACCCAGCTCGGTAAAACAGCGGACAATTGCGGAGATTTAGGGGAGGGACATGGGAAACTTTTAGGAACACGCGGTACTTTAGGGACAAAAGACGCCGTACTTTAGGGACGAAATGGTTAAGAACTCGCCACAGCCGCGACGTTCACGTCACAGTCTTCGTATATCGCCTAGCGGGGCCGGTACCGATCAACGGCTTTGCGGCAAATTGGCGAGCTGCAAGGTCGCCGCGGCCGAGCCACGATCGGCGGCAAGCTGGTACCATTTTCGCGCGTTCGCGACGTCGGGTTTGACCGTGATCGCGCCGAGCCGTTTGATGACGTTCGGATCATAGGTCGAGCCGAGCGCCAGCGCCGCTTCGGCGCTGCCGGCGTTAGCGGCGCGCTCAAACAGCACCCGCGCCGCGGCGAAATCGCCGTCGTTGAGCAGATTTTTGCCGCGCCTGATCAACGTATTGATTTCATTTTCGTCGAGCACGACTGCGGGCTTGGCGACGCTGGGCGGAGCGGCTTGGGCCGGAGCGGGCGAGGCCGCCGGATTGGCGTCGACCGGGCGCGGTGTCGGCTCGTTCACGGCCGGTGCCGGTGATGACTTGATATTGGCTGGCGAGGAGTTCGGCGCGGGAAGGGATGCAATTTGTTGCGCTGGCTCCGCGGCCGCGGCTGACGTTTGCGGTTTTGCCGGCGCGGTGACGAGCTGTCCCTCGGGAAGCTGCGGCGGTGTCGCGGCCGCAACCTGCGACGGCGTTGCGATGGCGACTTGTCCCGGCGCCAGCGGTGTGGTTCCGCCGGCTGATGTTCCGCCGGCCGATGTTTCGACGGTCAGGGCCGGTACACCGCGGCGGGACGATTCGATCGCAGCCGGTGCGGCGTCGTCGGAGACACTTGCGGGCGCCGAGGCGTCGGCCTGCGCGATCTTGTGAGCATTTTGTTTCGGACTGAACAAGAACACGAGGGCGGCGGCGACCATTGCGGCAATGGTGCAGACGACGCCCAACCGCAGCATCATCGGCCAAACGTTGGAAACGCCGGCCGGCGGCTCGGGAACCGGTTCGGGCTCCAGCGCACGCTGATGCCACGGCCGATCGTCGCCGAAACGCCGGTTTTCCCGGTCGTTTTGCGCCGCTTGCTCGACTGCCGGCCCGCCGCTTTGCCGAAGGGCGGCGCGAAACTGATCACGGGTTATGGGCTCACGCGGCATTGGCTCGTGTGCAACCTGCTCGCGTGTCGCCTGCTCGCGCGCCGCCTGCTCACGCACCGCCTGCTCACGCACCCATGGCGGCGCGTAGTCCAGCTTGGACCTGACCGGATCCTGATCATCAGGCGAGGTCATGATAGCCGTCTCGTGCTGCAACGCCGTTAGAAGCGACTCTGCCAGATTTGCTCCTTAACGGTGCTGTTCGTGCGTCTGCCATTGCAAAAACTTGCGAAACAAGTCTTCCCGATCGGCATCGCTCACAGGCATCTTGGGCTGATTGCTTAGGAAGGTCTCGAATGCAGCGCGCTGTTGCTGCTTCTGCTGCTGCTCAGCCTGCATCTGCTGCAACAGCTGATCGGCCACGCTGAACCTGGTCCAGCCGGGCACCGTGGCGGCCAAATTCACGTCGCGCCATTTCGGATGGTATGGCGGATGCTGGAGCGTGTCCCAGCGGCTGAACAGATATTCGATGAACCGTTCGACGCGAGTGTAGCGGTCCGAGTTCTTCTGCCAATTGAACACGGCGAGCACTGCCGGCACCGCGATCGTGTCGATGCGGTCCTGGCCCTGGAGCAGATTCGGGTAGTCCTGCTTGGTGAACTCGCCAAGCGTGTACAAGTCCTCGAACGTCTTGGTGAACGGGATATTCACCAGGTGCAACCCCGAGCTTGCCGGGATCTTGCCGAAAAAATCGATCGGCTTGGGGATCACCCGCGCAATGGCGTCGACCTGGCCGGACTGCAATTTCTGCAATGCCGTCGGTTGATCGATCATGACCTGGTCGACATTGATCCCGAGCCGCTGGAACACGATGGTGCCGGTGAGGCTCGCGCCGGTGCCGGCCGGACCGAAGTTGACCTTCTTGCCGCGCAGATCCTCCAGCGACTGAACGTCACTGCGCGCGAGAATATGCAGTTCCGAGATCGGCATCCGGATCACGTACTGAAACGCGGCGCTCAAGATTGGGCGTTTTGCGCTGGGTGCGGAAATATTCGAACACGTCGGATTGGGTGACCGCCGCGTCGACCCCGCGCAGGTACAACAGGTCGTCGAGATTGGACGCGGCGCCATACGATACGATCGGCAGAATCCGTAAGTTGTCGCCGTCGTTGAGCACCGACGCCATTTCGTCGACGAAGCGCATATAGGTGCCGGAAAGCAGCCCGCCGACGATGCCAACGGTCCAGGCATTTTTCTTTTCGCGCAACGCAGCGTCGGTCCCTCCCTCCTGAATGGATCGAGGTATGACTTGCGCGGCGAGATTGAAGCTGAATAACCCGATCGCCAGCGCCACAACGCTGGCGAGAATGACGCGATTACGCATATACCGCCCCAAACCTTTGGAAGGCGGCCCTTGCCGGGCCGGTTGACTGCACCCTGCACAAGATCAGGAGTTATTTATGGCCGTGATGAACAAAACTCATCGCGGATCGCCACAATTTTGTCGCGCATCTGTCCGCGTGACACATTTTTGTCGGCAGATACATTTTTCAGCAAATTGCTTTTTCGGCGAATTTGGCGATGAGAAAAAATTTGCCTCATTCTCACCAGAGTTTCTCGTTCTGACTAGAACGTCGCTGGCGCTGCGGACGCATCCCGTCGGTCACGACGACATGCCGTCGGTTGCGCCGGGGCCTTTGAAGAAAGAAGCATTTGCCGGCGCTAATTCGGCCGGCATTCGGGACGAATTGCAAAGCTAATGGCACGGGCGCGTCGCCGCATCGCGCGGTAGCGCGAGCGCCGGTCCGTGAGGAGGGTGCGATGCTGACGAGACGAAATATCGTGGTGGTTGCGGGCTTGCTCGTCGCATTGGGGGGCGTGCTTGCCGCGCTGGCGATTGGGGCGATGAAGGTTGCGCAAGCCGACCAGTGGCCAACCCGGTCCATTACCATGGTGGTACCGTTCGCCGCTGGCGGCCCGTCTGATGTGGTCGGCCGCATTGTGGCGGATCGGTTGAGCGACGTTCTCGGCCAACAAGTGATCGTCGAAAATATCGGCGGGGCGGGCGGCATGAACGGCGCCCAGCGCGTCGCGCTGGCGAATCCCGACGGCTACCAGGTTCTGCTCGGCACGGTGGGCACGCAGGCTTACAATCAGACGCTGTACAAAAAGCCGCTCTACAACGCGGTCGATGACTTCGCGCCGGTGGTGTTGATCGCCGAACAGCCCCTGGTTTTGGTCGTGCACAAGGATTTCCCGGCCGATTCGCTCAAAAGCTTCACCGATTACGTCAAAACCCATGCGGCGAAACTCTCGTTCGGTTCGGGCGGCAGCGGCTCCGCGACCCATCTCGGCTGCGTGTTGCTCAATTCCGCGATGGGCGTGAACGTGCAACATGTGCCGTATCGGGGCTCGGCGCCTGCGTTGCAGGATCTGGTCGCCGGCCGCATCAATTACCTGTGCGACGCGGTGTCGACCGCGCTGCCGCAAATCAAGGCCGGAACGGTCAAGCCGCTCGCGGTGCTCGCGCGCCACAGGTCGGCAGTCCTGCCGCAGGTGCCGACGGCGCAGGAGCAGGGGCTGGAAGGCTTCGAGGCGAATAACTGGATCGGACTGTTCTTCCCGCGCAAAACGCCGGAACCGATCATTCGCCAGCTGCATGATGCAACGATCAAAGCCATGAACGTGCCGGCACTGCGCGTTCGCCTGGAGACGATCGGGACCGATGTGGTCACTCCCGATCGGACCGATACCGACTATCTCAAGCATTTCGTCAGCAGCGAAATCGAGAAGTGGGCGGCGCCGATCAAAGCCAGCGGCGTGTCGGTGGACTGAGCTTTTGCCGCTGCGCCGCTCCAGCGGCGGTGGTCACTCGTCTACGCTTTTCACCGGCGTTTCCGGCGTCAATCCGGGGCGGCGTCGCGCAAAGCTCTCGCGGCCGGTCTGTTCCCATTGGCCAGCCACCGCGCGCTCGGCAAAGGTGTCCCACACCGCGTCCCAATCGCCGAGCGAATAGCCGTACCATGGCTGCCGTGCGGTGATCGGCGGCAGCTTCAGTTCCTCCCAGATCGCCCGCGCGCGTTCCATGAATTCGCGCTTGGGCAGCGAAATCGGCGGATCGGCAGTCTTCTGTGTGGCGTCGATCAGCATGGTCGATTCCACACCGCCGCCGCCTTCCGATTTCGGCCCGTGGCCGGCGGAGCGATAGGGCGCAATGTGCACGTCCTCGATCGGGTTGGCGCGATAAGCGAGCGACCAGAAAACCGCATCGAGATTGTCCGGATCGATGTCCTCGCTGACGCCGATCACGTATTTGCCGATGTCGGCCTGCAGCGTCGCTGCCCCGTGCAGGGCTCGCCAGATCTCGGTGCGCGGTACGCCCGGCGCGAACTGCACGAACAAAATCTTCCTCAGATTGCTCAAGGTTTCGTGCATGGCGACGCGGCGAACGCCCTTGATCGCCAGCGTGTCGCGTAGATGCGAGAGATAGCGCGGCTCGTAGGCGACGCGCTTCATCACGCTGGACTCGCTCGGCGTCACCTCGCTCAGAATCGAAAGCCAGACCGGATTACGCTTATGCGTGATCGCGGTCACCTGCATCGACATATTGTAGCCTTCGAGTGCGACGTGCCCGTGGCTCTCGCCGAACGGCCCTTCCGGTTCGAGGAGCTCGGGGTCGATCAGGCCCTCGACGACGAACTCGGCATCCGCCGGCAGATCGAGATCGACGGTGAGCGCTTTCACGGTACGGATCGGCGCGCCCGCAAGCCCGCCGGCGACCGCCATCTCGTCGCAGTCGATCGGCAGTTTCTGCGGTCCGGTGAACATTACGACCGGCGCGCAGCCGACGACGATCGCGATCGGCATCGGCTGTTTAAGTTTGCGGTATTTCTGCCAATGCAGGTAACCGCCGGCGCCGCCCGGGCGGGCCGCCATGCGCACGCCGAGCCGGTCGGTGGCTTTGAGCTGCGCCCGATAGGTGCCCATATTGCGAACGCCGGTTTCGGGATCGCGCGTGATGCATAACGTCGCCGTCAGATACGGCGCCGCGTCGAAGCCCGGCGTTGAAATCGGCACCGGCAACAGTTTGAGGCCGCCGTCCGGTTGGCGTAGCGCGTCGCCCGTGATGACGACTTCTTGGCAGGCGGCGGTGGTCACTCGCGTCGGCGCAATCGGATTGGCAATGGCGCGCAGCCAGGCGTCGCCGATGGCATCAACCGGCCGGCCCATGCCGACCGCGTAAATGCGTGCCGAAGCCGCCAGCGCGCCGACCGCGACCGGAACGTCATAACGGCGTCCGCCGCCGTCGACGACATTGGTGAACAGGAATGCGCGCCGCTCGTCCTCGCGCAGCCCGCCCTGAAACTGCCAGCGCACCAGCGGATGCAGCTCGCTGTCCTTGTCGATGGCGCGATCGATACGAAGGAGCAGACCTTCGGCTTCGAGCCTGCGCAAATGCTCCTGAAGGTCGAGCGGCGGGCCGCTTGCTTTCACTGTTGCCTCGGCTGCGCGCTTGTCGAGCATCGACGGACTATTTGGCTTTCTGGTGCTCGGCGATGATCGGCCGGGCCACGCGGAAGCAGTCCACGCCGATCGGCGCGCCGCAATAGATCAAGATCTGCGTCAGCGCGGCGCGGATCTCGTTCGGCGTCAGCCCGTTATTGAGGGCGCCGCGGACATGGGTGGCGAATTCTTCCATTTTGCCGAGCGCGGCGATCATGCCGAGATTGAGAATCGAACGTTCGCGCGGCGCCAGGGTTTCGTCGCCCCAGGTTTCGCCCCAGCAATATTCGGTCAACAGCCGCTGAAAATCGCGGTTGAAATCGTCGACGTTTTGCAGCGCCCGATCGACATAAGCCTCGCCCAACACCTTGCGGCGCTTGGCGAGGCCGATCTCATAACGTTTCTGGTCCATCGTGTTTTCCTCTCCACTCGAAACTCCCCTCCCCCCGCGAGCAGTTGCGAGTGGTGGGGAGGGGTCAGGGGTGGGGGGAGTAGGCCCTCCACCCCGGCTCATTTCACTAACGTGAAATTCGCCGACCCTCCCCACCGCTTCGCGGGGGGAGGGAATTCACTCCTTCTCCGCCGGTCCGCCTTTCCAGCGCTTGACCGTGCCGATGTCGATTCCGAACAAATCGAGCAGCCGGCCGCAGGTGTGATTGACAATGTCGTCGACCGTGCGCGGGCGATTGTAGAATGCCGGCACGATCGGCGCGATCACCGCGCCGATTTCGGCGAGCACCGTCATGCTGCGCAAGTGACCGACGTGCAGCGGCGTCTCGCGAAGGGCGAGCACCAGCCGACGTTTTTCCTTCAGCACCACGTCCGCGGCGCGCGACAACAGTGACGCGGTGACGCCGCTTGCGATCTCGCTCATGGTGCGGATCGAGCAGGGGGCAATGATCATGCCCATGGTCGGGAACGAGCCGGAAGAAATCGCCGCGCCGATATCGGTGACCGGATAGTGCACTGAAGCGAGCGCGCGCACGTCTTTCGGCTTGTAATCGGTCTCGTAGGCGAGCGTCATTTCGGCCGATCGGCTCATGACCAGATGCGTCTCGATTTCGGCTTTGCGCAGCATTTCAAGAAGCCGCACGCCGTAGACGGTGCCCGAGGCGCCGGAAATCCCCACAATCAGCCGCGCGGCAGCTTTCGCCATGCCCAACCTCGGTTCGCTCGCCGAACGACTTGTGCCATGGGCCGGGATACGGTGCCAGTAGGGTCAGGGCGCGGCGAAATCATCGAATTTGACCGCCTCGAACGCGCTCACGAGGCGAGCCACCGCGTCTTTCGCAAAACGTGCGCCGAGCACGCGTTCATAGGCCGCGAGATTGGCCCGCGCGGCAGCCGGCGGATTAGCCTCGCTGCCGCGGGGAGCGGAGCGGCTGCGGGCATAGAGCGCTTCCTGCTGCAGGCGTTCCGCTTCAAGCTCAATCGCTTTGATCTTGGTGCGAAGCGCCTCCTGCTTGCCGGCTTCGATCAAGGTCGGCGCGCCTTTGAGCTTGCGTCGGACTTCACGGATCGGAACGATGGTGAGATCGCGCCAACTCCGAACCGCTTGGTCCAGCTCTTTTACATTTTCGGCCGACAATTGCCGCCCGCTTGCGGCCAGCCACAGCAGAAACAGCATGAGATTGACGTCGACGCCGCAATCGTCCTGCAGCGCGATGCAGGCTTCGGCGACGCCCGCCTGCCGATAGAAATTCAGCGAGAAGCGCCAGAACGGCGTGTCGGTCGGCGTATGTGTCGGTGCTTCGGTCATGGCAACGGACTACTACAATGCGAAGCGAAGCATGCTAGGCTTGAATGTTCAAGCAAAGCGATCGCCTTTGGAAGAAGGTATCGTGTTCCTCAATATCGACCGACGCTTCTTCTTGACGGCGCTCAGTGGCGCCACGGCGTCAGTGCTGCTGCGGCCGCTCGCAGTGCGCGCGCAGCAATCGGCGCTGCCGGTGGTCGCATTTATCAACGCCGGGTCGGTCGGTGGCTCCGCGCCCCGTGCGGCCGCGTTCCGCAAAGGCCTCAACGAAGCCGGCTACGTCGAAGGCCAGAACGTGACGGTCGAGTACCACTGGCTGGAGGGCCAGTACGATCGCCTGCCGGCGCTGGTGGCCGATCTGGTCCGCCGTCGAGTGGCCGTGATCGCCACGCCCGCCAACACGCCGGGTGCGCTCGCGGCCAAAGCTGGAACCGCGACGATCCCGATCGTCTTCGGTGTCGGTGAAGACCCTGTCCGACTTGGTCTTGTCACCAGTCTCGCCCGGCCGGGCGGCAACATGACCGGCATCAATCTTTTTAACGCGGAGGTGGCGGCCAAGGGGCTGCGGCTCTTGCATGACTTGGTGCCCAAGGCGGTTCGCATTGCCGTGCTCGTCAATCCGGTCAATGCTGGGACTGCCGAGCCCACATTGCGGGACGTGCAGGAAGCCGCTCCCGCCATTGGGCTGCAAATCCAGATACTCAACGCTACGACGATCGGCGAGATCGATGCGGCCTTTGCCACTTTTGCGCGCGAGCGACCCGATGCCCTCTTTGTCGCTCCCGACGGGTTCTTCTATAATCGGCGCGGGTAATTTGCCACTTTGACAGCGGTCAACAAGATTCCGGCGGCATATTGGGATCGTGATATTGTCGCGGCCGGTGGGCTGATGAGCTACGGAGCCGATATCGCGGACGCGGTTCGTCAAGTCGGCGTCTATACCGGTAAAATCCTCAAAGGCGCGAAGCCCGCCGACCTGCCGGTGCTGCAAACGACCAAGTTCGAGTTCGCCATCAACCTGCAAACAGCGCGGGCGCTCGGCATCGAGGTGCCGTCGGGGTTGCTCTCCATCGCCGACGAGGTGATCGAATGAGACGGCGCGCTACTACGCAGTTTTAATGCCCAGCTCCGCCATTTCCTTGGCATAAGCGGCGTCCATGCGCGGCGCGATCTCGTGCCTGGCCAGTTCGGCCGCGAAGAGGCGGCGGATTTCCGGTTTCTCGTCGATATAGTCTATCTGGTCGCCGCCGGCGCGCCGGCTGATCCAAGCCTTCGGCACGCCTTGCGCGTTGCGGACGGCGACGCCCTCATGCTTGAAGGCGAGGTAACGCGCCGGTGTCGCTCCGGTGTTGAAGTGCTGATGAAACCACATGTTCGGCGGCACAATGAGCGTGCCGACTTCCCAATCGTAGCGCTGCGGCTCCTCGCCTTCGGGCCACATCAACGAATAGCCGTCGCCCGAGAGCACGATGACATGCGCGCCCGGGCCGTGCGCGTGACCTTTCTTATACGTACCGATCGGAAACTGCGAGATGTGGCTGTTCATCGAGCCTTTGGCCATGTTGAAGCGGATATGGCCGCCGCCGGCGCCGCGCTCGGTCGCGGTAATCAGCGCAATGTTGACCGCGTCGGGCACGAAATTTGTGGTCAGCAAAAAGCCCTTCTGCTCGCCTTTGGAGGAAAAATAATCCGGCTCGCCGGCGAAACGGTCCTTAAAGTCGTATTTGGTGTTGAAGACGAAATCGAGATCTTCGTAGAGATTGATGACCGGCGGCGCGTTCGTCACCGCGACGTAGCGCGCTGGCTCGCGCCCCGATCCGTTGAAATGCTGATGATGACAATTGAGCGGGATCGCGAACAGCGCGCCTTCTTTCCATTCGAATGTGATCCGCGCGCCGGCATCGTTCCAGATCGTGGTCGAGCCGCGGCCGCCGAGCACGAGAACCATCTCTTCGTATAATTGCCGGTGCGGCGCCAGACTCTTGCCCGGCGGAATCTCCATCACGTAACAGTCGTTCGAGGTACGCGAGGCGTCGTGGTTAAGAAAGACGGCGCTGCCGCCGCGGCGCGCCCACGGCTTGAGCGTCACCGTGCGCAGATTGCGTACATAAAATGACGGGATGATATCGAGTCCTTCGGCCTTGACCCACTTGGTGTACGGCGTTTCCTTCTCGGTCTTGAACTTGTTGGCCAACTCGTCGGAGACGAGCGCATTCTTTTTGGCAGTCTCGGCCATTGGGCATTCCTTATATGTGTTGATCTAAAATCGCGCAGATTGACCGCAAAATCCAGATAGCCCCTAGGTTCTATGCTTGTGATGCGCATGAGCGTGGCTGTGCTCGTGGCTGTGCTCGTGCGAACGTTCATGGTCATGCGCATGAACATGCGCATGATCGTGCTCGCGGTGGTGCAGGCGCTGGCGTGGCCGTGGACCGCGCGGATCTTCGCTGAACACCAGCGATTTGATCGTGACCGGCACGGTATAGGACGGCGTGCGGATGCGACCGAGATCGATATAGTCGAAGTCCCACAGCACCACGCCGTCGATGACCAGAAGATCGCCGCCAATGTGACATTCGTCGCGAAGGAGATGCCCGAGCGTCTGCGCCACGTCGCCGTCGAGCATGATGTAGAGCGGCAAGCGTTTGGCAATCCGCTCGGCGAGACCGCGCTTGATGCCTTCGGCGAAAGCGGCAAGCCGCGGGTAGGACGGCGAACCGCTCCAGCGCAAGGCGAGCGCAATATCGCGGTCGGTGTCGCCAAGGTCGAACGCAGTGATGTGATTGCGGATCGCCCGCGCGAGTTCGTCCGGATCGATCCGCTCCGCACAGTCAAATGGCGGCAGCAGCACCTGCAGATTACGGCGCGGCAATAACTTGCCGGGCGCGGAAATGTAGCTGGTATTGCCGGAAAGCTGCACGCTGTATTCGGAGGCGCCGAGCGCAGTGGCGCGAATGCACTCGCCGGCCGGCAGCACCGGCCAGGGCAAGGCGCCGCTGTCAATGCGCGCGCGAATGGCGCCACCGAGGCGGCGGCCGAGATCGCCAAAATCGCGATCTTGGCGCTCATAAACGTATTCGGCGACGCCGCCGGAAAACATCACCGCGTCGATGTGATTAAGATCACCGATCGGATCGGTCAGATAAAGTCGGGCGATGTCGGGCGGCAAGGGTCGCATGCGGATCGCCGCGACCAGCGCATCGGCCATTGCATCGGCGACTTTCTGCAAATCGGCGGCATCGACAATGTCGCCGCGTTGCCACGTGAAACCGGCACGCGCGGCGTGATGTTTTCCCGCCGGGTCGAGGCGCACGATCCGGCCTTGCTCGACCACCTGCAGGCGTCCGCCGATATGGATCGCGGCGGTGGCGATGACCTTGCCGTTTTCGACAAGGCCAAGCTTGGTGGTGCCGCCGCCGATATCGACGTTGAGGATGCGCTTTGCTTGGTCGCTCGACACACGCGCTGCGCCAGAGCCATAGGCGGCGAGCATCGCCTCCATGTGATGGCCGGCGGTGGCGGTGACAAACTCGCCGCCGTTCTCCGACAAGATCGCCGCGATCCTTTGCGCATTCTCGCGCCGCAGCGCCTCGCCGGTGAGGATAACCACCCCGGTATCGATCTTGTCGGGCGGCAGTCCCGCCGCGACATAGGCGTCGTCGATGATCGTGCCGAGCTTTAAGTCGTCGATGCGCTCCTCGTTCTGATAGGGCGTGAGCGCCACCTGCGATTGAAATAGCGTCTCGCGCGCGACGACGTAATAACGGCTGGTCAGATCCTCGGCCAGGCGCCGCAAATGCACCCGCGAGAAGATGACTTGCGTGCCCGAAGAGCCGATATCGATGCCGACGGTGGTCAGCGCGACATTGTCCTGCTGCCACAACGGATTGTCTTCAGCTGGGCCGTCATCGTCGAAATCATGGTCGTGATCGTGATCGGCGTCGTCGGCATGCACATGCGCCACCTCTCGGCCGTAGAGATGGTCGGCCAAGGTGTGCGGCGCTTTGGGTTTTTCCTCTTCGGCCATCCGGTTCGCTATTTCGCGTCTTCATCCTCCGCGCCGGATCGGCCGTCAATAGTGCGGCGGCGCAAATCCCGAAACGCGGCCGGGCAATGCGGGTTTGCCGGGATTGTCGGAAAAATCGCCATGAAAATCGCCATGTTTATCGCACAGCATACGGAGGCTGACAGACGCGGTCGGCCGCACGCGTTACGCGGTCGATGAATATCGCCAGGCTGCGGCACCGCCGTCGTCGGCGTGGTGCAATTAAATGCTGGCCCATAGGGCAGGCGAGGCTCTAACCTTGGCGTGAAATTATTTCAGCCGGCTCAAGGCTGCATTGGGTCACGATGCCAAGTCATTGAAATTCGTGGAACTTTTCCACGTCCGCAATGTTCCGTGTGCTGCGGGGAAGCGTAAAATGCGTGGTCAGGGCTCGGAGATCGCCTCGACAAAGCAGGGCTGCGAAGCCTTTGCCGATATTGACCAAAGCGCGCTGGACGCGATTCCGACGGGCTTTTGTGTCTGCCGCGCCGATGGCGCGCTGGTGCGCTACAACAGGCGCGCGGTCGAGCTGTGGGGGCGGGCGCCACGGGTCGGCGATCCAAGCGAAGTCGCCGAGCGCAATTTCCACCGCTACACGCCCGAAGGCGTGCCGCTGCCATTCGCCGCCACTCCGGTAGCGGTTGCGCTGCGCAGCGGCGTGCCGGTGCGCGGCGCGGAACTGTTCATTGAGCGGCCGGACGGCTCGCAGATTCCAGTCTTGGTCAATGTCGCGCCATTGAAGGACGCGGCAGGCAATGTCGATGGCGCGGTCTGCAGCTTTCAGGAACTGACCGAGCGCAAGCGTGCCGAAGAGGCGCTGCGCGCCAGCCAGGCGGAGCTGCAATCGGTCATCAATCGCACGCCGTTCATGCTGGTGCGCTGCGGCCGCGATCTGAGCTACCGCTTCGTCAGCGAGGCTTATGCGCATCTCATCGATTGCGGACGCGACGAGGTGATCGGCAAAACCATCGATGAAGTCATCGGCCCGCGCGGACTGCGCACGCTCCAGCCCTATATCGACGCAGTGTTAAAAGGCGAGTCGATAGACTTCGAATGCGAACTGGAATTTCGTCACAGCGGCAAGCGCAAACTCGCCATCGCTTACCGGCCCGAGTTCGACGCTATAGGAAATGTCGAAGGCTGGATCGCCTCGCTCCTCGACACAACCGATCAGCGCAGCGGTGAAGAGGCGCGCCGGCAGCTCGCCAGTATCGTGGAATCCTCCGACGACGCCATCGTCAGCAAGGATCTCAACGGACGTATCGTCAGTTGGAACCCGGGCGCCGAGCGACTGTTTGGATATTCCGCCGAAGAAATGATCGGCAAGTCGATCACCACGATCATTCCCGATCATCTCAAAGGTGAAGAACCGCAGATCCTGGAGCGTATCCGGGCGGGCGCGCGCATCGAGCACTACGAGACAATCCGGCGCTGCAAGGACGGCCGGCTGGTTGACGTTTCGCTGACCGTGTCGCCGATGCGGGACGAACACGGCACCATCGTCGGCGCCTCGAAAATCGCCCGCGATGTGACCGAGCGCAAGCGCGCGGAAGCGGTCGTGAGCAGGCGCGCCGACGAGCAGGCGGCGCTCTATCGCTTCACCAACCGGCTTTATCGCGCGGAATCGATCAAAGGCATTTATGAAGCGGCGCTCGACGCGATCATGGACGCGATGCATTGCAGCCGCGCCTCCATCCTGCGCTGCGACTCCGACGGCGTGATGCGTTTCGTCGCCTGGCGCGGCTTGTCCGAGGGCTACCGGCGCGCCATCACCGGCCATTTGCCGTGGACGCTCGACGACGCCAATCCCGAGCCGGTCTGCATGACCGACATCGACCGCGCCGAGCTCGAGGCGCCGCTCAAGACCATCGTCAAGCAGGAAGGCATCGGCGCGCTCGCCTTCATACCGCTGATGGCCGAGGGCCGGCTCGTCGGCAAATTCGTGGTCTATTACAACACGCCGCGACCGTTCGACGGCGAGGCAATGGAGCTCGCGCTGACGCTGGCGCGGCAGCTCGGCTTCGCCATCGAGCGCATGCGCGCCGAACAAGCGCGCCTGAGCATCCAGGCCGAATTGCGCATGCTCAGCGAACGGCTCGAGGAGGAAGTCGAACGCCGCACGCTTGAGCGCGATCGCATCTGGAACGTGTCGGAAGACCTGCTCGCGGTGTCGAATTTCGAAGGCTATTTCCTTTCCATCAATCCGGCCTGGACGCGGCTTCTCGGCTGGACCGAAGACGAAATCAAATCCATGCATGTCAGCGAGCTGCGCCATCCCGAGGACGCGCCGGCCTCCATTGCCGGCCGCGCCCAGCTCGCGCATGGCGCGACCACCGTGCGCATGGAAAACCGTTTCAGGCACAAGGACGAATCATGGCGCTGGCTGCAGTGGACTATGACCGCCAGCAAGGGGCTGCTCTACGTCGCCGGCCGCCATGTGACCGCGGAGAAGGAAGCCGCCGCGGCGCTCGAGCGCGCACAGCGGCAGACCGCGCATCTGCAGAAGATGGATGCCATCGGCCAATTGACCGGCGGTATCGCCCACGACTTCAACAATCTGTTGATGATCGTCAGCGGCCACGCGCAGGGCCTGAAAAAACGCCTGAAGGACGCCAAGGACGTCCGCGCTTTGCAGGCGATTGAAATGGCGGCGGTGCGCGGGGAGAACCTCACACGCCAGCTGCTGTCGTTCTCGCGCACACTGCCGCTGAGCCCGACCGTGATCAATCCCGCAGAGGCTATTCACGCCATTCGCGATGTGCTGGCGGGCTCCATGCACGTCAATATCCAGTTCCAGATCGATGTGCCGAAGTCGACTTGGCCGATTTGCGTCGACAAATCCGAGCTTGAACTGGCGCTGGTCAACCTCGCGGTCAATGCGCGCGACGCCATGCCCGAAGGCGGACGGATCACGATCGCGGCGGAGAATGTTCACGTCCGTCCCAGCGACTTGCCGGAAGACATCGACGGCGATTTCGTCGCGCTCAGCGTTGCCGATACCGGCAGCGGCATCCCGCCCGACCTGGTGTCCCGCGTGGTCGAGCCGTTCTTCACCACCAAGGCTCCGAACAAGGGCACCGGGCTTGGCCTGTCGCAGGTTTACGGCTTCGCGCGCCGCTCGGATGGGACGGTCGCGATCACCAGTGAGGTCGACCGCGGCACCAAAGTGACCGTGTACCTGCCGCGCAGTCACGCGGCGCTGACGAAGCCATTGCCGCAGGACGAAACCGACTATGCCGCGCTCGACCGGCGCACCATTCTGGTCGTGGAAGACAATGTCGACGTCCGGCGGGTTGCGGTCTCGCTGCTCGAGCAGCTCGGCTACCGCGCCATCGAGGTGGAAGCGGCCGCGGCCGCGCTCGACGTCATCGTCTCGGGCAAACACGTCGACCTCGTCTTCAGCGACGTCGTGTTGCCCGGCCCGGCCGACGGTCTGGCGCTGGCGCGCATGCTCGCCGAGCGCTACCCGCAGATTCCCGTGGTGCTCACCACCGGCTACACCAAAGTGTTCGACGCCGATCCCGAATTCCCGGTTTTGCGCAAGCCCTACCAGATCTCGACGCTCGGGCGCGTGATCCACGACGCGCTCAATCCGGCGATTCCGTCACCCTCGATGCTGGCGAGTTGACGTCCTATCGCGCAGCCAAGCGGCGTCGCCGAGATTAAGCTCCCAACGTATGGTCCGCTATGATCGACTCCTCGTGTCGAAACGAACACGATGCGGCAGGCCCTAGCGCGCGGTCGCGACAGCGGGTGAGGGGCTGTCACTTGGTGCGCGAACTAGTGCCAGTCTGGGGCCATTGTTCCGCTTCAAATTCATCGTGTCTGACAAAGAATTTGATCTCAACGAAAGAAGGAATTTCGCCATGGCCACATTCGGACTCGCAATCCACAAAGTACTGCGAAGGATTTTACCGGTCGGCGCCTTGATCGCCGCAATGGTTTGCGTCGCCGCCGCTCAAGCGCAGACCGCGGAGCCAAGATCTTCGGCGCGAGCGCGGGTGGTTGTGGTCGGCGAAGGCAGCGTCACCGTGGCGCCGGACTATGCCCGTATCAGAAGCGGTGTCAGCACCAATGCCAAAACCGTCAAAGAGGCCAGCGATACCAACGCAAAACTCATGGTCAATATCATGGCGACACTTGTGGATGCCGGGATCGCAAAGAAAGACATTCAGACATCGGAATTTTCAATCGAGCCGGTTTACACATCGCCGACCCCGCCCGGCGGGCCGAAACTCTCCGGCTATCGCGTCTCGAACCAAATTAACGTGACAATCCATCAGATCGCGCAAGTGAGCGATGTTCTCGACCGTTTGGTCAGAGCGGGTGCGACCGACGCCGGAAACGTAGCGTTTCTGATTTCCGACCGCGAAAAGGCCCTCGACCAGGCGCGCGAGGCGGCGATTGCCAATGCCCGGCACAAAGCCGACCTCTATGCGCGTGCCTCGGGTGTCAATCTTGGTCGCGTCGCATGGATCGCGGAGAGCTCGGATCTGGCGCCGCTTCGCCGAAGGGGTGATTTTGAAGATGCAACACTGGCGGCGTCGCTACCGAAGCAAGTGCCAATCGAAGGCGGCGAGGCTACAATAATCGCGCGCATCACGGTCGGCTTCGACATCGCGCAATAGCCGTTCCGGTCAAGTCCCGGCAGTTTTGCCAATGCGCAAATGGTGAAAGGCCCGGACGCCTTGCCCGTCCGCGAAGGGGCCGCTATATCGGGTGAGCTGCTGCCGCACGGCGGCGTGCTTTCGCCGGCGCATCCTCGCCTGGCGAATTGGTGGAAGTGCCTAACCCTCGCTTCCTCGGTTAGGGCGCATAGCTCAGTTGGTAGAGCAGCTGACTCTTAATCAGCGGGTCCAAGGTTCGAGTCCTTGTGCGCCCACCA